>Ga0256830_1002333_pt1 | contig 12586 bp, 9 predicted proteins | sample 128326metaG_FD_190537 | JGI IMG/M metagenome (GOLD analysis project Ga0256830, IMG submission 190537) | Hydrothermal vent microbial communities from Lau Basin, Pacific Ocean - 128-326 | ecosystem: Environmental > Aquatic > Marine > Hydrothermal vents | place: Pacific Ocean: Lau Basin | collected...
CCGGATGATCGCCAAGATGCCGACCATCGCGGCCTGGGCCTACAAGTATTCGATCGGTCAGCCCTTCGTCTATCCGCGCAACGATCTGGGCTACGCCGAGAACTTCATCCACATGATGTTCGCCACGCCCTGCGAGGAGTACCGGGTCGATCCGGTGCTGGCCAAGGCCCTCGATCGCATCTTCATCCTCCACGCCGATCACGAGCAGAACGCCTCCACCTCCACGGTGCGCCTCGTGGGCTCCACCGGCGCCTCCCCCTACGCCGCGATCGCCGCCGGCATCGCCTCCCTGTGGGGGCCGGCGCACGGCGGGGCCAACGAGGCGGTGGTGCTGATGCTGGACGAGATCGGCACGGTGGACCGCATCCCCGAGTTCCTGGCCCGCGCCAAGGACCGCAACGACCCCTTCCGGCTGATGGGCTTCGGCCACCGGGTCTACAAGAACTACGATCCCCGCGCCGCGGTGCTCAAGCAGAGCGCCGACCAGGTGCTGGCGACCCTCGGCCAGAAGCACAATCCGAAGCTCGAGATCGCCAAGGAACTGGAGAAGATCGCCCTCGAGGACGAGTATTTCCAGGAGCGCAAGCTGTTCCCGAACGTCGACTTCTATTCCGGCATCATCCTCGAGGCGATGGGCATCCCCACCAAGATGTTCACCGCCATCTTCGCCCTCGCCCGTACCGTCGGCTGGATGGCGCAGTGGAACGAGATGATGCTCGATCCCGAGCAGAAGATCGGCCGCCCGCGCCAGCTCTACGTGGGCCCCGGGGAGCGTCCCTTCGTACCCCTCGAGGAGCGCCCCTGAGGTACGGCCGCGAGGACGGGCGCGGCCGCGCGGTGCGACCGCCGCTCAGTCGGTGCCGTCGAGGGCGGCGGAGCGCTTGTGCGCCTCCTCGAGGATGTGCCGGCGCAGCTCCGCGTCGCCGGCCAGCAGCCGGTGGAAGTCGCGCGCCTGCAGCTCGAGCAGGCGGCAGGGCGTGAGGGTCACCACCGTGGCCCGGCGGGGACGTCCCTCGAGCAGGGCGAGCTCGCCGAAGAAGGCGCCCGAGCGCAGGGTGCGGCGGCGGCGGCCGCGGCGCACCAGCACCTCCCCCTCGACCAGGAAGTACATGGCGTCGCCCCGCTCGCCGCGACGGATCAGCGTGTAGCCGGCCGGCACCTCGCGCGGTTTCAGCAGGCCGGCGAGCTCGGCCAGCTGGTGCGGTGCGACGTGGCGGAAGATCGGTACCCGGGCGATCAGGGTGGCGGCCGTGGCGAAATGGCGCTTCTGCAGCTCCTGCATCAGCCCGGCACCGAGAATGGCCGTGGGCAGGGCGAACATGCCGATCCCGAGCATGGCGACGAAGGAAGCCACGAGACGGCCCGGGGAGGTCGCCGGCACCACGTCGCCGTAGCCCACGGTGGTGAGCGTCGCCACCGCCCACCACATCGCCGCCGGAATGGAGCCGAAGGCCTCGGGCTGCACCGTGCCTTCCACCGCGTGCATGATGCTCGCCGAGATCAGCAGGAGCACCGCCATCACCCCGAGCGCCAGGCCGAGGGCGTGGCGCTCGTTGATCAGCACCACCTCGAAGATGGACAGGGTGCGCGAATAGCGCACGAGCTTGAGGATGCGCAGCACCCGCAGCAGCCGCAGCACGACGAGGCTGCCCGGCGACAGCAGGCTCAGATAGAAGGGGAGGATGGCGATCAGATCGATCAGCGCCGCCGGCGTCACGGCATAGCGCAGCCGCCCCCAGAGGGGATGACAGAAGCGGCTGCCGCGGTCCTCGACGATCGCCCACAGGCGGGCCAGATACTCGACCGTGAACAGCGCCACCGCCACGACCTCCAGATGGCGCAGCAACGTCCGCGACCAGGGCGGGATGCCCGGCAGACTCTCCACGACGGCGCCGGCCACACTCGCCAGGATGAGGAGCACGATGAGGCGGCGCAACCAGTAGCCGAGGCAGCCCTCCTCGCCGTCGTCGTCCATCAGGATCTCGAACACGCGGGCCCGGAGACCCGGCCGCGCATCGGAGGTCCGTACGCTCTCGCGGCCGCTCACGATCGCGACGTCCCACCCCGGCGCCCCGGTGGCCGGCTCATGCCTCCCGCCCCTCCTGCCGGGCGCGGCCGGCGGCTTCCGAGGAACGCGCGAGGCTCGGATGGCTGCGCAACGCGGCGAAGGCGCGTCGCCGCAGCATGTCGGCGATGTCTCGGGCGTCCGCCTCCGCCACGCCCATGTGACGGAGGGCAACCGCACCCAGGGTGATGGCGAGCTCCACCGCTTCCGGCACCGCCTCGCTGACGCCGGCCGCCAGCATGCGGTCGCGCATCTCGAGATCGCGGGCACGGGCGACGATGGGGATGTCGGGGAAGAAATTGCGCACCGCGGCGACGACCCGTTCCGCCACCGCCGGATTGTCGATGGTGACCAGCACCAGCCCGGCGCGGCCGACGCCCGCGAGCTGCAGCACCTTGGAATCGGTGGCGTTGCCGTAGAGGAGCCGCTTGCCGGCTCGCCGCCCGGCCTCCACCCGTACCGGATCCTGGTCGATGGCGACGAAGGGGATCTCGAGGCTGTCGAGCATCATGCCCACCGTACCGCCGACGCGGCCGTAGCCGCAGATCACCGCGTGCGCCTCCATGCCGGCGACCAGCTGTTCCACCGCCGGCAGCGGATGGGGCGGGCGCAGGCGGGCGGCGAGGCGGTCGCCGAGGCGCTGCAGCAGCGGCGACACCATCATCGAGCTGGAGACGAGCAGGACGGCGAGACTGTAGGTGTCCGGCGACAGGATGCCGCGGGCGGCGGCGGCGCCGAACAGCACGAACCCGAACTCGCCGCCCTGGGAGAGCAGGAGACCGCTGCGCAACGCCCCCGGCCGGTCGAGACGGAAGAGACGGGCGAGGAGGAAGATGATGGCGGCCTTGAGCAGGATCAGGGCCAGCAGCAGCGGCAGGAGACGGGGGAGTTCCGCGAGCAGGGCGCCGAGATCGATGGTCATGCCGACGTCGATGAAGAAGAGCCCCAGGAGCAGCCCCTTGAAGGGGGCCACCTCGGCCTCGAGCTGGTAGTGATAGCGGCTGCGGGAGAGCAGCAGCCCCATCAGGAAGGCGCCGAGGGCCATCGACAGGCCGCTGAGATGCATCGCCCAGGCGGCCACCACCACGGCGAGGATGGCGAGGCCGGTGAAGGCCTCCATGTTGCGCTGGCGGGCGACGATGTCGAGGGCCCAGGGCAGCACGTGGCGGCCCGTCAGGTAGACCAGGAGGAGGGCCACCGAGACCATCGCCAGACGCAGCAGGAAGGCGCCCGGGTCGGCCACGAGCCCGCCTCCCGCCAGCAGCGGTACCAGCGCCAGCAGAGGGATGATGGCCAGATCCTGGAACAGCAGGATGGCGAAGGACCGCCGTCCCCAGTCGCTGTAGAGCTCGCCGCGTTCCTCCAGCATCTGGACGCACATGGCGGTGGAGGAGAGGGCGAGGCCGAAGCCGAGGATGAAGGCCGCGGCCGGCGGCTGTCCGAAGCCGACGGCGAGAGCGGCCAGGAGAAGGCCGGTCACCAGCACCTGAAGGCCACCGAGGCCGAACACCGCCCGCCGCATGCCCCAGAGGGTTTCGGGCTGCATCTCGAGGCCGATCAGGAACAGCAGGAACACGACCCCGATCTCGGCCACTCCCTTGAGTTCCGTGCCGCCGGTGGCGAGCCCGAGCCCGTGCGGTCCGAGCACCATGCCCACGACGAGGAGCCCCAGCACCGAGCCGAAACCGAGGCGCCGGAACAGCACGAGGCCGGTGACCCCCGCTCCGAGCAGGATCACCGTGGCGGTGAGGAGATCGCTCCCACCCGCCTCGTTCACGTCGGGCCTCGCCGCTGCCGATCGTGCCGGACGAACCCGTGGCCGACCACGTCAGGCCACCTTGAGGGGCTTGTAGCGGATGCGATGCGGCCGGTCGGCCTCGGCGCCCAGCCGCCGGCGTCGGTCGGCCTCGTAGTCCTGGTAATTGCCCTCGAACCAGACCACCCGCGAATCGCCCTCGAAGGCGAGGATGTGGGTGGCCACCCGGTCGAGGAACCAGCGGTCGTGGGAGATCACGACGGCGCAGCCGGCGAAGGCCACGAGCGCGTCCTCGAGCGCCCGCAGGGTGTCGACGTCGAGATCGTTGGTGGGCTCGTCCAGCAGGATCAGATTGGCGCCCGATTTCAGCAGCTTCGCGAGATGGACCCGGTTGCGCTCGCCGCCCGAGAGCTGGCCCACCTTCTTCTGCTGGTCCGCGCCACGGAAATTGAAGGCGGCCACGTAGGCGCGGCTCGCCATCTCGTATTTGCCGAGGGGAATGCGGTCGCGGCCTTCCGAGATCTCCTCCCACACCGTCCGGTCGGGATGGAGGGAATCGCGCGACTGGTCGACATGGCCGAGACGCACCGTCTCGCCGATCCGGATCTCGCCCTCGTCCGGCGTCTCCTCGCCGACGATCATCCGGAAAAGCGTGGTCTTGCCGGCACCGTTGGGGCCGATCACGCCGACGATGCCGCCCGGCGGCAGGCTGAAATCGAGGCCGTCGATCAGCAGCCGATCGCCGTAGCCCTTCCTGAGCCCCCTGGCCTCGACCACCAGATCGCCGAGGCGGGGGCCCGGCGGGATGACGATCTGGGCGGCGGTGGGCGGCCGCTCCCGGGCCTCGCGCAGGAGCTGCTCGTAGGCGGTGATGCGGGCCTTGGCCTTGGCCTGGCGGGCACGCGGCGAGGCGGCGATCCATTCCGCCTCGCGGGCCAGCACCCGCTGGCGGGCCTTCTCCTCCCGCTCCTCCTGTTCGAGACGGCGGCGCTTGTGCTCGAGCCAGGCCGAGTAGTTGCCCTCGAAGGGGCGGGCGCGGCCGCGGTCGAGCTCGAGGATCCAGCCGGCGACATTGTCGAGGAAGTAGCGATCGTGGGTGACCGCCACCACGGTGCCCCGGTATTCGGCCAGAAACCGCTCGAGCCAGGCCACGCTCTCGGCGTCGAGATGGTTGGTGGGCTCGTCGAGGAGCAGCAGATCCGGCTGCGACAGCAGCAGCCGGCAGAGGGCGACACGGCGGCGCTCGCCGCCGGAAAGGGTGGTCACCGGGGTGTCCGGTGGCGGGCAGCGCAGGGCGTCCATCGCCATCTCGATGGTACGGTCGATCTCCCAGCCGCCGACCGCGTCGAGGCGCTCCTGGAGGGCCGCCTGCTCGGCCATCAGGGCCTCCATCTCGGCGTCCCCGAGGGGCTCGCCGAACTTCATCGAGACCTCGTTGAAACGGTCGAGCAGGGCACGGATCTCGGCCACCCCGTCGGTGACGTTGCCGAGCACGTCCTTGTCGGGATCGAGCCGCGGTTCCTGTTCGAGCAGCCCCACCCGCACCCCTTCGGCGGCCCGGGCCTCGCCGGTGAAGTCCTGGTCGATGCCGGCCATGATCCGGAGCAGCGTCGACTTGCCGGCGCCGTTGACGCCGAGCACGCCGATCTTGGCCCCCGGCAGGAAGGCCAGGGTGACGTGCTCGAGGATCTTCCTGCCGCCGGGGAAGCTCTTCGAGAGATCGTTCATCACGAAGATGTACTGGTAGGAGGCCATGTCCGTCCTTCGTCGCTGCCGCGGGGAACCGGGCCGGGGCGGGAGGAGGCCGCGGGCGGGGTTCCGCTGCCGCCTATCTAGACCGGCCGCGCGGCGGAGACCATCCCCGAGCGGAGGGAGGGCGTCGTGCCGCGGAAGGGGGCGGAAGGGTCCGGGCATTAACGGAAAACTAACCGACGGCTGGCAGGATCGGCGCGGGCTGCAGAGCCAGCAAGAGGAGATCTGGCAAGATGCATCTGATTCGCCGCGTTCTCTCCCTCCTCGCGCCGGTCGCCGCCGCGCCGGACCGGGCACCGGCGCCGGAACCCGGGCGGCCGCAGGAGACCCCGCGGGACGATGTGCTGGCGAGCTTCATGCCGCGAGGCGAGGTCGTCAGGCTGGCCGACTATCGCAACGGACGGCAGTGATCACGATGGACGACATTCTGGTCGAGTTCCTCGCCGAATGCGAGGAAGGCGTCACCAAGCTCGATCAGGAGCTGGTGGCACTGGAACAGGACCCGGGCAACCTCGAGCGGGTGGCCGAGATCTTCCGGGTCATGCACACCATCAAGGGGACCAGCGGGTTTCTCGGTCTCGCCCGTCTCGAGCGCATCACCCACGCCGCCGAGACGGTGATGGGTGCGGTGCGCGACGGCTCGCTGCAGGTGACGCCGGAGATCGTCTCACTGCTGTTCAAGGCCCTCGATCGTACGAAGCTCGTGCTCGAGGGCCTCGCCGCCGACCAGCGCGAGCCGGAAGGCGATGACAGCGATCTCGTGCGCGAACTCGAACGGGTGGTCCAGGGTGACACCGGCGACGCGGGCGCGGCGGCCGGGTCGGCGGCCGCGGCCCCGGAACCGGACGCGGAGGACGGCGGCGACGCCGCCGCGGAAGAAGGGGCCGGTGCGGAGGGGGCGTCGGGGACGGCCGCCGGCGAGACGGCCACCACCGGGGAAGCGGCCGCCGAGGGGACCGCGCCGTCGGGGGCCGCACCGGAAGGGGGTGACGCCGACGAGGGGGCGGCGGAGGAGACCCGCGGGACGACGGCCGAGACGCCGGCGTCCGCCGCTTCCGGGGCCGGCGGCGAGACGGCGGACGGCACGAAACCCGCGAATGCCGGGTCGTCGTCGGGCCGGCGGAGCGGCGCCTCGGCCGCCACCAAACCCGCGGCCAGCACCCTCCGCGTCTCGGTGGCGCTGCTCGAATCCCTCATGAGCTGCGTGAGCGAGCTCGTGCTCACCCGCAACCAGCTGATCCGCCTCGCCCGGGAGATCGGCAAGGTGGAGCTGGATTCGGCGGTGCAGCGCCTGGACAACATCACCACCGCCCTGCGCGAGGGGGTGATGAAGGCGCGGATGCAGCCCATCTCCCACGCCTGGTCGGGACTGCCCCGTCTGGTGCGGGAGCTCTCCGCCACCCTCGGCAAGCAGGTGGAGCTGCAGATGGAGGGCGGCAGCACCGAACTCGATCGCCAGCTCCTCGAATACGTACGCGATCCCCTGACCCACATGGTCCGCAACGCCGTCGATCACGGCATCGAGACACCCGAAGAACGGCGGGCCGCCGGCAAGCCGGAACGGGCGCTCCTGCGGCTGTCGGCCGGGCAGGAAGGGGGCACGGTGGTCATCCGCATCAGCGACGACGGGCGCGGCCTGGATCTCGAACGGATCGGGCGCAAGGCGGTGGCGCAGGGCCTGTGCACCGCCGAGGAGCTGGCCGCCATGTCGCCCCAGCAGATCGCCTCGATGATCTTCGCGCCCGGCTTCTCCACCGCCGAAAAGGTGACCAACGTGTCGGGACGCGGCGTCGGCATGGACGTGGTGCGCTCCAACGTGGAACAGATCGGCGGCAGCGTGAAGGTGGAGACGCGGGCCGGCGAGGGGACCACCTTCGTGGTCTCGATCCCCCTCACCCTGGCCATCGTCCCGGCCCTCATCGTCACCGCCGCCGGCCACCGGCTGGCGCTGCCGCAGCTGGGGATCCTCGAGATCGTGCGCTGCGGCGAGCAGGACGAGCGCAAGATCACCACCGTCGACGGCTGTCCGATCCTCCGTCTGCGCGACCAGTTCCTGCCGGTGCTGTCGATGCGCGAGATCCTTGGCCTCGACGAGGAAGGCGAGGGTGAACACCACACCGGCTACGTGCTGGTGCTGGAGGCGGGTGAGCATCCCTACGGCGTGCTGGTGGACGGGGTGCTCGACTCGGAGGAGATCGTGGTCGAACCCATCGCCTCGGTGCTCAAGGACCTCACCGTGTTCGCCGGCGCCACCATCCTCGGCGACGGTCAGGTGGCGATGGTTCTCGATCTCAAGGGGCTCGACCGCCGTCTCGAGGCGCGTCACGGCCGCCAGGCGACGGCCCGCACGGCCACGGAGCAGGCGGCCGGCGAGGAGGCCAAGACTTCGCTGCTCCGGTTCACCGCGGGCAGCGAGACACTGCGCGCCGTGCCCCTCGCCCTCATCTCCCGCATCGAATGCATCGAGCAGGGTCGGGCGGAGCAGTGCAGCGGACGGACGGTGATCCGCTTCGACCAGGAGCTGGTTCCGCTCGTCGACATCGACGGCAACACCTTCGGCCTCGAGGCGGACGGACGCCTGGCCCTCATCTTCTCCGACGCCGGCCGGCGCTTCGGCCTGCTGATCGACCGGATCGTCGACGTCGTCGAGACGGAGATCCGCATCTCCCTCAAGGGCGGACCGGAGACGGTGCTGGGCGCGGCGGTGATCGGCGACCGCGGGACCGAGCTGATCGACGTCGGATGCCTGGTGGAGAGCGTCTTCGGGGGCTGGTTCGGCACCGGCGCGGAGGGCGGCTCCGACGAAGAGCAACCGCGCCGGGTGCTGCTGATCGACGACAGCTCCTTCTTCCGCGCCCTGCTGGTGCCGCTGCTGGTGAACCAGGGCTGCGTGGTGCAGGCGGTGGATTCGCCCAAGCAGGCGATGCGTCTGTGCGAGGAAGGGAAGGATTTCGATCTCATCGTTTCCGACATCGAGATGCCGGAGATGGACGGCTACGCCTTCATCACCTGGTGCCGGCAGTCACGCTGGCGGGACACGCCGGTGATCGCCCTCACCTCCCGCACGGCGCCCGCCGACATCCGCAAGGGTGAGCAACTGGGCTTCGACCGCTACCTGCCGAAGCTCGACCAGACTGCCCTGTTCCGGGCCGTCGAGGAGCTGGTGGCGGGGGCGGCGACGAGGAGCGCGTCATGAGCAGCAAGGCCGTCGAACAGGTTCGTACCGAGCTCGTCCTCGTCCGGGTCGCCGACAAGACGCTGGGGGTGCCGGTGGAGCGGGTCCGCTACGCGCTGCCACCACAGCGCCTGGACGGCGTCCCGCTGGCACCGGCCGCGGTCGCCGGGGTGGTCAATCTGCGGGGCCGTGTGGCGGTGGCCATCGACCTCCGCTGCTGTCTCGAGGGGGAAGGCAGCGCCGCCTCGGACCAGCAGCAGTGCCTGGTGATCGAGGTGCGCGGCGAACTCTACGCGCTGCTCGTCGACGCGGTGGGCGAAGTGGTCCGCTTCGCCGAGGATGCCGCCCTCGACGAGGACGTCACCGCCTTCGCCCCCCGCTGGCAGCATCTGCTGTGCCGGTTGCTGCGCATGGAGGACGGCATCGTCGCCGAGCTCGACATCGATCGGGTCCTCGAACGGGCCTGCGCGCAATCCGCCTCGCCCACCTCCGGAGAGAGCAGCCGTGAAGTCATGTCTGGTGGTTGACGATTCGCCGACGGTCCGTCGGATCATGCGGCGGATCATGGAAACGATCGGCTTCGAGGTCGCCGAGGCCGGCGACGGGCAGGAGGCGCTGGCCTTCTGCGAACGCCGGAAGCCGGCACTGATCATGCTGGACTGGAACATGCCGGTGATGGATGGCCTCACCTTTCTGCGCGCGCTGCGGCAGATGCCGGGCGGCGAGGAACCGGTGGTCATACTCTGTTCGACGGTGAGCGAGCTGTCCAACATCGAGATCGCCCTCGAGGCCGGTGCGAGCGAGTACATCATGAAGCCCTTCGACGCCGATCTCGTGCGCCTCAAGCTCGAACAGACGGGGCTCCTCTAGGACATGACCGAACGCGCGCATACCCGTGCGGAGGACACCCCCTACCGTGTCCTGCTGACCGACGATTCGGGCACCGTGCGACGGCTCGTACGGAAACTGCTCGAACGGGAGCCGGACATTCGGGTGGTGGGCGAAGCGGAGCACGGGCGCAGTGCCGTGGACCTCGTGCGCCAGGCAGCGGCGAGCGGCCAGCCGATCGAGATCGTGCTGCTGGACGTCGAGATGCCGGTGATGGACGGCATCGCCGCGCTCGAACGGCTCGCCGGCGTCCGGCCGCCGCCCCAGGTGATCATGCTGTCCGCCCACACGCGGCGCGGCGCCGTGGTGACCGTCAAGGCCCTCGCGCGCGGCGCGAGCGACTATGTCTGCAAGCCGGCCGCACGTTCCGACCGCAATCTCGATGCCTTCCGCAAGGAGCTGCTGGACAAGATCCGCTCCTGCGGCGCCGCCCTGCGCAGCCGCGGGCAGCCCGCGTCCGCGGCCGAAGCGGCGGCTCTCCGCGGTGCCGCCGCGTCGGTCGCGCGGCGGACGGAGCCGCCGACCACCCGCGACCGGACGGTGCCGGCGCCGGGCCCGTCGCCGTCCCGTCCGCGGGTGCTTGCGGCCAAGGTGCCGCCCGCTGCCGCCTCTCCCGCACGTTCGCCGCTCGCCACTCCACTCCCGCGTTTCGCCGCGACGAGCCGCGGCCACCCGACGGCCCTCGCCATCGGCAGTTCCACCGGCGGGCCGCAGGCGGTGATGCGGGTGCTGCGCGATCTCGGCGGGCAGAAGGCCCTTCCGGTCTTCCTCACCCAGCACATGCCGCCCGCCTTCACCGCCGCCTTCGCGGCCCAGATCGCGCAGGAGCTCGATCTGCCCTGCAGCGAGGCGCGGCACGGAGAACCCGTGCAGCCGGGTCACGTCTACGTGGCACCCGGCGATTTCCACCTGACCGTCGAGGGGCGCCCGGAACAGGCGAGCATCGCCCTGAGCAAGGCCCCTCCGGAGCATTTCTGCCGGCCGGCGGTCGACCCCATGCTGCGCAGCCTGGCCGCGGTCTACCGCGGCGGTCTCGTGGCGGTGATTCTCACCGGCATGGGAAGCGACGGTGCCGAGGGCTGTCGCGAAGTGGTCGCGGCCGGCGGGCGGATCTTCGTCCAGGACAGGGAAACCAGCGTGGTGTGGGGCATGCCGGGTGCGGTCGTGGCGGCCGGTCTGCCGGTCACCGTCCTGCCGTTGGAGCGGATCGGCACCCGCCTGCGCAAGCTGATGGATGGCGTACCCGCATGACGACCAGAAAGCTCACCCGCGAAGATGTCACCTTCCTGATCGATCTGGTGCGACGGCACTCGGGCATCGTGCTGCCGCCGGAGAAATCCTATCTCTTCGAGAGCCGCCTGCTGCCGGTGGCCGGCCGCTTCGGCTGTCCGGACCTGGCGGCCCTGATCCGTCGCCTGCGCGCGGGCGGCGACCGCGAGCTGGAAATGGCGGCGGTCGACGCCATGACCATCAACGAGACCTCCTTCTTCAGGGATTCCCGACCCTTCGACTATTTCGCCAACACCCTCCTGCCGCAGCTGATCGAACGCCGCGCCCGCAGCCGCCGGCTGCGCCTGTGGAGTGCCGCCGCCTCCACCGGTCAGGAGGCCTACTCGCTGGCGATGCTGCTCGAGGAGGCGGCCGACCGGCTGCGCGGCTGGCAGGTGGAAATCCTGGCGAGCGATATCTCCGCCTCCGCGATCGCCAAGGCGGCGGAAGGGATCTATTCCCAGTTCGAGGTGCAGCGAGGTATCCCCACCCGGCTGCTGATCCGCCATTTCACCCAGAACGGCAAACAGTGGCAGGTCAAGCCGAGTCTGAAGAAATACGTGAGGTTCTTCGAGCACAATCTCCTCTCCCCGCCACGCTTCTCCGGTACCGTGGACGTCGTGTTCCTGCGCAACGTCCTGATCTACATGGACGACGCCACCCGCAGGCGGATCCTGGACCACATCCTGTCGCGCCTGGCTCCCGACGGCTATCTGTTCGTCGGCAGCACGGAATCGCTGACCGGGCTCGCCGACAGGCTCGTTCCGGTGCCCGGCGCGCATGCCGTCTACCAGCCGATCGCCGGTGCCCGCGACGAGAGGGCGCAGCCCTCGCGGGCCACTCCGGGGGCCGGCCTCGGTGCCCGTCTCGGAACGCGCCCGCGCATGCCCTCCGCGGCCTTCGGCTCCTCCTGAGGCGGCGATCACGGACCGCCTTCGCCGCCCGCGAACGACGCCGGTACGCCGCGGAGCCGGCGCGAGCCCCGGATGCCGCCGGGGTGAGGCGCCGCGTACCCGCCGTTCGCGCCCGGAACCGGACGACACCGTGCGCGGCGCCGGAAGGTACCGTCGCCTCCGATCCACCGTCATCCGCCCCCTTCCTCGAGCGCCGATCCGGAACCGGGCCGGAGGCGTGCGCCCCCGCCCTCGTCCACCCGGGCGCCCCCCTTGCCGCCGATTGCACTCACCGGTGGAGCGGCGCCCTCCCGGACCCCGATCCCCGTTCAGCCGGGCTCCGGATCGCTCCCGGTGCGTCTCCGGCGGTTGTTTCCGTTGCCCGCGGCCCGGGGCGGACGCCTTCCGGCCCGCCCCGGATCCGAACTCGGCGATGCGGGAGGTGGATCGGCGACCGACCAGCACCCCTGGGAACCGTTCGGGAAAGACGGGGCCACCCACCTCGGTGACGCACCGCCGCGCCGGGAGATCGGCCCTTTCCGGCATCCCGTTGCCGGGCCGGCTCCCGGGAAACGGCATCTGCGCGAGCCCGGCGGGCCACTCGCTGTCGGCGGGCCCACGGTCCACCCGGTCCGACGTGCCGGGAACGGGGCGCGGCGGGTGCCACGATCCACCCGCCATCGACAGCACGTCCGCTCGATGGTCCCGCGAGCGGGGGCTGCGACGGCCGACTCCGCCGGAACGACGAAGCCGGCGCGATCCCGGCCCGTGGCCCCGGGCCGCACCTT
>Ga0256830_1002334_pt1 | contig 12586 bp, 12 predicted proteins | sample 128326metaG_FD_190537 | JGI IMG/M metagenome (GOLD analysis project Ga0256830, IMG submission 190537) | Hydrothermal vent microbial communities from Lau Basin, Pacific Ocean - 128-326 | ecosystem: Environmental > Aquatic > Marine > Hydrothermal vents | place: Pacific Ocean: Lau Basin | collected...
GTAAACTAATGAGGCCTTGCCCTGATACTGCGTATTGGGTCAAGGCCGGGTATTTATTTAAGAAAAATTTAATTTTGACATTGTTGGAGTTTCTCTCTAAAATATCTCTAGAATGAACTTGAATTTAGTTGTGCAGACTGATCAAAAAGGACAAATTATTCTTCCCAAGGAGGTAGGGAAAGCGTTGGGGGTTGGTAGGAAAACCACTTTGAAACTAGTGTTTTCTGGCGGAGGAATTTATATTTATCCAGTAGAAGACGATATTTTTAGATTAGGGAGAAAAAACTCCTATCTTGAGGTACTAAAAATGACTCAAGGAAGCTGGAGAGGAGAAGGCTGGGAGAATTTTAGAAAAAGAAGAGGGAAGATTGAGCTTTTGGCTTCTAAAAAAAGAAAGAAATTATGGTAGTTTTGGATACCAATATTATTATTGAGCATTTGCGTCTTCCTGGTTCTGAAAAATCAACGCTGGTAAAAATTGTTGGGAAAGTAACGGGAGAGGTGTTGGCAGTTTCTGTTATTAGCATCCAGGAACTCTATGAAGGAAAAAGCACTAAGGACGAAAAGAAAGAAGGGGCACTACTTGCCACAATTGCTCCGCTAAAAATTCTTCCTTATACCTACAAAGTTGCCCGATTGGCAGGAAAAATTGCTAGAGATCTTGAAAGGCCAATTGAATTAGCTGATGCGGCAATTGCGGCTACAACCATTTTAAATGGAGGTCGGTTAGCAACCCTGAACAAGAAAGATTTTTTAGGAATTAAGGGTTTAGAAATGGTTAAAATAGAAGCTTTCTAAGAGGATAAAAATAATATGGTTTACTATTGGGCTTGGGCGCTGAAAGGGACTATTTTTCCAAGAAAGAAGGAAAAGGGCAAAATTTCCTTTCTTGATCCCTGGACATCTCTTTTGCCCGATTTTCTTAAAAAAAGATTGGCGCCGGATATTTTGGCCATTTTTACCAAATCAGAGATTCGGGTAGGTACTCAAGTGGATCTGTCTCAGGCTAAGTTGCCATTTTGGGCTCTTGTTTTCCCTAAGCGAACCTATGTTCCCCCGGATTATCCTCATCTTCAGCTTTGGTTTTTAAGTCAGCGCTTTGCGCCTTCAATTAGTTTTGTTGACCAAAATCAGCGACAGTTATTGGGGGGGATTTTAAATCATCTGGAAGATATTTTTTTTGATTGGCTTCGACAGCATCGTAACTCGACTCCGGCAACACTAGCTTGGGCAATTAATGCTACACCTTTCTCTTTTATCAAGAATCCGAAAACTAAGGAATATTATTGGGGAGGACAGTCGGTCAGAACTTTTCATCTCCATTTATTATTATTGCCGCAAAAATTGAGAAAAATTGATCTCGCACCCGATCAAGCGCCACTAGTCTATCCTACTAAATTTGCTCGAGAACTGTTTCGATTGGTTTTAACCAGTCGAGGTTTTCGACGCTGGGTCTCTCAGGGATCAAAATTAATCGAGGCTAAAGTTGTTCCCAGGGGGGTTAGGCTTAGATTGCCCTTAATGAAAGGAGAAAGTATTCTTGAGCGATTGAGTCAGATTGATCAGGTGTTTTATCATTTGCAAATAAGCCTAATTAATGCTTTTTATCGTGACAGCGGCCGTTTTTTAACCAAGTTGGCTGATTTTATGGCTGCCGACTGTCTGAAAAAATTAGCAACTGAAAGAAAAGAATTGTTGTTGGTGGGGAAGGAGCGGTCTTTAAGTCAAATCCGAACTCGGTTGCGCCAAGAATTGTTAAATTTAAATCAAAAGTTTTCTTTGAATCTTTCCCGAACTGAAATTGAGGCACTAGGTCGCTATTTAACCCTAGATCAAAACGGCGATTTAGCCTCTTGGCTCGACAATCAAGTAGTGGTTTTAAGACCGGGAATGGGTTATGGCACTTTAATTCGCCGAACTAAATCTTATCTCGATCTTTATCTAGTGCCCTTAGACTCGCTTTTGACCGAAGGAACAATGGAATCGGCAGGATATTTCTTTATTGATAAGGTTAGAGTGGCTCAAAAACCTACTTGGCCGAAAACAATTGTTCAACAGCTTGGTCAATCTTTTGGTTGATCCAAGAAGGAAGAAGATAAACCACTTTTTCATTATCTCGCTGACAATAGCGTTGTTGCCGATCATTTTCTTTTCCAAGCTTGAGCTTGACCGCTGGTTGGTTATCTTTGAGTTTGAAAGTAATAATTAGGCTGGATTGATTAAGCCCATATTGATCTTGCTCTTCTTCTTTCAGGGGTAGGGCATCACTGGCTTGAAGGCCAGTTAATTGATTGATTAAATCTTTAGCTTTCTCTGGATCAAATTCTTTCTCTGACTGACCGTCTCTTTGGATGACCACTTTTTCTATTTGGTCGCTATAAAATTTGGTTATTTTTAGATTTTTCCATTGAGGTTGGGTTAGGTGAGAGCGAATTGCTATGTTGCTCAAGTAGACTTCTTTTTGGTCGGGCAAGCGAAGGTAATCGCTCTCAAAATCAGGCCCTGGTTCACCCACCAAGAGATGAAGTAATTGATTTTGCCCTTGAAAAACTTTCAATTCAATAGCGTTTTCTTGATCTAAACCAAATTTCTGATGATATTTTTCATTCTGAGAAACTAGGCGGTCGCGTTTTAATTCTGCTAGTGAAGTGAGAAGTTGGTTAACTTTATCCTGATCGGCCGGAAGATTATCTTCAGAGGCAGCCAACCAGCGCCCTTCCTTTTTAATTAAGACATGTTGTTCCTGATTATTTTTAATTTCGATTTTGTCAATTAGATCGGTTTTTTCTTTGAGCCAAGGTTGATTTTGCCTTTCTTTAAATTGTGGCCCCAATCTTAGCCAGGCCAAAATTGAGAGGGAAACTATCGCCCCCAAGAGGGTAAGAACAAAAGGATCAGCTAGTTTTTTGACTAGCTTAATTTTTGTCTTTTTCTTCGCCATCTGACACTTAAGCCTAAAAGGGCCAGCACTAATGGTCCGCTGGCAAGATTAATAATTTTGATGGTTTGTTTTTCTTGATCACTAATGATCTTGAGCGGTCGGGAAAAAACTGTTTTACTTCGGATACTAATTAGTTTAGTATCTTGAGAGAGATAATCAACTAGGTTTAAGAAAAATTGGACATTTTCAGGATAAGAATTGATTGTCTGATCTTCCACGAGATCGCTGTCGGCAACAACTGCCAATTTGACTGTTTTGGTCTCCTTAATTAATTGATCTAGACCAACCTTTTTAACTAGTTCGTCAACTTGATCAGGCTCTTCTTTAAAAAAGCTAGTGGTTTTATTGGTTTGGAGGGCGGCTAAAACCTGTTGTTTTCGCTCTTGATTGATGGCATTCCAATCGCGAGTAGGAGCCAAATTGGCAAAGCTTTTGATGGTAGTTGCTTGAGGAGTTGATTGAAGTAGGGGTTTGGCTCCTTGGCTCAGTTCTAGCGAGGCAACCCAGGGCAGAACTGCAGATTCGAGTGAAGCAGTGGGAGGAAGGTCGCGAGCGATATTTTCTCGCCTTACTTTTACCCAGAGAGGGTAGGGGATGATGAAGTTGCCATACTCGGTTCTAAAGTTGGCAAAAGCTGAGGAGGGGTCAACCACCAGAACTTGATTAACCTTAATTCCGAAGTGATTGAGGAATTGGTCTAAATCGTTATCAATTTGCTTAGCCACAAGACCCTCAGCTACTGAGACAGGGTCGAGAAGGAGGAGTACGCCTTTTTGGCGCATCAAGTATTGATCAATAATCAGTTTAGCTGCTTGGGAGAATTTAGCTTTAGGCCCAATAACGATCAAGGCTTTAATTTCCGGATCAAATTTGGCGCCATCTTGACTAAGATCCACCGACTCAATTTGATAGCTAAGTTCCAACAGCTGGCGCACCTTTTTTAGTCGATCTGAAGTGAGCTCTTCCACGCCCGTACCAAAGCCAATTTTGGGGAGTTCTTTTTGGCCCAGGCGATTGATAGTAGCGGTGATTTGATATTCTAGATTGCTGATTTCCTGAAGGGCAGGAATAACTTGCTTTTCTCCGGCAAAGAAGACAGCCAAGCCGAAATAGCCCTGAACTACTTGGAATTGGTCTTTTTGAAGGGAAGAGAATTGGATTGGTCTAATTCCAAGAGAAAGGGCCTCATTCTTGGCCTTCTCATCTTTTTGGGGATCAAGCCAAATTACCTTAATTTTACCGTGGCCAGCTCGCTGATATTGATCAAGCAAATTTTCCAAAGTTTCTTTTAGGGGGATCAATTGAGGAGGAATATTGCTGGAAACAAAAGCTTTAATAGTTACCAGATCGTCTACTTGACCCAAAATTTCTTTGGTGGCTGGCGCCAAGGAGTGAATTTTATTGCTGGTCAAGTCAAAATTAATGGGGATTAAGTTGACAATAAGGTTAAGGGCCACGATAATAATGATTAAATTGATGGTGGTAAGCCAAAGCTTGGTTTGGCGAAATCGTCTAATTTTACTAATAATCACGGCTTTTTAGTGAGACAATGGTTAACCAAACGAATAAAATGATCCAGGATAAATAGAAAATGAGGCTACTGATCAGAATATTCCCCTGAGTAAAGAATTGATAATGAAAAGTGAGGCTGAGAAAAGAAATAATCTGAGCAATTAAGCCAGGAAGACGGCTTAAGACTACTTCCTGACCAGAAAAGAAGTTGATCAACAAGAAAAAGACGGTGGTCAAAAAGGCAACAATATTATTGTCGGTGAGGCTAGAAAGAAAAAGGCCTAGGGCTAAATAGCTTGCTGCCAAAAAGAGCCCACCCAGATAACTGCTTAAGAGAACCCCCCAATCTGGATGACCAAGAAAGCGGAGGGTAATTACCAAGGGAAAAGTGAGTCCGATTACTAGGCTAGTAAAAATAAAAGCGGCCAAGAATTTACTAATTACTACCGACCGCTCCTTAATTGGCAAGGTGAGGAGGATTTCCCAAGTGCCTGACTTTTTTTCTTCGGCAAATAGATTCATGGTGATGGCGGGCAAGAAGAAGAGGAAAAGAAAGGGAATTAGATTAAAGAGTGGTTTTAAACTGGCCTGATTGATTAGGAAGAAATCTTGGAAGAAGAGCCAAGTTGAGACCAAAAAGAAAAGACAGGCAAAAATTAACCCCAAAGGACTGGTTAAATAGTGATAGACAATCTCTTTGACTAATAATGGTCTGAAATTACTTTTTCTCTTTTTCATTGGGTAAGACGACTAAATAATTTTTCTAAGGAAACTCGCTTCCGGCGCAATTGGGCTAAGTCTTCTTGAGCCACTAATTGGCCTTGATGAATAATAATTACCCGCTGACAAATTGCTTCGGCCTCCGAAAGAATGTGAGTAGAAAAAATAATTGTTTTCTTTTGGGCAATCTGTTGAATTAGTTTTCTGATTTCTTTTTGCTGATTGGGATCTAGGCCGGTGGTCGGCTCATCCATAATTAACAGTTGAGGGTTATGAATTAGGGCGGCTGCCAAGCCCACGCGTTGACGGTAGCCGCGAGAGAGGGTTTCAATAGTTTGATAGGCCATTTCCTGAAGGCCACAATTCTCAATTACATAGTTTAATCGTTGGCGAAGTTGAGCTCCACTTAAATAATGCATCTTGGCGATGAAAGTAAGATATTCTAGGGCAGTGAAACGACTATAAAGAGGATTCTCTTCTGGAAGATAGCCAATTAAATCTCGAGCTTTTTTGGGAGGTAGACCATTAATGGTAATTTTGCCTTTGGTGGGAATTAAAAAGCCGGTGATAAGGCGCATTGTGGTTGTTTTGCCTGCTCCGTTAGGGCCAAGAAAACCAATAATTTCTCCTGTTTTGGCGGAGAAACTAATGTCGTTCACGGCGACCTTGTCGCCAAATCTTTTGGTGAGGTGATTAACTTGGAGCATTGTTGTTATCTATTATAACCCACTGTCAAGAGGTTTCGGTTAAAATAGATTATTGCGATGGAAAAAATTATTTTAACCTACAAACCGCGTGGTCGAACCTCTTATCAGATGGTAGAGAAATATAAAAGGCGCTATCCCGGAGAAAAAGTAGGTCATGCTGGCACTCTTGATCCTCTTGCCGAGGGGCTTTTGATTGTTCTGGTGGGAAGAGCAACCAAAAAACAAAGTCAGTTTATGGAATTAGAGAAAGAGTATTTGGTTGAGGTGGTTTTTGGCCTGATCACGCCGACTTGGGATCTTGAAGGAAGCTTAAGTCTCTATCCGGTTGAAGATCTATCGGAAAGATTGATTAGTTTAACTAAAGAAGAGCTTGAACGAGAATTAAAGAAGTTTTCTGGCCAAATTGAGCAGATAGTGCCTGCTTTCAGTGCGGTTAAAGTCGGCGGCAAACGGCTTTATCAATTAGCCCGCCGAGGAGAGATTGAGATTAAAGACTTGCCCAAGAAAAAAGTCGATATTTATCAGATAGAACTGATTGATTTTTGGCCCGCTCAATTTTCTTCCCAAGAAAAATTGACGCCGAAGTTGGTGCTTCAATCAGGACCGAGGGCTAGGATGAGAATGAGAGTCGGCAAAGGAACTTATGTTCGGTCAATTATTTATCAATTGGGGGAGAATTTGGGCGTTGGTGCGACGACGACTAGATTGATCAGGACTAGGATTGGCAGTTTTCGACTTGATCCTAAGACTCCTCCTGGTACCAATGAGGATCGGTGACTACCTCTAAATCAAGAAAAACCTTTTTGTTAGTAATTAATTCTAACTCTTTTCTAGCTTGGGTGCCGATTCTTTTGATTGTCTGCCCTCGGTGACCAACGATAATTGCTTTGTAGCGATCAGCAGTAGTCAAAATTGAGGCTTTAATGTAGAAAAGATCTGCCTCTTCTCGGATTTCTTCCACTTTGACGCCAATGGTATAGGGGACTTCTTGATGGAGGACAAAAAATGATTTTTCCCGAATGATCTCGGCCACAAATTCTTCGGGAGTAATATTGAGTGCTGGGAAGGCTTCAAAAAGCTTGGGGTCAAAAATAGGCTCTCCTTCCGGAAGAAAGGCAAAAATTTTTTCCAGTAAGGTTTTAAGATGCTGGCGCTTGAGGGCAGAAATTTCTACCCAAGCATCAAATTCATCCTCAAGAAATTGATATTCATGGAGATAATTGGGCCGAGCAAGATCAATTTTATTAATGGCGATAATCTTGGGTCGGTTAACTGCTCTTACGGCGCCAAGAATTCGGTTTTCTTCTTCACCTCGAGAGCGGGAGCGATCAACAAGATAAACGATGACATCGGCTCGGCCTAGTTCTTGCTCCGCTAGGCCAGAGATTTTTTTGGCTACTGGATCTTTGGTCTTGGCAAAAATGCCCGGAGTATCCAGAAAAACAATTTGACCTCGTTTGTCCCAATAGAGTCCCTGGATGATTTTTCTTGTCGTTTGGGGTTTGGGAGAAATGATGGAAATCTTTTTACCAACCAGATTGTTGATTAAGGTTGACTTGCCAGCATTAGGTCGACCAACTATAATTACTTTTCCAGTTTTCATTTAAATGAAGTATACTAGAAGAAATTAAGTTTGACAATTAGCAGAGTTTTTGTTAGACTGCTAAAAATGACGGTTTTGTTACCCACTAAAAAGACCAGCGAAAGCGAAAAGGTTTTGCCCCTGATTCCAATTAAGAATCTGGTGCCTTTTCCTGATGTCGAGATTCAGCTTATCTTTGGTCGGGCAAAGTCTATGGCTGCCTTACTCCATGCTTTGGAGCACGACCCAAATAAGTTGGTGATGGTTGTGGCCCAGAAGGATGCCCGAATTGAAGATCCCAAACCAGAGGATCTTTATCAATTTGGAGTGATCTGTCGAGTGGAACAGGTAGTTCAAGTGGATGGTACGGCTCACTCTCTTTTTAGGGGACTGAAGCGGGCCCAAGTGAAAGAATTTTTAGCCACTAAGGATTTTCTCCAAGCAAAAGTAGCTCCGTTGCCTGAAATTGTTGAGCGCGATGAGGAAATTAGACTTTTAGCCGATCATTTATCTCGAGAGGTTAAGAAAGCCTTTAATCTGGGGAAAATGTTTGATCCTGCCTTATTGATGAAGTTGAGTGGGGGAGTGACCGCTTCGGAATTGGTTAATTGGGTCGCTTTTTCCCTCGACCTCCCTGTGCGGGAAAAGCAGCTTATTCTAGAAAGTCTTTCACTCAAGTCCCGCCTAAAGCGAGTAATTGAAAAACTGGCTCATGAGATCAATGTTTTGCGCCTAGAAAAATCGATTGAAAAGAAGGCTCGGGCTAAGTTTGAGCGCCAGATGAAAAAGGCAGTATTAGAAGAGAGAAAGCGGGCCATTGAGAAAGAATTGGAGAAGATGGGAGTTGAGTCAGGGAAACTGGATGAGATCGAGGAATTAAAAAAACGGTTGAAGGCAGCTAAGCTTCCTCTGGAAGCCAAAAAGAAAGCTGAATATGAATTGAAGCGCTTAGCCCGGATGTCTCCTTTAGCTCCTGAGGCTAGTTATATCAGGACTTATTTAGAGTGGTTAGCTGATCTTCCTTGGGACAAACGCACTCCTAATAAGGTTGATTTCAGAGAGGCGGCCAAAATTCTTAATCAAGATCACTATGGTCTTAAGCAAGTAAAAGAGCGGATTTTAGAGTATCTGGCGGTAATGAAGCTGCGCCAGATGAGGAAGAAAGCGAGAAAGGATAAGAATGGCGAGGTCAACATTCTTTGTTTTATTGGTCCTCCAGGTGTGGGAAAGACCTCAATTGGACGCTCGATTGCCCGGGCGATGGGGCGAAAATTTGTTCGGGTTTCCCTAGGAGGAGTGCGGGATGAAGCGGAGATTAGAGGTCATCGTCGGACTTATGTTGGTGCTTTACCAGGACGGATTATTCAAGGAATTAAGAATGCGGGAGTCAAAAATCCCGTTTTCATGCTTGATGAAATTGATAAAATTGGCACTGACTTTCGAGGAGACCCTTCGGCTGCTCTTTTGGAGGCCTTAGATCCAGAACAAAACAAAGAATTTTCTGATCACTATCTCGAGGTGCCTTTTGATCTCTCAGAAGTGTTCTTTATTTTGACCGGCAATGTCGTTGATACGATCCCGCCCGCTCTTCGTGATCGATTAGAAATCATTCGTTTTTCCGGTTATACCGAAGAAGAAAAATTCCAGATTGCCAAGAAGTACCTAATTCCTAAGCAGTTGGCTCGTCATGCGCTTAGCAAAAAGGAGTTAGAGTTCAGTGATGAGGCAATTAGAGCCATAATTAGACGCTATACCCGAGAGGCTGGGGTGCGCGAACTGGAGCGGGTAATTGCCAGTATTTGTCGAAAAGTAGCTAGGAAGATTGCCGAGAAGAAAAAGAACAAGTTTGAAGTTGCTCCTAAAGACCTCCTTCGTCTTTTGGGTCCAAGAAAGTTTAACCCTCAACTTAAAGGCCGAGAGGACGAGGTGGGAGTGGCCACTGGTTTGGCTTGGACTCAAGCGGGCGGTGATATTTTGTTTGTTGAAGTGGCTTTGATGCCGGGTCGGGGGCGATTAATTTTAACGGGTCAGTTAGGCTCAGTGATGAAAGAATCTTGTCGAGCGGCCCTTTCTTATATTAGAAGTCATTGGCGCTCCTTGGATTTAGAAGAGGAAGATTTTGCCCAAAAACTTGATTTTCACATTCATGTGCCAGAGGGAGCCGTGCCTAAAGATGGTCCTTCTGCGGGAGTGACGATTGCCACTGCCTTGGTCTCGGCTCTAACTAAAAAACCGGTGAAAAAAGATGTGGGGATGACGGGTGAAATCACTCTTCGGGGGCGAGTTTTGGAAGTGGGAGGGATCAAGGAGAAGATTTTAGCCGCCCATCGAGCAGGAATTCGGGAAGTAGTCTTGCCCAAAGGTAATAAAAAGAATTTGCGTGAAGTCCCAGCAAAAGTGCGGCGGGAAATGAGGTTTATTTTTGCTGATCACCTCGACCAGGTCCTTCAAGTCGCTCTTACCAAAATTCGTGCCGATCGGCACTAATTTTTGAAATATTGACAAGATTTTCTGACCTGCTATAATTGGGAAAGGCAATGGAGAAAAAGAATAATTTTTTCTGGTTTCTTTGTATTTCCAAGCCGGATTATTAGGGGGCAGCTCTGAGCGGTGGAGTGGATGCCCCCGATAATTCGGGGGTTTTTAATTGGTTTTAGTTAGGGAAGGAGAAAGATGAAAAACATTCTCACTAAAAGAGGTTACACTCAATTAAAGAAAAAATTGGCCGAGCTTAAAGCTCGAAGAGCCCATCTAGTCGAAGAGATGGAGTTGGCCCGACAAGAGGGTGATTTGGCCGAAAATTCAGCCTATCATCAATTGCGAGAGACAGTGACCATCGTCAGCCAACAAATTCAAGAGCTAGAGAGAAAATTAATTAATGTGGAAATTGCCGAAAGCAACAGTGATGGTCGGGTGGCGGTCGGCACCAGAGTTTTAGTCGAAGTTAACGGCCAAAAGAAAGAATTGGAAATTGTTGGTGATGGCGAAACCGACCCACTCAATGGCAAAATTTCTTATCAATCGCCTATCGGGAGTCGGTTGTTGGGTCGAAGTCAGGGCGAGGTGGTTAAAATCGAGACTCCAAGTGGAGTGGTCGAATATCGTATCTTGGCGGTTAAATCAGTATAATAATCTCAAATGATTCAACGAAGACTGGGATTAATTAGGCGACAGCGACTGGAGAAATTAAAAAAACTTCAGGAGTTGGGAATTAATCCCTATCCGTCCAAATTTGAGAAAAAACACACCTGCGCTCAAGCAAGAGCATTATTGGGTAAAAAAGTTAAGACTGCAGGTCGAGTTAGAGCTATTCGAGCTCATGGGCGAATCGCTTTTTTCGATTTAATTGATTCTTCTGGAAAAATTCAGCTTTGGTTTCAGGAAAAAAATCTCGGCAAAGAGAAATACCAATTAATAAAATATCTTGATGTGGGTGATTTTATTGGCGTTGAAGGAAGGGTGGTTAAAACGAAAGCGGGAGAAATTACCATTGAGGTAGCCGATTTCCAAATCTTAGCCAAAAGTCTTCGGCCCTTACCAGATCAATGGCATGGTTTAAAGGATGTTGAAGAGCGCTATCGAAGAAGGTATTTGGACTTAATTCTCAATCCTGAAGTAAGGAAGGTTTTTGAGATAAGGAGTAGGTTGGTCCGTTTAATCAGAGAGTTTCTTGATAAACGGGGTTTTGTTGAGGTGGAGACCCCAATTCTTCAGCCTATCTATGGCGGCGCTTCAGCTCGGCCATTTATTACCCACCACCATGCTTTAAACTATGATTTTTATCTTCGGATTTCTGATGAACTCTATTTAAAGAGATTAATTGTTGGGGGATTTGAGAAAGTTTATGAGGTTTGTCGCGACTTTCGTAATGAAGGAATTGATCGTCAACATAATCCCGAATTTACTCAGGTTGAATTTTATTGGGCCTATGCTGATTATCATGATCTCATGCTTTTAACCGAAGAGATGATTTCTTGGTTGGTGAAGAAAGTCCATGGCCAACTAGAGATTGAATATCAAGGAGAGAAATTTGATTTTTCCCCTCCTTGGCCTAGAGTAACTTTTTCCCAACTTCTCAAAAAAGAGATAGGAGTTGACATTGATCGAGTTCAGAACGAGACCGATTTAGTGGGTCTAATTAGAAAAAAAGGGATCGCTCTTGATTTGGAGGGAGTAGTCGGATTGGGAGCTATTTACGATCTGCTTTATAAGACTTTTGTTCGACCAAAACTGAAGGGCCCCTTGTTTCTCCTTGATTATCCAGCAGCAATGATTGCTTTGGCTAAAAGAAAGGAGGATGATCCTCAGAAGATTGCCTCTTTTCAAGTTTTGGTTGGGGGCATGGAATTGGTTAAGGCTTATAATGAGTTGAATGACCCTCTTGACCAGAGAGAGCGGTGGTTGGAAGAAGAAAAATTGGCCCGTCAAGGGGCTGAGGAGACAGAAAGACTGGATGAAGATTATATTGAGGCTTTGGAGTATGGGATGCCGCCAACTGCTGGTTGGGGAATGGGTATTGATCGGTTGACAATGATTCTTACCAATCAGAGAACGATTAAAGATGTTATTTTGTTTCCTGCCCTAAGGCCCAGAAAGCAAAATTCGAGCACTTGACAAGTTGTTCAATAGTATTATATTTTCCCCCTAAGGGAGGAGGGTTTGATTGAGGAATAAAAATCATGCTTGATCCTAATTTGATTCGGCAGAAGCCGGATTTAGTTAAAGAAACTCTAGAAAAAAGAGGCTTAGATCCTAACCTAGTTGATCAATGGCGGACAAAAGATCAAGAATGGCGTCAGTTATTGGCCCAGATAGAGCAATTGCGAGCTGAGCGCAATCAATTGGCGGACCAAGTCAAGCAAGCGGGTCGAAAGCCAACCGAGGCCGAACTTAATCAAGGGAGAGAGATTAAAAAGAAGCTTCAACAACTAGAAGAGCGATTAAGTCAGGTCGCGGCCAAGCGAAAAGAATTGCTTTATCAGATTCCCAATCTTCTGGCAAAAGATGTGCCTTTTGGTCGAGACGATCAAGATAATTTGGAAATTGAGAAATGGGGTGAACCGCCTGAATTTGACTTTTCTCCTCGAGATCACTTGGAATTAGGGGAAAAATTGGGCTTAATTG
>Ga0256830_1002335_pt1 | contig 12585 bp, 10 predicted proteins | sample 128326metaG_FD_190537 | JGI IMG/M metagenome (GOLD analysis project Ga0256830, IMG submission 190537) | Hydrothermal vent microbial communities from Lau Basin, Pacific Ocean - 128-326 | ecosystem: Environmental > Aquatic > Marine > Hydrothermal vents | place: Pacific Ocean: Lau Basin | collected...
TTGGCACCGGGGCAGGTGGCAAGATAGGTCTGCTCGATATGCTCTTTTAGCGCGGCCTTCTCACCATTTAATCTGAAATAATCGGCCGCCGTCATACCGCCTGACAGGAGCATCAGCAATGCCAGCATAACCGCCGTCGCTCGCCAGGGGCGCAGCAGTTTACCCATCTGATCTCGACGACTATACTGCCCCTGCAGTAGATTAAGCGTGCGCTTTTCATCTAATCCCTGCGCAAACAGAGTCAGCGCATCCACCACCCCATCTTCTCTGCTGATGACCAGATCAAACTCACTTAGCGCCTCAATCAACGGCTGCTCATCATCAGTGCAGGCGGTTATTAGACGCAGCTGCTGCGCTCTATCTGCCGCGCCCTCCTGGGCCTGCAGTGCGCTGCGTAACATCAGGAGCAGGTTATCACGATCAACTGCAAAGCCCTGGTTGATACCGGTGCTAACCAGCACGGTGTCACCTTCGAGCAGCAGCGTCCACTGCGCCATATCCGATTGAGGCAGGCAGCAGAGATCCGCAACGATCGCATGCGGCTCAACGCCGTGTATTCTCAACAGGTTAAGCCACGACTTCATCTTCTGGTGTTCGACCACCAGTGTCGCAACCTGGCCGGCGGCATCGGGCGTATCAATCACAAAATGGAGCTGCTCAACATCACTTGCGAGCTGCTCTTCAAGAATGTAGGGAACCGCGCTGAGAATCTTCTGACGATTTCGACTCGGTACAGTCGTCGATATCAATAACAGTTCCGTTGCGGGGACGATGACGATGATGCGGCAACCACTCGCCGCCGCTGCCAGATCACTGAGCGGGGTCTCTGTCGAGTGCGCGGGTGCCCCCTCTTCCGTCACATGCAGGGTAGAGACCGTCGTGCTCGTGCTACTCTCATTCGTCAGCCTGATATAAAACGTCGGCTGCATTAATAAACACCCTGTGCGCGCATCACCACTTCCACTTTTGCTTTGTCGTCTCTCACCATCAAACTATACAGATTTGTGCGGCCACGCCCAAACTCAGACACTGAATTTATTATAAAATATCTTGTCTGCACACTGAGGCCACTCTGGTCGGTCAGCCGCCCGGCAATCGCCGCACTATTGATAAAGTCACTAACCTTTTCAAAACCATTTTCACCCCGCTCTTCGATCAGCTGATCCGCCTCAGATTGCGTCAACCCATCAACCAGTGTCATTAACAGTTCGGCACTGGCGGTATTAACATTGATATCGGTATATTCCGGCAGCACCGTGACATACGGCAATAGCGCATCGTACACCTTGCGATCGACCCCTTTAATCAATAGCAGTTCACTGGTGCTTGCCATCATCGCATTCGGGGTGCGATATGGCGGGGTACGTCCGAGATACTCAAAGTCTTCCGCGCCGCCCGGAATGGTGACATCTTCATTTCCATCGATCCAGTCAACCACCGCCTGCGCCAGCTCTTCGTTCAGGGCAAGCTGGCGTAGTAGACGCCGAAAACGCTCCAGATCGAGCGAACTCGGCTGCTGCTCTTTCACCAGGTTATTGAGATTAAAGCGCCCCTGTAGATCTTCGATCTGCCCCGCGACCCGTCCACCCTCAACCTCTATCGGTGGCAGTGTCGTCGCCCAGTCCTCTTCAAGGTGGTCCACCTGATTCTCTTTTCCGTCACGAATCAGTATCTGTCGCCCCCACTCCTCAGCCCCCAGCGCAAACAGATAGGCCTGTGATGACTCGATGACGTTAGTGGTACGTCGAATATCGAGGTGCTGGCGTGACGCCATCGCCACCGCCGTAATCGCTGCAATCGTTGTGATCAGGATCGCGGTGATCAGTGCCGCACCGCGCTGCGTCTGCCTGCGCCTCATGGCCCACCACCCGCCGCACTGCCTGGACTCTGTTCGTTCACCTCAACAGGTGCGATACCCGCCACCCGAAACAGGCGTTTAATCTCGCCCCACTGCTCACTTTCGATGGTCAACCCAACAGCAAGGGGCAGCGCCGGCTTCAGCTTCTTAGTTTGCGACAGATTCCGCACCGGCCATTCACTCTGCCATTTCAACCTGTCGTCGAGGTAGCTGAACTCAATCTCCTCCACACCGTCAAACAGCGGTCCGCTGGCGGCACCACTATCCTGTGCACGATCTAATACCCCCCAGCTGGAGCGCATTAGCTGCTCATCTTCTACGCCATAGGCGATACGCTGCAGATTGCTACGACTAAAACCACCCGGGTTGCGCCGACCGCTGCGAGTAAACTCCAGCGCCTCATGGCTCCCGACCAGCGGTGACTTCACATCCCCATAGCCATCACGAATCGAACGGTTAACCGCCTGCTCAATATCGCGCTCGATAATCGCAAATGCCGTCTGGAGCGCCGCCAGTCTCGCGGCATGTTCGTCGCCCTGTTTACGCGCCTGCAATACGGTGTCCAGCCCGCTATAGGCCATCACCGCAACCACTGCGAAGATCGCCATCGCAACCAGTAGTTCAATCAATGTAAAACCGGCAGTGCGATGAACCGTCATGATGGCTGTCCAAGATAGGCGATCACCCGTGCGGTTGGCCTTTCACTATCGGCCGCTGTGCGCACTTCGACATCGATCCGCTTGACCCGTTCATCCATGGTGTCGATCACAATCGTGCGCCAGTACCAATCGCGCCCGGCCATCTCGACATCACCCTTCCGCTCACCGGCACTCGGCCACTCGCTGCTCACCTGCATCTCGACCACTTTGTTGGTCGCGACCCAGTGTGCCAGTGTCTTCTCTTCTAACAGTGATGCATTACTAATATTGCGGCTCGCCTCGGTAATCACCGCGCCGAGTCCTATTGCGACCACGGCCAGTGCAACCATCACCTCCAGTAGTGTGAAACCCTGTGAACCGCTTATTCGATGACCGCTTATCATTCGTGCTCAATCTCAACCTTGCCCGTGATGCCGCCCTTTACCACAAAACGCTCCTCGCCATCTTCATGACGAAACACCACTTCAAACGGGCTCATCTCGCCACTCGACAAGAGATAGAGGCGCGGCCCCTGTGGCTGCTCTTCCGCTTCACCCTCCGATGAGGCCTCATCCGGGGGCTGTTCAAAATCAAATTCAGCCCCTTCGAGGTAGAGCTCCAGTGAGATCCCTCTGGGCAGTTTGCGTTCGCGTAACAGCGCATCATCTGCCGGCTGTTGCCACTGATTCTCTGTCAGGACGAGGAATCTGTAACTATCGAAACCAAACTCCAGCGCATGTTCCGTGCCGTGCAGCACTGACTCCTGCGCCGCCAGAGTGACCAGCGCGCCGAAGCGTTGCGCCTCAATCTGAACCTCATTATCGACATCGCGGTCAAAAGAGATCACCACGAATGTCAATGTAATGCCGATGATCAACGCCACCACCATCAGTTCGATCAAAGTAAAACCCGCCGAGCGGCGGCGGCAGCTGAATGCGGGTAACTTCATCGCGACTGCGTGTCAGGGGTTACTCGCCCTCGAGACTCCAGTTGCCAATATCGGCATCTTCACCTTCACCGCCCTGCGCGCCGTCGCGTCCTAGTGAGTAGATATCGAACACACCGTTTTGCCCTGGATAGAGATAGAAATAGGGGTTATCCCACGGATCTTTGGGCAGCCGCGGCAGCTCTTTACCGACCAGCGCTTCCAGCCCTTCATCGGTACTGGGATAGTCATGATTTTCAAGTTTATACATGTTCAACGCACTTTCAATCGCTCGCACATCAGATTTGGCCTTGGTGATTTTCGCCTGCCCCGGTTTATCCATAATATTGGGCACTACAATCGATGCGAGGATGCCAAGGATGATCACCACCACCAGCACCTCTATCAGGGTGAAACCGCGCGAACGCTGGCGTCTACTGTTGCATCTATTAAGGGTTGTTCTTTTCATTTGGCTCTTCCTGTCTCTCTGTCTATATTTAACTTGATGTTACGCTCTCATCAGGCAATCAGCTGGTTCATATTAAAGATCGGCAGGAGGATCGCGAGAATGATCATCAATACAATGCCGCCCATCACCAGAATCATAAAAGGACCGAACAGCCCCAGCACCGTCTGCATCACGGTATCGAGCTCCTGCTCCTGGCTATCGGCCGCGCGCTCCAGCATCTCATCAAGTCTGCCGCTGCTTTCACCACTTGCGATCAGATGGATGGTCATCGGCGGGAAATAACCACTCTGTTCGAGCGCCTTATGCATACTAGCACCTTCACTGACATGTTTCGCCGCCGCCTCGACCGCGCTGCGCATCGGAATATTGGAGACCACCTGCCCGGCAATACGCAGCGCCTCCAGCACCGGCACTCCGCTCTGGCTCAGAATACTGAGCGTCCGCGCAAAACGGGCGGCGTTAAGGCCACGTACCAGTTTTGAGATCAGTGGAATTTTCAGTTGCAGGTGATGAAACCAGCGCTTTGGCCCCGGCTTACGCAGCAGCGCCTTAATGCTGATGAATGAGACGACAATCACACCTAGCAGCAGCAGACCCGATTCACGGATAAAGTCACTGGCTGCGATCATCACCACCGTCAACGTCGGTAGCGCCTGCCCCATATCGTCAAACACCTTCACCACTTCAGGCACGACATAGGCGAGTAACAGCGTCACGACCGCAATCGAGACCACGACAACCAGGACTGGATAGATCAGCGCCAGCATCATCTTCTGGCGCATCGCCTGCCGCCCTTCGGTGTAATCAGCAAGGCGATCAAGCACCACATCGAGGTGGCCCGACTGCTCTCCCGCTGCAACGGTGGCGCGGTAAAGGTCGGTAAAAACATGCGGAAAATCCCCCAGTGCGGCCGCCAGCGTATGCCCCTCCATCACCTTCGAACGCACCCCGGCCAACATGCTTTTAAGGCGCGGTTTTTCACACTGCTGCGAGACAGCCCGCAGCGCCTCTTCAATCGGCAGGCCCGATTTCACCAGCGTCGACAGCTGGCGCGTGATCAGCGCAAGATCGGTGGCGTTGATGCCGCGCTGGAACATGCCAGCGCGCCCCGCCGTCCCTTTCTCTCGCTGCACCACCTCGACCACCTCAAGCGGGGCCATCCCTTGGTCGCGTAATTTCTGCCGCACCTGGCGAGCGGTGTCCCCTTCCAGCACCCCTTTGCGCTGGCGTCCACCAATATCAAGCGCGGTATATTCGAAGGCACCCATCGCCTAGCCGTTACGCTTCATAGGTGACGCGCAGCACCTCTTCGAGCGAGGTCTCACCGGAAAGGACGCGGCGAATCCCATCCTGAAAGATACTGCGTGTTCGGGTGCGTGCATGCTGTTCAAGCTGATGCTCGGCTGAACCGTCGTGAATCATGGCGCGCATTTCCTCATCAACTTCGATCAATTCAAAGATCCCCATACGCCCTTTATAGCCGTTGAAGTTGCATTTTTTGCAGCCATCCGGGGTGTAAATCGTTGGCGGTGAATGGTGCGAAACACCAAGCCGTTCGCAATCTTTTTTTCCAGCCAGATGTGGGTGCCTGCAGTCTGGACAGAGCTTGCGCACCAGCCGTTGTGCCAGCACCCCGATCAGACTGGAAGCGAGCAGGAACGGCTCTACCCCCATGTCTCGCAGCCGAGTGACCGATCCAATCGCGGTATTGGTATGCAGGGTCGAGAGCACGAGATGGCCGGTCAGACTGGCCTGTACGGCGATCTCTGCCGTTTCCAGGTCACGAATCTCGCCCACCATCACGACGTCTGGGTCCTGTCGCAGGATCGCACGCAGGCCACGAGAGAAGGACATCTCAACCTTTGACTGCACCTGCGTCTGGCTAACGCCATCGAGGTAATATTCGATCGGGTCTTCCACCGTCATGATGTTGCGGTCTTTGTTGTTGAGGCGCGTCAGCACCGCATAGAGCGTGGTGGTTTTACCAGACCCCGTCGGGCCGGTCACCAGAATAATCCCGTGCGGCTTCTGGATGATCCCATCCATGATCTCCCGTTCGCCAGGCTCCATGCCGATGTGATCAAGGTCTAGTCGTCCCGCCTGTTTATCCAGCAGTCGCAACACTACCCGCTCACCATGACCAGACGGTAACGTTGAGACGCGCACGTCCACGGCGCGCCCCGCCACTTTTAATGAGATACGGCCATCCTGCGGCAGCCGTTTTTCAGCGATATCGAGCTTGGCCATCACCTTGACTCGTGACACCAGCAGCGGCGCGATGACGCGTGCCGGCTCCAGCACTTCACGTAGCACGCCATCGACGCGAAAACGCACCACCATGCGGCTTTCATAGGGTTCAATATGGATATCGGAGGCGCCCTCCTTGATCGCCTCGGTTAGTAGCGCGTTGATCAGGCGGATGATCGGTGCGTCGTCCTGTGTCTCCAGCAGATCTTCTGGTTCCGGCATCGCCTGTGCGATTGTGGAGAGATCCAGCTCATCGCCGAAATCGCCCATCGACTGCATCGCATTTGAGCCGTCACTGGCATAGGCCTTTTGAATCAGCGTGTCGAACTCTTCTGCCTCGATCAACGCTTCAACCTTGAGCGGCATGCCCAGGAAACGGCGCGTCTCAGCCAGCGCCTGTGCGGTGACATTTTCGCGACAGACCAGTAGCGACTGCTCAGCGCCGATCTCTTTGACCATCACTCCGTGACGCTTTGCAAAAGCAAATGGCGGGCGTTGCGCGGCGACGATTTCAACATCACTGCTGAGCACTACCTCTGGCATCGCCTCCGCCGCATCTATTGATGCTACCTCTGCCGACGGCTCTTTAAGTTCACTTAGTGGTGGCACTGTCACGATCCGGCACTGCTGAATTTTCCCTGTCGCCACCCTCGCTTTCGGCCATTTCAAATGCAGGCGGAAGGGCCAGTGCCTCCTGCATCGTTGACATCACCGGAGAGCTATCATCTGGCATCATTAATAACCCTTTCTCTCTTACCTCTAACTGCCTCGCACGCTGGTGACTATATTTGTCATGGGTCAGGCGAGCCGTTAATGCTGCGTCTCGAATGATGGTTGGGTGTAAAAAAACCATTAAATTCTGTTTAACCTTGCTAGAACTCTTATGGGTGAAAAGCCAGCCCAGCAGCGGGATATCACCCAGCAGCGGCACTTTCTGTACCGACTCTCGCACCTCATCATTGATCAGGCCGCCAAGCACAATCATCTGTCCATCATCGACAATCACATTGGTCTTGATTGAGCGCGTGTTGGTAATCAGATCAACTGCGCCGGTTGCACTGGAGCTAAGGCTATCGACTGATTGCTCGATCTCCAGTTTTACGGCATTCCCTTCGTTGATTTGCGGCGTAACCTTCAACGTAATACCCACATCCTCACGTTGAATGGTCTGGAATGGATTGGTCGGTGTTGATGAGCCGCCAGGGGCTGTAAACGCACCCGTGACAAAGGGTACCGTCTGACCAATCACAATCTCGGCCTCTTCGTTATCCAATGTCACCAATGTCGGTGTCGATAAAATGTTTGTCGTGCCATCGCCCTTCAGCACTCTCAATACGGCCGCAAAATTGAGACTCCCGGAGTTAAATTTACCCAGCCCCAGTGTCACACCATTACCTATGGTGGGTGGTAGACCCGCCTTAACCGCGGCGCCGATCTCGGCAATGCTCCCGCCAGAACCGGCGCCAAAATTGACTACCCCTACAGGCCGATCACCGGCTGGCGTGCCATCAAAAACCCACTGGACCCCCAGCTCAGCACTAAGGTCTTCGGAGACCTCGGCAATGACTGTCTCAATCAGCACCTGAGCGCGGCGAATATCAAGCTGTTTGATGACCTGCTCCAGTGAACGGAAATGGTCTGGGGGGGCGGTAATCACCAGTGCATTAGTGGCCTCATCGGCCTGGATATCAATTGTCGCCTTGTTGGCTGTAGTCGCCCCCTTGCGCTGCTTCTCGACACTTTTACTAACCCCGGTCAGCACTTTGACCAGATCTTCCGCCTTTGCATATCGAAGATAGACGACGCGGGTGTTGCCACCGCTCTCCAGCGGTGTATCAAGGTGCGAAATAGTGGCCTTAATCCGCAACCGCCCAGACTTGCCCCCACCCACCAGAATGCTATTGGTACGCTCATCGGCCAGTAAAATAGGTGCACCACCTGCCGCCGCAGCAGCGCCTTTTCCTTTGCCCTTCTGCTCCAGTGAGGTCATGATACGCACCACTTCGGCTGCTGAAGCGTGTTCAAGCCGAATGATCTCAATCTCATCATTACTGGGGGTATCGATACGATTAATGATGTTGATCAGGCGGGCGATATTGGCAGCGCGATCAGAGATGATCAAAATATTAGCCGGCACATAGGCGGCCAGATGCCCCTGCTGCGGCACCAATGGACGAAGGATCGGCACTAGCTGCGATGATGAGACATTTTTCAGTGCGATCACGCGGGTCACGACCTGGTCTCCGGCCCCCGGAAAGCCATCATCGGCTAGCGGCATCGCCTTCTGCTTGGCGCTGGCATCAGGCAGGATCTTAACCACATCGCCACTCGGTACCGCTGAAAATCCGTGTACTTCTAAAATCGAGAGAAAGACGCTATATAACTCATCGCTTTCCATCGGGTGAGATGAGACGACCGTTACCTTGCCCTTAACGCGCGGATCAACGATGAAGTTTTTGCCGGTTGCCTCAGAAACGGTACTGATCACCGCGCCAATATCGGCCTCTTTAAGATTCAGAGTAACGCTGCTGGCTGCTGAAACTGCTGAATAACAGACAGATAGAATTAACAACGTCGTGCCAAGCACTCCGTTTCGGAGGGAACGATATCCCGTCTGACAATACTTTATCTGTTGCAAACTTCTTCTCTATCCCTTACAGGAGCGCAATCTTGCGCAGAATCACTACAAAACAATGTTATATATAAACTAGCGGCATCTTTTATTAATAATTAACCGCTATCCATTTGATAGCAATACAACTTATTTTTATTCAATACTAACGTCAAATGACTGTGAGCGGCCATTTCTTTTTATATCCAGCCTGACACTATTCGCGGTTTGCAGGCTACGCAGCACATTTAACCCCTTTGCTGGCGTGTCGAGCTGTATCCCATTGACCGCCGTCACAATATCACCGGCTATCAGACCCACCCGATCAAACAGCGCCCGGTCACGCCCCGGCCTCACCTCATATCCGATAAAACGCCCTTTTTCACTTTTAGGGCTCATCTTAATCGCGTCGGTGAGCCGCTGCGGCTCGCGCAGTAGCTCTTTACGGTACTGGCGGAGATTAAGCGGCCTGCCCGTACTTCTGCGTGATGACGCCTGGCGTGCAGATGCTGATGATTTGCCCGCGGCAAGTGATCTCTTGGGTAATTCGAGCGTCTCAAGTCGATTGTTTCGCATCAACACAACATGGGTAGCGTGCACCTCTTTGAGCACCACGCCGCCCGACAGGCGCGAGTTAACGGCGTAAAAGCGCTCTTTGCCATTCGCCTCCGCAATAATTGCCCCTCCACCTGAATCAGAAACAAACACGCCTCGCAGTGTCAGCTTTAATGTCGTTTTCGGGATCTCCTGCTGCGCCACGGGTGCCGGTGCAGCGCTTTTGTGCTCTTCACCGAAAAGGTGCCAACGCGCAATGTTCCAGCCACCACCTGCGCTAGCCGCACGCTGAGATGGGGTGGCAACTATCTGAGCAGCAGGGGGCGGCTCACTTTCCACAGCCGGCGCCAGACGCCAGCTCAGGAGCGCCGCATGGTAGGCCAGCAGAATCACCAGCGTGACATTAACCGTGGCAATAAACGGCGCAGCGCCACCGCCCTTCGCGATAAGAGCCGGCAACCCCTTCCAGTCGAAAGATAATTTCATTGCCATTTAATTATGAACGACCCCGCCAGAACCTGTTAACACTCAATTGACACCACTCGTGCTACCTCTTTAACGGCAGCGCGACAGGCATCGCCATTAACGGCATCACAAATAGCGCGCTTATCCACAATCGAATCAAAAAATGCCGCTTTTTAGCTTGCTTTTTTCTGAAAAACAAATTCTTATGCACAACCTGCGGCCATCCCGCCACTCAAACACTTTTAGTTACAGGGAGCAATAGCAGTAGCCGCCTAAGTTATTGTTTTATCGTAATTATAGCTATCGCCTAAAAACACAACAATTTGACGCTAACCCTTGAGCTATAACGATTTCAGCTCTTTGACCCCATACTTTCCACAGAGTTATCCACAAAATCTGTGGAAAACTTCTATTTCTCAACCACGACAAGCAGTTAGATGATTTGTTTGTAGCAACCCATGATTCATGGAACATGAGCAGTGAAACATTTCACCCCTTTTACCAGCTAAAAAGCGTCCACCTTGGGATCAATATTCCTTCGTCCAGTTCATTGTGGCGACTATCAAGACTGCCATCACCATCCGTATCGACAAGATAATAGGCAAAACCCTTCTTCGGCGTAATTTTGATCATGTAGAGTCTGCCGTTGGCACGATACTCTTCAATGATCTCTGTCTGGCTACGCGTGATCGTGATCTCAGGCTCATCATCCGGTTCCGCTGCCAGCGCTAGCTGCTGTGGGCCGCTAACTGCCAGAAACAGGCATAACAGTAGTTGAAACACTCTTTTCATAACACCAGTCATCCCAGGGCTGCTAACACCTTCCACCACTCAAACAGGGCTCACGGCTCCTGCCGGTTGTGGAATAATCTATTTTTGCTGCTTCGTCCATAACGCTTTTTAGCGCTACATCATTATAATGGTGGCCAATACACCCCATATTAGCAGATCATCCCAGCCCATTAACTAACTATTATTCACCCAACTTCAACTCAAATTCTTACAGAAAAATCGATGACTAAAAATAGCGCGGATAAACTACTGATCCTGATAGACGGCTCCTCTTATCTTTACCGCGCTTTCCATGCGATGCCGCCGTTAACCAACTCACAGGGGCAGGCAACCGGCGCGATCTACGGCGTGGTCAACATGCTGCGCACCTTAATCAAAGAGTACCGGCCAGACTATATCGCGGTTGTTTTTGATGCCAAAGGCAAAACCTTTCGTGACGAGCTGTTTGAGCAGTATAAGGCCAACCGCCCGCCGATGCCTGATGAGCTGCGTTCACAGATTGAACCGCTACACACCATCGTACGCGCGATGGGGCTACCATGCCTGGTCGAAGAGGGGGTCGAGGCAGATGATGTGATCGGCACTTTGGCACAGCAGGCTGCCGCCAGCGGTATCCATACCGTAATCTCCACGGGCGATAAAGATATGGCTCAGCTGGTCAATGATCACATCACACTAATCAACACCATGAATAATAAAACCCTCGACCGCGCGGGGGTCATCGAGAAATTTGGCCTGCCGCCAGAACAGATCATCGACTACCTTGCGCTGATTGGTGACACCTCCGACAACATTCCCGGCATCCCCGGTGTCGGCCCCAAAACGGCCCTCAAATGGTTTACGCAATATGGCTCACTCGATGAGATCATCAATCAGGCCGACTCAATCAAGGGCAAGATTGGTGAGAAGTTCCGTGCCAACATGGCGCAGCTGCCGCTCTCACGCCAGCTCACCACCATCAAGCTGGATGTGCCACTAACGGTGACCCCCGAGACACTGCAGCCACAACCCGCCGATAATGAGGCGCTGCGTGAGCTGTTCCAGCAACTGGAATTTAAGCGCTGGCTCGATGAACTTCAGCGAGAGGGAACGGCAGCTCAGGCGACAGCAGCATCTCCGGAAAGCACACACAACAGTGAAACCTCAAACCAGCATGCGGCTGAAAGCCACTATGAAACCATTCTCGATCAGCCCTCACTTGAAAAATGGCTTAAACGCCTGAACGCTGCCGAGCTGTTCGCCGTTGATACCGAGACCACCAGCCTCGACTATATTGAGGCGGAGATCGTCGGCCTCTCCTTTGCCATTGAGCCGGGTGAAGCCGCCTACCTGCCACTCGCCCACGACTATGATGGCGCCCCCGCACAACTCGACCGAACCGCCGCACTCGAACAGCTACGGCCACTGCTTGAAGACGCTACGAAGCAGAAGGTTGGCCAGAACCTCAAATATGACTCGAATGTGCTGCTCAACCACGACATTCAGCTGCGTGGTATCGCTTTCGATACGATGCTTGAGTCGTATCTCCTCAACAGCACCGCATCACGCCACGATATGGACTCACTGGCACTCAAGTACCTCGGGAGAACCACCATCCACTATGAAGATGTCGCCGGCAAAGGGGCCAAACAGATCCCCTTTAACCAGGTCGACATTGAGGTTGCTGCCCCCTATGCCGCTGAAGATGCAGAGATCACCCTGCAACTCCATCAAAAACTGTGGCCTCAGCTCGAAAGTGACGAGAGGCTGTGCAAACTATTTAATGAGATAGAGCTGCCACTGCTGCCCATCCTTGCCAGCATGGAACGCCACGGTGTACTGGTCGATGCCGCGATGCTACAACAGCAGAGCGAAGAGTTGAGTGAGCGAATAGCGCAGATCGAGCAGGAGGCCTTTCGCGTTGCCGGCCAGCCATTCAACCTCAGCTCGCCGAAACAGATTCAGGAGATCCTGTTTGAAAAGCAGCAGCTTCCGATCATTAAAAAGACACCCAAAGGTCAACCATCGACGGCTGAAGAGGTGCTG
>Ga0256830_1002336_pt1 | contig 12578 bp, 5 predicted proteins | sample 128326metaG_FD_190537 | JGI IMG/M metagenome (GOLD analysis project Ga0256830, IMG submission 190537) | Hydrothermal vent microbial communities from Lau Basin, Pacific Ocean - 128-326 | ecosystem: Environmental > Aquatic > Marine > Hydrothermal vents | place: Pacific Ocean: Lau Basin | collected...
GTCTAAAGTCGATGGTCTATAGCCCTGTCTTCCCTCAGTTATACACTGCTCCAGAAAATGGTATAATGGAGCATCACTCGGGCAGAAAAGTAAAAGAGTTGAGTAAGGTATGGGCTGGTATACCTGAAAAAAGAAAGGGGGGATTTAATTGAATGATGTTGTAGGAAAGCCGATTAACATTGCTTTTGTTGCTACCTATCCGCCGCGTCAGTGTGGCATTGCCACCTTCACTTCAGACCTTCTGCATTCTATTGGCGAGGTTTGCGGAATAGACATCTCGGATGAAAAACAGGAAAAACTGCAGGTTGTAGCATTAAACCGAGGGCCTGAGCCTCTCTCCTATCCTTCGGAAGTGAGGTTTGAAATCAGGGAGCAGCACGAGAGCGATTATAGAAATGCGGCTGATTTTTTGAATCTTTCCCCGGTAGAGATAATTGTAATCCAGCATGAATTTGGTATCTTTGGGGGAGACTCCGGCAGCCACATTATCCGGTTCCTGGAGAAGCTGGAGAAACCGGCGGTTACTGTTTTGCATACTATTCCGTATTCGCCCACGCATTCCCAGAGAAAAGTTCTGCGCAAAATATCTTCGCTTTCCACCTTCTTAGTAGCCCAGTCAGAAACCGGGGTAAAAATATTAAAAGAGGTATACAGTATCCCTGACGATAAAATAGAGATGATTTATCACGGGGTCCCCGATGTCCCCTTTCTCGACCCTGATTACTACAAGTACCAATTTCAGGCAGAGGATAGGTTTGTCATTCTCACCTTTGGTTTACTCAATCCCAGTAAAGGCATTGAATTTGCCATAGATGCCTTACCTGAGGTTATAAAGAAGTATCCGGAAGTGCTTTACTTTGTGGTGGGTGCCACCCATCCTGCCATTAAGGCACGTTACGGAGAGCAGTACAGGATTCTTCTGGAAAGAAGGGTGGCAGAACAAGGGCTGGAAAGGAATGTGGTCTTCCACAACAGGTTTGTTCCCCAGGAAAGGCTTATTCAATTCCTGGTGGCTTCGGATGTTTACCTGGCCCCTTATTTATCCGAGGAACAGATTGTCTCGGGTACCCTCTCCTATTCCTTGGGCTGTGGCAAGGTGGTTATCTCTACTCCTTCCTGGTATGCCAAGGAGATTCTCTCAGGAGGCAGGGGGATTATCGTTCCTTTCCGGGATAGCAAGGCTATTGCAGAGAGGTTACTGGAGATACTCAGCGATGAAGGAAAGAGAAATGAGATTCGCAAGGAAGCTTACCAGTTCTCGCGGGGAATGGTATGGAATAAAGTAGCGCTCCGGTACACGAATGTTTTTGAAAGAGCTTTGTTGAAGCATACAAAGCTTTCTAAAGCCAAGAAATTTGTGCCTAAGCCCACCAAGCTTATGCCCATTCCCGAGATTGATCTTTCTCACCTGAGAAGGTTAACCGATAGCACAGGCATCCTGCAGCATTCTATTTTTGCTGTGCCGAACCGTTTCCACGGGTACACCACGGATGATAATGCACGAGCGCTGCTGGTAACATTTATGAATTGGGACCTCCTTAAAGACAGGGAGGTGATTCCCCTGATGAATACCTACCTTTCTTTCATAAACCATGCCCTCGATCCTTCTACGGGCAGAGTGCGCAATTTCATGTCTTACGAAAGGAAGTGGCTGGAAGAAGTAGGTTCCGAAGATAGCCAGGGGAGGACAATCTGGTCTCTGGGATACGGTTCATCCCGCGATTTGCCTACGGGAATTCTCGAGCTGGTTATCCGGCTCTTCAGGCAGAGTCTTAAGCCGGCTCTTGCCCTTACCTTCCCTCGTCCCTGGGCATTTTCCATCATGGGGGGACTCTACTACTTACAGCGTTTTCCCGGGGATAGGGAGGTTAGGAATACGGTGATGGAACTGGCAGAAAGACTCTATAAAATGTTCAAAACAAATGCCGAGGAGAACTGGCCCTGGTGTGAAGATGTGGCTACTTACGAGAATGCGCGCCTTCCCGAGGCTTTAATCATGGCAGGGCATCAACTGGGACATAAGGAAATGCTATCTCAGGGGTTGAAATCACTGGAGTGGTTGCTGAGAGTCCAGTCCGACCCGAAAGACGGGCATCTTTCCATAATAGGAAACAAGGGTTGGTTTGAAAAGGGCAAGGAGAAAGCTAAATTTGACCAGCAGCCCGTGGAAGCTGCTGCTTTATTAGAAGCTTGCTACGCTGCTCTACTGACTACCCAGGATTCTCGCTGGGAAGAAGCCATGAAAACAGTCTTCAACTGGTTCCTGGGCAGGAATGATCAGCGGGTTGTCCTGTATAACTTTTCCACCGGAGGATGTTTTGACGGGCTCCTGCCAGGAGGAGTAAATCAAAACCAGGGAGCGGAATCCACACTGTGCTGGCTTATCTCGCTGCACAGGATGCAGATGGTGCTTCAGCAGGGCGATTTCCTGAAGGAAGAGAGCAACAAAGAATAAAGGTGCCGGATAATGCCCGAGATGCCCGAGGTGGAAACCATAAGAAGAGACCTGGAAGCGAAAATTGGAGGAAAAGTAATTCTTGCCATAAATTTCCTGGATCCTCATTACTTTTCTTTTCCTACAGAGACGGTTAAAAATTATCTGCGGGGTAAATATTTTGAAGAATACCTGCGAAAGGGTAAATACATAATAATGAAAATCTCTCCCGGATACCTGATTGTTCACCTGGGAATGACCGGGCTTTTCCGGTATTATCCAGAGAGGCTATCTTCGCCTGTTCCCTCTACCAGGATGCTTTTAGTTTTCCGGGATGGAAGCGAGCTTCATTACCAGGATAAGCGGAAATTCGGGCATGTGTGGTGGAGCAGGGATTATTCCGTGCATCCTCCCATAGAAAAACTTGGTCCGGAGCCCCTCAGCCCGGAATTTAGCTTAAACTGGTTTAAAAAAAGCTTGGCTGAGAAAGCTGCCAAGATTAAACCTCTGCTCATGGACCAGTCTTTCCTGTCAGGATTAGGAAACATATATACCTGTGAAGTGCTTTTCCGGGCTGGAATACATCCGGCAAGAAAAGCCGGAAGTCTTTCCGAAGAAGAGATAAGCCGGCTTTTTCGGCAGATTAACGAAGTAATTAAAGAAGCGATTAAGTGCAGGGGCAGTTCCATAGATACATACTGCGACCTGGCGGGAGAGAAGGGCACATACGAGAAGAAATTGCTTGTTTATGGGAGGGAGAATAAACCCTGCTTGCGTTGTAAAACAGGCATAAAAATGATTAGATTATCCGGGCGAGGGACATATTTCTGTCCGCTCTGCCAAAAATGAGGAAAACATGATTACTACTTTACTTGCCACTGCATTTGTCCTGGGTGTACTTATAATTTTCCATGAATTAGGCCACTACCTGGCAGCGCGGAAGGTAGGGGTTAAAGTGGAACGGTTTTCCGTGGGTTTTGGCCCGGTGATTTTTCGGATAAAACGGAAAGAAACTGAATACACACTTTCTCTTATTCCCCTGGGAGGATACGTAAAATTGGCGGGGGAATCCAGGGAAGAAGCAGAAGGTAAAGAAGACGAGTTTTACTCCAAGCCCTGCGGTATGAGAATGTTTATTGTGGGGGCAGGCCCTTTCATGAGTTTCTTCCTGGGGTTTTTGATATTCTTTTTTACTTTTTCCTTTGGCTACCCGGTAATCAAGCCTATGGTGGGTAAAGTGCTTCCTGATTATCCTGCCCAGTCAGCCGGGTTAAAACCGGGGGATTTGATAGTAAAAGTGCAGGGAAAGAAGATAGATTCCTGGGAAAAAATGGCCTCTATTATAAGGAAAAACGGTAATGCATCTCTTTCCCTGGAGATAATGCGAAAAGGCAAAAAAATTCATATTACCGTGGTTCCTACCAGGGAGAAGACAAAAGATATCTGGGGAAAGGAGATAGAAGTGCCGGTTATCGGGATTACCCCTTCCGGTGATTATTTTGTAAAAAGGGACCCGCCCTGGACCGCTTTTTACCTTAGTGCCCGGAAAACCCTGGATTTCTCCATTATTTTTGTGAAAGCAATCGGGAAATTGATTGCCGGGCAGGTCTCTTTCAAGCAATTGGGAGGCCCCATACTCATTGCCCAGATGGCGGGCGAGGAAGCACGCCAGGGATTCCTGCCGCTTGTTCTCTTTGCTGCCTTCATTAGTATAAACCTGGGTGTGGTAAATCTTATCCCCCTTCCCGTACTTGACGGAGGATATATTTTCCTTCTCTTCCTGGAGAAAATACGAAAGCGGCCTATCAGCAAGAGGGTGGAAGCAGTCCTACAGCAGGTGGGGATAGCACTGTTAATCTTTTTAATGCTTATGGTAACCTACAATGATATTACAAGGTGGAAAGAGAGGAAAGCCCGTGAGAAAGTCCCGGCTGGTAAAAGCAGGGACCTTAAGCCTGGGCGGTAATAGCCCGGTAAGAGTGGAATCAATGCTGAAATCATCCCTGGATGATGTTGATTCCAACCTTAAGGAATTGAAGGAGCTGGAAGAAGCGGGCTGTGAGCTGGTGCGTGTGGCTATCCCCAGCAAAAAAGCCCTGAAAGTATATGAAATCCTGCAGAAAGAAACCTCCTTGCCGCTTATGGGGGATTTCCATTTTTCTTCTGCCCTGGTAAAAGAAGCCATAGAAAAAGGCATGAAGATGGTGAGGATTAATCCGGGAAACCTGCGGGAAAGTGCCCTGGAGGACCTGGTTGCCGTTTTCAAAAGAAACGAAATCCTGGTAAGGATAGGTATAAACGCAGCCTCCTTTTCCACCCCTCTTTCCCCGGGAGAAGAGGGAGCAAGGGAAATGGTAGAGATACTAAAAAAATGGCTTAAGCCTTTTGATAAATCTTCCCATCCCCTGGTAATATGCTCCTTGAAATCTTCGGATGTGCATACCACTGTCCTGGCCAACCAGATGTTTTCCGCCGATTCTGATTATCCTTTGCATCTGGGGATTACGGAAGCAGGTGGCGGCCTGGAAGGAATAATTAAATCCTCCGTGGGCATCGGGATACTTCTCTGGCAGGGGATAGGGGATACCATAAGGGTTTCCCTTACCGGCCCCTCGCGGGATGAAGTTAGAGTAGGGTATGAAATATTAAAATCCCTGGGAATAAGAAAAAAAGGCATAGAGTTTATATCCTGTCCTATGTGTGGCAGAGCGCGGATAAATGTGGAAGAAACCCTGGCAAAAGTTAAGGAAATCTCCCAGCCATACGCAGACGAACTTACCGGGTTAAAAATTGCGGTAATGGGATGCGAGGTAAACGGACCCGGAGAAGCAAAAGAAGCAGACCTTGGATTGGCAGGCGGCAAGGCCTACTCTCTTTTCTTTGAAAAAGGCAGAATCATTAAAAAGGTAAAAAGGGAAGAAATGATAGATATCTTTAAGGAAGAAATTAAAAAATTGTTAAAGGAAGGGAAATCATGTTAAGGAGTAAACTGCTATTATCCACTCTAAAGGAAGTCCCTGACTCAGCCACCATCCCCAGCCACATTCTTTCTCTCCGCGCCGGGCTGATTCAGCAGTTGACCAGCGGCATCTACACCTATTTGCCCCTGGGAGTGCGGGTGAGGAACAAGGTCGTCTCCATTGTCAGGGAAGAGATGAATGCCGCAGGTGCACAGGAAGTAGTGCTTCCTATACTTCAGCCCAGGACATTGTGGGAAGTGAGCGGCAGATGGAAAGATTTTGGCCTGGAGATGATGCGTCTTAAAGATAGAAAAGAACAGGAATATGCACTGGGCCCCACGCATGAAGAGGTGGTGACAAACCTGGCAAAATGCACGGTGAAATCGTACAGGAACCTACCCTTCATTCTCTACCAGATACAGCCCAAATTCAGGGACGAGATAAGACCGCGCTTTGGGTTAATCCGGGCCCGGGAATTTTTGATGAAAGATGCCTACAGTTTTGATAGGGACTGGGAAGGGCTGGAAAAAAGTTATCAGGCAATGTACGAATGTTACCAGAGGATTTTCAGCAGATGCGGATTAGACTTTGTCATCGTGGAGGCTGACCCGGGGCTTATGGGGGGAAAGGTTTCGCACGAATTCATGGTTCCCAGCGAAAACGGCGAAGACACAATAGTTACTTGCTCCCATTGTAGATACGCTGCCAACCGGGAAATGGCAGAGGGAAAGGGAGGAAAACCGGAGAAGGGAGACACTGAACCCTTGCAGGCAGTGGATACCCCGGGTGCCACTACAATCGAGGAGGTGGGTAAATTACTGGGAGCGGCACCGCAGAAAATGATCAAAACTATCCTGCTTAACACGGATAAAGGAGTGGTAGCGGCACTGGTAAGGGGAGACCATGAATTAAACCTTTCCAAGCTCGGAAAGGTTTTACAGGCAAAAGAGCTGGAGATGGCGGACTCGGCTACGATTGAAAAAGCTACAGGCGCCCCCGTGGGATTCTCCGGCCCCGTGGGCTTAAAAGGGGTGAAGATAGTGGCTGATTACAGGGTAATGGAGGGCAAAAACTTTGTCACGGGAGCTAACCAGAAAGATAAACACCTACTTAATGTTAATCCTGAGCGTGACTTTCATCCGCACCTGGTAGCGGATATTCGTTATCCGGTAGAGGGTGATTCCTGTCCTAAATGCGGAAAACCCCTTCAATTCCGAAAAAGCATTGAAGTGGGTCATATTTTCCAGCTGGGCACCAAATATTCAAAAGCAATGAAAGCCTATTTCCAGGATGAGAGCGGGAAATTAATACCTTTTGTAATGGGATGTTATGGTATCGGGATTGACCGCATAATGGTAAGCCTGATAGAACAGAAACATGACGAATATGGCATAATCTGGCCCTGGAATATCTCTCCTTTCCAGGTTATTATCTTGCCCCTGAATTTTTCCGAGGAGAAGATAAAAAAGACTGCTTTTGAGATTTATGAAACTCTCACTTCTGCCGGATACGAAGTGCTTATAGATGACCGGGATGAGAGAGCAGGGTTTAAGTTTAAAGATGCAGACCTTATAGGTATTCCCCTGCAAATAGTAATAGGGGGAACCTTTCTGAAGGAGGGTGTGCTTGAAATAAAAACAAGAGAAACGGGAGAAAAGATAAAAATACGGCCAGAGGCCGTGCAGGAGTACATTTCGCAATTGGATAATAAGCGGAAAAACAAATAAATTTTAATACAAAAACGCCAAATTTGTGGTATAATAAATAAGCATGAAGATAAAAATTTGCACTTTGACAAAAAGAATCGGAAAATTTCAATTAGATTGTATTGACAAATTCCTGTAAAGGTATTATAATCACGCTTGCTTAAAAAAGTTCTTTGAAAATTTAATAGGGGTGCGATCTTCCAGAAGCCTTGCAAGTAGGATCATTTCTTCTTTTTTGGAGGGTTTGATCCTGGCTCAGGATGAACGCTGGCGGCGTGCCTAACACATGCAAGTCGTGCGAGAAATCCCGGCTTTTGTCGGGAGAGTAAAGCGGCGGACGGGTGAGTAACGCGTGAGTAACCTGCCCTTGAGAGGGGGATAACTTCGAGAAATCGGAGCTAATACCCCATAATATCCCGAATCTTAAGGTTCGGGATTAAAGGTGGCTTATCCCTCGGTGTTTACATCGGGGGTGCTATCGCTCGAGGATGGGCTCGCGTCCTATCAGGTAGTTGGTGGGGTAATGGCCTACCAAGCCTATGACGGGTAGCCGGCCTGAGAGGGTGTACGGCCACACCGGGACTGAGACACGGCCCGGACTCCTACGGGAGGCAGCAGTGGGGAATATTGGGCAATGCCCGAAAGGGTGACCCAGCGACGCCGCGTGAGGGATGAAGGCCTTCGGGTTGTAAACCTCTTTTGGTAGGGAAGAATTTCCGATGGGTTAATAGCCCTTCGGAATGACGGTACCTATCGAATAAGCCCCGGCTAACTCCGTGCCAGCAGCCGCGGTAATACGGAGGGGGCGAGCGTTATCCGGAATTACTGGGCGTAAAGTGTGCGTAGGCGTCTTGGCAGGTTTCAGGTGAAATCTCCCGGCTTAACTGGGAAACTGCCTGAAAAACCGCCAGGATTGAGTGCAGGAGAGGAGAGCGGAATTCCCGGTGTAGCGGTGAAATGCGTAGATATCGGGAAGAACACCAGTGGCGAAGGCGGCTCTCCAGCTTGACACTGACGCTGAGGCACGAAAGCCAGGGGAGCGAACGGGATTAGATACCCCGGTAGTCCTGGCTGTAAACGATGGGCACTAGGTGTCTCTGATTTTTTCAGGGGTGCCGAAGCTAACGCGTTAAGTGCCCCGTCTGGGGACTACGGCCGCAAGGCTGAAACTCAAAGGAATTGACGGGGGCCCGCACAAGCGGTGGAGCGCGTGGCTCAATTCGATGCTAAGCGAAGAACCTTACCTGGGTTTGACATGCAGGAAGTAGTCCCGACGAAAGTCGGGATCACCGGTAACCAGTCCGGAACCTGCACAGGTGCTGCATGGCTGTCGTCAGCTCGTGCCGTGAGGTGTTCCGTTAAGTCGGGTAACGAGCGCAACCCCTGTCCTGTTTTGCCAGTCCCGGCTTTATGTCGGGAGGAACTAACGGGAGACTGCCCGGGATAACCGGGAGGAAGGAGGGGATGACGTCAAGTCCTCATGGCCCTTATGCCCAGGGCTGCACACGCGCTACAATGGCTGGTACAATGGGCAGCCACTCCGCGAGGAGGAGCAAATCCCTTAAAGCCAGCCCAAGTTCGGATCGTAGGCTGAAACCCGCCTGCGTGAAGTCGGAATCGCTAGTAATGGCGGATCAGCATGCCGCCGTGAATACGTTCCCGGGCCTTGTACACACCGCCCGTCACATCCCGAAAGTCGGTTTTGCTAGAAGTCGCTGAGCTAACCCCGGATTTATTTCTGGGGAAGCAGGCGGCGAAAGCAGGGCTGGCGATTGGGGTGAAGTCGTAACAAGGTAGCCGTACGGGAACGTGCGGCTGGATCACCTCCTTTCTAAGGAAAGTTGTGGTTCTGGAAGAAAGTACCCCTAATAATTTAAAGCTCTGGACTCGAAACCCGGCTGGAGCGTGTTACTCTGTGTTGGGGTTTAGGGCTTTGAGTTTAGATGGTGGGGGCCTATAGCTCAGTTGGAAGAGCGCACCCCTGATAAGGGTGAGGTCTCCCGTTCGAACCGGGATAGGCCCACGAAGGGGGGAGTAGCTTAGGGGGAGAGCATCCCGAAGAATTTCGGGGCTGTAGTTCAGATGGGAGAACGCCTGCTTTGCACGCAGGAGGTCAGCGGTTCGAATCCGCTCAGCTCCACCATCCTTCGGGAGGGTGGTCGGATCGAACCCGGCATTCTCCACGAAAGAGTTTTTGTTCTTTGACAATTGCATATGGTTTTAGAGGGAAATGAAGTTTTGCCGCAATCAAGATACTAAGGGCATACGGTGGATACCTTGGCAGAGAAGAGCGATGAAGGACGTGGCTGCCTGCGATAAGCCTCGGGGAGCTGGGAGCAAGCGTTGATCCGGGGATTTCCGAATGGGAAAACCCACTCCGATGTAATGTCGGAGTATCCCAAGATGTAGTTCTTGGGAGGCGAACGGAGGGAAGTGAAACATCTCAGTACCTCCAGGAAAAGAAAGCGAATGCGATTCCCTGAGTAGCGGCGAGCGAAATGGGAACAGCCTAAACCTTTCAAGTGTTAAAGCTCATAGGCGTTGCTTGAAAGGGGTAGTGGGACATACCTGGAGAAGGCTATGAACTTCTCAGGAAGTTACAAAATCTCTACTTAGCTGAATGCCGTGGAAATCGGCAGCCAGAGAAGGTGAAAGTCCTGTAAGCGAAAAGTAAGAGATCTTCCGGGGGTGTGTTCCCGAGTACCATGGGGTTCGAGAAGCCTTGTGGGAATCTCTCCCGACCACGGGATAAGGCTAAATATCTTCTCTGACCGATAGCGAACAAGTACCGTGAGGGAAAGGTGAAAAGAACCCCGGTGAGGGGAGTGAAATAGAACTTGAAACCGTGTGCCTACAAGCGGTCGGAGTCCCGGACCTTGATTTTTTCGGGGTCTTGGGGTGACGGCGTGCTTTTTGCATAACGAGCCGGCGAGTTACTGGGTGCAGCAAGGTTAAGGGATACTCTCCCGGAGCCGTAGGGAAACCAAGTCTGAATAGGGCGATTTAGTTGCATTCAGTAGACCCGAAGCCAGGTGATCTACCCATGGCCAGGGTGAATCCCGCTTAACCGCGGGAAGAGGCCCGAACCCGTTGAGGTTGAAAACTCATGGGATGAGCTGTGGGTAGGGGTGAAAGGCCAATCAAACCTGGTGATAGCTGGTTCTCCCCGAAATATATTTAGGTATAGCCTCACGTATTAGCCAGGGGGGGTAGAGCACTGGCTGGGGTAGGGGGCCTACCAGCCTACCAAACCCAATCAAACTCCGAATACTCCTGGCCGAACCGTGGGAGTCAGACTGCGGGGGATAAGCTCCGTAGTCAAGAGGGGAACAGCCCAGACCGCCAGTTAAGGTCCCTAAGAGCAGGCTAAGTGGAAAAGGAGGTGGGGGTGCTCAGACAACCAGGAGGTTGGCTTAGAAGCAGCCATCCTTTAAAGAGTGCGTAACAGCTCACTGGTCGAGCGTTCCTGCGCCGAAAATTTAACGGGGCTTAAGCCTGTCACCGAAACTGCGGCTTCCCGACGTTAAGTCGGGAGGGGTAGGGGAGCATTCCCTGCGGGTTGAAGTTTCGATGTAAGTCGGGATGGACTGCAGGGAAGAGATTATGCCGGCATGAGTAACGATAATCCCGATGAGAAATTGGGACGCCGAAAGTCTAAGGTTTCCTGGGGAAGGTTAATCCGCCCAGGGTTAGGCGGGTCCTAAGGCGAGGCCGACAGGCGTAGCTAATGGACAGCCGGTTAATATTCCGGCCCCACCTTCTTACCATTTGAGCGATGGGGTGACGCAGAGTGTACAGCCATCCCCGTGTTGGAATACGGGGTCTAAGCTTCCGGGAGGTTCTGATAGGAAAATCCGTCAGAGCATTAACTCTCGGGAGTGATGGGGAGCTGCGGCTACGGCCAAGGCAAACTGGTTGGAGTCTCTGCCAAGAAAAACCTCTAAGCGAGGTAAGTAGGTGCCCGTACCGCAAACCGACACAGGTAGACGGGCAGAGTATGCTAAGGCGTTCGAGTGAATCCCCGTTAAGGAACTCGGCAATTTGGCCCCGTAACTTCGGGAGAAGGGGTGCCTCGTGTAGGGTGTTCTCTTCCTCAATGTTTCATTGGGGATAGGAGTGCTCGAGGAGGTCGCAGTGAAAGAGCCCAAGCGACTGTTTACTAAAAACACAGGTGGCTGCTAACTCGCAAGAGGATGTATAGCCACTGACACCTGCCCGGTGCTGGAAGGTTAAGGGGATCCGTTATTCCGGACTTGTTTCGGAAGAAGCGGTGAACTGAAGCCCCGGTAAACGGCGGCCGTAACTATAACGGTCCTAAGGTAGCGAAGTCCCTTGTCAGGTAAGTTCTGACCCGCACGAATGGTGTAACGACTTGGGCAGTGTCTCAACGGGGAGCTCGGTGAAATTGTGGTCGGGGTGAAGATGCCCCGTACCCGCGGCAGGACGGAAAGACCCCGGAACCTTAACTGCAGCTTGGCATTGGGTTTTGGTTAGAGATGTAGAGGATAGGTGGGAGGCTGTGAAGTTCCGACGCCAGTTGGGATGGAGCCACCCTTGGAATACCACCCTTCTCGTGCTGAAATTCTAACTCCGATATCCGGTCGGAGGACAGTGTCTGGTGGGCAGTTTGACTGGGGCGGTTGCCTCCTAAAAGGTAACGGAGGCGCCCAAAGGTCCCCTCAGTTCCGTCGGCAATGGAACGTTGAGTGCAAAGGCATAAGGGGGCCTGACTGTGAGACCGACAGGTCGAGCAGGCGCGAAAGCGGGGCTTAGTGATCCGGCGGTCCCATGTGGGAGGGCCGTCGCTCAACGGCTAAAAGGTACTCCGGGGATAACAGGCTTATCGGGCCCGAGAGTCCATATCGACGGCCCGGTTTGGCACCTCGATGTCGGCTCATCGCATCCTGGGGCTGTAGTCGGTCCCAAGGGTTGGTCTGTTCGCCCATTAAAGCGGTACGCGAGCTGGGTTTAGACCGTCGCGAGACAGGTCGGTCCTTATCCGCCGCGGGCGCAGGAGACTTGAGGGGGTCTGTCCTTAGTACGAGAGGACCGGGATGGACGGACCTCTGGTGTACCAGTTGTTCTGCCAGGAGCATTGCTGGGTAGCCAAGTTCGGCAGGGAGAAGCGCTGAAGGCATCTAAGCGCCAAACCCTCCCCAAGATTAGGTCTCCCGTCCGGCTTTACGTCGGACCTAAAGGCGCCTTGGAGATTACAAGGTTGATAGGCCCATGGTGTAAGTCCTGTAAGGGATTTAGCCTATGGGTACTAATAAGCCGTGCGGCTTGATTGCGGTTTAAATTTCCTTTCCCTATAAAACCATATGCAATTGTAAATTTTTCCCCGCGGCAAAATACGGGAGGGGGAAACACCCGGACACATTCCGAACCCGGCCGTTAAGCCCTTCCCGGCCGATGGTACTATGCTCAAGAGGGCATGGGAGAGTAGGTGGCTGCGGGGATTTTTTTTAGACCATAGAC
>Ga0256830_1002337_pt1 | contig 12576 bp, 12 predicted proteins | sample 128326metaG_FD_190537 | JGI IMG/M metagenome (GOLD analysis project Ga0256830, IMG submission 190537) | Hydrothermal vent microbial communities from Lau Basin, Pacific Ocean - 128-326 | ecosystem: Environmental > Aquatic > Marine > Hydrothermal vents | place: Pacific Ocean: Lau Basin | collected...
CCCGGGCGGTGGCGCCCACGGCCATGGTCAACCTCATCGGTGAGGTCCCCGCGCGCGAGGCCGTCACCGCCATCGCCGGTGCCCACCTGCACGACTATGGCAAGGAGCCCCGGCCCGGACGCAAGGTGGGCCACGTGACCCTGCGCGCCGCCGACGAGGCGCAGCTCGACCTGTCGCTGCAACGCCTGCTGTCCCTGCTGCCGGGCTGACCGCATGTCGGAAAAGGCCGGGGCGGGCCTGCGCCGGATCAGGCCCGGCATGACGGCCCGGGTTCCACGACGTGGCACAGTGTCGGGCGAGCGGCGCGGTGCCGTCCTGCACGGGGCGGCGGCAGGGACCGGTACCTGCGCTACAATGCGCGGCGACCCTCTGCTGCAGGGAGGCTCCATGCGCCACCGCGCCATCCGTCCGGCCATCGCCCTGATCCTGCTCGCGCCCGCCCCGGCGGCGGCGGCTTCCCACCTCACGGCCCACCCGGTGGGCCTCGCCGCACTGGCGATCTTCGGCCTGGCCTACCTGCTGGTCATGCTGGAGGAGTTCACCCGCCTGCGAAAGTCCAAGCCCGTGATCCTGGCCGCGGGCATCATCTGGGCCATGATCGCCTGGGTCCACGCCGGAACCGGCCTGTCCGCCGAGGTGGAGGCGGCGCTCAAGCACAACCTGCTGGAGTTCGCCGAGCTGTTCCTGTTCCTGCTCGCGGCCATGACCTACGTCAACGCCATGGAGGAGCGCAACGTCTTCGACGCCCTGCGGGCCTGGCTCATCCGGCGCGGCTTCGGCTACCGGCGCCTGTTCTGGCTCACCGGTGGGCTGGCCTTCTTCCTCTCCCCGGTCATCGACAACCTCACCACCGCCCTGGTGATGTGCGCGGTGGTGCTGGCGGTGGGGCGCGACGACCGGCGCTTCGTGGGCCTGGCCTGCATCGGCATCGTGGTGGCCGCCAATGCCGGCGGGGCTTTCAGCCCCTTCGGCGACATCACCACGCTCATGGTGTGGCAGAAGGGGCTGGTGGACTTCCAGGCGTTTTTCGTCCTGTTCATCCCCGCGGCGGTCAACTACCTGGTGCCGGCGGCCCTCATGCACCTCGCCGTGCCGTGGGGCACCCCGGCCCCGGAGACGGAAACCGTCGCCCTCAAGCGGGGGGCCGTGCCCATCATGGTGCTGTTCGCGCTGACCATCGTCACCGCGGTGAGCTTCCACAACCTGCTGCACCTGCCACCCATGCTGGGCATGATGACGGGACTGGGCCTGCTCCAGATCTATGGATACTACTTGAAGAAGACCCATCGCCCGCGCCCCGGCGACGTTCCGGGCTACGGCACCGCCGGCGACGTGCTGCCCATGGCCCACCGCGGCTACGACATCTTCCAGCGCATTGCCCGCGCCGAGTGGGACACGCTGCTGTTCTTCTACGGCGTGGTGCTGGCCGTGGGTGGCCTGGGGTTCCTGGGCTACCTGGCGCTGGCCTCCCAGGCCATGTACGCCGGGCTGGGCCCCACCCTGGCCAACGTCCTGGTGGGCCTGCTGTCGGCGGTGGTGGACAACATCCCGGTGATGTTCGCGGTCCTGTCCATGGAGCCACAGATGTCCCTGGGCCAGTGGCTGCTGGTGACCCTCACCGCCGGGGTGGGCGGCAGCCTGCTGTCCATCGGCTCCGCGGCGGGAGTGGCGCTCATGGGCCAGGCCCGGGGAGCGTACACCTTCTTCACCCACCTGCGCTGGACCCCCGCGGTGGCCCTGGGGTACGCCGCCGCCATCGGTGCCCACCTGTGGCTCAATGCCCGCTGGTTTGCGCTGCCCGCGCCGGCGGTGTGAGCCGGCCGGGAAGGGCCGGGGGCTTGACCTCCGTCAACGCCGGGCGGCACCGGCCGTGGCATCGTGGAGCAGACTGCACGCCCGGTACGGATCCGGTTCCTTTCATGCCGAGAATGGTGATTCACTGCCTGGGCGCGGCCCTGTTCCTGGGCTGCACGATGGCCGCGGCGGCGGACTTCGACCCGGTGCTGCAGGGCGATCGTCCGCTCGGCGAGCCGCTGGTGCATCCCGACTGGTTCCGCCTGAGCTTTCTCGACCTGCGCGAGGACCTGCGCGAAGCGAAGGCCACCGGCAAGGGCCTCATCCTCTATTACGGCCAGGACGACTGCCCCTACTGCAGGGCCCACCTGGTCAACAACTGGGAGCGGCCGGACATCGTGGCCTACACCCGCCGGCACTTCGAGGTGGTGGCCATCGACGTGCGCGGGGCCCGGCTGGTCACCGACTTCGACGGCCGCGAGCTGCCGGAGAAGGCGTTCGCCGCCCGCCACCGCATCGACTTCACCCCGACGCTGGAGTTCTACCGCGGCGACGGGCGCCCCGTGCTGAGGCTCGCCGGTTACCGCCCGCCCTACTCCTTTCGCGCGGCCCTGGAGTACGTGGCCGACGGCCACGACCGGCGCGAGAGCCTGCGCGACTACCTGGCCCGGGCGGTGACCGCCAGCAGCTACGGCCGCGACGAACTCAATGCGAACGAGCTGTTTGCACCGCCGCCTTACGATCTGACGCGCAGCACCGCCCGCCCCGGCCGGCCGCTGGTGGTGTTCTTCGAGCAGCGCCGCTGCCACCCGTGCGACGTGCTCCACGCCGGCCCCCTGGAGGACGAGGCAATCCGCGCCCGCCTGCGCCGCTTCGACGTGATCCAGCTGGACATGTGGGCCGACACCCCGCTGGTGACCCCGGACGGGCGGCGCCACACCGCACGCCGGTGGGCCGACGAGCTGGGGGTGGACTACGCCCCGACGCTGGTGTTCTTCGACGGGCGCGGGCAGGAGGTCCTGCGGCTCGCCTCGGTGGTGGGGTTCTGGCGCCTGCAGGGGGTACTGGACTACGTGCTCGACGAGGGCTACCGCCGCTACCCCGGCTTCATCCAGTGGCGGGAGGCACAGCACCGCCGGCGTTGACGAAGCGCACCTGCCAGCGCCCGCCGCCGTGCTCCAGGCGGGTCACGGCGGCGTGGGGCACGGCCAGGCGATACATGGCCCCGGGCGGGGCCCCCAGGGCATGCACCACGGCGGCGCGGATGACCCCGGCATGGGCCACCACCAGCAGGTGCCCGCCGGCATGATCCCGGGCCAGGTCCTCCAGCGCCGCCCCCACCCGGGCCACGAACCGGTCCAGCGGCTCGGCCCCCGGCGGCCGCGCCCGCACCGGGTCCGCGTAGAACGCATGGTAGGCCGCCGGTTCCCGGGCCTCCACCTCCGCATGGGCCCGCCCCTCCCAGGCGCCGAAGCCCACCTCGCGCAGCCGTTCCTCCACCTGCCACGGCAGGCCCAGGCGCACGGCGGCGGCCTCGGCGAAGGCACGGCAGCGCTGCATGGGGGACGAGGCGATGGCGGTCCACGGCGGCTCCGCGGGCAGCACCGCCCACATCTGGTCCCAGCCGCGGGGGGTCAGGGGATCGTCGACGGTGCCCCCGCGGAAACGCCGCCCGCCGGCGGGCGCCCCGTGGCGCACGAGGTCGAGGACGGCGGTCACGGCCGTTCAGTCGCCGCGGCGGAAGGGCACCACGGCCTCGCCGGACTCGGGCGCGGCGTTGGCCAGGCGCTCGCCCAGGATGAGGGTCATGGCGTCCAGGGTCTTCTCCACCACCATGCGGCCGGCGGCGTGATAGAGGTTCATGCGGCAGGGCACCGGCTCGTGCAGGGCCCGGCCGGCGGGCCGGAATTCCAGCCAGGCCACCACCGGCACGTCGGCCAGGGCCCGATCCACCACGATCCAGGCCTCCTCCTCCAGCAGCAGGTCCAGGGTGCGCAGCCGGGGCAGGCGGATGCGGATGGACTCTTCCAGCCGCTTGCGGGCGATGCACACCAGGCCCCAGTGCTCGGCCGAGACCGTGGTCAGCCGGGTGTCGAAGACGGGAATGTCCTGCAGGCGCGGATGCATGGAGAACCGGCGTCGGAAATCGTCTGCCTGAGTATGGACGGCACCGCGCCGGCCTGCAATCCGGCGGCCCTCAGACGTCCTCCTCGTCGTCCAGCTCCGGGTCCCAGCCCAGCTCGCGGGCACGCTTCACCGCTTCGTCGTGGATGCGCAGGAACCGTTCCCGCAGCTCGTCGGGCAGGTTGGCGACCCGGAAGCCGTACTTTTCCCACTCGGCGTCCACCCGGCGCCACAGGTCCTCGAGCCCCGCCGGCAGCCAGCCCTCGCAGGTCTCGGTCTCGGGGATGAGGCCGAAGACCCAGGCGTCACGGATGATCTTGCCGGTGTCGGTCATGCCGCCCCAGCGATCGTTGTGGATGCCCACGTAACGGCGTTCTTCCTTTGCGCTCATGTCGTGAAACGGATTGCGTTCAGTGTTCCATGTCCCGGGACCGGTGCCGGCGTAGCCCGTTGGTGGTAGCGCGTCAGCGGAATTGTGTTTCCATGCCCCTGCCGTATCCTGTGCCCACCGGGGCAAGAACGACCGGAACCCTGTCACCCGGAGCACCACCCCATGAACCGCTGCCTCGCCGCCCTGATCCTGGCCGTGCCGCTGCCGGCCGCCGCCGGCACCGGCAGCCTGCCCTCCAGCCTTGTCCTCCTGGGCGTGGGCCTGGCCTGCCTGGCGCTGCTCATGTACCGCCGCGGCTGAACGCGGCCCCGGCCCGCGGCGTCAGTGCCGCAGCCGCACGCCCCGGCCGCCGGCGGCACTCACCGCACCCTCGCCGATGAGTTCGATGCCGGCGCTTTCCAGTGCCGCGACCACCTTGACCAGCGAGTCCACGTTGCCGCGCACGTTGCCCGCGCTGGCCTCCATGCGCTGGATGGTGGGCAGCGACAGGCCGGCCTCGCGCGCCAGCCGGGCCTGGTCCCAGCCCAGCAGCATGCGCGCCGCCTTCATCTGGGTCGCGGTGATCACCGGCCGCTCCGCTTCGCCACCGCCCGGCCCGTCTTCGTGCTCAGGGCGCGGGCTCCGGCACGCCCGGCACCATCACGACCGCGGACAGGAGCACGAGCCCCGGGAGGAAGGACCGGCAACGGGTGGACACCTTTTTTTCAAGAACCATGATTGAAACACCAGAACAAAGGTTCCGAACATCATTGATGATGGATTATACATCACTCCTGCCACTGCCGGCACCGTCCGGCCCGGGCCCGGCCTGATAGTCGATGCTGACCCGGTCCCCCGCCACCGGCCGGAAGCGGTTGTCGGCGAAGGCCTTGTGGTCCGGGTGCTCGCGGTAGCTGTCGATGACCGCCGGGTGCACGAACTCCACCAGCCAGCAGAACCGGTAGCGGGCGTCGGCCTTCACCGCGGTGCCGGTCACCACCCGGCGCACGCCGGGGATGCGGGACAGGACCCGGCGGCCCTCGGCCATCATGTCCCCCACCTCGGCCTCCCCGACGCCCTCGACGTTGTACAGGATCACGTGCTCCACCGGGCGCCAGGGGGCGGCCGCGGCCAGCACCGCCTCGGCCCGGCCGCTGGAGCCGAACACCCGCATGCAGCGGGCGGTCTCCTCCGCCACCGCCTCGCGCACACCGGCCAGCAGCGCCGTGTAGCCGGCGCCCTCGCGGTCGTTGGCGCGGATGCGGGCGGCGGCGGCGTCGGCCAGGGCGGTATAGTAGTTGATCTTGCTCACGCCGTTGGCGATGAGGCGGCGGAACTGCTCGTCCGACAGGCCGGTGCCGCCGTGGATCACCAGCGGCCGGCCCACCGCGGCGTTGATGGCGGCCAGGCGCTCGAAATCGAGCCTCGGCTCGCCGCGCAGGCGCCCGTGGACGGTGCCCACGGAGACGGCGAGAAAGTCCACCCCGGTCTCGGCCACGAAGCGCGCCGCCTCGTCCGGGGCGGTGTAGACCACCTCGCCCGGGTGCCGCTCGGCGTCCTCGCCTTCCACCCCGGCCACGTAGCCCAGCTCGCCCTCCACCGGCACGCCGCAGGCATGGGCCATGTGCGTCACCTCGCGGGTGGCGGCGACGTTCCCGGCATAGGGCCGGTGGGAGGCGTCCACCATCACCCCGTTGCAGCCCAGATTGATGGCCCGCACCGCCGATTCCAGCGAGGCACCGTGATCGAGGTGAATGGCCACCGGCACGCCGGCGCGCTCCGCGGCGGCCACGCTGGCGGCCATGGCCAGCTCGAAATCGTAGTAGTCGAAGTGGGACTCGGCCAGGGACAGGATCACCGGCGAGCGCTCCCGCTCCGCCGCCTGCATGATGCCGTCGAGGAACTCCAGTCCCACCAGGTCGAACCCGCCCACGGCATAGCCTTCGGCGTAGGCGTGGGCCAGCATGTCCTTCATGTTGACCAGCGGCATGGCGGGCCTCCTTCTTCGTCTGGGCTACTTGGTCAGGCTGGCAAACAGCACCGGCAGCTTCTCCGGCAGCTTCTCCACGTGATCGATGATCGTGTAGTGGTTGGCGCCGAAGATGCGCTTGACGTAGGCATCGGCGTTGGGATCCAGGGTCAGGCAGTAGGTGAGGATGCCGCGGGTGTGCAGCTCCTCCACCGCCTTGCGCGTGTCGTGACGCAGGTGCTGGGGATCGCGCTCGTCGATGTCGGCCGGCTCGCCGTCGGTGATGAGCAGCAGCAGCTTGCGCCGCTCCGGCTGCTGCAGGAGGTGATGGGCGGCATGGCGCATGGCCGCCCCCATGCGCGTGGACAGCCCGCCGCGCATGCCGGCCAGCCGGGCCTTGACCTCGTCGTCGAACTTCTGGTTGAAGTCCTTGAACCGGTAGTACTGGACGTCGTGGCGGCCGTCGGAGGCGAAGCCGTGGATGGCGAAGGGGTCGCCGATGCCGTCGATGGCCACCGCCACCAGGGCCGCCGCCTCGCGGGTGAGCTGGAGCACCGTCTTGTCGGTGCCCTCCACCAGCTCGTTGGTGGACTCGGAGAGATCGAGCAGAATCGTCACCGCCAGGTCGCGGCGCTTGATGACGTTGCGCATGGTGATGCGCGGGTTGGGCTGCTCGCCCATGCGAATGGCGATCATGGCGTCCACCGCCGCGTTGATGTCGATCTCGTCGCCGTCCTCCATGTTGCGCACCCGCTGCACGCCCTCGGGCTGGAGCATGTCGATGATCTGCTTGATGCGGAACGACACCGGCTTGTACTCGGTGAGAATGGCGTCGATCTCGTCCGGATCCCCCTTGGGCTGCCGGCGCTCGTACACCGTGACCCAGTCGGGGCGGTGGAGCTGGACCTGGTAGTCCCACTCGGGGTAGTGGTAGGGCTCGGAGATGGGCTCCTTGCCCCACATCTCGTTGTAGCTGACGCCCTCGTCCTCGTAGGGAAAGAATTCGGTCGCGCAGACCCAGATCTCCTGAGCGTCGTCGCCGGCCAGTTCGCAGTCCACCTCGTTGGCCATCTCGATGGCGCTGACGTACTTGCGTACCTGGCGCTGCGACGCGGGGATGTACTCGATGGCCTCTTCCCAGGAAAGTTCCTCGAACTCCCACACGAAGCGGTTGTCGTCCCGGTAGGGAATGCGGATGGACTCCAGGATGCGCAGGCTGGGCACGTCGCGGCGAGCGGCGAAGAGGTTGAACAGGTCCAGGCCCAGGTGCCAGGAGAAATTGTTGTCGTAGGCGCTGGCCGCGATCCCGGCATGGAAGCGCGCCGCCAGCTCGTTGAGCTGCCGGTCGTCGCTGGTGACGGTCTCGTCCAGCAGCATGTGGGCGAAGCGTTCCAGCTTCTCCACCGTGGGATGCTCCACGGTGCCGTCATATTCGGCCGCCAGCAGGGTCCCCCACAGCTTCTTCAGGCCGGGAAAGGCCTGCACCGCCAGGTATTCGATGCGCGCATCCTCGGCCAGGCCGATGAAGAACATCTGGGCCGGGCTCAGGCCCTCGGCCGAGATGCGCGAGGTGGTGTAGTTGACGTGGGCCGCCATGTGTGCGGCCATGGCGCGGTACAGTTCCAGGCCCTTGACCCCGGCGAAGTCGTCCACCGCATCGGGCAGGTGCAGGACGTGGTGATCGATGTAGGGCTTGAAGCCCTCGTGGTCCGCCGCCGCCGGGCGCAGGAAGAAATCGCGGCCCCAGAGCGCGCGGAGGTAGAAATTGAGCTTGCGCTGGGTATCCACGAACAGGGTGCCGCGCCGCTCCTTCTGCAGCACGGCCCTGCTGTCCTGGGTCTCCAGGTTGAAATAGGCCACCAGGTTGTTGAGGTCGCGGCGGTAGGCCTCGGCCCCGAAGTTGGCCCAGCGCCGCAGCCCGGAGAGTGTGAGCTTGGACAGCAGCTCGTCGATGTGGCTGAGCATGGGGCGCAGGCCCCGGGCGGCCTTGGCCGAGAGCTGGTGGATCAGGGTGAGATAGCCGCGCAGCAGCTCCGGGTCACCCAGGCGGCGGGCGGCGGTGGGCAGGGACGAGAACAGCAGGGCGATGACCTCGCCCGAGGTCATGGAGGACAGCTTGAGTGCCGCATTGAGGCAGTCGCGGATGATGTCCTCGCCGCACTCCTTGACCACCAGCGGCATCTCCTGCAGGTAGGAGATGACCACGTCCTTGCCCCGGCCCAGGCTGCACAGGCCCTTGGCCCCCTCCAGGTATTCCTGCAGCCCCGCCGGCGACATGATCCGTGCGGCCTCGTGGAAGGTGCCCTCGAGGGCCTCGCGGATGGCGGGATCGACGTCCTGCAGGCAGTCCTGGTAGTCTTCGAACCGTACCGTCACCCCGGTCTCCTCCGCCTGCCGATTCAGCCGAAGAAAGTCTGCACGGCGGCGCTGAGGGTGTCGCGCATGTCGGGATCGTCGGTGAGCGGCACCACCATGGTCATGGTGCAGGCCGCCACCGGCTCGATGCCCTTGCTGATGAGCTGGCCGGCATAGACCAGCAGGCGGGTGGAGATGCCCTCGTCCAGGCCGTGGCCCTTGAGGTTGCGGGCGCGGTGGGCGATCTGGACCAGCTTGGCCGCGGTGTCGGCATCGACCCCCGATTCCCGCGCGACGATCTCGCTTTCCAGCTCGGCCTCGGGGTAGTCGAAATCGAGCGCGCCGAAGCGCTGCTTGGTGGACTGCTTGAGGTCCTTCATCAGGCTCTGGTAGCCGGGATTGTAGGAAATGACGAGCTGGAAGTCGGGATGGGCCTCGATGAGCTCGCCCTTCTTGTCCAGCGGCAGCACCCGGCGATGGTCGGTGAGCGGATGGATCACCACGGTGGTGTCCTGGCGCGCCTCCACCACCTCGTCCAGGTAGCAGATGGCACCGATGCGGGCGGCGACGGTGAGCGGTCCGTCCTGCCACTTGGTGCCGTCCTTGTCGAGCAGGAACCGGCCCACCAGGTCGGAGGCGGTCATGTCCTCGTTGCAGGCCACGGTGATGAGCGGGCGCTTCAGTTTCCAGGCCATGTACTCGACGAAGCGCGACTTGCCGCACCCGGTGGGGCCCTTGAGCATCATGGGCATGCGGGCGGCATAGGCGGCCTCGTACAGTTCCACTTCATTGCCCACCGGGCGGTAGAAGGGTTCCTCTTTGATCAGGTACTGCTTGGCATCGGCACTCATGGCAATTCCTTGGATTGCTTCTGGTTGGACGTGGAATGTCCGGCAACAAAAACCCCCGGCCGGCGGAGCCGGCCAGGGGTCTTCGGGCTCGGATCCCCGGGCCGGTCGTTACACGGGCTTGCCGCGGAACACGACGAACTCCAGGCCCTTGGTCTGCCGGTAGTTGTCGTAACCCACGATGCGCACGTGGTGCGTGGGATGGGCCTTGTGACAGGCCTCGGCCTCGCCCAGGATGCGCTCCACGTCGGTCTCGCCGAACATGGGCAGCTTCCACATGTACCAGTAGTGGTCGAAGGCGTGCTCCGGCTCGGTGTGCTCGATGGCCGGGTTCCAGCCCTGCTGGACGATGTACTGCAGCTGCTTCCGGATCTCGTCCTTCTCCATGGCCGGCAGGTACGAGAAGGTCTCGAACTTGCGGCTGCCGGGATCGCTCAGGCTCGATTGATAGTCCTGCATTTCACTCATGGGTGTTCACTCCAAAAAATTGTGTCTCGGTTCACTGCCGGCGGGTCCGTGCACGGCGTGACCCAACCGGCGGCCGGGGGCTGGCCGCCGGGTGCCGGAAAAACCCCGCACCCGGCGACCGGCAACTGGTCCCCGGCCCCTCACTTGTGCGCGACGTCGAGCTTGTCGACGGTGTCGAACTCGAACTTGATCTCCTTCCAGGTCTCCATCGCCATCTTCAGCTCGGGGCTGTGCTTGGCCGCGGCAGTGAGGATCTCCTTGCCCTCCTTCTCCAGCTCGCGCCCCTCGTTGCGGGCCTTGACACAGGCCTCCAGGGCCACGCGGTTGGCGGCCGCACCGGCGGCGTTGCCCCACGGGTGGCCCAGGGTGCCGCCGCCGAACTGGAGCACGGCGTCGTCACCGAAGATGGTGACCAGGGCCGGCATGTGCCAGACGTGGATGCCACCGGAGGCCACGGCGAACACGCCCGGCATGTGACCCCAGTCCTGGTCGAAGAAGATGCCGCGGGAACGGTCTTCCTTGATGTACTTCTCGCGCAGGAGGTCGATCCAGCCGAGGGTGGCCTGGCGGTCGCCCTCCAGCTTGCCCACCACGGTGCCGGTGTGCAGGTGGTCGCCGCCGGACAGGCGCAGCAGCTTGGCCAGCACGCGGAAGTGGATGCCGTGGTGCGGGTGGCGGTCGATCACCGCGTGCATGGCGCGGTGGATGTGGAGCAGGATGCCGTTGTCCCGGCACCACTGGGCCAGGCCGGTGTTGGCGCACCAGCCGCCGGTGATGTAGTCGTGCATGATGATGGGCGCACCCAGCTCCTTGGCGAACTCGGCACGCTTGAACATCTCGTCCGGCGTCGGCGCGGTGACGTTGAGGTAATGGCCCTTGCGCTCGCCCGTCTCCTGCTCGGCCTTGTGGATGGCCTCCATGACGAACTCGAAGCGCTGGCGCCAGCGCATGAACGGCTGCGAGTTGACGTTCTCGTCGTCCTTGGTGAAGTCGAGACCGCCGCGCAGGCACTCGTACACGGCGCGGCCATAGTTCTTGGCCGACAGGCCCAGCTTGGGCTTGATGGTGCAGCCCAGCAGCGGCCGGCCGTACTTGTCCATCTTGTCGCGCTCCACCTGGATGCCGTGGGGCGGACCGTTGCAGGTGGTGATGTAGGCGAGCGGGAAGCGCACGTCTTCCAGGCGCAGGGCGCGCACCGCCTTGAACCCGAACACGTTGCCCACCAGGGAGGTGAACACGTTGACCACCGAACCCTCCTCGAACAGGTCCAGCGGATAGGCCACGAAGGCGTAGAAGCGCTCGTCGTCGCCGGGCACGTCCTCGATGGCGTAGGCCCGGCCCTTGTAGTGATCCAGGTCGGTGAGCAGGTCGGTCCACACCGTGGTCCAGGTGCCGGTGGAGCTCTCGGCGGCCACGGCGGCGGCGGCCTCCTCGCGCGGCACGCCGGGCTGCGGCGTGATCTTGAAGCAGGCCAGGATGTCGGTGTCCTTGGGCGTGTAGTCGGGCATCCAGTACGTCTCGCGGTACTCCTTCACGCCCGCCTCGTAGGTCTTGACTGCCATGCGCAGTTCCTCCGTCGGTTGCAACGTTCGAGATTCGGTCTGGCGTGCTCCCCCGGGGGAGCACGCCGGAATCCTGTGGCGGGGGCACCGGCCCCCGGGTGGAGGACAAGTATAGGAGGCGATGGCATAAAGTAAACTCAATGTTTATGATTGAATACATAAGCAAAACCTTATACAATTTCCATCATGCACCTGACCCTGCGCCAGCTCCAGGTCTTCGAGGCCGTGGCCCGCCACCGCAGCTACACCCGCGCTGCCCGCGAGCTGCACCTGAGCCAGCCCGCCGTGTCCATGCAAATCAAGCAGCTGGAGGACCAGGCGGGGCTGCCCCTGCTGGAGCAGCTGGGGCGGCGGCTGCACCTGACCCAGGCCGGGGAGGAACTCTATCGCGCCGCCCGCGCCATCGCCGGCGAGCTGGCCGAGGCCGAGGCGGTGCTGGAGAGCCTCAAGGGGGTCCAGGGCGGGCGGCTGGAGATCGCCGTGGCCTCCACCGCCAGTGCCTTCGCTACCCGGCTCCTGGCCCGCTTCCGCCAGCGCTTCCCCGGGGTCACCGTGAGCCTGGCGGTGACCAACCGCGAGCGGCTGCTCTCGGCCCTGGCCGACAACGACAAGGACATCGTGATCATGGGCCGCCCGCCCGAGAGCCTCCCCCTGGAGGCCGAGCCCTTCGCCGACAACCCCCTGGTCATCATCGCCGCCCCCGGCCACCCCCTGGCCGGCCGCCGCGGCATCCCCCTGGCCGAGCTGGAAGCCGAGTCCTTCGTGGTGCGGGAGGAGGGCTCGGGCACGCGCATCGCCATGGAACGGTTCTTCTCCGACCACGGTATCCGCATCCAGGCCGGGCTGGAGATGAACGAAAACGAGTCCATCAAGCAGGCGGTGCAGGCCGGCATGGGCCTGGGCATCGTCTCCATCCACACCCTGGAGCTGGAGCTTGAGACCGGCCGCCTGGCGGTGCTGGACGTGGAGGACCTGCCCATCATGCGCCACTGGTACCTGGTGCACCGGGCCGGCCGTCGCCTGCCGCCGGTGGCGGCGGCATTCAAGGAGTTCGTCCTGGGCGAGGGCCGCGAGCTCATGCCGCGG
>Ga0256830_1002338_pt1 | contig 12574 bp, 13 predicted proteins | sample 128326metaG_FD_190537 | JGI IMG/M metagenome (GOLD analysis project Ga0256830, IMG submission 190537) | Hydrothermal vent microbial communities from Lau Basin, Pacific Ocean - 128-326 | ecosystem: Environmental > Aquatic > Marine > Hydrothermal vents | place: Pacific Ocean: Lau Basin | collected...
GCGGCGTATCCGCCGCGACTACCCGGTCAGTTTTCATAGCGTGGGGATGTCGTTGGGGTCTGCCGATCCATTGAACCTGGATTACCTCGCTGCGTTGAAACGACTGGCAGTGGAATTTGAACCGGCACTGGTATCGGATCACCTGGCCTGGGTTTCGGTCAACCATCGTTACGTGCACGACCTGATTCCTTTGCCCTATACCAAGGCGGCACTGCGGCATTTTGTTTCGCGTGTGAACCAGGTGCAGGACTACCTGCAACGCCGGATTTTGATCGAGAACCCGTCGACCTACCTGAGTTTCAAGCAGTCAGAGATTCCAGAACCGGAGTTTTTGCGCGAGATCACCCGGCAGACAGGCTGCGGGTTGCTGCTGGACGTCAACAATGTCTATGTCAGTACCCACAACCAGGGTTCGAGTCCCTATGACTACCTGCAACAGTTTCCGTTGCAGCATGTCGAGGAGATACACCTTGCAGGCTATGAAGAGCAACAGGGTTATTTATTCGATACCCATGGTTACCGGGTCAGGCCGCCGGTCTGGGAATTGTATCAATCAGCTATCGAGAGGCTTGGGCCGGTGCCGACGCTGATCGAATGGGACACCGATATTCCAGCCTTTACGGTGTTGGAACAGGAAGCCGGCAGGGCGCAGGCGGTGATGGACCGTGTCGCGGCGGGCCGAACCACCGCCCCCCGTTCGGTGACGGAGTGCTGGTGATGGACGAGTTGCGTAGACTGCAGCAGGACTTCTATCAGGCCGTGTTTGCCGGGGCAGACAACGGGCAGGCGCAGCAGGCTGTCTGTCGGCATATCCGTGAAACCGGCAGTCTCAGTGCGGCAGAGCAGTTCAACATCTACCGTAACAGTATTCGCGGCACTTTCGTCGTCGTACTCGGCGATATCTACCCAGTGTGCAGGCGCCTGGTCGGGGATGCGTTTTTCGATGCCATGGCACAGGTCTATATCGCGGGTGCGGAGTCCTGTTCACCAGACGTCGGTGACTATGGTGCTGATTTCAGTGAGTTCATTGCCGGGTTCGAGCCGGCGCAAGAACTGGTCTACCTGGCGGACGTCGCCCGCCTTGAATGGGCATGGCACAGGGCATTCAATGCCCCGGATCACGCGGCATTCGATTTTGCCGCGTTGGCGGCGGCGGGTGCAGAACACAGCGAGCGGATAGTCTTTACAGTCAACCCGACACTGACCCTGTTGCAGAGCGACTACCCGGTCTTGTCGATCTGGGAGGCGAACCAGTCACAAGAGACGGAGCAGGAAAACGAAACAGTGATCGATCTGGACCGGGGAGGGCAGCGGCTTGGAGTCTGGCGCCATGCGCTGGTGATGTCTATACAGCCACTGGATGCGCCGCAGTGGTTTTTTCTGCAGGCCGTGCTCGATGGCAGGATGTTCGGGGACTTGTGTGAGGAGTTCGTCAGGCAGTTTACCGATGCCGATCCGGGACAGGTGCTGGCAACATTATTAGAGCTTGGCAGCCTGACGGGGTTTCGGCTGGATTGATCCACGGTCCTGGTTTGCCTTTTTACATCCATTAATATAATACCAATACAGCAAGAGGGGGCAGGAAGGTTTCCCGGTTTGCTGTGACAGGAGAGACTGCTATGTCACAAGTTGATTCGGGGGGCGGACACAACGGCTTGTTTGCAAAATTCAACAGCCCGTCACAAGTGCTGTCCAACCTGGTGTTACCGCTGCTCGACCTGGGAATCAGGCTTTGGGTTGCGCAGGTGTTTTTTACTTCCGGGCTGGCCAAGATCAAGTCGATGAGCACTACCATTGCGCTGTTCGAGAACGAGTACTCGGTGCCGCTTCTGTCACCCGAGGTGGCCGCTTACCTGGCGGCCGGTGCAGAATTGTTTTTCCCGGTATTGTTGTTCGCCGGGCTGGCCGGGCGCTTTGCCGGACTGGGACTGTTCGTCTTGAACCTGGTTGCCTGGCATTCTTACGCCAACACGGATTTTGCCAGCACCGCCGGGCATATCGATCACTTCGTCTGGATGTTGATGCTGGCCTATGTCGTGGCACGTGGGCCTGGAAAGCTTTCTGTCGATCATTTTGTAAAGAAGTGGTGGCGTAACCGTCAATAGCAGGGGTCAGGCGGGCTGCAGCCAGGATGGCAGCTGCTGCAGTGAACGGATACGCAGCGTCTTCAACCTGCTGTGCTCACCGCTGATTATTTCGATACTGGACTTGGCGACACCGAGCTGCTTGGCAAGGTATTTGACCAGGTGCCGGTTGGCCCGGTTGTCGAGCGGCGGTGAGGTCAGCCGGATCTTGAGCCGGCCATCGGTGATGCCGGTGATTTCGTCGCTGCTGGCATTGGGTTGCAGACGGACGTTCAGTGTCAGCACGCCATCCGCCCAGTAAAATGCCTCGGCTTGGGTCTGCATGTCACCCGGTCAGGACTACTCTCAAGAGACCGCCGCCCAGGTGTTTGATCGCATATTGAATGATCGTCAGCAGTATGATGGCGACGAGCGGCGAAAAGTCCAGTCCCCCCATGTCAGGAATCATTCGTTGGATCGGGCGTAACAGGGGGTAGGTGATCTGGTGAATCAGGTGCAGAACCGGATTGTGGCTGCCCGGCTGTATCCAGCTGACGATGATCATCACTACGATCGCAATGATATAGATCCAGGTCGCCAGGGTCAGCAGCTGGATGATCGCAAGTATGAGCAATGTCAGTATCGCTGTACCGCTGAGGAAGATCTTCGCCAGCGCCGTGCCCTTGATCAGGTTCAGCAATGCCAGTTCCAGGAACTGTAGCATGACCATCAGTATGATCGAAGCCATGTCGATGCCGCCGATACCGGGGATGACCCGGCGAAAGGGCCGTAACAGCGGCGAAGTCAGCTTGACGATCATTTGCGACAAGGGGTTGTGAAAATCAGCACGCACCGTTTGCAGGATAAAGCGCAGCATGACAAAAAAGATCAGCAGGCCAAAGAATACGCTGACCAGTAAGTTTCCTACATCTTGGAAAAAAGTCATTCTGCCCCCATTTGTTCAGCCAGTTCTCTGGCTCTTCGTTCAGCAGCGGCGACTGCACGTTCGATCAGTTCATTTATTTTTCCCTCGGCCAGCACAGCCAGCGCACTTTCTGTCGTGCCGCCAGGGGAGGTGACGCGCTGCCTCAATTGCGCAGGTGTCTCATGGCTCTCGAGCGCAATCTTGGCAGCACCGAAAGCGGTCTGGACGGTCAGCAATGACGCGGTCTGTTCCGGCAGGCCAAGCTTGACTGCGGCCTGCTGCAAGGCTTCCATCAGCAAAAACAGGTAGGCAGGGCCGCTGCCTGACAGTGCGGTAACCGTATCCAGTTGAGATTCTTCATCGACCCACAGTGCCAGTCCGACCGCCCTGAGAATCGATTCGGCGATTTCTTTCTGTTCCTCGCTGGCATGTGCGTTCGCATACAAGGCTGCTGCGCCGCTTTGCACCATTGCCGGCGTATTGGGCATCGCCCGTACGATGACAGGCTGGCCGCCGAGCCAACGGCGGATGGCATCGATACGTATGCCTGCCGCGATCGACAGGAACAGCGGCTGGGCTTGGGCTGCCGCGTCGGCGATACCGGTGACCACCTGTTTCATGACTTGGGGTTTGACACAAAAAACGACCGCATCAGCAAACTCGACACTGACTGAGTTGTCCTGGGTCGAGTGAACCGGGTAGTTGGCAAGTATACGTTCGCGCTGCTTGGGATCAGGATCAGAGATCATGATCTGGCTTGCCGGAAAACCATCCTGGATCAAGCCACCGATCAGGCTGGCGGCCATGTTTCCGGCACCGATAAATGCGATTTTTGTGTTTTTGGTATCCATAGACTCCTAGCGTCGAATTATAGTCCAGAGAGGATTGTCTTACTAAGTGGTGACTAGTAGAACCGTTTTCAATCGATATTGTCAACTCTATTTGGCCGTTTGCCGAACAGCGCGGTTCCAATTCTGACGAGGGTGGTGCCTTCGGCGATGGCTGCTTCCATGTCGTTCGATGTGCCCATCGACAAGGTGTCCAACTTATACCCAGCGTCGACCAGCGAGTCGAACAGCCGTCGCATCAGCCGGTGCTGCAGCCGTTGGTCCTCGAGCCTGCTCAGCGGCCGCGGCAGTGACATCAGGCCTCGCAGTTTCAGCGCCGGCCACTGTGCGAATTGAGCCGCGAATTCCATTACTTTCTCTGGTGCGATCCCCGACTTGGTGGTTTCACCATCCAGATTGACCTGGATACAGACATTGAGTGGCGGCAGGGACAGCGTATGCCGGTGCCGGTCCAGGCGCACGGCGATCTTGGTGCGGTCGAGGCTGTGAACCCAGGAGAAATGCTGCGCAATCGAGCGGGTCTTGTTCGATTGTACCGGGCCGATAAAATGCCAGGTCAAGTGCCGCGAATCCAGTTGGCTGATCTTGGTCATCGCTTCCTGCAGGTAGTTTTCGCCGAAATCCACCTGCCCACCGGCAGCAGCAGCCAGGATCTGTTCGACGCTGCAGGCCTTACTGACCGCGAGCAGCCGCACACTGCCCACGGGGCGCTGGTACTGGAGTTCCAGCGCGCGGATACGGTCTCGTACGGCTTTAAGGTGCATGGCGATAGTGTAAAGCGTTTAACCACAGTCATCCACCAATTACCCGTTTTTTGCGCCGCCGATGTGGTATGGAAGGATCACGTGTAAAAGAATCACCACGTGGTGTGCTTGAATCTGCCTTGGCGTTGGTGCGTACAACGCACCCTACCATGCCGTGACGGTGTGCGAAGCACACCAAAGGATATACGGTAAAGAAATACCATGCCCCAAAGTAGGATGCGTTGTACGCACCACACGCCGTGCACACCAAAAGCTTCGACCGCCAACTCACATAACGATACCAAGGCTGCGGATGAATTGGTACGGTCAATCAACGCTAGCAGCGAATTCGAATTTGATCGTCTCACTGTCGACAGCGCTTACACGGAAGTCCTCGCTTCCGCCGTCATACTGGGAGAAGTAATTGATCTTGTTCAATGTCCCCTGTGGTCCGGCCGAAAGTGTCAACGTGCTTTCGTGTACACCCTCGGATTTTTTTGGGTTGTTGATCGATGTCGTTTTTTTTGTCAGTTTTTTCGGCCATTTGATCGATTTCGGGACCTCGAACAGGCTGCGCGCTATCAAGTAGGCATCTGCCATCGTTGCGCCTTTCAAAACGAGTGTTTCTGTATTCTCATTTTCCGGTTGTGGCTTGCCCGGTGTGTTAACGGGCTTGTTGGTGTAGGTGGAAGGCAGTTTCAACGACTGCAGTTTTTTGTGATACACCGGGAAGAAGCGGTTTTTGGCAACCGGAAACTTTGAGATAAAACCGGAGAACACATAACCGGTTCCGGCGCCATGTTTGACGTTGACCCAGAATCCTTTTATGCCGGCGACCTCGAGGGTTTGTCGTTTGTCCGGAGGCGCAATGACTGTCGCTGACTGGCCGAAACCGATCGACGCCAAGCGTTTGCCGTTTCGGGACGGTTTTTCCCGTACGACCAGGCCGTTGTTCGAATGGATATAGACGGTGGTGCCTGCAGCGAACGTTCTGTCGTCGTTGATTTGTGCGGACAAGGCAATACTGAACGGAAAGACGAGCACTATTGTAAGTATGATTGATCTGATCATTTTTTAATCCTTGTATGCGTTAGTCGATGATGCCGGACCCCGCCGGTGCTAAGTATAGCGAGTATAGTAAAAGCAGGGTTCCAACGCCATTGCGCCAGCGCAGTAGAAGGGTGGTGAGAAAGACGGGCTAGGGTGGACAGGGACGGGTTGTCGAATGTGCCGGCAGCATGGCCGTTCAGCCGCTTCCCTGCGGCTGAGGCCACGAAGCCGAAGGATATGATCGGCTATGTCAAGTAGCTTTCAGGCAGCCTGTACGTGGCGCCGAGTCGGCCGCCTGTACGGCAAGATCGTGCAGCTTGCCCTTGAGGTCAGGGCTGCCGGGTTTAATTGCGATGACGCAGGCCCCGGGTGCTTGTTGCTGGAGTTTTACCACCAGGTAGTGCCATGAGCGCCTGGTGTTGCCCGCCGCATTGGCAAACACAGGAATGACCGCGGCGATTGCACGCTGACCAACCTTGGTCTTGCGCATTCGCCATTCCATGCTGGAGCCAAGACGGTAAATCCTGATACGCCTGTTGTGCAGGTACTTGGACACCGCACGCGGATCGTGTTCTTTTTTCGTAATGTAATAGTAGAAGCGAAGCGGACTGCCGAATCGTTTGTTGTCGAAATGCGTGTAAACAATCGTATATCCGCTGGCTCCACGGCATCGCACCAGGTTGCCGGGAGGCTTCATGCGCTTTTTGAACTTGCAGTCAGTGATGTTGAGACTGGTAACCCGGCCTTGAACAGGCGCGTCCCGGCGCACGTTGTTGTTACCCGCGGTGCAGGCTGCCAGGCCTGCCGACAACAGCACCATCGTAGCTAGCTTATGGTTTTCCATGTGTTGTTTTCCTTTTGGTGTCGGTTAATACTATTTCTAATGTGCAGGTCAGGCCGGTTAGCCGACAGACAGTTCGCTGCCTGAGTGTTCTCTGCTGGATTCCATACCTGTGGGCCAGTGACTCATATAGCTGTGAGGACTGTTTGAGCTTGTCTTTAATGCAGCATGTCCATATTCTGTAGTTCCATTGCTGCGCCAAGTGTAGATCGTGATCCAGTGGTCATTTTTTGCGGCTGTATGGCTTGGTTTTTCCATTGTGGTGTTCCTTTGTTCAAAATGGTGTTTCAGCATCTAATGCCTGCATATGTTGTGAAGTGCAGGTAGCGCATTCTTGAAATACTAAATTGGAGTGCAGGCGTTGTCAACAGAATATGATCTATACAACTCATATATGAGTTGTTTATTGTAAGTAAAGCCCCGCTTGAGTTATGATCGAATCTGGTGTTTAGCCACTTGATAAGAAGCGGCGTATCTGGTTAATTTGATGTTACGACACATTGAATAAACCATTACAGAAGGATACGCCACTATGAGTAAGAATAACGTTGTTGAGCTTAAGAATCCAGAGGCAATTGAGGATTCTTTGACCGACCTGTTACGCCGGGGAGCCCGGCAATTAATTGAGCAGGCGGTGGAAATCGAGGTGCAGGAATTGATGCTAGATGAAAAAGGCGAAGTGATGGCAATTCCTTTACGGCAGATCCGCGCCGTTTACGACGATAGAACGATTCGGGTTTATCAGGCTTATTCGGCTGCGATTGCCGACAGTGCACTGGAGCATGGTACCTTCGTATCACCACCGTTTAAGATAGAACGCATGACCTGGATTAAGCCTTCCTTTCTATGGATGATGTACCGGGCGGGCTGGGGTAAAAAAGACAGTGATCAGAAACGGATTCTCGCCATTGATATTTCAAGGGAAGGTTTTGAGTGGGCATTAGCGCATAGCTGTCTTAGCCACTTTGAATCAGGCACTTATGCGACTAAAGAAGAATGGCACAAAATAAAAGAACAGTCGCCAGTGCGTATCCAGTGGGACCCGGAACGGGATTTACATTTACAACCGCTGGAGCATCGCGCTATACAAATTGGCTTATCGGGTGAGGCTGTTAGGCTATATGTGAATGAGTGGATTCAAAATATCATTGAAGTAACAGGATTGGCGACAGAGATCTATTCATTCTTAGAATCTAATCAATTAGAAGATGCATACCAGCTATTACCAAATGAACGCCAATATCCCATCAGTGAAAACCTAGAGAAAAAGCTATATAAATAACACAGCTATATTTTCAGATTCTAATCTAAATAGATGCAGAATTTTCTGCCAAATTTGCTCATATAGTATGCATTTCCCTATTTTATAAGGTATAGGAAGTTATCCAACCATTTGGCGCATCAATATTATGGCAAATTTCTTAGGACCAGCCCGCTATCCACTCTCAGCTTTGGCTAACCTGACCAGATTGTAGCTGATGACCGAGGACCAAACAAAAGCTTTAAAACCATCGAGCCCTTTCCACATGGCTTTACTTGCGCCAAAAACTCTTTTTAATTCCGATATGTTGCCTTCTATGCCCGCGCGAAAATCCCGTAACCGTTTAAACGTCTTCTTCTTTACACCCATGTCAAGATAGGAGATCCCACGCTTTTTGTGAAACACCACGCGACTAATTCCTAACGCTCTCCCTTCATCTACATTGTCAAGACTGGCATAGCAACCATCACTGACTGTAGTGGCCGGTACCTGACCAAAGGTTTCCAAATGACCCTGGATCACCGGGATAAATCGATCCACATCACCGGGGTTACCTTTTTCGATGGCACCGTCGCGGATATCCTCGATGTTTTTGCGCATCATTTCCCTGATTTCCTGGGAGTCCCTGAACCTTTGCGGTGGTGGTGAGTCGTCGAGCCTGCCGACCTTGAGCCTTGGTCCGGTGTCGGGCGACTGTGGATCTTTGCCGGGGTTGACTTTGTTTGGCTCGGTCCTGGTCTCGGTGTCCACCTGGCCGGTTTCGTGATCCTTGATCGTGGTCTTTACTGTGACGCGGCCTGTCTGTGTGTTGCTCGTTCTGACTTCGATGGCGGAACGGTCTCCGCGGCGGCTGTACCGGGTTTCGGTCGTGCCTTGCGGTGTGCTTTCGACTCGTGCCGGCGTGGCCGCGGGATCGTCACCGGAGCGCCTGTTTCCTGTGCTGCCTTGCATATGATCGCGCAGGTTCATCGACGGCCGCAGGCCGTCTGCACCGTAGGACTTGTTGTTGCGGTTGCCGACTGCGGGCAGGTCGAGCGTCCCTTGTTTCATGGGAATGCCTCCACGGTAGTGTGTGTCGGGGTGTTTCAGGGTGTGTCGTTTAATAAGTCATGTGATGGCGGGCAGAGGTTCAGCAGGCGGAGTAAGGTTAATTTTGTTTTGTAGCACCGGGGGTTGCTGTCTATTCTATAGAGTTAGCGGCACGGGCGGAGCGTGTGCCGGCTGGTCACCCATACCGGGTAAAGCTATTTGGTCAATGAACGATGTATAGATGAACATCGATGGTTCATTAATGAGAGGAGAGAATGAATGGATATTGCCGAACTCCTGGCATTTTCAGTCAAGAATAACGCGTCGGACCTGCATTTGTCGGCCGGTCTGCCACCGATGATCCGTGTCGACGGGGATATCAGGCGTATCAACGTGCCGGCGATGGATCACAAGATGGTGCATTCCCTGATCTATGACATTATGAATGACAAGCAGCGCAAGGATTACGAGGAATTCCTGGAAACCGACTTTTCGTTTGAGATTCCCGGCCTGGCGCGCTTCCGTGTCAATGCCTTCAATCAGAACCGCGGGGCCGGGGCGGTTTTTCGTACCATTCCGTCGAATATCCTGACCCTCGATGACCTGGGATGTCCGGCCATTTTCCAGGACATCGCCAGTAACCCCCGCGGCCTGGTGCTGGTGACCGGGCCGACCGGCTCGGGTAAATCGACCAGCCTGGCGGCGATGGTCAACTACCGCAACGAGACCGATTTTGCGCACATCCTGACGATCGAGGACCCGATCGAATTCGTGCACCAGAGTAAAAAGTGCCTGATCAACCAGCGCGAGGTGCACAAGGATACGCTGGGCTTCAGCGAGGCATTGCGTTCGGCACTGCGTGAGGACCCGGATATCATCCTGGTCGGTGAGCTGCGTGACCTGGAGACCATCCGTCTGGCGCTGACCGCGGCCGAGACCGGCCACCTGGTGTTCGGTACGCTGCATACCAGTTCGGCTGCGAAGACGATCGACCGTGTGATCGATGTGTTTCCTGCCGGGGAGAAAGGGATGGTGCGCTCGATGTTGTCAGAGTCGCTGCGCGCGGTGATTACCCAGACCTTGTTGAAGAAAAACGGCGGCGGCCGGATTGCGGCATGGGAAATCATGCTTGGGACACCGGCGATCCGCAACCTGATTCGCGAAGACAAGGTGGCGCAGATGTATTCGGCGATCCAGACCGGGCAGAGTATCGGTATGCAGACGATGGACCAGCACCTGCAGCAACTGGTGAAACGGGGCCTGGTGAGTAAGAGTGAGGCAGCGATACGGGCGGTCAATAAAGAGGCTTTTGCCTGAGGTTGAACAGTTATGGAATTCACAGCATTGTTAAAGTTGATGGTCAATAAAAAGGCATCGGATTTGTTCGTGACGCCGGGCATCGCGCCATCGCTGAAAATCAACGGCGTGATCACGCCGATCTCGCAGGCCACCCTGACCCCGGAGCAGGCGCGCAGCATGGTACTGGGGGTGATGACCGAAAAGCAGCGCGAGGAGTTCGAGGCGACCAACGAATGCAACTTTGCGATCAGTGCGACCAATATCGGCCGTTTCCGGGTCAGTGCGTTTATGCAGCGTAACTGCGCCGGCATGGTGCTGCGCCGCATCGAGACCAAGATCCCCGATATCGAATCACTGTATCTGCCGCCGGTGATCAAGAACCTGGCGATGACCAAGCGCGGACTGGTGATCTTCGTCGGTGCGACGGGCACGGGCAAGTCGACTTCGCTGGCAGCGATGGTCGGGTACCGCAACCAGAACAGCACCGGTCATATCATCACCATCGAGGACCCGATCGAGTTTATTCACCAGCATGCCGGTTGTATCGTGACCCAGCGCGAGGTGGGGATAGATACTGAAAGTTACGATGTAGCGCTGAAGAACACCTTGCGCCAGGCGCCGGACGTGATCCTGATCGGCGAGATCCGCTCACGCGAAACGATGGATTATGCAGTCGCGTTTGCCGAGACAGGCCATTTGTGCCTGGCCACCCTGCATGCGAACAATGCCAACCAGGCATTGGACCGGATCATCAACTTCTTCCCGGAAGACCGGCGTGATCAGCTGTTTATGGACCTGTCGTTGAACCTGAAGGCGATCATCGCGCAGCAGCTGATTCCGACCCCGGACGGCAAGGGCCGCAGGCCCTGTGTCGAGATCATGGTGAACTCGCCGCTGGCGGCGGACATCATCCGCAAGGGCGAAATCCACAAGCTGAAGGAACTGATGAAGAAGTCGACCAACCAGGGCATGCAGACCTTCGACCAAGCGTTGTATGAACTCTACACCAACAATGACATCACTTACGAGGATGCAATCCACTATGCCGATTCGGCCAATGAAGTCCGGCTGATGATCAAGCTTGGCAAGGGTAATGTCGACAAGTTCGCCGATGCGATGGACGGCATCGACCTGGTCGATGAACGCGATGTGATCTGATTATCATGGTGTTGGTGCGTACAACGCACCGCCCACCTTACCCAGACGCCCCATAAACCTCTTCGGCGTCGAATACCGGTCCGTCGACACAGACCCGTTTCATGGCATACTCCGTCCCCGTCCTGACCTTGACGACGCAGCCGGCGCAGCCTCCCAGCGCGCAGGCCATGTACTCTTCCAATGAGACCTGGCACGGCAGGTTGTGTTCGCCAGCCAGTGCGGCCGTTGCCTGGAGCATGGGTTCAGGACCGCAGGCAAACAAGGCCACCTGCTGATGCTGCTGCCGGTCCAGGCCGGCCAGGTATTGTTGCACCAGGTCGGTGACATAGCCGTGGTAGTGTCCCGCATAGTTCTGCAGGCTGCACAGCCGGCTGGCGATCTGCCAGTCTTCGAGCAGCGGCATGGCGGCATTGGCCGATGGCGTGATACCAGGGACCTCGAGCTGCGAGGGGCGTGGTGTGAACGGAAACGGTACTTCGGAGCCGAAGACGGCCAGCGTGCTGCCTGCGTCCTGCTTGTGTTGCGTGCTGATCTGTTGCGCCAGAAAGATCATCGGCGGTACACCGACCCCACCACCGATCAGCAGGCGGCGCGGCCGTGCCGGATCGAGCCGGAAGCCGTTGCCGACAGGCCCCAGTGTCGGCAGGGTTTCACCGGGCCGGCGTGTCGCCAGCAGGCGTGTGCCGTGGCCGACGACCTTGTACAGGATCTCGATCCAGCCCTGCCGTGGATCTGTGCGCATGATCGACAGCGGCCTGCGCATCGGCAGTTCCGGGTGGCACTGCAGGTGGACGAAACTCCCTGGTTTGGCCGTTTGTGCGATGTCCGGCGCGTCGAGTCTTAGAATGAACTGCTGTGCCGGGTGTTGGTGATGAGCGAGGATCGCGGCCTGCAGGCTGAACAGGGTATTGCGCTGTGTCTTCATCATCGGGACTCAGTGCGTGCAAACACGATACGCCCGTTGTGCAGCGTATAGTGAACCCGGCCCTTGAACTGCCAGCCGTCGAACGGCGTGTTGGTGCCACGGCTGTGCATGCTCGCGGTGTCGAGCTGCCACAGTGCTTCCGGGTCGAACAGGCAGAGGTCTGCCGGTGTGCCCGGCGCCAGTGTGCCGGTGTCCAGTCCAAGTATCCTGGCCGGTCCCAGGGTCAGGCGCGCGATGGCCTGTGACAGCGGCAGTACGCCTTCTTCCACCAGCTTCAATGTCAGCGGCAGCAGTGTCTCCAGTGCAGAGATGCCAGGCTCGGTATCGCCGAAGGGCATCTGTTTGGCGTCTGGTTCGTGCGGCTGGTGGTCGGAGCAGAGACTGTTGATGATCCCTTTGCTGACGGCATGACGCAGTCCGTCCCTGTCGCGC
>Ga0256830_1002339_pt1 | contig 12566 bp, 9 predicted proteins | sample 128326metaG_FD_190537 | JGI IMG/M metagenome (GOLD analysis project Ga0256830, IMG submission 190537) | Hydrothermal vent microbial communities from Lau Basin, Pacific Ocean - 128-326 | ecosystem: Environmental > Aquatic > Marine > Hydrothermal vents | place: Pacific Ocean: Lau Basin | collected...
CAGATTTCATGCAGAGCGTGTTCATGTTGTGGGTGCTGGTGTGATGGGTGGTGACATTGCGGCGTGGTGCGCACTGCGAGGGTTACAGGTGACGCTGCAGGACCAGTCTCCGGAACGGATCGCACCGGCCATGAAGCGTGCACATGCGCTGTTCAAAAAGAAACTGCGCCAGCCGCGTCTGATTCAGGCCGCCATGGATCGACTGATGCCCGATGTTAAGGGGGTCGGTGTTGAACGTGCCGATGTCATCATCGAAGCGATCTTTGAAAACGCGGAAGCGAAACAGAATCTCTATCGCACACTTGAACCGCGCATGAAGCCAACGGCACTGCTCACTACCAACACCTCCAGTATCCCATTAGAGGTGCTAAGCGAAGTGCTGGAAGAGCCGAAGCGGCTGGTCGGCCTCCATTTCTTTAACCCTGTTGCCAGGATGCAGCTGGTGGAGATTGTGAAAGGAAAGCAGACCAGTCAGTCGATAGCCAACCAGGCTGCGGCCTTTGCGCGCCAGATCGACCGCCTGCCTCTGCCGGTTAAGAGCAGCCCTGGCTTTCTGGTTAACCGAATTCTGATGCCATACCTCCTGGAGGCTGTTGTGCTGGAGAGTGAAGGGGTGCGCCCAGAATTGATCGACAAGGCTGCGACAGATTTCGGCATGCCGATGGGTCCCATTGAACTCGCTGATACGGTGGGGCTTGATATCTGCCTGGCAGTGGCGGAGACATTAGCCGAGAGCCTGGAGGTGGAGGTGCCTGCCAAATTGCGTTCGATGGTCAGCGCGGGTGATCTCGGGCGTAAGAGTGGCAAAGGTTTTTATAGCTACAGCAAAGGCAAGCCAGAAAAAGCGAAGACAGAAGGCGCGTCAATGGCTGCCGACCTTACTGATCGTATGATGTTTCGCATGCTGAATGAAGCGATGGCGTGTCTACGTGAAAGGGTGGTTGATAGCGATGATCTGCTCGATGCCGGGGTTATCTTTGGTACTGGCTTCGCACCATTTCGCGGTGGCCCGATGCACTATATTCACACCAGTGGCCACCAGTCGATGAAAGATAAGATCGAACAGTTGAGCGCCCAATATGGAAACCGTTTCGAGCCCGATGCGGCGTGGGACCGCTTATAATCTGCTTCTGCCCTGTAAAAATTAATCATTATTCTTATTGGCGAACGCGATGACAAATAACACCTCACCCAGCGCTTCATCAGTTATCACGCCCGAAGAGGCAGGCACATTGGCTGGTCTGTTACGTGAGCGTATCAAACGAACGCCTGAGAACACCGCATACCGCTACTATCTGAATCATGAAAACCGCTGGGCTAAACTGAGCTGGCGTGAGCTAGGCCGTCGTGTCATCAAGTGGCAGATCGCTCTGAAATCAGAGGGACTGCAGCCTGGTGAACGCGTGGCAATCATGCTGCGAAATAGCGTGCAGTGGGTCGCGTTTGAGCAGGCAGCGCTTGGACTGGGGCTGGTCGTTGTACCGCTCTATGTCAATGATCGCCCCGATAACATTCTCTATATTTTACAGGATACAGATGCGAAGGTGCTGTTACTCGAAGGGCGAGAGCAGTGGAACCAGCTTTCACCCATCATCGATGAAGCGAAAGGGTTAACGCGAGTGGTCAGTCTACATCCCGTTATCAATGAACAGAGCCACCCATTGGTGCGCGCTAAAGAGGCGTGGCTGCCGAGCGATGTGATGACCAGCGGTGAAATAGTTGAGACCGTTGATGTCGATAGCGATTCACTTGCAACCATTGTCTACACCTCCGGCACTTCTGGCCGCCCCAAAGGGGTCATGTTGAGCCATCACAATATTCTGTGGAATGCTCATGCAGGGCTGGATGTGGTTGCCATTAATCAGGACGATCTGTTTCTCTCTTTTTTACCGTTATCACACATGTTCGAACGGACTGCTGGCTATTACCTACCGATGATGAGTGGTGCGACGGTTGCCTATTCGCGTTCAGTTACGCTGCTGGCTGAAGATCTTGTAATCATAAAACCCACCGCGCTTGTTTCAGTGCCGCGAATTTTTGAGCGCGTACAGGGAAAAATAGTGGCGCAACTCGAACAGCGTCCGCCGCTGGCACAAAAGCTGTTTCACACGGCGATGGAGGTTGGCTGGGACTATTTTAATTACGAACAGGGGCGCAGCGAGTGGAAGGCGATGTTTCTGTTGTGGCCGCTGTTAAAAAAGCTGGTGGCCGATAAGGTCATGGCGAAGCTGGGTGGGCGTATTCGCGTCACAGTCTGTGGTGGTGCGCCACTTTCCGATGGTGTTGCGAAGATGTTTATCGGGTTAGGTTTGCCGATGGTGCAGGGGTATGGTCTGACTGAAACGAGCCCGGTGATCAGCTGTAACCGTATCGAAAAAAATGATCCGCTCAGTGTTGGTCCACTACTTAAAGATGTTGAGGCCAGGATAACTGAAGAAGGCGAGCTGATTATTCGCAGTCCCGGGGTGATGCACGGTTACTGGAATAATCCAGAAGGGACAGCAGAGGTGATCAAAGGTGGCTGGTTCCATACCGGCGACAAAGCAGAGATACGTAATGGCATGCTTTATATCACCGGACGTTTGAAAGACATTATCGTTCTGTCTAATGGTGAAAAGGTGCCGCCATCCGATATGGAGCTGGCGATTGCACAGGACCCACTATTTGAACAGGTGATGATTATTGGCGAAGGCCGTCCCTATCTTGCCGCACTACTGGTGCTGGAGCCGGAGCAGTGGCAACGTTTTGCAAAGAGGCTTGGCGTGGCTCACGATGATGCCGCTGTGCTGCAGTCGGCTGCGGTAGAGAAAGCGCTGGTAAAACGGGTCGGAGCGATGCTCAAAGATTTTCCTGGCTACGCACAGGTGAGGCGGGTCTGCGCAAAACTGGAGCCGTGGTCCATCGAGAATGAGATGCAGACACCGACGCTGAAGCTGAAACGTAACAGGATACTCGAACATCAGGCCGATGATGTGGCGCGTATTTATGAGGGGCACTAATGAACAGCTCAACCTGCGAACAACTGCCGTTAGATAAACAACCGACCACGCGCATGGCGGCACGCCCGGCCGATACCAACGCTGCAGGGGACATCTTCGGTGGGTGGATCATGTCGCAGGTTGATATTGCCGGCAGTATTGCCGCTTATCGTCGCGCCAGAGGGCGAGTGGTTACCGTCGCCGTTAACGAGTTTCAGTTTCACAAACCGGTCTTTGTTGGTGATCTGATTAGCTGTTATGCCGATGTCATTAAAGTGGGACGAACCTCAATCACCGTTTATGTTGAGGTGTATGCTGAACGTCATCGCCCCGGTGGCGAAGATGAAGTGATTAAGGTGACAGAGGCCACGCTCACCTTTGTAGCGGTGAGTGAAGAGCGCCAGCCGCGGCTGGTGCCAGATCAATAGCGTCACCTTTGGTGGCTCGCCAGCGCGGCGGCCTCCCTGCACGCCTGAAATCGACGACATCTATCACAAAACAGGGTTACCCCCTGGAGGCTTTGCTTAGCTGAAACAGTTTAGCGACCTGCGAAAAAGCATTATCCAGCGGCGCTTCAATCGATACTCTTTCACCATTGATGGGGTGGGTGAAACGGAGTTCCGCCGCATGCAGTAGCAGCCGATGGCAGCCGTACCTGTTCCGAAATAGCTGGTTATGTTTGCCATCACCGTGGGTAGTATCGCCGATGATCGGGTGGAAGATATGCTTCATATGGCGGCGGATCTGATGCTTGCGCCCGGTCTTTGGCATGACCTCGATTAACGAATAGCGAGCGCTCTGGTAGCGGCCAACGGCGTGCGGTAGCTCGACGGTCGCCACACATCGGTAGTGGGTGACCGCTGTCTGGGCCGCCTTATTCTGGGAGGCCCTCTGATCGGTCATCTTATCCAGCTCTTCGTTGAGTGGGTAGTCGATCACGTCATCCCTCTTAGTGTAACCACGCACAACCGCAAGGTAGCGCTTTTGTGGCTTGCCTGAGGTGAACATTTCAGTCATGAGCCGCGCTGCATTCGGGTTAAGCGCAAACAGTAACACCCCCGAGGTGGGTTTATCGAGCCGGTGGAATGGATAGACGCGCTGCCCTATCTGGTCTCGCACCTGCTGTAATGCAAACGCCGTTTCGTGGCGATCGATCTTCGAGCGGTGCACCAGCAGCCCGCTGGGTTTATTGACTGCGATGAATGACAGATCTTGATAGAGGATTTCTAGCATCAGTTTTGACGGTAATAAAAAATCGAAAATAAGAGGTGATATGGGTGGTCGATTGAGATGAAGTGAATAAGCGCGTACAAAATTCCGACCCGACAGATAAGGTATTGATTCTAGAATATTTGTTTGTTTTTCATAGACTAAGAGCGTTTTTTGTTAAATGTTTATAGTAACCTACCGACATAATAAACATTCAAATGACCTTTCGTAAATAATAATATTCATATGACCGCGCAAGTAGAGAGGTTAATAAGAGTGGGTCCAGGAGGGGGGTACTCAATTTATGCCAACGCTAGCAATCAGTGACATTGAGGTGGGGATGATCCTGTCGGCTGATGTCAAAGAGCGAGGTGGCCGAATGCTGCTTAAATCGGGCGTTGAGCTGACTGAAAAGCATCTGAAAGTGTTCAAAACCTGGGGGATTACTCGGGTTGAGGTTGAAGGAGAGGAGAGTGTGACCTCGCTTCAGGAGGTGATTGATGCTCATCCCGAATTACAGCTGGAGGCGGAGTCAGCGGTTAAAGAGCATTTCATGCATGTTGATGTCGAACACCCGTTTTTTAGTGAATTGATCGAGCTATGGATAGCGCGACGCGTTAAGAGGCGTGCCGCGGAAATATGAGCCAGCCCAACCCTCAACGGCTCATTGCTGGTGTAACGCAGGTTGCATCACTGCCCGAGATTTATATGAAGGTCGAGATGGCGATGGGTAATGCTCGCTCATCGAGCAAATACCTTGCGGGCATATTAAGCGAAGATACCGCCCTGACAGCGAGAATTCTGCGTCTGGCCAACAGCTCATTTTTTAGCTTTCCAGGAAAGATTGATACCGTCGCACAGGCTGTCACAGTGATCGGGACGCGCCAGTTAAGAGAGATCGTACTGGCAAGTTCGATTGTTGCGGTCTTCAAGGAGATGCCTGAAGGGCTAGTTGATATGCAGACATTCTGGCGCCATAGCATTGCATGTGGCGTGGCCTGCCGGGTGATTTCAACACACCGGCGAGAGACGAATGTTGAGAGCGCCTTTGTGTCTGGTCTGCTGCACGATATTGGTCGTTTAGTTTTATATAAGGAAAAGCCCGTCGAGATGGGCGAGTTAATCAACCGTTGCCTTGAAAGAGAAGAACTGCTTTATAAGGCAGAAAAAGAGCACTTTGGTTTTGACCACGCCCTGCTGGGTGGGTTGCTGCTTAAAGAGTGGAAGTTACCCGCAAGGCTGATCGAAACAACCGCCTGTCATCACGCTCCTGAGCGCGCAAAAGAGTTTGTGATAGAGACGGCGACGGTTCATGTCGGTGACATACTGGCCAATGCGCTTCAATCTGGTGATAGTGGTGAAAGGTATGTGCCACCACTCGCAACAAAGGCGTGGAAGATACTGGGGCTGGAAGCTGGCGCGGTTGGATCAATTGCCAGTGAGCTGGATAAGCAATACTCCGTCGCTGTAGAGTTTGTATTGAGTGAATGAAGATGAGTAAAAAGAGATGCTCACTGGCTCATGGCGATGAAGAGAAGCGTGATGCCCGTCTGCTCTCATCTTATACCGCGCTGATTGATGGCCTGCGTGAGATCGCAACCCCCGATGATGTGATCACCAATACCACCGGCCCCGTCACCGTGGATGATATTCTTGAGGCGACCAGTATTCGGATACGCAAGTTATTAGCGCTGAAGGCGCACGCTTTTCTTATTGCCAATGATGATTTCGAGTTTGAGATTCACACTTGCCGGCCGGAGATCTCTCGGGGCTTTCTGAATAAGTCTGTCGAAAGCTGGATTGACGATGGCCTTTTTTCGTGGGCATTGAATCAGAATCGAGCGGTTATCCAGCATGACCAGGATGGGGGTGATGCGCATGTTCTGCATGTTATTACCACACGTTCACGTACGGTCGGCATGTTTGTCGGGCGTATCGCGCCCGATGCAACTATTGATGACGGTATTCTTGCACTGCTTTCTGTTGTGTTAATGAACTGTGCCAGTGGGCTAGAGTCTCTGGAGCTACATACAGCACTACAGCAACATAACGAAAACCTCGAAACATTGATTCATGAGCGCACCGCAGAGCTTGAGATTGAGAGAGATCGTGCTGAAAAGGTCGCCGCAGAAAAGAGCCTGTTTCTAGCGACCATGAGCCATGAAATCAGAACCCCTATGAACGGGGTGATAGGGATGGCGCAGCTGCTAAAAGAGAGCGGCCTCAATCAGGAGCAGCAGGGGCTCACCAACACAATACTGCAGTCGGGTCAGGCGCTGGTTCTTTTGATTAATGATGTGCTGGATATCGCGAAGGTAGAAGCGGGGAGGCTAGAGCTGGATCTAGCACCGTTCGACATGGTTCAGTTATTTAATAGTGTGGTTGATCTACTAAAGCCGCAGGCAGCCGCCAAAGGGGTCTCTATCGCGCTCAAATTTAGCGAGCATGTCGACCGCTATGTGATCGGTGATGCGGGACGCATCAGGCAGGTGATTCTGAATCTTATCGGCAATGCGATTAAGTTTACGTCTGATGGTGTTATCAAGGTCTCTATTGATATCTGTGACCAGTGCGAAGGGAAGCAGTTTTACATTTCGATTGAGGATAACGGCATCGGTATTCGCGAAGAAAACATCGGCCGCCTGTTTAACCCGTTTGAACAGAGTGACAGCTCTATATCAAGCAAGCATGGCGGAACAGGGCTGGGGCTTGCTATTTGTAAACAGCTCATAGAACTGATGGGGGGGGATATTGGTGTGACGAGTGAGTACGGCAGGGGGTCAACCTTCTGGCTAACACTGGCTCTTCCACATGCAGACGATAGTGAAATAGCGCAGAAAAATCTGTTATCTCAGGTGGAGGAGAAGCAGATAGCCGGCGACACTACGCTACAGGGGTCAGTGCTTGTGGCGGAAGATAATGAGGTCAATCAGAGAGTAATCTCACTAATGCTAAAGTCGTTAGGCCTCAGCTGTACGGTAGCGAATAACGGTCTGGAGGTGCTTGATCATCTTGGCGATAGCGCGTATGACCTGATTTTGATGGATTGCCAGATGCCGAGATTAGATGGCTATCAAACCACAAAACGGATCCGCAGTGGAGGAGATGCTTTCCATAAAATTCCAATTGTTGCATTAACAGCGAATGCGATGGAGAGTGATCGAAAAGCGTGCCATGCTGCTGGCATGGATGATTTTCTTGCCAAGCCGATTGATCAATCTAAATTAAAACAGACCCTTGAGAGATGGCTGAATCCACAGAGAGAGGAGCCATCACCTGTCAGTGCTGATACTATCAGGGTGGAAAGAGAAGCGGAGCCGTCGGCCAATGATGAGCTGATCGACTGCGCTGCGCTACAGTCGTTGATTGATATTATGGAAGATGAGTTCATCGGGCTGTGTGATATCTTTATTCAGAATAGTCAATTAAAGATGGCCAAGCTAAGTGCGGCAATTGCGGCTGAAAATAGTGCCGAGGTGGTGGGGATTCTTCATTTTCTAAAGGGGAGCTGCTCATCAGTTGCCGCCGTTCAATTAACGGCGATGGTGACCAGAATAGAGACGCTGGCAAAGCAGGGTGAACTTAAAGAGATTGAGCAACAACTACCGGCGCTGGAGCGCTGCTACCGTAACACGATTGATGAAATTAACCGGTTAGCTGCCTGTCGAGCCGGCCACTGAGGGTGAAAAAATGGCACAATAACGCCATGACACCGATTATCCTCGCAACCCTCAACGCACGCTATTTCCACACCTCTCTCGGACTTCGTTATCTGCTTGCCAATATGGGAGAGCTGGAGGGCGATACCGCAATTCGTGAATTCATTATCGATGCGCGCCCGATCGATGTTGCTGAAAAACTGCTGCTTGCACAGCCGCGTATTATTGGGCTAAGCGTCTACATCTGGAATATAGAGCAGACCACGCAGCTGGTTGCCCTGCTGAAACAGGTCAGCTCGGAGACGATTATCGTACTCGGTGGCCCCGAGGTGAGTTTTGAGCATGATCAACAGCCGATCGTGGCGATGGCTGACTATGTGATCTGCGGTGCGGCCGACCTGGAATTTGCCGAACTGTGTCGTGAGCTGCTGGCCGGTCGGCCACCGCCGCACAAGACCATCAATGCTATTCCGTTCAGGCTGTCAGAGCTGAAGTTGCCATACTACCTCTATAGTGATGAAGATATTAAAAATCGCCTGATCTATGTCGAGGCATCGCGTGGTTGCCCGTTTAAATGTGAGTTCTGTCTGTCGGCACTGGATAAGACCGCCAAACCGTTTGATCAAGCACATTTCCTTGAGCAGATGCAGATTCTCTATGAACGCGGTGCACGTCACTTTAAATTTATTGATCGTACCTTTAATCTAAAAATAAAAGACTCTATTCGCATCATGGAGTTTTTTCTGGAACGCATGAGCGATGATCTCTTTCTGCACTTTGAACTGATCCCCGACCACCTGCCCGAAGTATTACGTGAAATGATTCAGCGCTTTCCCGAAGGATCACTCCAGTTCGAAGTCGGCATTCAGAGTTTTAACCCCGAGGTGCAGGCGTTAATCAGTCGTAGGCAGGATAATAGAAAGAGCGCCGAAAACCTGAGCTGGATTCGCAACAATAGCCATGCTCACATCCATGCCGATCTCATCATCGGTCTGCCGGGTGAAGATATCAACAGCTTTGCTGCGGGCTTCAACCGACTCGCTACACTTAATCCACATGAGATACAGGTCGGCATTCTCAAGCGGCTTCGCGGAACACCACTGGTGCGCCACACAGAAGAATATGAGATGCGTTACAACCCGAATCCACCCTACAACATCCTTAGTACAAGTCGTATCGACTTTCTCACCATGCAGCGCCTCAATCGTTTTGCCCGCTACTGGGAGATGATCAGTAACTCCGGTCGTTTCAGAAAAGCGCTGGTGTTAGTGCTGGCCGATAACGCCTTTGAGGGGTTTATCAGATTAAGTGACTGGCTGTTTAAAGAGACTGGCCAGACTCACCGGCTGGCACTAAAGCGGCTGTTTGAGCTGCTACATCGCTATCTAACCGAGGAAGCTGGCGTGAGTAGTGAAGAGGCGACAGCGGTGTTGCGACAGGATCATCAGGCCTCAGGCCAGCGTTCAGTACCCGCGTTTTTGATTGAGCAGCCGAGCCAGCAGCAGAAGAAATTATCGAAGCGAAGCCTGGAGCGTCGGCAGGCAAGGCATCGGGAGTCAGGGAGAAAAGAGCCATGCGCTTAAGGGCGCGTTTACTGCGATATCATCTTGCTACGCTGCCTTAAATCGCGCCAACGCAGGCAGATCCCCTTTATACCCCATCGCATGTAGCATGATCTGATTTTTAAGTGGTGGTAGCCTGTCGGTAATTGCGAGCCCTTCGTTGCGTAGCCATTTGAGTGGCAGGGCTTCACTGCCAAAGAGTTTTTTGAAGCCGTCCATCGCTGTCATCATGATCAGGTTGTCCCCCTTGCGCCAGCGTTCATAACGGCGCAGCACATGCGTGGCGCCGATATCTTTGCCCTTAGCATGGGCAGTGAGTAACACTTCTGCGAGTGCAGCGGCATCGAGTAGTCCAAGGTTAACCCCCTGCCCTGCTAAGGGGTGGATGGCATGTGCGGCATCTCCGATCAGTGCGAGGTGGTTGCCAATATAAGTTTCGGCGTGCTGGCGCTTGAGGGGAAAGGCGCCACGTGGGCCGACTTCAATTACGTTGCCGAGGCGCTGTTCCGAGGCGTGTGACAGTGCCGCCATAAACGCATCATCATCCATCGCTAACAGTTCATCCGCATGCGCTGGCGTGGTTGACCAGACGATTGAACAGCAGCCGTTATTGAGCGGCAGAAAGGCGAGTGGGCCGGTTGGCATAAAGCGTTGCCATGCGGTTTCCTGATGTGGCAGTTCGGTGCGGATCGTTGTGACCAGGCCGCTCTGGTTATAAGACCAGCCGTTGGTCTCGATACCGGCATGTTGCCGTACACGTGAGTTGGCACCATCGGCACCAACAATAAGGTGTGTGGTGATCTCGCCGCGCTCTTTCAGTGTTAATTTAACCAGTTCACCAGAGGTATCCTGATCTTCGAGCATCTCGGGGCAGAGCAGTTCTACGTTGTCGAAGTCATCGATACGCCTGGTCAGCGCTGCCTGGATTACACGGTTTTCAACAATGTGGCCAAGCTTGTCCTGCGCGATGTCGGCGCTATCGAAATGGACCGCGCCGTTGCCTTCGCCATCCCACACCTGCATCTCACGGAAAGGGCTGACGCGCATTGTGGTCATCGCATTCCATGCGCCAAGGCTGGTAAAGATCTGCTGTGATGCGGCGGTGATCGCCGAGCAGCGCATGCCAATGCTATCTTCTGCCCACTCCATCTCGGCCGGGCGCGCTTCGATAACGGCTACTTTTAGATCACTATCGCCCAGTGCGCAGGCGAGCGTGGTGCCGACCATACCGCCACCGACAATCACTACATCATAATCAGCGTTCATAATCAGTCCTTAATAGAGGGTTTGCTAATACCCTCTCCCCCTGGGAGAAGGAACACAAAAGTTCATTCGGCATTTTATGAGAGTGGAATGCCGCGTGCCAGCCTGGGCAGCTTTCCCGCGAGCCCCATTGTCTGGCGCATCAACGCACGTTTAAGCGGCGGGATCATATCCATCGCCAGCAGGCCGCTGTTGCGACCAATTACTAATGGTGTGATCTGGTTTGAGAAGATGCGAACCAGACCATCGGTCAGACCTGCTATACAATCCTGATCACGTTTACGCCACTGGTCGTATCGGGTTAAAACCGACAGCGCGCCGATCTCCTCCTCTTTCGCCCCAACGATCACCTCTGCCAGTGCGGCGACATCTCGAATACCAAGATTAAAGCCCTGACCTGCGATGGGGTGGAGCACGTGAGCGGCGTTGCCGATCAATGCGAGTCGCGGGCGGATCTGTTCATCAGCTCTCACCAGCGCCAGTGGATAGGCGTTGCGCCGCCCAACCTTCTGTAGCACCCCGAGACGCATGCCGAAGCGCTGCTGTAACTGTGTTAGAAAGGTTTTATCATCCCACCCCATCACTTCATCAACCCTGTCGCGGTTAACCGTCCATACGAGTGAACAGCGTCCGCGGGACATCGGTAGCAACGCCAGTGGGCCGCTATCGGTAAAGCGCTCATAGGCGACGTTGTGGTGATCTTTGCTGGGGGTGACGTTGGCGATCACCGCGCTCTGGTTGTAGTCATCCGAGCTGTAGCTGATGCCCGCCAGCTGGCGCACAACGGAACGGCCACCATCTGCACCGACGATCAGCTTGCTGGTTAAGGTTTCGACCCTTCCGTCTCGTTCGATCACCACTTCGGCGCAGTCGGCATTGATCGTGAAGTTTTTCAGCTGCGCCGGACAGATCAGTTCAATGTTGGGCAGTGAGGTCAGCTGCTCCGCAAAGCGTTGGCCGAGGTCGCGGTTCTCAACCACATAGCCGAGTGCCGGGTACCCTTCGCGTGCGGCATCCATGCGGGTGGTGCCGAAGTGGCCGCGGTCTGAGACATGAATCTTTTTGATCGGTGTTACGATAGCTTCAATCTGCTGCCACAGCCCCATCCCTTCAAAGATTTTACGTGCGCCAAAGGCGAGTGCGATACTGCGGTCGTCATAACTCGGTTGTGATGAAGAGCGCAACGGCACCGCCTCAATCACGCCAATACGTAACGGTTGATTGCCCAGTGCGCAGGCGAGGCTCGCACCGACCATGCCGCCGCCGATGATTAACAGATCAAAATGTTGTGCTGTTTTTTCCATATCGTTTTTTAACGGGTTGTCGCCATTAGCGCTTCAATCTCCTCCACGCTCTTCGGCACCCCTTCACTTAAAATCTCATAACCATCTTTTGTGACCAGCAGATCATCTTCGATCCGTACCCCGATGCCCCACCATTTTCTGGCAACGCCTCTGCTGCCGGGCTGGATGTAGATGCCGGGTTCAACGGTCAATACCATGCCCGCTTCGAGCAGGCGCCACACGCCGTCGATCTTGTATTCGCCGACGTCGTGCACATCCATACCGAGCCAGTGGCCGGTGCGGTGGACAAAGAAGCGGCGGTAGGCCTCGTCTTTGATGAGTGTACGCAAATTGCCTTTAATTAGCCCCAGTTTCTGCAGCCCTTTGGTGATGGCGCGCACTGCGGCGTGGTGTGGATCATTCCAGTGGTTGCCCGGTTTAACCGCCTCGATTGCGGCCTCCTGTGCCGCCAGAACGATCTCATAGATCGCTTTCTGGGGTTCCGAAAAACGGCCATTGACTGGAAAAGTTCTCGTGATATCAGAGGCGTAGCACTGTTTTTCGGCGCCGGCATCGATCAAAACCAGGTCGCCATCCTTTAGCTCACCATCA
>Ga0256830_1002340_pt1 | contig 12565 bp, 6 predicted proteins | sample 128326metaG_FD_190537 | JGI IMG/M metagenome (GOLD analysis project Ga0256830, IMG submission 190537) | Hydrothermal vent microbial communities from Lau Basin, Pacific Ocean - 128-326 | ecosystem: Environmental > Aquatic > Marine > Hydrothermal vents | place: Pacific Ocean: Lau Basin | collected...
TCGGCTGATCCATCCTTGTTGCGGAGAAAAACGAACCCGCCCAGGAAAACCTGGTGCCGCAGCAGGGTCGATTCTTCGCCCGGAATCCAGCCGTACCAGACGCGGTTTCCGAAGCGGGTATAATCCTCCCGCAGCTCAAAACCCATGCCCGGATTATAGTCCTTGCCTGCTCGGGAATATCCGAGATTCAATCCCAAGCCGTCTATCGTTCGCTTCTCCCAGTTGACGCGCACGCGGGCAGGATCGAGCGATACCGGATCATTCGCTTTCCCGTTCTCAAACGTCTGCGCCCATTTCGCCACGATGTAATCATCCTCGCTGAGTCGGAAGATACCATCCAACCCGTAGGCGACGTTACGGCTTCCATCCATCCCCAGGCGCGACGTAACAATGCCGCCCACGTACGTGTTTTCGTTGATGATCCTGCGGCGCACGCGCAGGACGCCGAAATTTTCCGAGGCAAGGTCATCGACCGGAGCGGTTTGCATAGAAAGGAAACCCAGGTCCCACGGCCCGGCGCGGCCAACCAGGCGCACTCCACCATAGATACGAACCGGTTTACCGTCGCGAATCCCGATACGCCGACTGTAGAATAATGACGTCGGCCCTCCCATGTTGAAATCGAAGTTGCTCGAACGCTCCTGGAAGAACAGGCGTTTCTCCGGAAAAAACAACGAAAAGCGAGTAAGGTTGACCTGCTCGTCGTCCGCTTCCACCTGGGCGAAATCCGTGTTGACGCTGAGGTCCAGCGTAAGGTTGTCGGTAAGACCGTACTTGATATCGACACCGGCTTCCCGGACGAAATCGTTCGTACGGTCATAAGCCGTTTCCTCGTCGTTGAGGCCGGTGGTATGTCCGAATCCACCCAGCAGGTACGGCGCGATGTACAACGGATTATACCCTCGCACGCCTTCAAGCACAATCTCCCGCGCCCGGGAAGGTTTCCATGCGCTCCAGAATCCCCACTTGGGAGGAATCGCCGGAAAGACGTCGATCTCGAATTTTCGGGCGATGAACCGCCACGAGGTAAAACCCATAACGACGCCGCTGTCGCTCTCCTGGAAGCGGAGGCTGGAAAACGGCACGCGCATTTCCACGAACCAGCCTTCACCGTTCCGTTCCACGGCCACGTCCCAGAACGTGTTCCAGCTCGGGTTGAAGGGAAAGTCTCCCTGCGCATCGTTGAACACGGCGATATCCAGCCGCAGGCCCGAGGGAGTAGTGAAAAACGCAACAGCGTTTTCCTTGTCGTTGAACGTGTCCAGGATGAAACCAAACCAGTCGCTGTTGCCGCCCATGAAATCGCGTTTCAGGGAAGCGCTCTGGATACCGGCCGAATCGCTGTCGTACAGTCGTCCCGCCACGTAGATGTACTCGTCATCGTACGCCAGCAAGACGACCGTCTTTTCCGAGGGATCGAGTCCGAACGTCGGTTGTTGCATGACGAAAGGCAGCGGTGCAATGTCGTTCCATGCTTGCTCATTGCTTATGCCGTCGAGAGTCACGGGACCCCTAAGACGTTGCAGGATCAGCCGCTGCTGAGCAATCGCGGAAGCGCCGGTAAACAGAAGAAAGGCGAGCAGAAAGGCAAAGGAAGATTTGGATCTATTACAATATCCCAATAATGAATCCTCTCAAATCACAAGTTCGGTTTACTCAGATTCGGAAGACTAATCCATGTCGATTATCAGGTTTCTTCTCTGTGGAGTATACCATTTCTTTCAATCATTACCATAGTCGCTGTTTGCGCAATGATACGATGCCTTTCAACTCAGCGCCGACGTACTTTTTCGCAACGGGGTGACGATACGCGTCGGCCGCGGGAATGCTTACCTCAAAAGGACGAATTTTTTCGTCTGAACCAGACCTCCCACGACCAATCGGTAAAAGTACAAGCCGTCGCGCAACCCCTTGGCCGAGAAAGTCCTGTAATAATTCCCTGGAGAAAACATCCCGTCAACAAGCGTTGCAACCTTTTTTCCGCGAACATTGAAGACTTCGAGTATTACGCGGGAGTGCACGGTTATGTGGAACCGAATCACCGTAGAGTAATGGAACGGATTCGGGTGATTTTGCTCCAGTGAAAACGAGTTGCGAGCGACCACGTCTTTAACAGAGGCGGGAGTTTTTGTGTTCAGAAACACGCCGCCGCCCCTTGTTCCCGCGAAGATCATACCCTCTCCATTTACAGCGATGGAATATATGCGGGGCTTCGTCAGACCGGTATTGATTGCGTTCCAGTCGGCCCCGTTGTCAGTGGAGCGAAACACACCACCGTCATTGGTTCCGGCATAGATATCGCCATTCTCACCGGTGGCAAGAGATAAAATTTGCATATTTCTCAATCCGTTGTTAACCGCACTCCAGTTGGCGCCGTTGTCAGTAGAGCGAAACACGCCCCCGCCCCAGGTTCCCGCGAATACGACGTCTTCCTTATTAACGGCAAGCGCGATAATCCGAATCTCCGATAATCCGTTATTGACAGCGCTCCAGTCGCGGCTGTCCTTGGTGAAGAGAAAAACGCCGCGGGGAGTTCCCGCAAAAAGGTCGCCTTTGCTGTTGACGGCAAGAGCGCGAATGTTCGGATCCGTCAAGCTGAAATTGACCGCTCTCCAGTTGGCGCCTTTGTCGGATGAGCGAAACACGCCACCGCCGTACGTTCCGACATACACGATGCCGTTGACATTAGTGACCAGGGCATCGACAAAGGTAAACTTCAGATGCTCATTGACCGCGCTCCAATTGGCGCCGTTGTCAGTGGAGCGAAACACGCCCTCGTAGCTCCCTGCAAACAAATTACCCGTACTGTCGATTGTAAGAGCCCGGACGCGAGTTGTGGTCAGACCGTTGTTGACCGCGCTCCAGTTGGCGCCTTTGTCGGATGAGCGGAACACGCCACCCCCGTCCGATCCCGCAAAGATGTCCCCGTTTCTCGTACAAGCCAGCGAAAGAATAGTGGTGCTTGTCAAATTCGTATTGATTGCATTCCAGAAAGCGCCGTTATTCGTGGAGCGAAACACGCCGCTCCCGTCCATTCCCGCAAAGATGTCGCCGTTGTTCTTGACGGCAAGAGTCACGATATCGGCGCTCGTCAAACCGGTGTTGACGGGACTCCAATTGACACCGTGGTCGGTGGAACGAAACACGCCGTGGCCATAAGACCCAACGAAAATATCGCCGGAGCCGTTGATGGCGACGGCTATGACTGAAGCGCTCTTATTGACCTTGCGCCAGTTCGCGCCATTGTCGGAGGAGTGAAACACACCGTCCACTGTCCCGGCGACGACGACGTCGCCGGCACCAGCGGCCAGGGAAAGGACACGCCTGTTCCGGAGGCCGTTATTCCTGGCCATCCAGTTAGTCCCACCATCACCGGAATAGAACACACCTCCTTCGTCCGTCCCGACAAAGAGATCGCCCTCGTTATTCATGGTGAGAGCGAGAATATTGGGATTTGTCAAGCCGGTATTGGCTGCATTCCACGTTGTACCGTTGTCGGTAGAGCGAAACACTCCGCGCATATCCGTTCCGACCAAGATATCCCCGCGGATGTTGATGACAAGAGCGCGAATATACCTTCGCGGCAGGCCGATATTGATCGCGCTCCATGTTATGCCATTGTCGGTGGAGCGAAACATGCCGTTCCTTTCCGTCCCGGCAAAAATATCTCCGCGGCCGTTGATGGCAAGAGCCGAAATACTGTAATTCGCCATCTCGGAATCGACCGCGCTCCACACAGCGCCATCGTTGGTGGAACGAAAGATGCCGCCGCCCCACGTTCCCGCGAAAACATCTCCGTTGTTATTAAAGGAAAGGGCGCTTATCGAGCCCCCAAAAGGACCGTTCGTCTGGCGCCATCTCAATTGAGACATGGCGGTACAGGCCATCAGGGCCATGACGATGATGAGGGTAATACGGGTGAATAATAGCGTGTAACAGCGTCGCATTTTTTCTCCAACGGGTTTTGATCATTACTTGATAGCATACTTCAATTCCAAGAGCACGGTTACTGGCAGGAATTTCGGCCCCTGGGTACACTTCACAGTTGAATACTCTCCGCATTTTCAATTACGTCCAACCTGCCGTGATTCAGCACCATTTATATTCACCGTAATCCGTTTTCTCAAGGGAGAACCGTGGCGCCGGCCAACCCGCAGAGGACTGAATCATTTGCCCGTTCTCCCGAATGCCGGTTCGACAATCACCGGCAGCAGCACGTGCGAAGGATATTCGCTGGTATGATAAATTGTTTGGCTTGCTTTGACAAATCGGGTTTCGGTTTCGTTGTGCTCGCCGGTATTCAGGTTTCGCGAAAACTTCGGGAAAGCAGCCGAAGCCACTTCCAGACGCAGCTTGTTGCCCTTCGTAATAGTAATGCCGGTCTGCCATAAATCGAGATGGAACTCGTAGATTTCGCCCGGCTTCATCATTTCCGGCTTCGAAAAAGAATTCCGATACCTGGCGCGGACCGTGCCGTGCACCAGCGGAAAGACCGAACCCGCAGAATCGATTTCCGAAAGACGCATGAACCAATCGGTGTCCCGTGCCGAGGAGCTGGCATAAAGCACCGCGGAAATCGGCCCGGCGATGGTCAGCGGCTCTTTCAGCGGAGGCGTTTCGTACACCAAAATATCGCGGCGCTCTCCGTTCACCTTTTGGTAGTAAGCGCGGCGCCGCGCTCTCTTTTCTTCGGCGCTCTCGATTTTGATAGAATCCTGCTTGCTTTCCTCCTTTAAATCTTCAGGCTCCACGTAAAATGTCGGGTCGGGAGTGGGGGCTCCGGGGTCGTACGTAAACGTATCCGATGCCGCAAATACATTCGTGGGAAGAGTGGAGGTTAACCATCCGTCGCCAAACGAAGTGTTTGCGCTGCCTTTGCTGGCGAGATAATATTTGGTGAATTTGGTTTCCGGAAGCGGATAGGTATTGCCATACAACCATTGATTGGACTCCATTACGAACAGCGAGACCAGCGGCTCCTTTTCGATTCCGTTGTCGATCCCCAGCAACCAGCGGTCCAGCCAACGCAAATAGCTCCTTTCCAGGTCGATGATCGCGTTCGGGCCAAAATCCCTCAGGCCCGGGCCGAGCCGGGTGGCCTGAGGCGTATGCCCCCAGGGCCCGAGAACCAGCTTCTGATAGCGGTGTCCGTGCGAGGCCATGGCCAGATAGTTCAGCTTGGAACCGATACCGTCGCCGTCGAACCATCCCGATTGATGATAGACCGGAATGTTCAGCTTCTCCAGATGTCGCAGAAAGCTGACCTGGTCCCAGTATTCATCGTTATCCGGATGTTGTATCCATTCGCGCCAGTAAGGATTCTTCTTGCCAAGCACGATCTCATCCAGTTCGATTACCGGCAGGTGAAGGAGGAGCCGGGCATATTTTTTCTCGGCAATTTCTCTCATGGCCTTGCCGGAGATATCGGCGGTGGCTTCCTTCTCCAGAACGTCGGCCCACCAGATCGCCCCCATCATGAGAAACGCCCCGTATTCATAAGGAATGTTAAAGTAGGGATCAGGCGGCGCCACGTTGGGGATGATGGTCACCAGATGCGGAGGGTTTTCCCGCGCTGCCCACCACTGCACCCAGCCCAGATAGGAAGCGCCGATCATCCCCACCTTGCCGTTCGACCACGGCTGCACCGCAAGCCATTCAATCGCATCGTAGCCGTCCTTGGGCTCGTTGAAGAACGGCTTCCATTCACCAGGGGAAGAGAAACGGCCCCTGCAATCCTGCACCGCGTAAACATAGCCGCGGCGGGCAAAGAAGCGCGCCTGGAGCTCATTCATCTCCTTTTTATAGGGCGTTCTCACCAGGACAATAGGGAACTTTCCCTCCGCGTCCGGACGGTAGATGTCGGTGGCCAGCTCGAGGCCGTCGCGCATGGGGATGCCGATATTCCTTTCCACCGTTACATCGTAACGCGGTTGTGAAAGCAGCGAATCCGGTTTCGCCGTCAATCTGAGGGCCTCATAGCCGTCCCGAACGTAAGCGCCGCGCTGCGCCGGCACATCTCCAAGACAAACCCGGTTCTGCTCATCCGCCCATATCGTAACATCGACACCTGGCAAACCATAGCGGTATAGCGTGAAAGTTTGATGCCTGCCCATCACCGTGCGATCCACCGTTTCCAGTCGCTCCAAAGAAGCGTCCATGACGACGGCCGGAATGATGAACAGCGGAAACGTTTGCTTACCGCCGGCTTTCTGGTCATACGCGGCAATGGCCTGGCTCATCAAGGCCGGGCTGAAGTTTTCGAAGAGAATGGTGCCTTTTTTCAGGGCAACGGTTTTGATTTTACCACGCGCCGTTATGCGCGCTTTATCCCCTTCCTTCAAGACCTCGACCGGTCCCGCGGGAGTATTCATGGAAATTCGCGTCCAGTACCCCTGATCATCCACTTCGATTTTCATGGAGGTGTGCGTTGTTTGACCGGCAACTGAGAGCGTGTAGTTGCTGGAGAAACTGCCATCGGCTTGCCATGAAAAATCGCTCCTGACGAGCACTTCTTCATTGATGTAAAAAGTGAATTTCCCCTGGTCCTGTAATACATTCATGGGGAACGTGAGCGAATCGGGTTCCGAACAATAGGCGATGGCGACCTGAAACAGGACCATGCCAGTCAGGACGGCCGGCAACAATCGCCTCGTTACCCTCTTTTGTCTCGTTCTTTTCATGATTCGATTTCTCCCGCTTTTATTATATGCCTCACTGACCCTGTTTCATCTCGCATTGCAATTACGAGCGAGAGAAACCTCAGCGTCACGGCGCGTTCAAGTCTGGTGCCTTCGGCCTTGCACACGACTCCCATGCCGCCTTCACCGAGTTTTTTCGAGGATGAGATAATGAAATATGGATTTTCCGATCATGTCAGGTCTTGTATTCTTAACACTTCCCAATATTTACCTGAAGCGTTAGCCTTCAGTAGCTTCCTCACGAATCCCGTAAGGATGAAATGTCTATAGCACAACATTAGTACTAAACCACAGGAACTCCGTAGAGCATATCTCGGACGACCGGGGAGCGACATATATTTATCCTTCTCAAACTCAATTAAAAAATACACCTCTCGATGTACTTACTCCATATTGAATCTCTGGTGCATCTTGATATCACTCCTGCGGTATTTTCTTGATTCCATCAGTCTATACTTTTGCCGTCTCGACACAGATCATTAGTATTGCATGGCCCATAACATTTACTAGACTCTTGGATTCATCTAGTAATCAATTTCTTTCATGGTGGTGATTGTGATCAATAAAAGGCAGTCCATTCTATCGTATCTTCCGCATGGCTTGAGACGATCTTTTCCCCTTCGTCCTGATTAATGATCGAAGGTTTCTACAAAAAAGGTACGGATCGCTCCGTACCATCTAACCAAACATAGTGTTTCTTCCGGATCTTATCGAAAAAAATAACATGATTAAACACAATGAATGCGTTTTTCACGACAGGATGCTGTACCCGGCTCGCGCACCCAGAGGAACGTGAGAAAACGTTAACCCCGATTACCCGTTCAAGTAATCGTGAACATCTTTTGCCGAGTAACTCTTCGCTCCCGGTTTGATAAATTTCCGAATGTCGACTAAAGCGTTGCCGGCTGTAATTACGGGCGGTTCCACGTATCCATCTTTTCGTCGCTGGGGGAATCCCGCACAGGCCGAGAGACTGTTACAGAGGCAATTCTTTCCTATGGTGTCCTCCGCTTTCCCTCCTTTTGCAACGTAATCCGCTTCCGGCTCCGCAGCACAACGAAAACCGATCGTACCGTCTTCCCGCTTATACAACTGCCGCAACATACCGATGTCACACAGCCGGGGTCGCTGCGCATAGACTACTGGATCGGATAGCGTCCCTTCCATTTGAACGACTTTGAACGGAAATCCCGTCGGGGAAACAAGGGGATCGGTGCGTACGTTGATTCTTTCTTCAAGAACACCCTGAACCACTTTCTTCCTGAATGTTTCATCCATACCGGATTCCGAGCAATACGCAAATGCCGTTCCGACCTGGATACCGGCCGCGCCGGCGTCCAGGGCCTCTTTCAGTTTTCCCGGATTGTCGTACCCCCCGGCTAACCAGAACGGGAGGCCGAGAGACTTGATTTCATTCAAATCTATTCGGTCCTTTTCACCGTAAATTGGTTCACCGTTCTCACTCATTTGCACCTGCCCGCGTGGTGGAGCATTGTGACCGCCCGCCGTTGGCGCTTCGATGACAAAACCGTCGATTTTTCCCGTCGCTCGCTTCAACAGTGCTTTAGCCAATACGACCGAGGAGACGATAGGCAGAAATCGCGGCCGGGTCAGCGGTCCCGTCTTTTCCGCAATACCGGGAAAGACTTCTTTCGGATTGAAATGAATGCGGTAATCATCGTTACGATCAGCGCCCTGCACATCAAGACGATAACTGACTTCCTGGTGGTCCACTAGCTTCTCGCATATGCCCGGAACTTGCACGGGAATGCCCGCGCCCATGATAACAAAGTTCACTCCGGCAAGCATCGCTCCATACAACGACGCCATCGTCGGCATTTGGATTTTTTCCAGCAAATTAATACCGACCGGATTCTTGTGTCCTTCCTTCGCCAGAAAAACTTCCGTGAAATTGGCAATCACTGTCAGTTCATTCAATGTCCGGGAAGGTTTCAAATTCCACATCGATGGGCGCTTGTAATGGGGTTTGGACGAGCTCGGATTGGATTCGAAATACGAATCCAGTATTCTTCGCACCGCGTCCTGAAAAGGAAAATGATGAAGCGCCCGGCGTACATGTCCGCCGATGTCTCCATCCATTAACCGTGAAATCATGATGATGCCGAGACCCGTCCCGGATACGACACCCAGCCGCCCTTCCATCGAATTGGCTTTGACTAGTCTCCAATTGGAAATGGCAACTCCCATTCCCCCTTGAATAATCTTTGGTAACTTCATGCCTCGTCGGCGCGTCGCGCGCCTCTACTCCTTTTTCCGTCTTTAATAAATCTGTTGATCGTCTATATTACCCGGATTACAACAGTGCAGGTTCTTCAATACAACTGTCCGCATACTACAATGTACGCAAATGTTTTCCGTTAATAAACATCCATGGAAAAAAGGTCGGGGTCACCGGTGGCGCAAGGGGCATGATTCAGCAGCGACACGGAATGGATCCTATTCTTTCCGTCCCCGAGGGAAAACAAATCTGAGAAAATTGCTGTTCGGATTGAATGCTATGTTTCCAGGTACCTCGGCGGAATCTTCCGTTGATCCGTTTGGTCGCACCAAACCATGCACGTCACCTGCCACGTGTCTTCAACCTTGATGAATTGGATGCTGTTTATTCCCCGGGTGGTGGTTTCCTTTCCGGCAACAACGTATGTTGCTTCGTACGTGCTGAAGCGATGGGCAATGGCACCGAACAGCTCGGTCTTGTTCGACAACTCGGCTTCGCGGAACGACGTGATATGCCCTTCGTCCACCTGCTCCTGGTACGTGGAGATGAAATCGTCCACGTATATTCCCACCGGTTCAACGCCGTTGGTATTGATCAGGAGACCGTCTTCGATAAAAATATCCCGCATCTTTTCCACCGGCGGCCGACCACCTTCCTCGAAACAGATGCTCCTGTAAAGTTCCTGCGTGGTCTCTTCGATTGCCTTGAGATCAGTTGTTGCGTCACTCATCGTTGCGTCTCCTTTTTCATGGCTACACACAGGTCCGGAAATCCCCTGATGGCGCGGGAAACCGTCCCTCATCAACCATACATATTGCCGGGCAAAGAACCAACGTAATTCGATGTTTTCCGAAACGGAACGTGCGAACGTTGCGCTCCACGATTACTTCTCCTTCCACTGGACACCGGTCACCACGTCGCCCAAGAGGGTGTTCACATATTCCCCGTTCATGTATGCGCGTGCTTCGCGCTTTCCCTTCAGGAAATAGTCGCAGAACAACACCATGAGCGCTTTCGATATTCGTTGGACGTCGGGGCGGGACGCGGATGGGAACAGGCTCGCACCGGGTCCGTCGGAAAAGGAAAAATGATCTGCCCGATCCAGCCACACGAAGTACTTCTCTCCCGGCGGCAGAAGCTCCAGCACCTGCCATCGCGTCGCAGGCGGCATGGGGGCTCCCTTGTAGTCCCACTGTGTATCCTCCGATCCACTCAGGCATACCAGGGGCCTGTTGATGGTACGGTAACTGTTCGTACCGAAATACACCGTACCCGGGCTCTGGGGCGACATGGCCAATCCAAAAGACACGCGCGGATCGCTCAGGTCGCCCGCGAGCCCGCTGCCCGGCGGCACCACCGGGTCCAGGTAATCCAGAACAGGTTGCGCTCCACACACAACCAGGGTGGTATATGCGCCAAACGAATGTCCCATGACGGCGATTCTTCCGCTATCGATCTTGCCCTCCAGCTGCTCGTGTGCGGCGTTCCATCGCAGCATTTGGTCGATGGCGAACCGCACGTCCTTCGGGCGCTCCAGTACTGCCCGAGGATCTTTCATGATGCGGCGAAGGGCATCCCACATCGTCATGCCGCCCCCCGCATTCATGTAATACTTCATACGCTCGGCGTTGCTGTACACGTGCTCGAGACACGCAACCACGTACCCATGACTGGCGAGGTGCCGGGCCTGGTAGAGGTGCGAATCCCACGTCCCCCCTCCGCCATGCGATATAACGACCAGCGGGAACCGCCCGCTGTCACTTGGAAAATGAACCTTGATCGGCACGCGGCGGTTTTCCCGATCCGCGTCAACCAGGTCGTAAAAGATTACCGTGGCAACGCTGAAAGATCCGGGCATGTCGTATGCCGGCAGGGCGTCGGGCTCGTCGCTGCCGGGCGTGGTTGAGCACGAAGCAAACGCCGTGATGAGCGCAATGCAAGCGATATGGCCGATTGCCCCGATGCACTGTTGCGCGTCGTTCATCCGGCGTGAAACCCGTCGCGCGAGCGATCGGTGTTCCAGACATGATGAAACGGTTTTCATGATCTCATTTCCACAAGGCATAATAAATTGCCATTAATCCGGAGAAGATCGCACTCCCGAGGAACCGCTGGCGCAGGGGCAGCTTCACCTGGATGATGTAATTGCCCAGTGCGGAGAGGGGAATGTTGAACAGCCAGGAAAGCGCGCCGGTTTTCAACAGGCTCCATCCAACGGCCTCCCACTGGCCGGAAAACAGGTGCAGAAAGAACAGGTGGCGCGCGATCCACAAGGGATTGAAATAGAGCAACGCCAGGCCCGTGCGGCGCAAGGCGCGCGACATGTCCGACGGATCCGCCGTCGTTCTCCGGTCTATCCAGTTGAAATAGTTGGGAATCTCGAACGCGTACACCGTGCCTCCCAGCGCCATGACTCCCAGCAACCGCCATACGACGAATTCATTCAGAAGCAGGGCCGCGACCGTATCGCCGGCGGCGTAGATGATCATCCCGCTGATAATGTCCCGTCGTTCGTACTGCAACGTCACGCGGCTTCCGGTCCGTGCAGAAACATCAGCGCTTTTTCGCTTGTTATCGGCGCGGGAAGAAACGGATCGCGGTCATCGCGAAAGGCACGCAATGCCTCCACGACGGCGAAGTACCCGCCGATGCCGTACATGAAGGGCGGTTCCCCGATCGCCTTGCTCTGGAGGACGGCGCGGGGATTTTCCGCATCTTCCAGGAACACGACTTCGACGTCGCCCGGAGCGGCATGCAGGTCCGGCACCTTGTATGTGGTCATGGAGTCGGTAAGCAACGTTCCATCATCTCCGTAGATCAACTCTTCCAACGTCATCCATCCCAGGCCCTGCACGATGGCGCCTTCGGCCTGTCCGCGATCGATGACCGGGTCGAGACTGCGCCCGGCGTCATGAACGACCCGCACGGAATCGATGGTGTACGTGCCCCGCAGGCAATCTACCGTCGCTTCGGTGATAGCTGTGCCATACACGTGGTACGCAAACGGCTCGCCCTTTCCGGCCTTCTCGTCGAAATGCAGACCCGGCGTGGCATAAAGAGCCTGAGCGGAGAGATTTACCTGGCGGCGGTATGCCTCCCGGACCAGGTCGTGCCAGGATGTTCCGGTGTTCATGTCACCACGATAGATCTTGCCGTCCCGGACACTGAAATCAGCCGGTTCCCCCTTGTGAAGAAGGGAAGCGACCTTCCGGAGGCGTTCCAGGACAGCCTGGCAGGCCATGCGCGCGGCCATGCCGTTGAGATCCGTGCCCGTGCTGGCCGCTGTCGGTGACGTGTTGGCCACGCGGGAGGTGTTCGTGCTTTCCATGAATGCCCACTCCTCGGGAATCCCCAACGTCATCGCGGCGATGCGCCGCACCTTGGTGTTGACACCCTGGCCCATCTCGACCCCGCCTGTACTGACGCTGACCGTCCCGTCCGTGTACACGTGGACGAGCGCCCCCGCCTGGTTGAGCATGGTCTTCGTGAACGAGATGCCGAAGCAAACGGGCATGACCGACAGGCCTTTCTTGTGGATGTGGTGACGTTCATTGAAGGCGCGGATTTCTTCACGGCGTTTCTCCAGGTTGAATCGCCGCGAGGCTTCCTCGAAACTTCTGCGGGCTCT
>Ga0256830_1002341_pt1 | contig 12563 bp, 11 predicted proteins | sample 128326metaG_FD_190537 | JGI IMG/M metagenome (GOLD analysis project Ga0256830, IMG submission 190537) | Hydrothermal vent microbial communities from Lau Basin, Pacific Ocean - 128-326 | ecosystem: Environmental > Aquatic > Marine > Hydrothermal vents | place: Pacific Ocean: Lau Basin | collected...
GGCGCAGGGGCGCGTGCTGGTGACCCGACTCGACCCCGAAGCGGCAGCGGCGGTCCGCTCCGCCCTGCCGGAGGCCGAGCACGATGCCGCAGCCCGCACCGTGACCTGGGTCGAGCGCCCCGCCCCGCCCCTGCCCGGGCGCATCCTGGTGGTGTCCGCCGGCGCCTCGGACCTGCCGGTCGCAGCGGAGGCGACGGTCACGGCGCGGTTCCTCGGCGCGACGGCCGAGACCCTGACCGACGTCGGCGTCGCCGGGCTGCCCCGGTTGCTCGCGGAGGTCGAGCGATTGCGCACGGCCGACGTGCTCGTCGTCGCCGCCGGCATGGAGGGGGCGCTGCCCAGCGTGGTCGCCGGCCTGGTCCAGGCCCCGGTGGTCGCGGTGCCGACCAGCATCGGCTACGGGGCCTCCTTCGGGGGTCTGGCGGCCCTCCTGGCCATGCTCAACGCCTGCGCCCCGGGAATCTCGGTGGTCAACCTGGACAACGGCTTCGGCGCGGCCGTCTCGGCCGTACGCATCCTGCGGGCGGCACACGACTTGCACGCCCCGGACGCACCATGTTCCTCTCCGCCCTCGCCCTGACCGCTCTCCCCGCCCTCCCGGCGCCGCCCCAGGCGGCCCCGGGCGAGGAGCTCCGCGTCGCCATGACCGCCTCCGGCCTCCGGGTCGAGGCCCCCGCCGCCCGTCCCGGCGACCTCTCGGTGGTCACCCCGTTCGGCCGCTTCGCGACCCCCACCGACCCCGTGGTGGGTGTCCTCGACCTGGCCTCCCTGCGCGACCGCCTCCTCGCCTGGCACGAGGCCGGCGACCTGGACACGCTGTCCCTGGCCCGGGACCTGTCCCGCGCCGGGCTCCTGACCGAGCTCGCCGGGCTGGTGGACGCCCTGGTGGAGGGCCGCCTCACGGCCGACGAGGAGACGGTGCTCGCCACCGTCCGCCTCTGGGAGGACTGGGGACGCCGCCTCGACCCCCTCCCCGCCGACCTGCCGCTGGAGCGGAGGACGGCCGAGCTGTGGGACCTCGCCACCCAGCGCGGCGAGCCCGCCCGCGCCCTCGCCGCGGCGGCGCGGCTGCGCGAGGAGGTGCCGCAGGGCCATGTCCCCGACCGCGAGCGCGTGGTGCCGCTCGGCGAGCTGCGGCGCACCCTGGAACGCGGCGAGCCTTGGGCCCGCCGCGCCGCGGCCTTCGTCGCCGGCGCGCGCCGCGAGTACCTGCTGCGCGGCCCGGCCCTGGAGGCCAGCCTGACCGCCGCCGAGGACCTGGTCCGCGACGCCGCGGCCTGGGCGGCGTGGCGCATCGACCGGGACGCGGCCCTGTTCTCGTGGAGCCAGACCCTGGCCCGCGGCCCCCGCCCCTACCGCGCCGCCGCCGCCGCCGCGCTCGGCCGCCAGGCCGGTCGCCCGGGCACCGACATGCTGATCCACGTCCTCGCGGCCTTCGAGAAACCGGTCAACCGCACCTTCGAGTTCCAGGGGCGCAAGATCAAGGTCGTGGCCGAACCGCTCTCCCGCCTGCGCAGCTTCGAAGAGCCCGGCATCACGCCGGCGAGCGGCTCCGACTGCAACGCCACCGTCTCCTTCCTCGGGCGGACCATCGTGGACCGCCCCTTCCTCGAACTCGGCAGCCACCTGCTCGTGACCACCTACGGCGGCGAGCTCCGCGACGCCATCCTGGAGGCGCTCGACGAGGCGGCCGGGGAAGAGACCGGCCGCGACGCCCAGACCTGGATCGCGTGGTACCGCGGCCGTCCTGCCGACGAGGCCTCCACCACCGCCCAGCCGGCCGCCACCAGCCCCTGACCCGAGTCCGTGTCCACCGTCGGCGTCCTCCTCTTCCTCGCAGTCGCTCCCCAGGTCGCAGTGCGCGCCTCCGGAGACCGCTTGGAGTGCGTCGAGGAGCCTCGCCCCGGCGCCCGCACCGTGCGCACCGCGGTCGGCACCTGGGAGGACGTCGCCGACCCGGTGGTCCGGGTCGAGGCTGCCGCCGTCCAGCGCCGCCACCTCCAGAGCCTCGAGGCCCTGCGCGAGCTCGATCCGGCCTCCTGGCTGCGCCGCCTCGCCGAGCGGGGCTACCTGAACGCGCTGATCGCGGCCGAACCCGAAGCCGGCGAACTGCGGGCGCTGTGGCTCGACCTCCTCGCCGACATCGGCCGTGAGATCGACCCGCTGCCGCACGACCTGCCGCGGGCCGAGCGCGTCGAGGAGCTGTGGCGACGACTCCGCGAGGAGGACGACGCGGCGCGGCGCGCCCTGCTCTGCGGCCGCCTCGAGACCGAGATCGGCGAGGCTTCGGCCGGCGATCCATCGCGCCGCGTCTCCCTCGCCGACCTGCGGCGGGCCCTGCGCGACCGCGACCCGCTGCTGCGCTGGGCAGCAGCCCGTATCGGCGCCCACGAACGTGAACGAGCACTCGCCAACGTCCTGCTCGACCACAGCCTGGCCGACGACGCCGCCGAAGCCCGGCTGGCCTCGGCGGAAGCGCTCCATGCACTCGATGGCGAGGTGGCGCTCGGCCACTGGCTGCTGGCGCTGTGGCGCGAGCGCGCCGCCAGCCGACGGGTCCACGCCGCCGAGCACCTCGGCAGGTACGGCGAGGACCGTACCGACGTCGTGGACGCCCTCGTCCTGACCCTCTCCGCCGCCAACCGCCCCGAGCCCGGGGCCTACGTCTTCTTCGGGCGCCAGGTCTCCGTCGTCATGGACTTCGACGTCCAGGTCGGCCTGGCCTCGGCCATCGCCGAGCCCACGGTCGGCGTGGTCACCGAGGGAGCCCTCCTCGCCGTCCGCATCCTCGGGGTGCGCGAGGTCCGCGCCGTCCACGCCTCCCTGGTGCGGCTGACCGGACACGACTTCGGCGGCGACGCCGAAGCCTGGGCCGCGTGGCTGCGGAGCCGCGAAGAGGCCGCCGCCCGACGACGGTGACGCCCTCGCGCCGCGCGGGCGCTGCCGTCCGCCGGCCCACGGCTCCGGCTACTGCACCGGGATCGCCACCGCGTTCGACAGCTGCATGACGCCGTCGTACTCCACCGCGGCCTGGCAATAGAAGGTCTCGCCGGCGAGCGTGACCGGCACGATGGTGTCGAAGGCGAGACGGCCGGTCGAGTCGGCGTAGGTCACGGGCACCCGGACCATCGGCTCGGACACCTCGAGGTCGCCGAGCGGGGTCGGGGTCGGGCCGGCGCCGGCGGTGGACCACACGAAGTAGATCCGACCGAAGGGATCGACCTGCGACACCTCGAAGTGGGCGAGCCCCTCGGCGACCATCGGGTCGGGCGTGACGACGATGCTCGGACTGGCGGGCACGTAGTCGATCTTGACGATGAACGAGACCAGGTCGCTGCCGTTGTTCTGCGAAGCGGCCCCGCAGTCGCTGGTGTGCCCGTAGCGCGCGCCGCCGATGGGCGAGGACGAGACCTCGGTGTCCATCGAGAACCCTCCACTGGTCAGGGTACCGCAGGTGCGGAGCTGGATGATCAGGTCGTTCCCCGAGGTCGGGTCGTACTGGAACGGCTGCGTCATCCCCACCGGCACCCAGTCGCCGCCGTTGGCCGAACCAGCGAACTGCGTTCCCGGACGCACCACCAGGCGGTCGGGGCCCAGGTTGTTGTCGAAGACGGTGTCGTGGCTGCCGTTCTGGTAGTCGGTGGTCGCGGTCGCCATGAGCACCTCGAAGGACGGGTGGTCCCAACTCACGGCGCCCTCGTTCTCGTCCACCCGCAGGTAGACCTCCTGGATGACGATGGCGCCGGTGGCGCCGACGAACTCGCCGGAGTCGTAGTGGAGCTGCCAGCGGTTCTGCGCCGAGGTGCCGAGCGGCGAGGTCGAGCTGCCGCTGCCGTCGAGCGCGTCGAACCCGGCCGGCAGGGTCTGGGACTGGACCTGGGCCCCGAGCGGGGCCGCGAGCAGGCCGAGGAGGCCCGCCAGGCACAGGAGACGGGGGACGAACGGAAGATGGGGGGAAGCCGCCATGCCCCAAGGATACGCCAGGACCGCGGACTCGTCAGGGGATTCCGTCTTCCTGGCTGGAACCGCGTCCCCCGGGGATGGAAACGGGACCGCCTCCGTCAGGAGGCGGTCCCGGGCGCTGGCAAGCCGGCCAGGACTCGAACCTGGACTGAGTGGACCAAAACCACTTGTGCTGCCATTACACCACCAGCTCAGCGCAGAGCCCGAGATTCTAGGCCCTTCGCCCGGCCCCGGCAACCGCCCGCCCCTAGCGGTCGGGAAGCCGCGGCAGCCCGAGGAGCTCCCGCCGCAGGAGGTCCAGGGAGTCGCGGACGCTCTGGAGCTGGACGCTCTCGCGCCCGCCCCGCGCCCACTGGCGGCGCTCGACGGCGAAGGCGCCGTCGGGGCCGGCGCAGCCCAGGTAGACCAGGCCGACCGGTTTCTCGGGGGTGCCCCCCGAGGGCCCGGCGATGCCGGTGACGGACAACGCCCAGTCGGCGCCCGAGGCCCGACGCGCGCCCTCGGCCATCGCCACGGCGACCTCCCGCGACACCGCGCCGACCCGCTGCAGCGTTTCGTGCGGCACGCCGAGCTCGCGCTCCTTGGCCGCGTTGGCGTAGGTCACCCACCCGAAGTGGAAGACCTCGGAGGCCCCGGGCACGCCGGTGATCGCCGCCGCGAGGCGCCCGCCGGTGCAGCTCTCGGCGGTGGCGACGCTCGCCCCGCGCTCGGCGAGGGCCCGGACCACCACCCCGGCGAGGGTCTGGTCGTCGCGGCCCCAGAGCAGGTCGGCGAGGCGGTGCTGCAGCAACCGGGCCGTCTCCTCCAGCACGTCCCGGGCGCTCTGGCCGGCCTCGGGGCGCGGTCGAGCGCGCACCGAGAGGCTGACCCCGGACGGCGAGGCGGTGATGCCGAGGCAAGGGTTGCCGGGGCCCATCAGGTCGCGGACCCGGGCCTCCACCACCGACTCGGGAGCCCCGGCGGTGTGGAAGGTACCGACGACCGGGGCCTCGGGATGCGACGCGAGGTCGCCGAGCGCCGCGCGCCCCCCGCCCTCGCCCCAGGCCGCCGCCGCCTCGGTGGGCGGACCGGGCAAGGCGACGTAGAGGGTCCCCCCCGGAAGCGTCAGGGCGAAGCCCCAGGCCGTGCCGGCGGCGTTGCCGAGCGGAGTCGCCCCCTCCGGGACGCGCCCCTGGTCCAGGAACCACGGCGGCGGCTCGGCCCCTTCGTGCTGCCGACGCCACAGCGCGTCCAGCCGCTCGACGGCCCCGGGGACGTCCTCCAACCCCACCCCGGCGTGGGCGGCGGCCTCGGCCCGGACGCGGTCGTCCTCGGTCGGCCCGAGACCGCCGGTCGAGACCACCAGCGGCACCGCGCCGTCGAGCTCGGTCAGCACGCGGCGCAGCTCGCCCGGCAGGTCGCCGACCGTCAGCATCCGCCGCACCTCGACGCCGAGACAGCCGAGCTCCCGGGCCAGCCAGGCCGAGTTGCGATCCAGGATGCGACCGTCCAGGAGTTCCTCCCCGATGGACAGGACGACGGCCTCGGGCGGACGACGGGTCATGACGCGGCGCGCAGGCGGCGCAGGCGCAGGAGCAGGATGCCGAACTCGTAGAGGACGATGCTCGGCGCCGCCATCAGGACCTGGCTCACCGGGTCGGGCGGCGTGACGACGGCGCCCATCACGAAGGCGGCCAGGATGAAGTGCCGCCGATAGCGGCGGAAGGCGTCGAGGCCGATCAGGCCGGCGCCGTCCAGGCCGAGCATGACCAGGGGCAGCTGGAAGACCAGGGCCAGCGCGACGGTCAGGAGCAGGAACAGCGAGAAGTAGTAGTCGAGGCGGTAGGCCTGGAGGAAGAGGGTCGGCTCCGGCCGCGAGTAGAGGTACTCCAGGACCAGCGGGATCAGCACGAAGTAGCCGAAGGCCATGCCGGTGAAGGCCAGGAGGAGCGACCACGGCAGGTAGCGCAGGACGACGCGGCGTTCGTGGCGGTAGAGGCCGGCGGCGACGAACGACCACATGTGGTAGAGGAACACCGGCAGCCCGAGGATCAGCGCCGCCAGGGTCGAGACCTTGAGGGTGTAGAAGACCTCTTCCAGCGGCGAGTGCAGGGCGAGGCGGCGCTGCACCTCGATCGGGGGGTCGTGATGCGCCAGCGCGTCCGCGGCCTGGAAGTGCGGCCGCAGGAACAGGCCCTGGAGCTCGGTCGGGAACACCAACCAGGCCACCAGGAAGATGGCGGCGACGGTGCCGAGCCCCCAGAGGAGGCGGCGGCGCAGTTCCTCGACGTGTTCGCCGAAGCTCATCCGCACCTCCTCGACCTCGTCCGCAGGAGGCGGGGCGGACCCTTCCGGGCGGGGCGTGGGCGCGGCCATCCCGGGGATTATCCTCGACCGGGGCCGAAAGGGAACGGGCGGTCGGCGTCTCGCCGACCGCCCGTTCCGGAAGGGCTGGTCAGGGCCGCGGGCCTAGAGGCCGAGCCACTGCGACCAGTCGCGCATCGGCACGATCTCGACCGAGAGCGATTCGGCGACCTTGTAGGGGTCGTAGCTCTCCCACGGCACCAGGTCGCCGGTCTCCTCGTCGAAGAACGGGGTGCCGAGGAGGAGGTAGTCGGTCTCCTCGGTGACCCGGTCGCGGACCTCGACGCCGGCCTTGGACAGCATGGCGCGCAGGTCGTCGGGCGAGAAGCGGCCGAAGCCGTTGCCGAGCAGGACCGCGATCGGGGTCCGGTTCGGATCGTAGATCGGGTTCAGCAGCCGGTCGCCGGTGCGGATCGGATCGTAGACGTCCGCGACCGAGAGCACCCGCGCCTTGGCGCGGTGGTCGTCGGCCTCGACGACCTCGATGCGTCCCTTCTCGCGGCCGGTGAGCGGATCCACCACCGCGAACTCCATTCCCGGGGTGAGTCGGTCGAGGCGGCCGAGGTCGATCCAGACCAGGCCGAGGTCGTCGTCCACGGCGAGCACCGAGCCGTCCGGCTCCTGGGCGCGCCGCTCGACCGCGTTGAGGCGGTCGGACAGGATGGAGTTGCGCTGCTGCAGGGTCTCCATCTCGCGCTTCAGCTCGCGCTCGCGCTGGTCCGCCTGGGTGCGCAGCTCGGCGAGCTGGCGCTCGAGGTTGCGGAACTCGTCGCGCAGCGAGTCGCGCTGCCGCTCGAGGTCCACGATCTGGCGCTGCAGGCTGGCCTGGAGCTCGTCCTTTTCGCGCCGCAGGTCGGCCAGGGTCTGGTCCTTCTCGGCCAGGGCGGCGCGGACCGCCGACTCGCGCTCGGCGAGGTCGTTGCGCAGCCGCGCGGTCTCGGCCTGGAGCGCGTCGCGCTCGGAGACCACCTGCTGGTAGCGCGACACCACCGGAGCGACGACGTCCTCGAAGGTGTTGATGTTGGCGTCGTCCAGCCCGAAGACCCGGACCAGCTCGGCCTTCTGCTGCTCGATGGCCGTGGTGGAGGCGAACTCGCCGTCACCCTTGAAGCCGAGCTGGTCGGCGAGCTGACGCTTCTCCTGGCGCAGGGCCGTGGCCTCGTCGCGCGACTTCTGGAGCTCGGTGAGGTTGGCCTGGTACTCCTCCTGGAGCTGGGTGAGCTCGTCGTTCTGGAGGAAGGCGAAGAGGGCGGCCACCAGGGCGATGACCGCGAAGGCGATCACCCACATCAGGCTGACCTGGGCGGCGCCGCGGTCGGACGCGTTCGGAGTGGACATCGTGGAGCGGGGAGCGTGCTTCAAGGGGCTGCGGGAGGCTTGGGGCAGCGGGACGGGGGCAGTCTATCGCCACGAGGGCGCAGGTCCCCCGCCGGGAAGGCCCCTTTTTAGGGAGGCCGCCGGAAGCGGTCAAGGTCGGGGGCGCCCCCCCACCCTTGAGACCGCCGCCGGCGCGCCCCAGGATGGGGAGGATGGCCGCTTCGGCCCCCCACCCCGCCCCCGGCGCGCCGGGCCTGCGCGTCGTCGGCGTGCTCGGCGGCGTCGGCAGCGGCAAGTCCACCGCCGCCCGGGCGCTGGCCGAGGCCTGGGGCCCCGGCGCCCGCGTCCTCGACGCCGACGCCGCGGTGGCCGAGCTCCTGGCCGACCCGGAGGTCCTCGACCGTCTGGAGGAGGCCGCCGGGCGCCCCGTCCGCACCCCGGCCGGTGAGGTGGACCGCCCCGCCCTGGCGCGGGTCCTCTTCGCCGACCCCGAGGTGCGCCGACGGGTCGAGGCGGTGCTCCACCCCCGGGTCCGCGAACGGCTCCGGGCCGGGCTCGAGGCCCTCGAGGCCTCCGACGTCCCGTCCGAGCGGCGGCTCGCCGTGCTCGACGTCCCGCTGCTGCTGGAGGGCGGCCTGCACCGACTCTGCGACTTCCTGGTGTTCGTGGACGCCCCCGAGGCGCAGCGCGCGGCGCGGGCCGGCGCCCGCCACGGCTGGAGCGAGGCCGAGTGGCGGGCCCGCGAGGCGGCCCAGGCGCCGCTCGCCGAGAAGCGGGCGGCGGCGGATGCTATCCTGCACAACGAAGGCGCGCCCGAGGACCTCCGCCGCGAGGTCGAGGACCTCCTCCCACGGATCCGCGCCCTGGCGCCGCGCCCGCTCTCCGAGCGCCGCCCGGAGCCTCCGGCCCCCTGACCCCGGCCCCGAAGGCCCGGCCCCCGACGCGATGGGAGCCGCCCCCTCTCGGGCGCTCGGCGCCGGCCCGTGACGCCACTGCGCCCACGACGGCCCGCGCCCCAACCGAATCCAGAGAAGATGGCTGACACCAACACCCGACGTCGCCGCCGGCGACGCCGCCGCACCGAGAACCGTCCGCTCGAGGCCCCGACCGCGGTCCAGACCAAGGACCTGCCGGCGCCGCCGGAGGAGCCGTGGTCCAAGGACCAGGTCACGAGGTTCGCGACCAAGCGCAAGAAGCCCGAGCTCCACCTCTCGACCTACCTGCGGATGCCGCTCAACGAGCTCCAGGACCTGGCCGAGAAGATGGGCGTCGAGGACGCGCTCGGGCTGTCGCGCGGGCCGCTCCTGCGGCGCATCGTGCGGCTCGCCCAGGAGGAGCACGGCGTGTTCTTCACCAAGGGCGTGCTCCAGGTCATGCCCGAGGGGCACGGCTTCCTGCGCCACCTCGTCAACGACTACACGCCGAACCTGGCCACCGACGCGCTGCTGCACAAGGAGCTGGTCGAGCGCTACCACCTGCAGAGCGGGCTCGAGGTGTCGGGCGTGCTGGCGCCGGTCGGCGAGGGCGACGAGTCGCTGCTGGTGCTGCACGACGTCCTCACCGTGTTCGGCGAGGAACCCGAGAAGCAGTTCGGGGTGGCGCCGTTCCACGACCTGACCCCGCTCTACCCCGAGGAGCGGCTGCACCTCGAGACCACCCGGGAGGCGGTCGAGATGCGCATCGTGGACCTGATCTCGCCGGTCGGCAAGGGACAGCGCGGGCTCATCGTGGCGCCGCCGCGCACCGGCAAGACGGTGCTCCTGCAGATGATCGCCAACGCCATCGTCGAGAACCATCCCGAGACGCACCTGATGATCCTCCTCGTGGACGAGCGCCCCGAAGAGGTGACCGACTTCGAGAGGACCGTCGGCGGCGAGACCCGCGAGATCGTGGCGTCCACCTTCGACGAACCGCCGGTGCGTCACGTACAGGTCGCCGAGATGGTCATCGAGGCGGCCAAGGCCCGGGTCGAGCGCGGCCAGGACGTGGTCGTCCTGCTCGACTCCATCACCCGTCTGGCGCGGGCCTACAACAACCTCGCGCCCTCCAACTCGAAGATCATGACCGGCGGCCTGGTCGCCGATGCGCTGCTCAAGCCGAAGCGCTTCTTCGGCGCGGCGCGCAACCTGGAAGAGGGCGGGTCGCTGACCATCCTGGCGACGGCGCTGGTGGACACGAACTCGAAGATGGACGAGGTCATCTTCGAGGAGTTCAAGGGCACCGGCAACATGGAGCTGGTGCTGGACCGCCACCTCGCCGACCGCCGCGTCTGGCCGGCCATCGACATCAACCGCAGCGGCACCCGCAAGGAGGACCTGCTGTTCGAGCCCGACGAGCTGAAGCGGGTGTGGCTGTTGCGCAAGGTGCTCAACGACATGGACCCGGTCGAGAGCATGGAGCTGCTGGTGGACCGGATGCGCCAGTCCGAGAACAACGAGGAGTTCCTCGCCAACCTCGCCGCGGGCAGCTAGGGGCGCCGCGCCGCGCGTGCCGCGCCTCCTCGTCCTCGTGCCCTGCGCGCCCGACGCGCCGCGCGGCAACGCGGTGACGGCGGCGCGCCTGGCCCGCGGGCTGCGCAACCGCGGCTGGGAGGTCGAGGTCGCCGAGGTGGGCCCGAGACGGGCGCCCGAGGCCGTCGACGCCGACGTCGTGCTGGCGTTGCACGGCGAGCGGGGCGCGCCGTTCGCGGCCCGCCTCGGCCGCCCCTACGTCGTCCTCCTGACCGGCACCGACCTGGTCGCCGAGCGCGCCGGCGAGGCCGGACGCGAGGCGGCCCGCGGCGCGGCGGCGGTGGTGGTGCTCGCCGAGGCCCTGGCCGAGCGGGCGCGCGAGGCCTACGCGCTCGCCCGCCCGCCGGTGGTGATCCCGCAGGCCCTGGAGCCGCTGCCGGAGGGCGGCGCCTGGCCGCAGGGTTTCCCGTCCCCGCCCGAGGCGCGTCCCCTCCTCCTCGCCCCCGCCGGCGTCCGTCCGGTGAAGGGGCAGCGTCTCCTGGTCGCGGCTCTCGCCCCGTGGGCGCAGGAGCCCGACGGCCCCGAGCTGTGGCTGGTCGGCCCGGTGCTCGACGAGGCCTACGCCGAGGCGCTGGACGACGACCTGGCCGCGGTGCAGCGGGAAGCCGGCCGCTCCTGGGCGCGACGCTTCCCGGCGGTCGGGCCCGCAGAGCTGCGCTGCCTGCTCGAGGCCGCGACCCTGGCCGTGTCGGGCTCGCTGTGGGAGGGCGCGGCGCCGAACGCCCTGCTCGAGGCGGTGGCCGCGGGGACGCCGGTCCTGGCCTCGGACGTCCCGGCGCACCACGACTTCCCCGGCCCCGACGACGTGGCCGCGCTGCCCGAGCCCTTCGCCACCCGCGCCCGCACCCTGGCGACCGACCCCGCCGCGCGCGCCGCCGCCCTGGACCGCCAGCGCGCCCGCCTCGCCGCCCGCCCGAATCCCGAAGCCGAAGCCGCCGCCTGGGACACCCTCCTCCGCCCCCTGGCGGCCCGCGAGGCCCCCGAGCGGGGCAGCCCTTGACCCCCCGAGCTGCTACGAGGGGGGCATGAGACCACCCGTCCTCTTCCTCCTCCCCACCCTCCTCCTCTCCGCTCTGGCCTTCGCCGGCCTCTCCGCCCAGCAGGGCGAGGACCCGCCCTCGGAGGTCGGCTGCAAGGGGCTGTCACCCGAGGTCTCGACTGACCTTTGCTCCTTCCCGCGCGGGCTGGTCATCCACAAGGATTGCGAGAATGCGGATGGAGCCTGCCCGGAGACCCCGTGCAACATCCTTTGCACGATTCGTTTCCATGCATTTCCTGGAGATCATTTGGTCGTTACCGACGGCCAAGGGAACGTGGAATTCGACCAGATCGCTCCGGACAATGCCGCTTGGGTGGACATCCCGTTCATCGGCGTCTCCCCGTGCGGGGACTCGGCCTCGTTCTCCGCCGTATGGACCTGGGGCACTCCACCTCTGTCGTGCGTCGAAGAAGTCGTCTTCCCCTGTACTTCCTGCCCATGACCCGCGTTCCGATTCCGCTCCTTCTCGGCGTGGGCCTCGTCCTCGTGTTCCTCGCCATCAGCCATGGGCCCTTCCGGCCTTCGACGGAGACCGCCGCAAACGCCGCAACCCCAGATCCTCGTCATCCCCTCGGGGCCGAACGACAAAGAGGCGCCACGCCTCCATCCTTTCCAGAAGCCGCAACCCCTGAACGGTCCGTCTTCGACGAAGACGCAACGCGAAGGGCTGCATTCGAAGCGGCCATGGCAGCCTTCATGGAGTGGTTCGAATCACGGGGGACCGCTGAGGGCTGGGAACGGTACTGGCGCGAAGAAGAGCAGCGCTGGTCGAGATTCGTCGAGGAGATGAAGGAGAAGGACCCCCGGTTCGAGGACTACCCCTTCCTGGACCCGATCGCCGACGCCCCTTCGAACCCGGCCTACTACGGAACCTTCTCCCAGATCCTGGGTTTCGAACAGTCCTCGGTCCGCAACGGATACTGGCTGGAAGACCTCTTCCCCGGTGTCCCGTCCGAAAGGCTGAGGACCCCGTCCAGGACACTGCTGGAAAGCTACGACCTCCTGGCCGGTTTTTCCCCCCTACAGATCGCTTCCTCGCCCTGGTACGGGGACGTTCCCAAGGAGCGCATCCGAGAGAACCTCGAGCTCCTGGCGGCCCTGCGGATGGAATACATCCACGACGCCCTTCCTCTCCTGGACCAGCGTAGTCTGCTGCAGGGCTGGCAGGGGCTGGCGTCCACTCTGCCGAGCAGGCTCCCGGAAGGAGCGCGTGGAGACTTCGACGACCTGATCGACGAACGCATCCGGGAGATCGAAGCCCAGCTCGAACCCTACCGCGCCCGCTACCTGCGTGCGGTCGGCGAGGCCATCGGCGCCACCGAGCTGCCGCCGATCGATTGATCCGGAGCCCGCTGGGCGTTCCATGGCCGCGGCAGCCTCGGCCAGCCAGC
>Ga0256830_1002342_pt1 | contig 12561 bp, 16 predicted proteins | sample 128326metaG_FD_190537 | JGI IMG/M metagenome (GOLD analysis project Ga0256830, IMG submission 190537) | Hydrothermal vent microbial communities from Lau Basin, Pacific Ocean - 128-326 | ecosystem: Environmental > Aquatic > Marine > Hydrothermal vents | place: Pacific Ocean: Lau Basin | collected...
GGGAGGACTTCAGCCCAATTGAAGAAGAATGCAAATGCCAGGCCTGCGCGATATATCGTCGGGCGTATATACACCACCTCCTGAAGGTAAAGGAGACCCTTGGCATGAGGCTCATCACCCTTCATAATCTTTACTTTACCCATTCCCTGCTGAGGCGGGTTAGGCAGGCGATTCATAGAGGAGAGTTGAGGGAGATATTGACGGAGATGGAGCAGGTCTATGGCTGATCTTGTAATCCACGGGAACCTTGTCAACGTATATTCCGGTGAGGTCTATGAGGCCTATGTGGGGCTTCAAGGCCCCAGGGTTGAGTACGTCCATAGGAACGGTAAGGGCGATGGAAAATATCTGGACGTCTATCCGAGATACATCCTTCCAGGATTGATTGATGCCCACATCCACATAGAAAGTTCAATGCTCACCCCCACGAGATTCGCGGAGGCTGCAGTTCCCAGAGGGACAACCTGTGTTATATGTGACCCTCACGAGATAGCTAATGTGTTGGGGATAGATGGGGTGAGATACATGATTAAAACATCCTCAAAAACCCCCCTGAGGTTCTACTACATGATCCCCTCCTGTGTTCCCGCGAGTAAATTAGAGACGACAGGAGGGATAATAGGTATCAGGGAGACTACTGAGCTGAAGAATGAGCCAGGTGTTCTGGGTTTGGGGGAGGTTATGAACTTTCCAGGGGTTGTGGGTGGAGATAAAGAGTTGATGAGCAAGATAGCTCTGTTCAGGGACATGGTGGTGGATGGTCATTCCCCGGGGCTTAGGGGTGAAGAACTTTGTAAATACGTCTCAGCCGGGATCTCCTCTGACCACGAGTGCACTGATAAAGATGAGGCCCTTGAGAAGCTCTCCCTGGGAATGCACATAATGATTAGAGAGGGCACTGCCTCGAAGGATATGCATAGGTTGATAGGGGCAGTCAACGAGGCTAACTCACGTCGTTTCATGATGGTTTCAGACGACCTAGGCCCTGATGATTTGGTGAAAAATGGTCACGTAGACCGGCTCTTGAGAAGGGCAGTTGAGGAGGGTCTTGACCCTGTAAACGCGGTGAGACTGGTTACCTCGAATCCCGCGGAATACTTCGGACTCAAACTCCTGGGAGGGGTTGCCCCAGGTAAGCTGGGAGACCTCGTCGTTGTAGAAGACTTGGAATCCTTTAGGGTGTCTATGGTGCTAATCAACGGCAGACTCGTTGCTAAAGATGGCAAGGCTCTGTTCCCCCAAAAAACTGCCTCGAGAATCGGGTCACCTATGAATTTCACCCTATCCCCGGGGTCGTTGGCGATAGGTTCCCCCTCTCCTGAGGCAAAAGTTAGGGTAATCGAGGTGTACGATGGAAGTCTCTACACCTCTGAGAAAGTCATTAAAATGAGGCCTAAAAACGGCTTCATAGCCTCCTCGCCAGACAGGGACATACTGAAGGTTTGCGTGGTAGAGAGGTATCGCAGCACTGGCAACGTAGGCGTTGGATTCGTCAGGGGCTTCGGATTAAAAAGAGGCGCCCTGGCATCGAGCATCGCCCACGACTCCCATAATATAGTGGCCGTGGGTGTCCGGGATAAAGATATTCATCGCGCTGTGAATGCCATTAAAAAGCTCGGTGGCGGAATAGCCGCGGTCGGCGATAGCATAAGCGCCCTCTCGCTACCGGTTGCAGGTTTAATGACAGATGATCTCCCTGAGCGCGTGGCCGAGAACCTGGTAGAGGTTAACAGGGTTGCGGAAGACCTGGGCTGCCCTCTGTCGTCGCCCTTCTCCACCCTATCCTTTATAGCCCTTGCCGTCATACCCGAGCTTAAGCTCACCGACATGGGTCTGGTGGATGTCAGGCAATCAAAACTCGTCAACCTCATTGTACAGAAATAGTTGCGAAGGGTACAGATGCAGAATTATCAAGTAAGGGTGACTTGCTATGTGGCTGCAGATTAGAATGTATTTGCTGATGGCGCTGATGTTCGCCATTATCTACGCAGTTGTGATAGTGGCTGCTAGCATGATAGGTGTCGGAGGCTTTTTCTTCTACACCATGTTCGCGGTTTTCCTTCTCGGAGTTCAGTACTTCCTGGGACCCAAGATGGTGGAGATGAGCATGGGGGTTAAGTATGTCAGTAAGTCAGAGTACCCGGAGCTCCACCGTATGGTGGAGGAACTGGCGAAAGAGGCAGGCATACCAAAACCCCGGGTAGGTATTTCAAAGCTTCCTATTCCCAATGCTTTTGCCTTTGGAAGGTGGCTCAGCGACGGCAGAGTATGCGTCACCGAGGAAATCATGCGCCTACTGAACAGAGATGAACTCAGGGCCGTGCTCGGCCACGAGATATCCCATCTAAAACACCGGGACGTTACTGTTATAACCATGCTCTCCGTTGTCCCCATGGTTCTCTGGTATCTTGCCTGGAGCTTCATGTGGAGCGGCGACAGAAACAGGGGCAACACAGCCCTTCTAGGAATAGTGGCCTTTCTACTTTACTTTATAACCAATCTCCTGGTGCTATACGGCTCCAGGATCAGGGAGTACTACGCTGACAGGGGAAGCGTAAAGCTCGGGAATCCACCTCACGCTCTCGCCAGTGCCCTATATAAGCTGGTCTATGGAAGCGCAAAGGTAAACAGAGAGGCACTGAAACAGATGGAGGGATACAAGGCCTTCTTCGTAAACGATCCCTCGAGGGCTCATAACGAGATAATGGAGCTCAGACAGATAGACATGGACCTCAGCGGAACCATAGATCCCCATGAGCTGAGTGCCCTGAGAACAAGAAAAGTCAGATTAAGTACCAGCGACAAACTCATGGAGCTGCTGAGCACGCATCCAAACATGCTCAAGAGGATAAAGCATCTTTCAACCCTCAGCTCCTAGATTTTTTTCTTTTTTTTGGAGTATATGCATCCACAGTAGTTCTGTCTTCGCAGTCCGTGCCAGCGGCTGAGTTCGACGCTTTTCTTGAACCCGTCTCTCTTTTTAAAGTCGGCCTCCAAAAAGCTAACTCCATAGCGCTGGGCGAGCTTCTTCCCTATGCCATTTATGATATCGGCTTTTTTATGCGGGCTTATGGTTAGGGTTGTGGTAAAGACGTCGAATCCCTCTCTGGAGGCCTTCTCAGCTGTCTTTTCAAGCCTCAGCTCGTAACATTTTTTGCACCGCTCTCCTCCCTCGGGCTCGTCTTCATGTCCCTTTATTCTGTCGAACCACTCTTTGGGATCGTATGCCTCGTCATGAAGGGGTATTCTGACTTTTTTGGTAAAAGCCACGGACTCTTCAAACCTCGATGCATGCTCTTTTCTTGGATGAATATTCGGATTATAAAAGAAAGCCACAACCTCATAACTCTCCCGCAGCAGGTTTATCACGTGGGTGGAGCATGGAGCACAGCACATATGGAGGAGGAGCCTCGGCTTCGCCATGATTAATCAATCCGCATGTTATCCCTAAAAATCTTTCATTTCAGCCCTCATCAGGGCAAAGAGGCACATGAACATTATCCCTGCCAATAGTATGAAACTCCCCCTGGGGTCTACAGCATCGGATAAGAACCCCGTGCCGAGGGTTACAGCGGCCCCCAGGAAGAATCCGAGGCCATACATAACTCCGTAGGCCTCAACATAGCCTTTCCCTGGGCTAGTGTCTGCGACGAGGGAATCGAAGAGAGGAAGGGACATGTAGATCCAGAGGGCTGTTACCAGCACCAAAAAGTGAAAGCTCAGGGCATCTGTGATAACATAGAAAGCCAGGAGAGAGACTCCTGTCATAGTAACCGCCGCCTTGGCTGTTCGCAGCCTGTTAAATCTATCCCCAAGGTAGCCTCCAAGGAGATTAGCTGGTAACCCTATCACGGGTAGAAGGGCCAACAGCGCTGCCGCAGAGGAAAGGGAGAATCCATAAACCGCTACTGCGTACAGGGGCAGGAAAGCCTTAACTCCCCAGAAAACTGATTCCCTGAGGGCGAAGGCGATAATAACCCATCGGGTATCCCTTTTCAACACCCCAGCCGGTTTCATGGGGCTTTCTTTAACTGTACCATAAAACAACACCCCGACCATTACAGATAAAACTGCGAAGAAAAAAAGGGCTCCCTTATAGTCATAGTTCAGTATAAAGTAACCCACCCCCAGCGGCCCCAGGATCATTCCCATACTGCTGCCGAAGCCGTGATAACCCATTATACGCCCCCTTATCTTCTTATCATAGCTCTCGGCGAGAATTGATGTCCCCAAGGGGTGATAGAGCCCTCCTGCGGCTCCGAAGGGTATCTGGACAAATAATAAAAGAGGATAGCCGCTGACAATCGCCATGGCGGCCATGGAAAAACCACTCACAATCTTGCCACTGAAGACCAGGAAGGTCTTGGAGAATTTTTTAATAAGTAACCCAGCCGCTGGGTTGCTGATAGCGTAGCAGAAGAGGTAAAGGGCTATGATTCCCTCTGTTTCAAGATAGCTTAGGGCGTAGTGATCCTGGAAAAGGGGGAGCAGGGCCGCGAGGACCAGGATTTGGGTATGATTCAGGGCATGGGCCAGGACACATTGGAGAAGGGGGGTCTTACCCTTTATGATGCTCATAGAAATTCTTGGCTTTTTCCAGTACTTGCCGGGCGTTTTTAAAGGTGAGTCTCTTCATGGCGTCTTCATAGGGCAGCCAGTCATATCCCTGATGTTCAAAGGAGATTCTGACCTTTTTCTGCCTTGTTGTAAGCAGGTAGAATACGACCTCCTTATAGAAAACCTGCTTATTTCTCCTGTAGACGTAGTTTATAGTCTCTCTAAATCCCTCGATGAATTTGGCTTCATCGATGCCTGTTTCTTCCTCCAGCTCTCTGAGTACGGTCTCCTTTTCTGACTCCCCCTCCTCTATATTCCCCTTCACAAAATCCCAGTGACCCCCTTTATAATGTAAGAGCAGATACTTAGGCTCCTCATTCTCCCTAATAACCACTGCACCCGCTGATTTTTCAAAAGGCATCTAAAGATTCCTCACGAAGCTTCAGAGGCTCTCTTAAGCTCCTGTAGGATATAGTCCATTTCTTCCAGATTGAAAACTTTAGTGTCCATCATTCGCTTAAGCTTTAGATAGCATTTCCTGAGCCTCTCTTTTTCTGATGGCTCTTCTTCTACCTCTTCTTCTACCTCTTCTTTTCTATGGGCCATCCCGGTATGGGTTAGCAGGCCGTGCTCGGATTTAAATTTTTTACCGCATACATCACACACTAGCTCTGTCATCTCAGCCCTCCTCTCTTTAGAATATAGCTGGCGGTAAGGATGTGAGCCAGGGCTCCAGGATCGCCCATAGTCGTGCTTAGGACGCTGTTCAATATGACAGGCTCTTTTATTCTCAGTTCCTCCATCACGGGCTTCCTAATTATTCCATGGTCCTCAGGGAGAACAGCCTCGCCCATGGGGGACTTTGAGAAGGCGTCGGGTTTATCTCTGTCTAGGGGAACGACTTCAAAGCTCTCTCGCAGATAGAGAGGCATCCTTTTTTTCTCCGATAGCCTCCTAACGTACACTCTGTCCACGTATGGCGTGAGTCTGGTCTTCTCGAGGCTTTCCCTGTTAATGCCTATCTGACCAGGTTCAAGCTCCACGCTCCTTCCACCGAAAAAAGTAACATACCAGTCTTTGACTGGCTCTATTGGCAGAGTTATTGGTTTCATTCTATATTATTTTAAATATATCTCTTTAAAATTATTTTCTAAGATAGTATGGGGGGATGGAAGACCCATGGGCTGGGTAAAAAGAAGTAATCTTCCCACGGGTCAAGAATCCCTATTAATTTGTAAGTTATAAATTGCGTGTCTAAATTTTTTGATATTTTTTAAGAGAATTTAAGCCCTGGAGGGGACTCGAACCCCCGACCTGCTGATTTCTTGCGCCGGCGTGGCGTTACAAGTCAGCCGCTCTTCCAACTGAGCTACCAGGGCAGTACGTGACATTAATGAGGAAAGTTTATTAACGTCTCAATTTTTTAATCTTATGGTATGACGTTTCGTCTTGACGACATCCGCATAGACTTTGTCGCTGATAAACCTTCCCCCAAAGCCCCCAAGCTAATCCAGGGGCTACTTGGCGTGGGTCAGGTGGGATTCCTTGCGGTGCGTCAGCTGATAAAGGCGCTGAATGCAAAGAAAGTGGCCGAGGTATACTCTCCTGATTTTCTGTATCCAGGGTCAACTATTCCAGGGGTGGTCTACACTAAGGACGGAACTGTGGACCTGGAGAAAGACGAGATATACTATGACGAAAAAAATGAGCTGTTCCTTCTCACTGGGCTCTATCAGGGAATAAGACCCGAGGGATATTTCGGATTCGCCGGTAAGCTCCTGGACTTATGTGAGGAGTTTAGTGTTAAAGAGATCTACACCCTAGCCGGCTATGGAACAGGCAGGCGTCCCAAGAAGCCAGGGGTTTACGCGGTTATAACTGATAAGAACCAGAAAGAGATTATAAAAGAATACGGCATAAAGATGCCTAGGGCACCGGAGGGATCCCTGGGGGTAACGGGGCTGGCGGGGCTGTTAGTTGTCCTCGGGCAAAAGAATGGGATAAAATCCATGTGCCTGATGGGTGAGACCCACGGCAATTACCCTGATCCCAAGGCAGCAAAGGCAGTGCTTGTAAAACTCTGCCGTATACTGGATATACAGATAGACACTACCCAGCTGGATGAGCAGATAGAGGCCATGGAAAAAGAGCTCCGGGAGATAGGGGAGTATATGCGGAAAATAGCCGAGATGCAGAAACCTCCTCAGGTGAAGCCAGAGGAGTTGCCTTATATAGGCTGAAAACCATGATTTGCGGGATCGATGAAGCTGGTAGAGGCCCTGTTTTCGGCGACCTAGTGATAGCTGGCGTGGCCTGCGAACCGGGGGAGGAAGGCGAGATGAGGGAATTAGGGGTTAAGGATTCCAAGGCCTTGTCACCCTCTAAGAGAGAAGAAATCTACGAAAAACTAATCCGCATGTATCCCTATGAGGTTGTGGTAATAACCCCATCTGAGCTTGACAAGATGAGGCTTAAATACACCTTGAATGAGATCGAGGCATCTGCCTTTGCAGAGATAATAAATCGACTCCAGCCGTCCAGGGCTTATCTCGACTGCGCCAGCGCCTCTCAGAGGGGATTCACCAGAGACGTTAAAGCCAGCCTTAGATCAGAATGTGAACTCATAGTTGAGCACAAGGCAGATGAGAGGTATCCAGTCGTGGCTGCCGGCTCCATTGTAGCTAAAGTAACGCGGGACAGAGGGATCAAAGTCCTCGCCGAGACATACGGATCCATAGGCTCTGGTTACCCATCAGATCCCGTTACCAAGGAGTTCCTCAGTCGGTGGATAAGAGAGCATCGTTCTTATCCCCCTTTTGCAAGGAAAAGCTGGAAAACAGCGTCTCGAGCAGGTAACCTTTCGCTGCATGATTTCTGAATTATATTTTTAGCTTTCCTATCCTCAGGACATAGGCTATTATGAGCCCGATTATGAAAGCCACCCCCAGGTTTGTGGCAAGGGCGATTCCAAGCATGGCGATTATAACAAAAAAGTCCTCTTTTTTTCGCACATCTTTTATCATGAGGCCTAGCTGGGTCCCCGCAAAAACCAGCAATACACCAAGGATTGAGAGGGGGATGAGGTGCAGGATAGTCACCGCAGATGGGCCCAGAAATATTGCTAGCCCGAGAAATATGGCGCCGATCATGACGTTGGATCCGGCCGTCCGGGCGCCGAATCTATAGTGTGCAGCTAATCCTCCTGCGCCGTGGCACATAGGTATGCCTCCAAAAATAAAGGACCCCACGTTGGCCAGTCCCTGGCTGTTTGCAAGGGCTTTGTAGGATGTCATCTTTGCCTTGTCTCCGAAGTAATCCCTGGTGAGGTCGGCATTAGAGATTATGGCGTTGCCCACTGTCATCGGTATCTGAGGTAAGACCAGGAGAGCCAAGGCTACTAGGAACTCAGATCCTGTCGGGATGCCGTAAGGTAGAACCTTGGGCATATAAAGGCCTAGGTCAACCACCTCGTCGGGCATGGATTTGCCAAAAATCAGTCCTATAACTAAACCTCCGAATACGACGACAATGGAAGCGGGCATCCGCCTGTTATCGATGAGTAGGAAGGTGGTGATGGTTCCCAGGATCCCCAGCACTATGCCTATGCCAATGGGTCCGACGTTCTGCACCGCTAGATAAGGCTCAGGTCCAAGCATAAACTCTATGCCTCTGATGGTGAGCACGGTTCCAACCCCCAGTTGCACACCCCTCACAACACTTTTTGGCGTATGTCTCGCCACAAAATGTATCGCCCCCGTAATACCTAGTAATATGAGAAGAATACCCATGATCAACGCAGAGGCGCTTATCTCCTGAGGGCTCATGCCGGCTGCTATGACATATGCCCCGATGACCTTCATGGGCTGGACCGGGACGGTTACGCCGTAGTAGGCCCCGGCCAGGATATAGAAAAGGCCGATCATAAAGAGAACGCCCGTTGGATCCAGCCCGTTTATGACTATCATGCCAATAGCGAGAGGTGTCAGGGTACCGAGGTCTCCTAGGGAGCCAGCAAACTCCATCCTGTTAAATCGGAAGCGGGTGGAAAACATGCCAGATACCACATTGGAGTTTCTATAAGATAAAACCTATTTAAGGTTCCCTTAAAAATTGGTTAGCTTGTCGTTGCATTCCTATTCTCTGTCTACCCCCCATCGTGCCATCTTTATTGGGTCTTTAAAAATTCTTTTATAATTCCCATGGCAGGAGAATTTATTTCCGTGGGGTCAACCTGCTCCCTTATTCCTAAGAAAACAAACTCTGGCTTCGGGTTTACATCATCAATAGCTTTGAAAACGGCAGCCCAAACATCGCCTTCGATGCCTTCAAAATCACCAGTGCATGTTCAATATAGTCATTACCAAATGTCAACTTCTCCCAGCGCCCAAGGAATTTTCTGCCTCTGCGCTTCGGCGGCGTAGTTTAAAAGCTGCTCCCTCGCAAATATTTCTGTTGTCCTGATATCGCATTCGGGAATCAACGAAAAACTCATCGGATCGTATGCAGAGAAATCATGACCCTGCCAGTTAACTTCAGTGTTTTCCTCGCGGGATGGCTTATACTTTTAGAAAGGATGCCTGGGAACTCCAAGCTCGCATGAAAAATGCGGACTCACGGCTTCTTGGATCCTGTCAAGGTAAACTGAACCATCGAGAGCATCTGGTCCTCGGACAGGATCTCGTTGAGGACCGGCTGATATCCTGGGATAAAGAATCTCTCTATTTCTAGGGGGAAAGGATTGTAATATTCTATTTTAAGTTTCCCGCAACTTGAGCCTCTCTGATTTTCTCTGGAACATGGGTTGTTTCCACCCATTTCTTGAATTCCTCATCTCACCTGAAGACGGGGAAACCCTTCCATGGGGGGTATATTAGCAAAGGCTATGGGTTTTCTTATGTCTTTCTCTATAGCCACTATCAAGGCATATGATCTAAGTTTCTTGTCCAGATATTTGGTGTCAAGGGGATAAGCCAGCTCCTCCCCGTTCTCATCAACATAAGAAGTGTAAGGGCAAAAATAGATACAAAAGATGAAATGCCCACATCAAATTCAGAGTAGAGTTTCTCTGTTAACGCAAAATACAATACTGGTATCTCAGGTGTTTTAGCGAAGACTTCTGCGCCAACAATCATTCATTTCCCAAAGGTCGGGTAGGGTTATCTTTCCAGATCAGCTATATAACAATCTATCTCTTAACAATCTATCTCTTTCCAGCTCGGGAGATAATAACCTACTTTGAAATTACGGATCTTTATCGTGGCAGCGATTTTTCTGAGTAGCCGAAACAGTTTTGTCATCTCTGATTTGATTTTCAGATGGCCTTTTTTGTTCTTCCACCGCATGCTCATCGTCAAAAACTATGAACAAGGCTAACATAACAATAACTAGACCTGGACTCAATAATTTCTTGGCCATATATTTGCTATGAAAAATTATAAAATAAATATGGAGGTCCCATCACTTAATCCGAATTTCGAAATATGAAACAAAAGTTTTATTATTAGATTTATTTCTAACCATTGTTTCATGTTGTTCCAATGGAGCCAAAAGTACAGCGTGAATGTTAAAGAGATAGATCAACAGCATATTAGGCTATTTGACCTGATTAATGATCTGCATGATGCCATGAAGGTCGGCAAGAGCCAGCGCGTAATGGCAGATATACTCCAAGGGCTGATCGACTATACTGATTATCACTTTTCTACTGAAGAGAAATACATGACTTTGTACGGCTTCCCTGATTATTTGCAGCACAGGTCTGAGCACAGGAATTTTGTTGCTAAAGTTCAGGGTTTTCACAGCAGTTTTAAGGCTGGCAGTTTATCTTTGTCTTTAGATATCATGCACTTTCTCAAAGACTGGCTGTCTAACCATATACTGGTTAAAGATAAGGTGTATGGATCATTTTTCAACCAAAAAGGGCTGGAATAAGCCTGATAAAGGTTTAGCAACTGTCGTTAGAAACTAAAATCCGTCCCAGAAAAAATCAGAGTAGACTTAATGTATGCGGGGGAAGGGACTTGAACCCTTGATGGACCTGCGTCCACCAGATCTTGAGTCTGGCGCCTTAGCCGCTCGGCCACCCCCGCATGCCTGTCTAAAATTTGCAGTCCCGGAATATTTAATTCTTTTGGGTTTTTCAGCCTCTCTTTTTGGCTTCTTTTTTCGCTTGGCTAAGCAGTTTGGGAAGGATTATGCTCCTGTTACAGCTTGTGCATCTCACGCGATAGGGACGCTTCACCAAGGTGACCTCGCCCTGCTGTTCTGTCTGGCAGAAAGGACATCGAAGCACGTACTCTGAGGCCTCTTTTTCTTTCCACTTCCACAGCACTATTTCGCCTGTCTCCTCGTCGGAGGCGTTCTTAAGTTTCCTCCTCGTTAAATAGGAGAAATCTCCCCTCTTGATTTCCCGTAAGTCAAATGGTAGCTTCATTTTAACCTCCTCTTTAATTCTTTTACTTTATCAGCGGTTATGTTTCCTTTTACTCTATCCCCATTGGAGCACACCGCCCCTCTTACCCCTATTATGTCGAAGTCTATGCCTCTAAGCATTTGAATATCCTTTGGACCTAGGGATCCCGCCAGGGCAACAAGAACATCACCGGAGTGTGCATCCCTGGTAAAGACGTCCAGCTCCTTAGCGCTTATGTGATCAAGAAGGGTTTTTCCGTTTTTTCTGGCAGTATCTATCATCACCCCATGGGCTCCGCACTCTTGGGCCACGGATGGAAGGTCCAGAGGATTAACCGAGCCAGTGAACCTGTAGTCAGCGTATCCTGCAAGAACGACCTTGGCCCCTGTTCCTTCTACTGACTTCACAATGTGCATCCCCATGTCAAGGGCTTCCTCTACGTCTCTAATTCCGTAAAGCCCAACCTTTATATAATCTACGCCAAGCTTTGCCAGCCCCAGGGCAGCCAGGGAGGCGGTTCCTGGCTTGTAATCCATGTCTCCTAAGGGGGCGCTCAGCTCCATTCCAGGAGGAAGGGCATCTTTTATCTCCCGTATTATCCATGGATAGCTGGCCCCCAGTGAACCCTCCCTTGGATTCTTCACGTCTATGATATCTGCGCCACCTTCAATAGCTTCAAGAGCCTCTTTTAAATTGATGGGGCTGACCAAGAGCTTCATATTTTAAAAATCACTTTGATATATAAAAACTATGGACGTAATACCTGTAATGGATATAAGGGGTGGTATCGCTGTGGCAGGGCAGCGGGGAGAGAGGGAGAAATACCGCCCTTTGGAAACTGTGTACTCAAATACCTCCGATCCACTGGCAATAGCTGATGCCCTGCCTTATGAGAGACTCTACGTAGCTGACTTAGACGGCATCGTAGACAGAAGACCTGACTACCCCCTTCTATGGGAGCTTTCTCTTAAAAAGAAGACAATGATAGACGCCGGTGTTGTGTCCTTCAAAGAAGTCAACCAACTTGCCCACATCTGCGGTGATTTGATCCTGGGAACAGAGACTGTTAACGGGCTGCGGGTTATAAAGAGAAGCATAGACATTTATCAGGAACGCATAATCGTCAGTCTCGATATTAAAGATGGCAGGGTCCTGACAAAATTCCTTCCAAAGACCCCCTTCGAGGCCCTTGAGGTGCTGGAAAAAGAGGGAGTTAATAAGGTAATCATTCTTGATATCTCCTCTGTGGGCACCTTGGGTGGATGTAGCTACGAGATTATAGAGCCCTTGGTGGAAGGCTTTCCATCAATAGAGTTTACAGTTGGAGGAGGAATAAAAAAAGAAGACATTGGAAAAATGGAAAAAATAGGGGTAAAGGCGGTACTGGTTGGCACCGCCTTGCACAGGGGGCTGCTTGAGGGATAACTACATCCCCATGCCGCCCATGCCGCCCATGTCACCCATGCCGGCACCTGGTCCTTCACCCTCGCCTTTGCCAAGGCCGCTGGCTGCGATGACGTCGTCTATCCTGAGGATCATCACCGCAACCTCGCTGGCGCTGTCGATGGCCTGGGTCTTGACTCTGAGAGGCT
>Ga0256830_1002343_pt1 | contig 12560 bp, 11 predicted proteins | sample 128326metaG_FD_190537 | JGI IMG/M metagenome (GOLD analysis project Ga0256830, IMG submission 190537) | Hydrothermal vent microbial communities from Lau Basin, Pacific Ocean - 128-326 | ecosystem: Environmental > Aquatic > Marine > Hydrothermal vents | place: Pacific Ocean: Lau Basin | collected...
CCCAGAGACAAGGATTGGGCGGACTTGGTCTCAGTATTCCCCAAAATGCCGGGTGCGCGCCAGATTGTGGAGATGAAGATTGACTTGGTCTTGACCTCTTGCGGCTGGGCCGTGCCGGAAATGCAGCTTAAGGGGGAACGGGATCTGCTGCATCAATGGGCCGAAAAAAAAGGGGAAGCGGGTATACAACAGTATTGGAAAGAAAACAATCAGCTCAGCATTGATAACAAACCGACTGGGATATTCGAGACACTCGAATAAGCTCAGGCCATTTTGAACAAAAAAAATCTCGGAGCGCGCGTTCGCATGCCCGAGGGTTTGAAATGCTTCGATCTTATCTCTGCTTATCCCCACATTTCATCGGGGACCATCAGGCGTTCGACGGGTTTTCCGTTTGAAATGTGTTCTTCCATAATTTCCGCAACATCCGGCGGGGTCACGCCTTTGTACCAAACGCCGTCCGGATAAACCACTACGGTCGGTCCAATCGCACAGGGGCCGAGACAGCTGGATTCCGTGATGAGAATCTGGCCAAAAAGCATCTTTTTTTCCATCTCTTGATAAAAGGCGGTAATGAGATCCTGACTCTTTTTTTCGCCGCAAGAACCCCGCGGGTTTCCGGGGGGGCGGGTGGTTGTGCAAACAAGAATATGGTATTTCGGTTTTGGCATCGTGCCTCCTTACATAACGAGATGCGGCTTGAAATGCACTAAGGCGAGCGCCTCAGGCTGTTGAGTAATTCAATATATTCCCACTCATAAAGCGAGCCCCCGCCCCGGATCGACTTAAAATAAAGATTGCCCCAAATGCCGATGATTTGGTGCATGGCTTCGTGACGGTCGATGCCGCGTTCAAGCAGGGCTTCGAGGGTGCTTTCAACTTCTTCCGGTGTGCGGTCTAAGATTTGTTTTTCGCCGATTACGTGCAAACCCGCATGAATTAAAGGGTTGACCACATAGCCGTCGATTTCTTGGGGATGAAGCGCCGTTTCTCCCTCACCCCAGAACTTGTCAAATTCAGGGTGTTTCTTCATGACACCCGCGATAATCGATTCATCGCCGCTCAAAGGGCTGCCTTCCTGGATCTGCCTGGAGATCTGAGCATAACGTGACAAGGTTTGCATGGTAAAAATCGTGTCCATTATAAGGCTCCGGTTTTCAACGGGGTCATGTTAGCAGAGGGGAAAGTCTGTCTTCAAGAATCCTTTTGATCTCATCTTGCTGAATGAGAGTCCTGCAAGAAATTTATTTTGTACCTTGGATCATTTTCCTGTCAACCGATTTCATCGTCGTGCGTTGTTTGAGGTGTAAATGTGAGAAAAACCGCAGTCTTAATGGCCTGTGTTAAAAAATCAGAAAGACAAATCAGATTGAAATTAAATTTAAGGAGGCTCAAAATGGATCGGATGAAACAGTGGTTTGCGCCATTTTTTTTCATGACCGTGTTAATGATGACCGGCACGGTTTTGACGGGATGCGGCGGCGGCAGCGGGAGCGAAGCGGCATCGGCTGCTTCGGAAAAAGGAGATGTGGTCATCAGTCTCACGGATGCCGAGGGCGATTTTGAAAAATATGAAGTGGATATCCTGTCGATTCTGCTGACGCGGAAAAACGGCGACCAGGTGGAAACCTTGCCGCTGACCGCACGCATCGACTTTGCGCAGTATGTGGAATTGGAAGAAATTTTGACGGCGGCGACCATCCCCTTAGGGGCCTACACCGCTGCTACGATGGTGCTGGATTATTCCAATGCGGATATTCAGGTTGAAGTCGGCGGCGTGCCCACCGCAGCTAAAGTGCAGGATGCGGACGGCAATCCTGTCACGACCCTTGAAGTCAAGGTGAAACTCGATATCAATCGGCCGCTTGTCATTGCGCCGGGCATTCCGGCGCACTTGTCTCTGGATTTTGATTTGGAGGCGACCAATACCGTGGATACGGCGCCCGTGCTCCCCGTGGTGACGGTTGAACCCACCCTGATTGCGGAGGTCGATCCTGATTTTGATGATCTGAAACGGCATCGCATGCGCGGCCCGCTGGTTGGTATTGATGAAGCGGAAGAAACCTTTGAAATCGCCATTCGTCCCTTCCTGCACCGCATTCATCGCGACCGGCCGCATTTCGGCACGTTGACGGTGATTCCGGACGCGGAGACCGCCTACGAAGTCGACGGCGAAACCGGTGTGGGCAGCGAAGGGTTTAAGCTTTTGGCCCAACAACCGCGTTTTACGCCGGTTGTTGTTTTTGGAAAGCTTAATATTCGCAAGCATGTCTTTGAAGCGATCGAAGTTTTGGCCGGAAACAGCGTTCCGGGTGGAGAACGCGATGTCGTGCGCGGCAGCATCATTGCCCGTTCCGGCGACATCTTGACCGTGCGCGGCGCGGTTTTGATTCGTGACGAAAGAGAAATCGTCCTGCGCAAAAATATCAAGGTTTTATTGGGCGAAGGAACCCGGGTCACTAAACAGGGGCATCACGCCGATGTCATGGATCCGCTCAACAAGGACGATCTTTCAGTTGGACAGCGGGTCACGGTCTTTGGAAGGGTATCGGATGTTTCAATCGATGTTCTGACCGACGTCATCGCGGACAGGACTTTCACCCTTGACGCCACGGAGGGCCTGGTGCGCATGCTGTACACGACCATCGCGGGCACGGTCAATGCGATCCGCCCCGATGCTCCGGAAATCGAACTGGCTTTAAGAGCGATCAACGGCCGGGCGATTGAGATCTTTGATTTCATGGGCACGGGCAGTGATCCGGCGGCCTATGTGGCCGCGACAGGTGATCTGCGCTTGGCGGATGCCGAAGTGGGCGCGCCCATTCGTCTGCGCGGCCATGTTGCTCCTTTTGGCGCCGCGCCGCCGGATTTCATCGTGCGGACGGTTATGGAAGTCAACGGCGTCCATGCGAAAATGGCGGTGCACTGGAATCCCGCGACGCAAACGCCCTTTTTCTCGGCTTCGGAATTCGGTCTTAAATTGGATCTCACGGGTGTCGGACGTTTGCACCATGTTTTTCTGAACCGTCACGATATCCGGAAATTGAAACCGGAGCCCGCGCCGCAAGTCTTGCCGACGGCGCAAGGCCGGGGCCGATATGCCATCCGTCAGGCCGGGACGGTCAGTGTGCACAGTGATTTCGGCAATTTTGTGAATGACCTGACCCTGCGTTTGGAGAATGATGCGGCCCTGGGTCGCCTGTACGCCAAGGGGCGCTACGTCAGTATTACGCAGACGATGTCGGCCAAAAAGGCAACCGTGGTTTTAAGATAGTTTTTTTTGATCCCGCCACAACTCCCCCTCCGGTTCCTCTCTCCCAAGTCCTTTGGGGGGGAGGAATTTTTTACGCCGAATCTTGCGCAACGCGCTGTCTTAAATCTTCCACTTCTTCCAACAAATCCAAAACCAAGGCAACCCCCGCAAGATTTAAACCGAGGTCGCGTTGCAGACGGATGACTCGGCTGACCGTGAGGCAGCTTTCCAGCGGAAAGCGCCAGGTGGCGGGATCTTCCCCTTGGGGATCGAGAATCCCCTCATCCACCAAGGCAAAAATCCACTCGGCATGCACCGCCGTTTCCCGGCATAATTCGGCCAAGCTGAAGCGCAGTTCATCCTCGATAACCACGCCTGTTACGACTGTTTCGAGATGATGACTCTGATCAACCATTTTATACTCCCAAATGCGCGCGCGGATTAAAGTCGAAATCCTGCGCCATCTGTTCATAAAGGGCTTTTGTTTTTTTATCTTTGGCGGGCGGCAAGGCCACATTGAGCACAACGTAAAGATCGCCTTTGTTTTTTGCGGGAATGCCGCGGCCTTTCAATCGCAGCTTTTGGCCGGCTTTGGCGTTTGGCGGAATTTTTAATTGCACAGGCCCTTCCGGTGTCGGGATTTGAATGCTTGCACCCAAGATTATTTCCCAAGGCGCGGTGGGCAGATCAAGATAAACATCTCCGCCTTCGACATGATAAAAAGGGTGGGGTTTGAAAGCGACGTTCAAATAAAGGTCTCCCGCCGGCGCATTGCCTAAACCCGGCGCCCCTTGTCCCGCAAGCCGGATGCGTTGCCCCTGTTTGATGCCTTTGGGAATTTTCACTTTTAAGCGATGTTCCTGTGTTTTGACATGGCCTTCCCGGTCTATGACGGGGCTGCGTAAGGTGAGTACTTGCGTTGCGCCGTGATAGGCGTCTTCCAGATTAATGAGTACCTTTGCTGTCCGGTCTTCGCCGCGTGCGTGCATTGCGGTGCTCTGGGCTTGCCGGAAAGCGCCGCCTGCCTGTCCGAAGAGGGATTCAAAAAAATCGCTGAAGCCGCCCGTGCCCCCGGTAAAGCCCCCGCCGCTGAATTCAAAGCCGCTGTCCCAGTTGGGCGGCGGACGGAATTCCTGACCGCTTTTCCAGTTTGCACCGAGTTGATCGTATGCCGCGCGTTTTTCAGGGTCTTTCAGGACTTCGTAGGCTTCGCCGGCCTCTTTAAATTTTTGTTCGGCATTGGGGACTTTGCTGATATCGGGATGATATAAGCGCGCCAGCTTACGGTAAGCACGCTTGATTTCATCCTGTGTGGCATCGCGTTTGACACCCATAATTTTGTAGTAGTCTTTATATTCCATCAGAAATACATCCGTGTGCCTTAAGGAAAAGACAAGAAGAAAAAATTACGCCTCCTGTATAACCCAATTTGCTCTGTGCGCGCAACTCGAAGCAGGTTGTTTTCAGTCTTAGGCGGTTTCCAATTCCGCGATCGCAGAATTTGGGTTCTTGCTATTCGGCGTAAGCAGGATTACACTTAAGGGTATACCATAAGGGTGATTTTTTCGATTTTGCATCAGCGGTTTTTTTATAATGATCTCGGAGTCTATCATGGCTTTCTTTTCCGGGGAAGAAATTGATTATTTGATCCGTCTGCTGGTTGCCTCTCTCTTTGGGGGCTTGGTGGGTTTGGAGCGCGATATCCACGGACGCGATGCGGGCCTGCGCACACATTTATTGGTGAGCTTGGGTTCCGGGGTCTTTATGGTTTTGTCCGAAGTGGTTGCGGTACTTTCGGCTCAGTCGGGCCAGTCGGGTCATTTTAGTGACCCCAGCCGTATTGCGGCGCAAATCGTAACCGGCATCGGTTTTTTGGGTGCGGGCGTCATTATTAAGGCGGGCGTCAATGTGCGGGGTTTGACCACGGCGGCTTCTTTATGGACCACGGCGGCAATCGGCATGGCGGCAGGGGGCGGATATTATCTTATTTCGGCTTTTACGACGGTGATTGCATTAAGCGGTTTGATTTTATTGAAGCGTTTTGAACAGACTTATGCAAAAGATCATTATCGAAACCTGATCGTGACGACTTCTATGGATGTTCCTTCTTCGAATATTGCCGCACTGATTCAACAAAAACACCTTACCGTTTTAAATTGCGACATCGAAAAAAATTACGAAAACGATGCCGTGGTTTCGCGTTTTTCGCTGCGTTTGCACGATAAAGGGATGCCCGATCAGTTATTTCAGGGCATTCTTCAATCTTTGGAATCTTCTTCCCTGAAACTTAAAAAGGTCAAGTGGAGTGATTCTTAGTGTCGCGTCACGCATGAAATGGCGCCTAGATAAAGACGCCTTGCCTGTTGAATGTCGACACGCCCTAGTCCGCGCTGAGACTTTTCCGCCTGTGTCACCAAGGTTTATTATCGGCGCCCCGTGAAGGGGGCCCGGTGTCTTTTACCCTGAGCGTCCTTAAAAGGCGGTTCAGGATTTAAAATGTTTTTTTCTCCAATAGAGGTAGATTAAAAAAATCGGCATGGTCAGCAGGATTGTTGTGCGGATTCGGTGCGGCGGCTCAAGGGTCATCCGGCTGACGGCTGCGCTTGCAATGATGTAAAGTGTCGGAAGGACATAAAAGTAGTAGGCCCATTTTCGGGCCAGAAGTGCGCCGTAGCCCGCAATGAAGTGAAATGTCGGGAAGACGATAAGGATAAAATACCAGCCTGCTTTACCGGGGAGTCTGAGCCCGAAAACGGGCATTCGGTAGTCCGGATTTTTTAAAATAATGCCGATGTCAATAAGCCCGGCGAGAATCATCAAGAGCCCCAGTGCTCTGAGATCGTAAGGAATTTTTGTTGTGATAGGCGGATTTGAATGGGATAGGTCTCGAGCCATGAGCATTCCTAATTTGAGAGGACGGAGACCTCCGTATTATACGCAGAAAACGGGCTCTGTTGCATCAATCGGGGAAGATAAAAATCGGGTGCCGTATTTGTCATGATGAGGTGCTTCCCGGGTTTTGCAAAATCTCTTTCGGCGCTTTTGTTTCCTTATTTTAATTCGGCTGTTTTGACCAGCAACACGGGTAATACGAGAAAATCCATCACCAGGGACAAGATGATGCTCAATGCGGTCATCAATCCCATATCTGAATTCATTCTAAAACCCTAAAAAGGCGCCACCAATACGACCGTGGTTGCCCACATGGCGGCGCCCAGGGTATGAAAGGCGTAGCGCAGGGTTTCGTGTGATGACATCTCCTGAGTACTTGCTTAACTGGCTGTCTCAAATACTTGACCCGCTCAGTCTTCGTTCTGCGTTGTCCTTCTTGACATCTTAGGGACAAGCGATAAGCTTCTATAATCTACCGAATAAAGGTGCGGAGGTGTGGGGGCATGCCTCGACAAGGGACGGCAATGGCCGATAAAAAAGATTTAGAATCCTTGAGGCTCTTGATCGCGGATCAGGATGCATCGATCCGAACCTATCTTAAGATGGCTCTCACCTTGGTCGCCTTTCATGTTGAGCTTGACGAAGTGACAACGCGTGATGAAGTGATTGCCGCTGTTCAGGGCAAAGACTATGACTGTCTCTTTGTCGATGAGCAAATTCCGGAAGGGGGCGGGCGCAATCTTCTGGCGGAATTGGAAACAATGCGCTGTGATGTGCCTGTGGTGATGATGACCGAGACAAGAGACGAGCAGCTTGCTGTGGTATTACTTCAGGCGGGTGCGACGGATTCCTTGCCGAAAGCCACCATTTCTTCAGAGGTCTTAGAGCGAAAGCTGCGCAACATCATACGCCTTGCCCGGGTGGAACGCGAGCGCAACGCGGCACTGGCCCGTTTTGAAAAAACGAGCAGCCGTCTTCAATACTTGATTGATAACAGTCCTGCGGTGATTTACAGCGCGGTCACCTCCGGTGATTTCAAGATGAGCTATGTCAGTGAAAACATTCGCAACGTGCTCGGATTCAAGCCGCAGGAAATGATTGATGATATGGATTTTTGGATTGATCATATTCATCCGAATGATGTCCAGCAGCTTTTGATGGGCATCCCGAAACTTTTGGTAGAAGGCGGACAGCTTACGCACGAATATCGTTTCCAACACAAAGAAGGACACTATTTGTGGATGCATGATACGCTTCATTTGGTTCAGGATGAGAACGGACAGGCGCTTGAGCTCTTGGGGTCTATGGTTGATATTACGGAACGCAAGGAGATGGAGGAGGCCTTGCGTAAAGAAAAAGAGGAACAGCAAGGCCTCATTCAAGAGCTTAAAAAAGCGAGAAACCAGGTTCTGCAAAATGAAAAGATGGCCGCCATCGGCCAGCTTTCAGCGGGTGTTGCCCATGAAATTAATAATCCGGTGGGTTACATCAACTCGAACTTAAGTTCATTGGAACGCTATGTCGAAAACATGATTGATTTGATTCAGCTCTATCAGGTCACGGAAAAAACCCTTGAAAAAGACCACCCGGAACTGTTCAGCCTGGCGCAGGATATTCGCGAAAAAATTGATCTGGAATTTATTAAGGAGGACATCGGCGATTTAGTGAAAGAGTCTAAAGAAGGGGCCAAGCGGGTTAAAGAGATTGTACAGGGTTTGAAAGAATTTTCGCATGTCGATGAGTCGGAATGGCAATGGGCGGATATCCACAAAGGACTGGAGAGTACGCTGAATATTGTGCATAACGAGATTAAATATAAAGCGGTTGTTAAAAAAGAATACGGCGAGCTTCCTCAAGTGGAGTGTCTTGCTTCTCAACTGAACCAGGTTTTTATGAATATACTCGTGAATGCCGCACATGCCATCGAAGAAAAAGGGGTGATTACTTTGAGAACGGGACGAGAGGGGGAAGCGGTTTGGGTTGAAATTTCCGATACGGGGAAAGGGATTCCCGAGGATGAAATTTCGCGCATATTTGATCCTTTCTTTACCTCCAAACCCGTTGGCGTCGGCACGGGTTTGGGTTTATCTCTGTCTTACAGTATTGTCGATAAACATAATGGACGGATTGATGTTAAGAGCGTACTTGGAAAGGGAACATCATTTACGGTGTGGATTCCCGTAAAACATTGCGATGAAGAATCATCGCTTATTCATCACGGCGAGAGAGAAGAGGTTTCCGGTGGAACACAGTAAAAAGAGCGTGACGCTCCTGTTTGTAGATGACGAAGAGAATATTTTGAACTCTTTAAAACGGCTTTTTCGGCCCAAAGGTTATACGGTTTTTACGGCGACGGGAGGTGCGGAAGGCTTGGAATGGCTTGAGAGAGAGGCCGTTGATCTTGTGATTTCGGATATGCGGATGCCCGGAATGGACGGGGCCGCTTTTCTCAAGCAAGTGGCCCGGCGCTGGCCGGAGACGATTCGGATTTTGCTCACGGGTTATGCGGACTTGACCTCCACCATATCCGCAATCAATGAGGGCCACATCACAAGTTATGTCAGTAAACCCTGGGAAGATTCCGATCTGTCGTTAACGGTCGAACAAGCCCTGGAACGGCGAAATCTGGAAAAAGAGAAAGAAAGGCTTGAGGCCTTGACAAAAGCCCAGAATGAAGAACTGCTCAAACTGAACAGCGTTCTGGAACAACAAGTCACCGAACGGACAGAGGAAGTCCGGGAAGCCTTGTTACTGCTGGAAGAGGCACACAGCGCGCTTAAGCAACAGTATGCCTCTTCATTAAAGGATTATGCAAAGCTGCTGGATGAACTGGATCGCGAGAAAAAAATCAATGCCGGGCTTCGGCAGTCGGTTCATGAAGCGGGCCGGAAGTGAAATCAAATTGCAAAAAATTGCGTCGAGGCTTCAGGCTTTAACGCCGTTTTGTTGACCGGGGAAGGGTGTATGGAAAATATCGGGTATCCGGGGACACTGCTTTTTGTGGATGACGAAGAAAACATTCTTCGATCATTAAAACGGCTTTTTCGACCGCTCCGCTATCGCGTTTTGACCGCATCAAGCGCAGCGCTCGGACTTGAGGTTTTCGAACAGGAAGAGATCGACTTGGTGATTTCCGACATGCGGATGCCGGAAATGGATGGCGCTGCTTTTCTGAAAGCCGTTGCGGCCCGTTGGCCGGACACCGTTCGAATCCTGCTGACAGGTTATGCCGATATGGAATCAACCATTCGGGCAGTGAACGAAGGAAACATCTACCGTTACGTGAGCAAACCCTGGGAAGAACATGACCTGTGTTCGACCGTAAAACAGGCCTTGGCGCAAAAAAATCTGGAGCGGGAAAAAGCGCGTCTGGAAGCCCTGACACGCAAGCAGAATGAAGAACTCGCAGCACTGAACGCAGATCTTGAAAAAAAGGTCGAAGCGCGGACCGAAGAAGTACGCCAGACCATGAGTTTTTTAGAACTGGCGCACGAATCGCTCAAAAAACAATTTATTACCTCCGTGAAGGTCTTTGCGAACCTGATTGATATTCGGGAAGGTAAGCTTGCGGGACATTCCAAACGGGTGTCTGATTGGGCAAAGGCCTTGGCCGATCGCCTGAAATTTTCTGAAAAAGACCGGGATGATGTCTATTTTGCCGCCCTGCTTCATGATATCGGAAAGATCGGTTTGCCCGATCTCCTGCTGCAAAAGCCCTATCACGCCCTGAATTCGGAGGATCGAGCGGCTGTGGAGAAGCACCCGCTCGTCGCTCAGGGGGCATTGATGGCCCTGGAGCAGCTTCAAGATGCCGCAACACTGATCCGTTCTCATCACGAACATTTCGACGGGGATGGTTATCCGGACGGTTTGAAGTATAACGACATCCCGTTGGGCGCACGTATTCTTGCCGTTGTGAATGACTATGATGCCTTGCAAATCGGGACTTTAATGACCCGAAAACTGCCCGAAAGAGAAGCACGGAATTTTTTGCTGGAAGAAAGCGGGAAGCGTTATGATCCGGCGGTCGTCAATGCCTTCATGCTACTATTGGATGAAGGCAATCGGGATGTTGAGGTATCGGGGGGAGAGCTGAAGGTCAAGTCTTCAGCCTTGAAAAGCGGCATGGTGTTGTCCAGGGATTTCATCACAAACGGGGTACTCATTTTGTCCGAAGGGCATGTGCTCAATCCGGGCATCATTAAAAAAATTTACAGCTTTGAAGCCGCCTTGCAGTCTGATATCGAATTGTATATTCGCTCTGAATCCGTAAACGCACTTTAAAGCGGGTCTGATTTTGAAAAGGGAAGAAGGGATGACCGGGGTTGAGAAGATGCAAAAAGTCGAGCTGCATCAGCATGTGGATGGTTCGATTCCCGTTGATGTGACTTGGCGACTCATGAAAAAACACGGCCTTCATCCGGTTGAAACAAAAAAAGAGATGGAAAAACTCTTGGTACTGCAAGAAGGCGAAGAGGGGGCCTTGCTGCGTTATCTCGATAAATTCCATTATCCGCAGTGGATTACGCAATTTTATGACAACATTACTTTTGTGATTGAATCCATTATTGCCGAAGCCTATGATAACAATGTCCGCCTGCTTGAATTGCGTTATGCGCCCATCATCCACTCTTTTGCCGGACTCACTCTGCGTCAGACCATCAGTTCGGTGTTAAGCGGGATTAACAAAGCCAAGAAACGTTTTCCGGACATGGAACTCGGTTTGATTGTCATTGCCATGCGTCATCAGGGGCCGCATATCGCGAAGATTCTGGCGCGGCAGGCGATTTCGGAGTCTCAGTTCCTTCACCAACGCGCGGGGGTCATCGGCTTTGATCTTGCCGGGGCCGAGCGCGGAAATCCGGCGCGCCTCTTCGGGGAATCCTATGCCATCGCCCGCGCCGGGGGCTTGCATCTCACCATTCATGCGGGGGAAGATGAGGGCCCGCAGGCGATTTGGGAATCCATTGATATCCTGGGCGCGACACGCATCGGGCACGGTTGCTCGGCGATTCAAGACAAAACCCTGTTAAAGCGTCTGGCAAAAGACCGGATTCTGATTGAATGTTGTTACACCTCCAATTACCAAACCGGGGCGGTTAAAATCGGGGCGCCCCATCCCATCCTGACTTTTCTTGAACATGGCATTCCTGTTTCGATTTGCACCGACAATACAACAGTTTCAGCCACTGATCAAAACAAGGAAAACCAAATCCTCCTGCAATGGCTGAGTCTTACGGACTTGGCCGAAATTCACAAAAATGCCGAAAAATACTCCTTTGTGCATCACAATGGAAAACCGCGCGCTCTGCATGCCAAAACAAGAGGGAGCAAGCGAAAAAACACTTGAAGCCACGAGCCTGAATCCTTTTCGTTTTAAGCCCGGTTTTTAAAATTTTTTAGGGCATGTCGACATTCAACCTAAAGTTTTGCCTGAGATTTTCCGATAGGGAAAGAAGGGGGATCTGTGCGGGGGGGGGGAAGGCTTGATGAAACCCCTGCGGCAAATCATTTTTCTGTCGGTTGAATAGGAATGTTCTGCGCTATTTCCGTCGATTTTTTTAAGATCGGGTAAAAGGGTAAAAGTGATGTCTAAAACCTTAACAAAAAATAACCTCCTTGTTTTTCGAGACTTTATTCAGAAACGGACGGGGCTTTTTTTCCCGGAATCCCGTTTTCATGCCATTGAAGACATCCTTGCTTCTCATGTTCGAAAGGCACCCTATGAAGATTTGAATACATACTTTTTTTTCCTGAAATCTGAAAAAGGCGCAGATCATCTTGAACATTTGATTTCCTGTCTTACGACCAATGAAACGTATTTTTTCAGAGGGAAAGCCCACTTCGACCTGCTTGAAAAACAGATTCTTCCTAAAATTATTCAAAGAGAAGCCAATACCTCAAAAAGCATTCGTATTTGGAGTGCAGGCTGCTCGACAGGAGAAGAACCGTATTCGATCGCGATTCTTTTAAAAACTTTAATCCCCAATATTGATGAGTGGCATATTCAGGTTGTTGCGACGGACATTGATGAGGCTGCCCTAAAAAAAGCGCGCGCCGGAGGCTACGGGCAATGGTCTTTCAGGGGGCTCGATAGCGATCTTGTAATGCACGCCTTTACAAAAAAGCAGGATCTTTACTACATAAACGCGGCGTACAAGCCCTTGGTTTCTTTTCATCGCAATAATCTCATTTCAGATCCGCTCCCCCAAACAGACTCCTCGCCCGTCTCCTTCGATATCATCTTTTGTCGGAACGTGACGATTTATTTTGAGCAAGAGACAATCAAAACCCTCGCTTCAAAATTTCATGCGGCCTTGAAAGAAGGGGGTTATTTGATTGTCGGGGACGCGGAGCATTCTGCTGAAAACTACGCTTTGTTCAAATCCCGAACCTTTCCCGGTGCGATCCTGTA
>Ga0256830_1002344_pt1 | contig 12557 bp, 14 predicted proteins | sample 128326metaG_FD_190537 | JGI IMG/M metagenome (GOLD analysis project Ga0256830, IMG submission 190537) | Hydrothermal vent microbial communities from Lau Basin, Pacific Ocean - 128-326 | ecosystem: Environmental > Aquatic > Marine > Hydrothermal vents | place: Pacific Ocean: Lau Basin | collected...
CGGCGGAAGCTGCCCGGGCGTTCCGGGATCGTGACGCTGAACAGGGCCTCGCGGCGCTCGCCGAGGTCGGCGCGTTCGGCGACGTGGCGCAGGCGGTCGAAGTTCATGTTGGCGCCGCTGTCGATGGCCACCAGTTCCTCGCCGGCGATGCCTTCCCGTTCGACGTATTTCTTCAGCCCGGCCACCGCCAGCGCGCCGGCCGGCTCGGCGATGGAGCGGGTGTCGTCGAAGATGTCCTTGATGGCCGCGCAGATCTCGTCGGTCTTGACCAGGATAATCTCGTCCACCGCCTCGCGCGCGATGCGAAACGGCTCCTCGCCGGCCTGCCTGACCGCGACGCCGTCGGCGAAGATGCCCACCTGGTCCAGCAGCACAGGTTCGCCGGCGGCCAGCGCCGCGTGCATGCACGGGGCGTCCTCGGGTTCGACGCCGATGATCTTGACCTCCGGGCGCCGGGTCCTGACGTAGGCCGCGATGCCGGCGATCAGCCCGCCGCCGCCCACCGGCACGAAGATCGCGTGCAGCGGTTCGGGGTGTTGTTGCAGGATCTCCCGTGCCACGGTGCCCTGGCCGGCGATCACCGCCGGGTCGTCGTAGGGGGGGATGTAGGTCATGCCGCGCTCGCGCACCAGTTCACGGGCGTGCTGGGCCGCGTCGTCGTAGGCGTTGCCGTGCAGGATCACCTGCGCGCCGAGGCGTTCCACCGCGTGCACCTTGATGTCCGGCGTGGTCTTCGGCATCACGATCAGCGCGTCCAGTTTCAGGCGGTGGGCGGCCAGTGCGACCCCCTGCGCATGGTTGCCGGCGGAGGCCGCGATGACGCCCTTTTCCCGCTGCGCGTCACTGAGAGTAGCGATCTTGTTGTGGGCGCCGCGCAGCTTGAAGCTGAATACCGGTTGCAGGTCTTCGCGCTTGAGCCAGACGCGGTTGCCGAGCCGGGCGGACAGGGTGCGGGCCGGTTCCAGCGGGGTCTCCCGGGCCACGTCGTAGACCTGCGCGGCGCGGATCATGTCGGCGTACTGTGTTAGCGTGGGTTTTGACATGGCCGCTACGGTACCAGCTCGGTCCAGCCCTGTCAGGGGCTTTGCGGTATACTGCCGCCAGCTGACGACTGTGGTCAGAATGTCTACGAAGGAAACAACAATGAATCAAGACGACCTGAAAAAAGCGGTGGCCCGTGCCGCCATCGAATACATCAAGCCCGGCATGATCGTCGGTGTCGGCACCGGCAGTACCGCCAATTTCTTCATCGACGAGCTGGCCGCGATCAAGGGTCAGATCGAAACCACGGTGGCCAGCTCGGAGGCCTCGGCGGATCGCCTGAAGGGGCACGGCATTCCGGTGGAGGATCTCAACATGGTCAGCGAGATCGACGTGTACGTGGATGGTGCCGACGAGGCCAACAAGTACCTGCACCTGATGAAGGGTGGCGGTGGTGCGCTGACCCGCGAGAAGATCGTCGCCGCGGTGTCCCGGCAGTTCGTCTGCATTGCCGACGAATCCAAGCTGGTGGACATCATGGGCGAGTTCCCGCTGCCCATCGAGGTGATCCCGATGGCGCGTTCCTACGTGGCGCGTGAACTAGTGAAACTGGGTGGACAGCCGGCCTACCGCGAGGGCTTCGTCACCGACAACGGCAACGTGATCCTCGACGTGCACGGCCTGCAGATCATGAATCCTGTGGAGCTGGAAACCACCCTCGACGGCATCGTCGGCGTGGTCACCAACGGCCTGTTCGCCAAGCGCCCGGCGGACGTGCTGCTGCTGGGTACGCCGGACGGGGTGAAGACCATCACTTGAGTACCTTCCGCCAGCTTCGCATCCTGGTACTGCTGCTGATCCTGTTCTTGGTGGCGGCGGGCAGCTGGCTGGCGAAACTGCGCAGCACGGACTGGGATGCGCCGCTGGTGGTTGCGCTATACCCGATAGCCGGCGACCATAGCAGCCGCACGTGGGAATTCGTGCGCGGCCTGTCGGTGGAGGATTTCAGCGACATCGAGGACTTCTTCAGCGAGGAGGCGGCCCAGTATGGGCTGGCGCTGACGCAGCCGGTGGACGTGGTGCTGGGGCCGGTGCTGGATGAACCGCCGCCAGCACCGCCGGCGGAGCACAGCCTGCCCGGCACGGTATGGTGGAGTCTGAGCATGCGCTACTGGGGTTGGCGGGTGGCCCGGGAATACGGGCCGCCGGCGGACATCCAGATATTCGTGCTGTTCCACGACCCGGCGCGCAGCGACCGCCTGCGGCACAGCATGGGCCTGCAGAAGGGGTTGCTCGGGGTGGTCCATGCGTTTGCCGATGTACGCCAGGTGGGCACCAACAACGTGATCATCGCCCACGAGTTCCTGCACACGCTGGGGGCCACCGACAAGTACGATCCGCGCACCTCGCTGCCGCTGTACCCGGCGGGCTATGCGGAGCCGCTGCGGGTGCCACGGTTTCCGCAACGCTACGCAGAGATCATGGGCGGGCGCATCCCGCTGAGCGAGACCCGTGCCGAGCAGCCATGGGGCTTCGGCCAGGTGCTGGTGGGCGAATTCACCGCGCGCGAGATACGCTGGGTGCGCTGACTACAACCTGGCCATTAGAATGGATCGTCCTGATCCGTTTAATAGCGCCCGTAAAATACGGGCGCAACCGTGCGATTTGCTTGCTCAATTGCCGGGTTAATAAGGATCCGGCCGTTGCTGCCGAAAACAGGCTGGAAGCAGCGGAGACGACATTGAACATCCCAGGCCTCGTTCACTGACATGACACAATTGCAAACGGAACTCATCGTTGCCCCGCGAGGCTGGACCCACCCGGGCTGGGACGGGAACTTTTTTCCTGCCGACCTGCCCGATGACTGGCGCCTGTCCTATTTCAGCAACGAATTCCGCGCGGTGGTGGTGCCGGAGCCGGACTGGCTGGAGGCGCCGGTGGTGGAGATCGAGCGCTGGGTCAACGACACACCGGAGGAATTCGCGTTCTACCTGGAAATGGCGGGTCCGGCGGTGGATTGGTCGCGGGTGGCCGAACTCATCCAGCCACTGGCCGGCCAGATGGGTGGATTCATCCTGCGTCCGGACGTGGTGGACCCGGATCTGGCAATGATGGCCGCGAGCCTGGATGCGGCTACCGCGCTGGCCCCGGTCAGCCTGCTGCTGCCGGAGGGCGTGGAGCCCAGTGCCGAGGGGCTGGGCCTGCTGGCCGAGTCCGGTGCGGAGCTGGGCTGGCGTGCCGGGCACGGTGTACCCTATTGGCGCGGTGGTGGCCTGGGTGTGATCCACGTATCCGGCAACATGACCTACACCCCCCGTCAGTGGCGTGAGATCATCGAGGCCGGCCTGGCCGGTGGCAGCGAGGGTGCGCATCACACGCTGCTGTCGGTGCTGGAGGGCACGGATCCGAGGCTGGATCAGCTGCGCGCCGCGGTAATGATCGGGGATATGCTGGCGCTGCCGACGGTACACGATTAGAGTCCCGGTACCGGCGCAGCAGGTGCTGCCCCGGGTTGCAAATCAACAACAACCAACGAATACGGTCTTCGTTTCGACCCCAAGCCATGACATCACACGCCGACGAACCGCTGGTGCGGATCCGCAACCTGGTCTATGCCCGAGGTGACCGTCCGATCTTCGATGGGGTGGACATCGATATCCGGCGCGGACAACTGACCGCGATCATGGGCCCCAGCGGCACCGGCAAGACCACGCTGCTGCGCCTGATCGGTGGCCAGTTGCGCCCCGATGCCGGCACGCTGCAGGTGGACGGCCAAAATGTCGCCGAACTCGGGCTTCGTGATCTGTACGAGCTGCGCAAGCGCATGGGCATGCTGTTTCAGAACGGCGCCCTGCTCACCGACATCAACGTGTTCGACAACGTGGCCTTTCCGCTGCGCGAGCACACCCGCCTGCCTGAATCCATGATCCGCGACCTGGTGCTGATGAAGCTGAACGCGGTGGGGCTGCGCGGCGCGCGTGACCTGATGCCCAGTGAACTGTCCGGCGGCATGGCGCGCCGCGTGGCGCTGGCCCGGGCCATTGCGCTGGACCCGATGATGATCATGTACGACGAACCCTTCACCGGGCAGGATCCCATTTCCATGGGCGTGCTGGTGACGCTGCTGCGCACCCTCACGGATGCGCTGGGGCTGACCTCGGTGATGGTGTCCCACGATGTACAGGAAAGCCTGTCCATTGCCGACTACGTGTACGTGATATCCGAAGGCAAGGTGGTGGAGCACGGTACGCCGGACGCGCTGCGGCAGTCCGAGTCACCCTGGGTGCAGCAGTTCCTGAAGGGCCTCGGTGATGGCCCGGTACCGTTCCATTTCCCGGCGCCGGATTACGGCGCAGACCTGATGGGCGAGGTGGCGGGGTGATCAGGGCCTTGCAGCGACTGGGGGCGGGTACCCTGGGCGTGGCGGAACGCCTGGGGCGTGGCCATCTGTTTCTGATCCATGTGCTGCGCGGATTCCCGGCGCTGTTGCCACGTTTCGGGCTGGTGATCCAGCAGCTGTTTTCGGTGGGGGTGCTGTCGCTGCTGATCATCGCGGTGTCCGGCACCTTCGTGGGCATGGTGCTGGCGCTGCAGGGTTATTACACGCTGGTGGATTTCGGTGCCACCGAGTCGCTGGGCGTGATGGTGGCCCTGTCCCTGGTGCGGGAACTGGGGCCGGTGGTGGCCGGGCTGCTGTTCGCCGGGCGCGCCGGTTCCGCGCTCACCGCCGAGATCGGCCTGATGAAGGCCACCGAGCAGTTGTCGGCGATGGAGATGATGGCCGTGGATCCGCTGCATCGCGTGGTTGCACCCCGTTTCCTCGCCGGTATCCTGGCCATGCCGCTGCTGGCCGCGATCTTCAGTGCCCTCGGTGTGCTGGGCGGCTACTTCGTCGCGGTGGGCCTGCTGGGCGTGGACGACGGCGCGTTCTGGTCACAGATGCAGGCCAAGGTGGAATTGTACGACGATGTGCTCAACGGGGTGATTAAGAGTATCGTGTTCGGCTTCGTGGTGACCTGGATCGCGGTGTTCGAGGGTTATGACACGGTGCCCACCTCGGAGGGCGTCAGCCGCGCCACCACCAATACCGTGGTGCATGCGTCGCTGGCGGTGCTGGGGCTGGACTTCGTGCTCACGGCGCTGATGTTCGGAGATTAGGCAGTTGAGGCAGAGAGAGAAGCGGGGGATCGCAACATGATGTATTCCAAAACGGTGCAGGTCTGGGTGGGCCTGTTCGTGGTGGCCGGCATGGCGGCGCTGCTGGTGTTGGCGATGAAGGTCAGCAACATCAGTGCGCTTACCGAGACCGAGGGCTTCGAGGTGACCGGGCGTTTCGAGAACATCGGTGGCCTGAAGGTACGCTCGCCGGTGACCATGGCGGGCGTGGTGGTCGGCCGGGTGTCCAGGATCGGTTTCGACCGTGAGTCCTACGAGGCCGTGGTGACGCTGAACATCCAGCGCCAGTACGACAATATCCCCGAGGACAGCACGGCGTCCATCTTCACTGCCGGCCTGCTCGGTGAGCAGTACATCGGGCTGGAGCCGGGCGGTGCGGAAGAGGTGTTGAAACAGGGCAGCGAGCTGCAGCTGACCCAGTCCGCCCTCGTGCTGGAGCAGATCATCGGGCAGTTTCTGGTGAGCCAGGCGGACAAGTAACATGCGCCTGTGTTCGTTGCCCGTGGTCGCCATGCTCGCCGCCGCCATGCCGGTGCAGGCCGAGACCGTGGTGCTGGACCTGCCGCAGGCCATCAGCCGTGCGCTGGCCACCGACCCGCTGGTGATCGAGAAACAACAGCTGGTGCAGGCCGCGCGCAGCCAGTTACGCGAGGCCCGGGGCGCGAAGGACTGGATCTTCGATGTCAACGGCTTCGTCGGCCTCGCGCCCACCGTGCGCGGCGGCCTGTTCGAGACCACCGACGCCAGCGGTACACGTTCCGTCGGCATACCCAGGAACGCGTTCGATATCGACGGCCTGTCACCGTGGTACGTGGTGGAGTTTGGCGCGATCAAGCCGCTGCATACCTTCGGCAAGATCAAGCACTATTCCCGCGCCGCCGCCGGCAATATCCAGGTCAAGCAGGGCGACGTGCTGCTGCAGCGCAACGAGACCCTGCTCAACGTGACCCGTGCCTACAACGGCTACCTGGCCGCGAAGGACACCCGCCTGCTGCTGGAGGACGCGCTGGGCAGGTTGCAGTCCGCGCTGGAGCTGGTCGAGGGCTGGCTGGACGAGGGCGAAGGTGAGGCCACGCAGTCCGACCTGTTTGCGTTGCGGACCGGCGTGGCGATGCTGAACCGTTACATCGCCGAGGCGCAAGGTTTCGAGGATATCGCGCTGGCCGGCCTGCGGCTGCTCACCGGGGTGGCGCCGGGAGACAGGCTCGAACTGGCGGACGATCGCCTGCGCCCGGTGGCCTTGCCCGACGATGAACTGGAGGCCCTGCAGGCCCGGGCGCTGGTGAAGCGCCCCGAGGTGCGCCAGCTGGCGGCTGGCCTGGATGCGCGGCGCGAGCTGATGCGGGCCAAGAAGAGTGAGGCCAATCCCAATCTGTACACCGGCGTGGTGGGGCTGATCTCCTACGCGCCGCTGCGCGAGGATGTCACCAGTGTCAGTGTCTACGACCCGTTCAATACCGCCGGCGCGACGCCGATACTGGGGCTGAAGTGGGACTGGGCCAGTGGTCGCCAGCCGGCCCAGGTGGCCCAGGCCCAGGCCGAGCTGAACGCGACCCTGGCGCTGAAATCCTATGCCCAGCATGGCATCCCGTTCCAGGTCGCCGAGCAGTACCACACGGTGCATGCCCACTACAAAATGGTGCGGGAACTCTACGAGGCCAGCCGCAACGGCCGGCGCTGGATGTTGAGCAGCCTGCTGGATTTCGAGGCCGGAAACGAAAAGGCCGACAAGGTCATCACCGCGTTCCTGGCCTACGTCCAGGCCTACAGCGAATACCTGAAGGTGGTGAACGACTACAATCTGCACGTCGCACGATTGCGCGTGGTTACCGGAGAGAGCGCAGAGACGAGCGCGGGAGACACACAATGAACTCGAATATTTTCAGGATCTGTCTGCTTGGGGCGATGCTGCTGGCCAGCGGCGCGGCACTGGCGATACAGGCGCCGCAGGATCTGGTCGCGGAGACCACCGAGAAGATTACCAGCATACTGCGCGACGAGCAGGAGGCCATCAAGGCCAATCCGCAGCGCTTGTACGATATCGTGGATGGCGTGGTGGCCCCGAAGTTCGATTTCATGCGCATGTCGCGCTGGGTGCTGGGCAAGTACTGGCGCAAGGCCAAGCCCGAGGAAAAGAAACAGTTCGCCCGCGAGTTCCGCACCCTGCTGGTGCGCACCTATGCCAAGGCACTGAATGACAACTACGACAAGCAGATCGACATGCTGCCGGTGCGCAAGAAGAAGGGCGGCAAGGAGGTCATCGTGCGCACCGAGGTGCAGCAGCAGGCCGGCTTTCCGATACCCATCAATTACAAGATGTACCTCGCGGGGGATGCGTGGAAGGTGTTCGACGTCAGCGTGGACGGCATCAGCCTGGTGGCCAACTACCGCAGTTCCTTTGCCAAGGAGATTCGCGCCGACGGCCTGCCCAAGCTGATCAACCGGCTGGCGCTGCGCAACCAGAAGGCCGGCGAGGGACAGGATGCCAACTGATTCGCCCCGCGCTCCCGGCTTGCGCGCCACCGACAGTGGCCGGTGGCTCGTCGACGGTGAATTGACCCTGCACACGGTGTCGGCGCTGGTTACGGCCAGTGGCGCCCTGTTCGGTGGCGACGGTGATATCGACGTCGACCTGGCGGCGGTGTCGCGCGCCGACAGCGCCGGTGTCGCGCTGCTGGTGCAGTGGCGGCGGGAGGCGCGTCGCCGCCAGCGCACGGTGCACTTTCACAATGTTCCCGGCCAGATGTTGTCCATCGCACGGCTTTGCGGCGTCGACGAACTGCTGGCCCTGAACTGAGCCATGTCCTCGGCGGTTTCCATATGCGCGGTGCACAAGCACTTCGGTGCCCTGCATGCGCTGGACGACGTGTCGCTGGAGATACCCCGGGGCAGCTTCTTCGGCCTGCTGGGGCCCAACGGCGCCGGCAAGTCCACGTTGATCAACATCATGTCCGGCCTGGTGAAGGCGGACGCCGGCAGCGTGACGGTAATGGGCCACGACGTGGTCGGCGCCTATCGCCAGTCGCGCCACGCGCTGGGGGTGGTGCCGCAGGAGCTGGTGTACGACCCGTTCTTCACGGTGCGGGAGATGCTACTGCTGCAGTCCGGTTACTTCGGCCACGGCCGCGAAAACCACCCGTGGATCGACGAGCTGCTGGAGACCCTCAGCCTCAGCGACAAGGCCGACACCAATCTCCACGACCTGTCCGGCGGCATGAAACGCCGCGTGCTGATCGCCCAGGCCCTGGTGCACAGGCCCGAGGTGGTGGTGCTGGACGAGCCCACCGCCGGCGTGGACGTGGAGCTGCGCCAGGCCCTGTGGCACTTCACCAAGCGTCTGCACGGCGATGGCCGCACCATCCTGCTCACCACCCATTACCTGGAAGAGGCCGAGGCCCTGTGCGAGCAGATCGCGGTGCTCAACCGCGGGCGGGTGGTTGCGCTGGACAGCAAGCAGGCGCTGCTGGCGCGCTGCCCCTATCGCACCCTGCGCCTGGCGGTGGATCGCGCTGACCTGGCCCTGCCCGATGCGGTGCGCGCGCTGGTGGTCGACACCCACGACAACTGCATCACGCTGCGCCTGCATAAGGCCGACAACCCCATCGGTGATGTGCTGAAGGCGGTTCAGGCCGCCGGCCTGGAGGTGATCGACCTCAGCATCGAGGAGGCCGGGCTGGAAGAGGTGTTTATCGGCCTGACCGGGGAGCCGGCCGGCGAGACCGCGGAGGCCGCGCCATGAGCGGGAGCGCCTGGTATGGCATGTACACGCTGTTCAAGAAGGAGGTGCGGCGCTTCCTGAAGGTCACCGTACAGACGGTGCTGACGCCGGTGGTGACCGCGCTGCTGTACCTGCTGGTGTTCGGCCAGGCGCTGGAGGGCAATGTCGAGGTCTATCCCGGGGTGAGTTACTCCGCGTTTCTGATCCCGGGGCTGATGATGATGTCCATCATCCAGAACGCGTTTGCCAACAGCTCGTCCAGCCTGATTCAGTCCAAGATGACCGGCAACCTGGTGTTCGTGTTGCTGTCGCCGATATCTGCGCTGGAGTTCTTCACCGCGTTCACGCTGGCGGCGGTGGTGCGCGGGGTGCTGGTGGCGCTGGCGGTGTACCTGGTGGCGATCCTGTTCGTGGACCTGCCGCTGGCGGCGCCGTGGGCGGTGGTGGTGTTCGCGGTGCTGGGCAGCGCCACGCTGGGTGCGCTGGGGGTGATGGCCGGGGTGTGGGCGGAAAAGTTCGATCAGCTGGCCGGCTTCCAGAATTTCTTCATCCTGCCCCTGTCGTTCCTCAGCGGAGTGTTCTATTCCATCCATTCGCTGCCGGACATGTGGCAGGCCGTGTCCCAGTTCAACCCGTTTTTCTATCTGATCGACGGTTTCCGCTACGGTTTCTTCGGCATCGCCGACGCCGATGTCGGGTTGAGTGTACTGGTGTCGGCGGCCTTTTTGCTGCTGATCGGCGGCGCAGCGCTGCTGATGCTGGAAAAGGGTTACAAAATACGCGGCTAGGCGGTATCCTACGCGGTTCCGGTCGATCAACGGCTCGCCGTGGGCGGTCGCCCTTTTGATTCAAAGAGTTAGCAACTACGGCGCGCGTCCAACGCGCGTCTCTGGGAAAGCGATATGGAACCAAACGAAGTCAAGGCCCTGATCGAGGCCGGCATGCCTGATGCCGATGTCACCGTGAACGGCGATGGCAGCCATTTCGAGGCTCGCGTGATCTCCCCGGCGTTCGAGGGCAAGTCCCTGGTGGCGCAGCAGAAAATGGTCTATGCGACACTGGGGGAGCAGATTACCAGTGGCGCGTTGCACGCGCTGACCATCAAGACCTACACGCCCGAGAAATGGGCCCAGGCCAGCAAACTGCAGGTCGGCGCCGGCTGATCCTGTTTCCCTGTTCCCGGGCTGGCGGCATGGGCCGGGGTGAAATCTCAAGAACCTGGTTGTTATCAAATGGATAAACTGATCATCACGGGCGGGGCCGTACTCGACGGCACCATTCGTATCTCCGGCGCCAAGAATGCCGCGCTGCCGATGCTGGCCGCCACGCTGCTGGCCGACGGCCCGATGACCGTGGGCAACGTGCCCCACCTGCAGGACATCACCACCACGATGGAGCTGCTCGGCGCAATGGGCGTGACCCTGGTGATCGACGAAAAGCTGTCCATCGAAACCGATGTTTCCACCATCAAACAGCTCTACGCGCCGTACGACCTGGTCAAGACGATGCGTGCATCGATCCTGGTGCTGGGCCCGATGCTGGCCCGCTTCGGAGAGGCCGAGGTGTCGTTGCCCGGCGGTTGCGCGATCGGCAGCCGGCCGGTGAACCTCCATATCCACGGACTGCAGGCCATGGGCGCGGACATCACCGTGGAAAACGGCTACATCAAGGCACGCGCATCGCGCCTGAAGGGTACCACCCTGGTGCTGGACGTGGTCACCGTCACCGGCACCGAGAATCTGATGATGGCCGCGACCCTGGCCGAAGGTACCACGGTGCTGGAGAACGCGGCCCGCGAGCCCGAGGTGGTGGACCTGGCCAACTGCCTGAACAAGATGGGTGCGAAGATCACCGGCGCCGGTACCCCCACCATCACCATCGAGGGCGTGGAAAAGCTCCATGGCGTGCGTTACGACGTGGTGCCGGACCGGATCGAGACCGGCACCTACCTGGTGGCCGCCGCGATTACCGGCGGGCGTATCCTGGTGAAAGATACCCGCCCGGACATGCTCGACGCGGTGCTGGCCAAGCTGCGCGACGCCGGCGCCGAGATCGAGACCGGCGAGGACTGGATCTCGCTGGACATGCACGGCAGGCGGCCCAAGGCGGTGGACGTGCACACCGCGCCGTACCCGGCCTTTCCCACCGATATGCAGGCCCAGTTCAGTGCGCTGAACGCGGTGGCCGAGGGCGTCGCCACCATCACCGAGACGGTGTTCGAGAATCGCTTCATGCACGTGCAGGAAATGGAGCGCATGGGGGCGGACATCCGCCTCGAAGGCAACACCGCCATCGTCAACGGTGTCGGGCAGTTGACCGCGGCGCCGGTGATGGCCACGGACCTGCGTGCGTCGGCGAGCCTGGTGCTGGCCGGCCTGGTGGCCAAGGGTGATACCGAGGTGAACCGCATCTACCACATCGACCGCGGCTACGAACGCATCGAGGAGAAACTGCAGCAGCTGGGCGCGAGCATTCGGCGGGTGCCGAATTAACAGGTAGGACTGAGGGCACAGGACTGGGGACTCAGTGTGTGGGGTGCAAGATATGAGTGAAAACGACAGCCTGATCATCGCCCTGTCCAAGGGGCGCATCTACAAAGAGACGCTGCCGCTGCTCCGGCATGCCGGTATCGAACTGGTGGACGATCCCGACACCAGCCGCAAGCTCATCCTCGATACCAACCACGCCGACGTGAAGGTGCTGATCCTGCGCGCCACCGACGTACCCACCTACGTGCAATACGGCGCCGCGGACGTCGGCGTGGCGGGCAAGGACGTGCTCATGGAGCACGGCGGCGAAGGCCTGTACGAGCCGGTGGATCTGAAGATCGCCCGCTGCAAGCTGATGACCGCCGGGCGCAAAGGCGAACAGGATGTGCTGCCAAGCCAACGCCTGCGCGTGGCCACCAAGTTCGTCAACAGCACCCGGCGCTTCTACGCCAGCCGCGGCGAGCAGGTGGAGATCATCAAGCTCTACGGCTCCATGGAACTGGCGCCGCTGGTGGGCCTGGCCGACCGCATCGTCGACGTGGTGGACACCGGCAACACCCTGCGCGCCAACGGCCTGGAGCCCTTCGAGCACATCGCCGACATCAGCTCGCGGCTGATCGTCAACAAGGCCGCGATGAAGATGAAACACGCGCGGGTGAAAAAACTCATCGAGCAGATCAGCGAAGCCGTGGATTCGGGGAGGAGCTAAGCGGTGTACGAAGGTATTTTCTATTTGGGTAATTTAACGCGGAGAGCGCAGAGGCGCAGAGGCGCAGAGTTTTTAATTTGGGTTCTCTGCGCCTCTGCGCCTCTGCGACCTCTGCGTTTCTTACCAGGAGCCGATGATAATGCGTGCTTTTGTTTAGCACCTTCCAGGAAGGTAGGGTCATGATCAAACGCCTCAACAGCAGCGACAGTAATTTCTGGGCCGACCTCGACGCCCTGCTGGCCTGGGAATCCGTCTCGGATCAGGCCGTGAACGACACCGTGACCGGCATCATCGCCGACATCCGCGCCCGCGGTGACGCGGCGCTGGTGGACTATACCAACCGCTTCGATCGCATGTCGGCCACGGATTTCAGCGAGCTGGAGGTGCCCGTGGCACGCCTGCAGCAGGCCCTGGACGGCCTGCCTGCCGAGCAGCGCGAGGCCCTGCAGAGCGCCGCCGACCGCGTGCGCGCCTATCACGAGCG
>Ga0256830_1002345_pt1 | contig 12549 bp, 6 predicted proteins | sample 128326metaG_FD_190537 | JGI IMG/M metagenome (GOLD analysis project Ga0256830, IMG submission 190537) | Hydrothermal vent microbial communities from Lau Basin, Pacific Ocean - 128-326 | ecosystem: Environmental > Aquatic > Marine > Hydrothermal vents | place: Pacific Ocean: Lau Basin | collected...
CCGTAACGGTTGCGAGTCGCCAGCGAGCCGTTTATCGTAATCGTGTCTCTCACGTAATTTGAGCCGCAAAAAGGGTAGTAGTAATTTCTGCCGATTCTGCCCTCTTTGGCTATCAACGCGGCGTCAATTTGCAGATTGTCTTCGCTGTAAAAGCCGACCGTGATGTTTCTTTGCGCAATCAACCCGATGGCGTCGGTGCCGTCATAATTGGTGTAAGTCAAGTCGTTGTTCAGTATTATATCGGTGGTGTCGCCGGTTATGGGCTCGGCGAACGCCAGAACGGTTACTCGGTTGCCGTCAATATTGCCGTCAATCCATACTTTGTCTTTAACGAAAATAATGCCGTTGGCAGGGGTGCTTGAACCGATATCATACACGGTTTCCGAGGCGATTCCTTCCGTTTCGGAGCTCCACCACCAGTAACTGCACGGAGGCGTTACGGCCGTAACTATCCTGATATCAACGGTGTCGTCGCTGTTTAAAGTGAGATGGTACCCTTCGGCGCCCGACGCTTCTAAAACCATTCCCGAGTCCATCGCTTTATTCAAAGCCTCGTTCAGGTAATTATCAAGCAGATCAAAACTGACAACCGGCTCGGCAAAGGAGCGGCCGGCCATAAAAACATCGGCTCTGTCGGGAGCGTTTTGCGGAGGGCAATTGGAGTCCGGCGCCGGATCAACGGGCGGGACATGGGTATGGACCGCGAATTCATCGCCGCCGCTATGGTCCGGGTCGTCATAAACGCAGAGAGACGATGAGATTACATTATGCGCCAAACCGTCAAAACGGATGCCGGCGTTGGAATGAATCGCGCCCCAAACTTCCGTTCCCTCGCCGAAACGGATATCCGTGTCGGCGAGAGTTGAATAACTTGACCAAGAAGGTATGCCGACCCTTACTTCAATTTCTCTCTTTATGTTTGGATGCGCCTCGGTCCACCCGACGGATTTGATTTTCACGATGGTTGAACCGTTTATGGCGGGAGGCGTTATGTACAGCTCGTATTTGCCGACAATCTTTCCGCTGGCGTCGGTGTAATCGTATGGCCCGTATGGCCCGTAGTCGGGCGGGCCGATGCACGTTTCTTTATTGCAATATTCTTCATTATCATGGTACAGCACCCAGCGATAATAATTTACGCCGGCTTCCGCGATATGAATGGCTTGGGCGCGGGCGACTTTGCTTATGTTGAGTTTTCTTTGCAGTGTCGCCAATCCGACGGCTCCGAGCGTAATCGCCAAAAACAATCCCGTGGCCGTCAGGGCGAGAATAAGCATAGCTCCGGATTGGTTGAGGTTTAATTTTTTAGTTGATTTGGGCATGAGTAATAATTTCTAATTTCTAATTAACCCAATTTCTAATAAAATGCCAAATTAAATAATATAAAATATTTTTAGCTTTTTTGAATTAGATATTAAAAATTTTATTAGAAATTAGAAATTAGATTAATTAGTAATTTTTATAAATTGTCTTTTAAATTTCTTAGGTTAACATCGGTTTCAATATCGTAATCGTTCGGAACGCGCTCCGGGGTAACGTTGATTTTAAGCTTGATGTTGATAAGCCGCACATCGTTAATATTGTTTGTTTCGGCGTAGTTGCTGTCGCGGTAGGTGAAAATTCGCTCACTTTTATTGGTTACGTATCTTGAAATGGTCGTGGTGGCTCCCGCTCCGCCGTAACTTTTGTCCGCGCCTGGCTCGGTTACCACTTTTTTCAACAGGGAACCGTCCAAAAAATACCTGACTTTCTCCATATAGCCGTCATCGTCAACGTCGCTGTAATAAATCAAGTTGTCCTCTTCCATGGCCGCCAACGGGTAGTCGCCGCGTTCGGAATTATTGGCGCCCCTTATTTCTTTCACCATTATTTCCATACCGCGGCGGGCGTTTCGCACGGCGGTTTCTTGTTCGGCCTCAAAAGTCGTTGACCTGAATCCCATTATGACAAACTCTCCCGACATTATCGCGACCACCATAAAAATTGAAATCGCCACAAGAATCTCCATTAACGTGAAGCCGGAATTTTCAATTTCGCGTTTTGAATTTTTAATTTTAATATTTCGCATTTTTTTGTTCTTACTCCACGTAAACCGTCCATTCCTTGGTTTCGCCGGGCAGTATTCCCAACGGCTGCACCGGATCGGTATAAATTATTTTCAGTGATGTTAAGGCGGCGACCGTTTCTATGCTGTAGCCGGCGTCCCATTCCAAAGATAAATCGGCGTAACCGTTGGCGTCCGTGTATAGTTCGCGGTCAAATTCATAAATGACCGGAGTTTCACTGATTGTTTTCGTTCCCCAAACTCTGATGGGGACATTGCCGTAACCGCTCGGGGTTCCCGGATCGGTGAAGCCGGAAGCGTAGATATTATAATCATCATCGCGGTTGTCCTGCCACGCCGCGAACGGCTTGCCGGCGGAATTGACCGCCGCCGCCGCGTTTAATTGTTCGCTGGCGGTCAGGTTTATGTTAATTTTGAGGTCATCCGTCCATTGGGCGTTGCCGTTGAAATCGTATTTTTGCGCGTACACGTCTTGATTTCCGTTTCGGTCATCCGTCCATAAAACATACGCGAAAGAAAGCGCGTTATCAACGGCGACGGCTGAATCGTATTGATTATTGCCGAGGGACGATATATTGGCTCGCGTTTCCCATTGTTTGATTCCGTTTGAGTCGTATTTGGCCAATCGCGCGTTCAGTACGCCCGAAACGTCCTCCGTCCACGACAGATAAACATTATCGGAACCGTCAATCGCCAGACTCGGCAAATAGTCGTCAACGGAGGAATTTGAAATGTTTTTCGGGCTTGCCCAAATGTTCGCTCCGGCCTGATTGAATTTCAGCATATATATTTCTTTGTCGCTCGCGCCGTCGTCAACCCACGCGACCACGATGTTGCCGCTTGAATCAAAGGCGACGGCCGGGGAATGTTCGTCGGTTGACGAAGCCGTAACACGCAAGTCGTTGGCCCAGAGCTTATTGCCGGAGCCGTCCAAAAGCTGGGCGTAAATGTCAATATTGCCGTTTCTCGCGTCTTGCCACATAACGGTCGTGGTCGCGGAGTTTCGCGTTATGGCTATTTTTGGATTTGTTTGGTCGGTATTTGTTCCGTCCGAATTTATTTTTTTAACGCTCCATACTTCGTTTCCGCTTGAGTCAAGCGCGACCATATAAATATTCTCGTCTCCGACAACGGATATTTCTGGGTATTTCGTATAGTAAAAATCCGTCGTGGAGCCGGCATTGGTCAGGCGAAAGCAGTAATTGCCGTCGCTCGCGTTGGATGTCGCGGCAATGGCGTATTCCAGTTCGGTAAACTCGTCGGAAGCGAGCGTTATGGCGGATGTTTGGTTGCCGGCGTCTTTCGCTTCACCCGCTTTAAAGTTGGTATTTTCGTCAACCAAGCCGAAAATGTTCGTCGTCGCTTCGCCGTCCGTCAGGTTGGCGGAATCCGCGATTCGCCAATCTTTGCTTGAGTCGGCAGGCAGGGCCGTCCAGCTTGAAACGCCCGAACAATCGGACGAGGTTTTTCCGTATTCAACTCTGTATTGCGTCGCCGACGAGTCAACGCTGCCTTCGTTTGATATTTCAAAACGCAGGCGCAGGACGGAATCCACCGTTGCCGTCGCGGGTTCGTCTTGATTCTCTCTCCATGAAGCCGTGGTTTCCGAGCCGTCGTCATTGCGCCAGCGGTAATGTATTTGATTTAATTCCGCCGGTTTTAACAAGACGGTAGAGCCGTTGATTTCAACCGCCGTGTCGGGCAGGACGGCGCCGGCGTTTAAGGTAACATCGCTTGAGGGATCGTTAATTTTAATTTCAACGGTTTCGTCTTTCACGGCGCCGCTTCCAACATCCAAAACAACATACGCGCAAAGTGTTTTAGAGGTTGATATTTCCACGTTATCGGCAAACGACGCCGAGCCGTCGGCTCCGTTAAAGCCGGCGGCTGCCCCGAATTGCGCGTCAACGCCGGCGTCATATTGTTCATCGGCGCAATCGTACGGCGCGGTCGTGTCCAGATCGTAATAGAGCCTAATGTTGGACAAATTGTTTTGCGCGTCAACGGTTCCGTCCTCGGATATGGTGATGCCGGTAACATTGCGCGCGCCGGTATCACCGGTAATGACAAACGCCCCGCCGACGTATTGGTTGGCGCTGGGAATCATCATTGACGCGGTCTGTGAATTTATGGCGCTTACGGTGGCGTCATTCGGGGCCTTTGTCCGGAACACGGCCAAGGCGCTGTTTCTTTGCTCGGCTCCGCCGCCGGACAAAGTCAAGGCCGCGCTTTGCGCGTTGGCCGAAGTGATGTCCAGGGTGGCGACCGCCAAAGAGCCGTCATATCCCTGCCACCAATCCCGCCATAGCCGGTGAATCCAATTATCGCCCGAACCGGACGACCAATTGCTTGAATTCGGGGTGTTAAAGTTATTGTCCGCGAACGCCACGGCGGCCACTCCGAAGCCGGTGGATTCCGATTGGGCGGTTGATCCGGTTGAGGCTGTCAAACCGTTGCTTCCGGTCTCGTCATTGGTGGAGGTAACATCAAGCAAATCGCTTGTGTCCAAGCCGGAAACCTCCATAATCATCAAAACCCCTCCGTCAATGTCCCCGTCGTTCGTTATGGACACTTGCGAGGGCTCGTTGGCGCCGACGACCTTGTGCCATATCCCAACATCCAAATACCACGAACTGTTTGAATAAGCGGATTCCGTAAACACGCCGGCGGCGTTTGTCGGGGGACTGAAGGAATTATTGGCGTTCCTGTGGACGGCGATGGCGATAATAACATTTCCTTCCGTCGGGGGGTTGTTAAAAGTCGCGGTCAAGGTATTGCCGTTGTTTACGATTGAACCGATTTTGGTCTGCACGATTGAGCCGCCCGCCCTGGCGGATTCAACCGTCAGGTTATCGCGGAACAGGCCCGCCAACGAGCCGGCAATATTATTATAAATTTTTTTCGCGCTGTTTTTTAATTTGTTAAAAATTGAATTTCCGATGGCGTCGTAAATAAGATATTTTATTGAGGGGAAATTCTGTTTTTTCAAATTTCGCGGCGCCGGCGCTTCGTCTTCGGCGTCGTTTAAGGCGTATTTTTTCGCGAGATTGCCGGGGGCGTTATAGGTGATTTGTTTTAATGTGATTGAATTGTCCTGCCAGACAATGAACGAATTTCCGTTCGCGGCCGTGGCGATGTCCGGATTGCGCTGGAATCTCGTATTGCTGACCTTGTAATCGTCGGTCCATTGCCTAACCGACGAAGAATCGTATTTTTGCGCGTATATATACGACGAAGTGGCGGTGTCGCTTTGCCAGACAAAATACATATTATCCGATCCGTCCAGCGAGAAATTGGCGTTTATTTGGTCCCTCGTGCTTTGCGGCCGGTTAACCCTCCAGTTGGCGGGCAGGTTATTGGACACCGTTCTGATTCGCAAATTAGCCAATTTGTCAATAGTGAAACTCTCTTCCGTTTTATCGCCTTCGGTAACGCTGAGATGAACGGGGGACTTGCCGGCGGAAGGGCTGTATGTCCGATCCGTGCCGTAATATATTCCGGCGGATTCCTCGTCTGTTTTTGTTACGGTGATTTCATAACCTTGGAAAGACGCGAGGGCCGGCAAATATAATATTCCGTCGCCGTTGGTCGGGTTGGTGACGTCAACGGAAAGGGCGCTGTTTACGACCCGAACATTGGCCCCCGCCAACGGCTCGGCGTTGGCGTTGTTGACCGATATTTTTAAAAGTCCGTATCCTTCGTTCGTTTCTTCGGTGCGGGGGATGATTTTTGAAAAAACCGTAACGCTCCTGTTTCCGAATTTTCCCGTCCAACCGACTTTTATTGTCGCGATTTTGTAGTCATTCACAATGGCGTCATCTCCGGCCAAGCCGTCGTAGGGGTCGTCATAATAAGTGATATAAGTGTTTACCGTGAACGTTCCTTCGCGATTGATTGTTTCCACCTGCGGTATGTTGCCGCCGGGAATTCCGCCCTGCACGCCGACCTCGTCATAAGGCAAGTTTCGGATTTGTTCCATTTTTTGGTTGGCAATCTCAATCGCTTCAACATAATATTTGTTGTCCGCGGTAACGCGCAGAGAGAGAAGTATCAAGCTGAAAATTCCCAAAGCCAAAATCACAAGAATGGCGATTGAAACAAGAACCTCAACCAACGTGAAGCCGGATTGATTTCTGGTTTTAGGCGAAGAATAACTCATAACTCATAATCCATAACCAAACGCGAAAGGCGCGGGCGCGAGTTACGGACTATGAGTTACGGGCCATGAACCGTTAAATGGCGCTTGTCAGCGAATACATCGGCATAATAATGGCGACGGCCATCGCCCCGACGCCCACGCCCAAGGCCAAGATTAAAAGAGGTTCAATTATGGATGGCAGGTTATCCATAATTTGGTCAACTTCGTTTTCATAGAATTCCGCCAGTTCCTCCAGAATCGTGTCCAATTGGCCGGTTTGCTCTCCCACGGATATCATTTGAACGACAACCGGCGGGAACAGCTTCGGATAAGATTTAACCACCTCGTTGATTTGTCCGCCTTTTTTGATTTTTTCGCTCATTTCGTTAAGCGCGGCGCGGTAATGCAGGTTGCCTATGACATTTGCCGTTATTTGGAATGTGTTAATAATCATTATGTCGGTTTTTAAAAGCGAGCTTACGGTTCTGGCGAAACGCGCCAAGTTTATTTTTTTGACAATGGGAGAAACAACGGGAGCTTTCAAGAGCAGGGTTTGGAAATAATACTTGCCTTTCCGCGTTCGCATAATTTCTATGACGACAAAAACAAACAGGATAAATCCGGCGGCGGCAAGCAAGCCGTTGTTGATTATCGCGTCGCTTATTGAGATCAATATTTTGGTGGGCAGGGGGAGTTCGGCGTTAAAATCCTTGAACATCGCGGTTATTTTGGGGACAACCACCACTATCATAAAAATGCCGATGCCGCCCATGGCGAAAATTATTACCGCCGGATAAGTCAACGCTCCTTTTACCTTGGAGACAAGCTGATGGTGTTTTTTCATCTGGACGTACAGCTGGGACAGCACCTCTTCAAGCTTGCCGGACAATTCCCCCGATTCAACCATATTGATAAAAAGCTCGCCGAAGACTTTTTTGTGCGGCTTTAAACTTTCCGCCAAGCTGACGCCGCCCACGACCTTGTCGGTAATTTGCTTAAGAATTTTTTGAAACAGCTTGTTTTCGCTTTGCTCGGACAATGTTTTCAGGGCGGCGGACAAGGAAATGCCGGCTTTAAGCATAACGCTTAAATGCTGGACGAAAACCAGTTTTTCTTTTAGCGGCACCCGCGAAAAGCGCAATAAAAAATCGTTAATTTTATCCATGGCCGACATCACTTCCGCTTCCCGGCCCTTGTTCTCGCTTTGTTCTTGTTTTTTTCGCGGCAAATTTACGGACATAGCTTAAATTTCCAATTTCTAAATTATAATTTCCAATAAATGTCCAATGCTAAAATACTTAATGCCCGGCTTTAGTTGTTTTAGGATTAAGCATTACGGTTTTATTGGAAATTATAATTTAGAAATTTTAAAAATTACTCAAATTTTGCTTACTTCTAAATTTTTCACGGCGGTCAATTGGAATTTTATTATCTTACTCTTGCGTTACTCTCATAATTTCGTCAATGGTGGTGATGCCGTTTTTCGCCTTGATAAATCCGTCTTCAATAATGGAAATCATTCCGTCTTTTTCGTTTTGTTTTTCTATCGCGTTAATGGGAGCGTTCCTTAGGATAAGCTCTGATATTTCATTGGTGATTTCCATAACCTCGTAAATCCCTATGCGCCCTTTATATCCGGTGTTGCCGCATTTTTTGCACCCTTTTCCCTTGTAGAAAAGGATGCTTTCCAGTCCTTTTTTCGCGTCAAAAATGATTTTGTTCTTTTCCAATTTTTTCAATATGCGCGCGATATCCAATTGTTTTTTCAGTTCCTCTATCACTTGCTTGTCCAGATTAAAGCTTTGGATGCAGTTGGGGCATATTTTCCTGACCAATCTTTGGGCGATTATAATATTGGTGGTGGAGGCGATTAAGAATGTGGGAATATTCATTTGCGCCAGCCGAGGCAGAGTGGTAACGGCGTTATTGGTGTGAAGAGTGGAAAGCAGCAGATGGCCCGTCATCGCGGCGTGCACGGCTATTTCGGCGGTTTCCTGGTCGCGTATTTCTCCCACCATTATAATGTCCGGGTCCTGCCTCAAGAGGGCGCGCAGGCCGAGCGCGAAAGTAAAATTAATTTTAACGTTGATTTGGGTTTGGTTCACGCGCGGCATACGGTATTCAATCGGGTCTTCAACCGTTGATATGTTCACTTCGGGAGTATTAAGGATATTCAAGATTGTGTAAAGCGTGGTGGTTTTTCCGGAGCCGGTCGGACCGGTAACCAGAATCATTCCATGCGGCTTGGCGATATTTTTTTTAATGGTTTTCATAACGCTTGGCTGAAAGCCGAGCTGTTCCAGAGTTAAAATTTGCGCTTTTTCGTTGAGCAGCCGCATAACGATTTTTTCACCGTCAAAAGTCGGTATTATGGAAACTCTGAAAGAAACCTTATACTCTTCATTGGTTATTTTAAAGCGGCCGTCTTGCGGCAGGCGGTGTTCGTCAACTTTCAAATTGGAGAGTATTTTGATGCGCGCGACGATTCCGGATTGGACGTTTTTCGGCAAGGTCATAACATTATGCAATATACCGTCTATCCGGTAGCGGACGGTAATCTTTTTTTCTTCCGGCTCAATATGAATATCGCTGGCGCCTTCAAATATCGCGTATTCAAGAAGCGTGTTCACTATCCTCACCACGGGCAAATCTTCAGCCAGTTTTTTCAGCCCTTGTTCGTCAATCGGGCCCTCTTCTCCGCTTTTCCCGCTCATTTCCGCGTCGGCGGAAACGGTTGAGCCGCTCTTTGCCAAAGAGTTAAACTCGGCTTTTAACGTTTTGTGGTATTGCTTTAAGGCTTCTTTGACGCTGTCGGGAGTGGTTAAGAATATTTTTTGTCTTAATCCGGTTTTTTTCTTCAGGAACTCAAAAATTTCCAAATCTCCCGGGTCCAAAGCGGCTATTTTTATTTCTTTGTCGTCGGCGTCAAATGCGATCAATTTATGGGTGATGGCTATCGGCTCCGGTATGCTCAACAATATATCCTTCCTGATTGTCCTTTCTTTTAAATTGACAAAAGGCACGTTAAAATACTTGGCCGCTTCTTCATAAAGGCCCGATTGGGTAATGATTTTCTTTTCTATTAAATAATCTTCTATGTTCTTTTTCTGTTTGGCCGCTTCTTTGCTTAATTTGTCAAAATCCTTTTCCGATAAGATGTTGGCTTTTTTCAGTATTTTTTTTATTTGTTTTTCGGTAAACATGTTCTGTTAATTACGAATATATTATAAACTTGAAAATAGAAATATAACCGGAGATATTTTTATTATAACATATTTGACGATTGGGGGAAAGGATTTTCGGCCGGACTTTCGGTTTTGGCTGAAATATGTTAAAATTATAAACATAACGCGGGCATCGGACCGGTCCCGTGAGCGCCATAAACGAATTTAACGCGAATGGTTCGCGCGTTTGCCGGCGCGTTATACTCGGTTATTGTTTATGTTTACGAAATTATTGGGTTATTTCTATTTAAACAAGCGAAAATTTACGGAATACGCTTTCGGATTATGGGATTTTTTTTACATTAGGATGTACTTGATAATAATTGTCGGGCTAATTCTGTTAAATTGGCTTTTTGTTTACGTTATCAACATTAAGGTGAGCCAGGACTTGGTCGTGCTGCATTATAATGTTGACTTCGGAGTCAATTTAATCGGCAGCGTTAAGCGGGTTTATATTATTCCATTGACGGGGCTGATTGTCTTTGTGATAAATTTTGTTTTGGCGTCTTTCGCGAACAAACAGGATAAATTTTTTACCCATTTATTGCTGGGGGCGGCAACGCTCGTGAATTTATTTTTGTTGATGGCCGTTAGCTCGGTTTATTTAATTAATTTTTACAGATAGAAACTAACGGAAGCCGCAAGCTGATTGCGCGAATTTTACGAACGCACGATTAAGTATTCGCGGAATTCGCGCGCGTTCGCGGCTTCGCATTATGTTTATGACCGATTTCTATATCGTTAAAATCCTTTTCTTAACCACTCTGTCTTTTGTTTTTACCATGGCATGGACGCCGGGCCTGACTCATTTTTTGTATAAATACAAGTTGGGGAAGAAAATCAGAAATAACGGATCAACTCCCGTTTTCACGAAAATGCATGAGCATAAAACGGGCACTCCGACGATGGGGGGAGTTCTGGTGTGGGGCACCGTTCTGGTTTTCAGTTTACTGTTTTTTTATTTATCCGAATTTTTGCCCTGGGAGATATTCAAGAATTTGAATTTCCTGTCAAGAGGGGAGACCTTGCTCCCTTTGGGCGCGTTGGTGGCGACGGCGCTGGTCGGGCTTGTTGACGACTGGTATGACGTGCGGGGCAAAGGGAGCTTTGGCGGGGGAGGATTGAAGGTGAAGCACAGATTGTTGATTTATACGGCAATCGCCTTGGTGGGCGCTTGGTGGTTTTACTCAAAGCTGGGATGGGATTTGCTGCATATTCCTTTTTGGGGAAGCGTTGAAATAGGATGGCTGTATATATTGATTTTTATTTTGGTAATCGTGGCCACGGCTTTTTCGGTTAACGAAACTGACGGGCTTGACGGGTTGGCGGGCGGAACCCTGCTTATCGCTTTCGGCGCTTACGGGGTAATCGCTTTCACCCTGGGGAAATACGATTTGGCCGCTTTTTGCGGCGTCATAGCGGGCGCTTTGCTCGCTTTTTTATGGTTTAATATCAATCCGGCCAGATTTTTTATGGGCGACACCGGCTCAATGAGCCTGGGGGTAACCCTGGGCGTAATCGCCATGCTCACCAACACGGTTTTGATTTTGCCTTTAATCGGCTTTATTTTCGTAATTGAGTCGTTATCGGTAATTATTCAAGTGTCTTCAAAAAAATTAAGGCGCGGGAAAAAAGTTTTTTTGTCGTCGCCCATACACCATCATTTTGAGGCCAAGGGCTGGAGCGAGCCGAAAATAGTAATGCGCGCTTGGCTCATCGCCGGCGTCAGCGCGGCCATCGGGCTGGTTGTGTTTTTATTGGATAAGACATTCTAATAGGCCACCGCGGATATTGGGGATTGAGGAATTTTAAGAATATCAGAATCATAATTTTGCAATTCACCCTTAATAAATTCCTAATTCACCTAATTTCTAATTCCTAATAAAATTTTAAATGTTTAATGTCAAATTTCCAAAGTTTTCTTGACATTTAAAATTAGAAATTAGTCATTTTATTAGAAATTAGGTTAATTAGAAATTAGAAATTTTTTTAATGTCTTCTCTGAAACAAATCGTAAACAAACTACTCCGTTCCAGAACAGGTGAACATGAGCCGGACAAGAACCTAATCATTGCCGTGGGCATTATTGTCGTTTTCGGCCTGGTAATGCTTTCCAGCGCCACCAACGCGGTCGCTTACGCCAAATACCAAGACAGTTATTATTTTATTAAGCATCAATTGCTCGGAGTGGCGCTGGGAATGGCCGCTTTTTGGTTTTTTTCGCGAGTTGATTATCATCGGTGGAGAAAATACGCGATTTGGTTTTTGTTTTTTTCAATTTTTCTGCTGCTTTTGGTTTTTATTCCCGGCATTAGCGCCACTTACGGCAAAGCGCGCAGCTGGATAGAGATTTTCGGCTTTTCACTCCAGCCGTCCGAGTTCGTGAAAATTTCGTTTCTTCTTTATTTGGCGGCTTGGCTTGAAAGCAGGGGAAAAAAATTAGGCGATATTTCACAAGGAATAGGGCCGTTCGTCGTTGTTTTGGGCATCATCGGCTTTTTAATGATAATGCAGCCGGACGTGGGGACACTGGCTATTATCACCGCCACTTCTTTAATCGTGTATTTTGTGGGAGGAGGCAAAATCAGGCATATTACAGCCATAGTTTTAATCGGCATAATCGGATTGGCGTCATTGGTCGCGGTTAGGCCGTATCAAGCGGACAGGTTTAAATGTTTTTTGGATCCGAATTTTAGCGCGCGTGATATTTGCTATCAAGTAAACCAATCTTTAATAGCGGTCGGCGCGGGCGGAATATTCGGACGGGGACTGGGGGCGAGCCGGCAAAAATATATGTATTTGCCGGAAGTGCAGGGAGACGCCATATTTTCCATCATCGGCGAAGAAACCGGCTTGATTTTCAGCTCGTTATTGGTATTATTGTTTATATATTTGTTTTATCGCGGATATTTAATAGCAAAATACGCGCCTGATAATTTCGGCAGAATCTTGGCAATCGGCATTGTTACTTGGCTGGTTATGCAGGCGATGATAAATATCGGCGGAATGATAAATTTAATGCCGATGACCGGAGTGCCTTTGCCGTTCGTCAGTTACGGCGGTTCGGCAATGCTCGCCGCTTTGGCGGCAATCGGAATACTTGTTAATATCAGCAAGCAGAC
>Ga0256830_1002346_pt1 | contig 12544 bp, 14 predicted proteins | sample 128326metaG_FD_190537 | JGI IMG/M metagenome (GOLD analysis project Ga0256830, IMG submission 190537) | Hydrothermal vent microbial communities from Lau Basin, Pacific Ocean - 128-326 | ecosystem: Environmental > Aquatic > Marine > Hydrothermal vents | place: Pacific Ocean: Lau Basin | collected...
TCGCCCACGAAATGGCACTGTCCCGCCTGTCGTTTCTGGCCGAGGAGCTTCTCGTTGGCGTTGCACTGGTCCAGCGACAGGTCCTGCCCCCAGCCCTTGTCCTTGCAGCAGTTGGAGAATCCCAGGACGGTCTTCTTGCAGCGCAGGTCGCGCCCCTTGAACAGGACCATGTTCTGCGGATCGAACTCGTTGGCGATGGACTCCAGGGCCCCCAGGTAGCTGGCCGCCAGGCCGAAGTCCTGGCTCGGTGTGTAGCCGGTATCGAAGCAGTCGCCATCGAGGCAGAAGGTCTGCCCGCCGCAGTCCAGGACCGTGCGGGCCGCGGTGTCTCCGGGGCAACGGTAGGTCTGGCGGTACTCGTAGCAGCTGCCGTCGGGCAACGTGTTGACGCAGGTGGAATCCACCTGGCCGCAGCCGCGGTCGCGCAGCTCCTGGCAGTAGGGTTCCTCCCGGGTGTTGCCGGAGGCGCAGCGGTACGTGACCTGGTAGCGCCAGCAGTCGCGGGTGACCTCGACGCCGTCGATGACGCGCGTCCCGCCCGGCTCCACGCAGGTGCGCGACTGCTCCACGCACAGCCCGGCCTGGGCCTTCTGCTCCAGGGGACCGCAGGTGCTCTCCCAGGTCTCCGACCACTGGCAGTCGCAGTACTGCGTGGCCCGAAACCGCATCCAGCCCTCGCCGCGGCCGGCCACGATCACCCGCATGTCGAGCGTGTTGAGGCCGGTACGAAGGTAAGGCTTGACGTCGATGTCGAGGGACCGGTTCCAGCTGGTCCCCAGCTCGCACGGGCCGTAGGACGAGGCGCCGTAGCGCACGCGCCGGAAGCGACCGGAGGTGTCCACCTCCAGGCGGTCGCCGCCGTAGGGCCCCACGTACACCAGGGTTCCGTTGATGGTGATGCTGATCCAGTCGTCGAAGCCGGCGCCCACGAGACGGAATTCCTTGATCTTCCGGATGTCCTGGATGGTGAACGTGGTCCGGCGGTCATACACGGCGCACGATCCGCCCCAGTAGTTGTCAGCGATGGTGCCGATGGTCAGGTAGGGATAGTTGTAGGTCCAGCGCATGTCGCTCTGGACGGTGTTGAGATCGATGCTCCCTGCGTCGCACTCGATGGGGCGATTGCAGGACAGCCGCAGGATCCGCTCGCAGCCCACCTGCTCGTCCATGCCCCACTCGGTGCAGTATTCCTCGGTCCAGGTGGACGGTGTGGTGGTGGTGACCTCGCGGCAGGCGCCGTATTGTCCCGACAGTCCCGTCCCGAGGACCGCCTCCGGATCGTTGCGGATGGCATCGCCCCGCTGGACCACCGGGTCGTTGCGGTCGATGTTGAACCGCGGCCGGCTCAGGGCGCTGTCCTGCACGAACTGGCCGGCCTCGTTGCCGGAGACGGCCTGGCGCGCGGCGTCCTCGACGCCGGCACCGGCGTCGTAATACCGGGTCTGCGGCACGTCGGCGCCCTGGTAACCGGGCACGTTGGACAGCGAGCTGCCAGAAGCGGCGGCCGGCACCCCGGCGTTGGCCGCGTTGCCGAATGCCTTGCCGGCCTGCAGGGCCTGCTCCCGTGTCATGTCGGCCCCTGCCACCGTGGCGGGCAGCAGGAGGCCTGCGCACATCCAGGCGATGAGGTGTCTCATGGGGTGTCCTCCAGGCGTCGTTGCCACAGGTGGGCCCTCTCTCCCAGGGCCGTGCCGGTGGCCTCCCGCGCCATGACCTCCAGGGCGTAGGCCAGGCTCACTGCGCCGGCCACCTTCAGATGGGGCGGGACGGGACACTCCTCGGGCGTGCAGGGCACGAGGGGCTCCAGCGGCAGCACGAAGGTCGGCACCTTGTCCACCGCGAAGCGCTCGAACAGCGTGGGATCGATGGCCAGGGCCGGCCGCGGCGTGCCGGGCGCGCCGGCATCGCCCGGCCCGGCCAGATCCCGGATCCGCGCCACGGTGCGCTCCATGGACCCGTCCACCAGGCCCCGCAGCACCAGGGCCGTCCCGGCCCGCGCGGCCTCCTCCATCAGCGCCCGCAGGGAGGCCTCCGGCATCGAAAACGACACGAAGATGACCGGCGCAGGCACGGCATCCCCGGACGAGGGCCTGCCCGCCTGCCCCAGCCTGGGATCGGCCAGCAGGGCCTCGATGTCCCGGCGGGCCTTGGCCAGGGCCTCCCCGGGAACGGCCGGTCCCATCCCGGCCCGGCCGTCCCGGACCTTGCCCGCGGCTTCGCCGGCGGCCCGCAGGGCGCGTTCTGCTTCCCGCCTGGTGCGGGCGAGGAAATCCGCTTCCTGCTCCAGCCGCCGGGCCCGCTCCAGGGCGTCGCGCGAGCGGGCCGCGGCCCGGTCCAGGTCCCCGGCCCCGGGGCCGGCCGCCGGCGAGGCCGGGGGGCCGGCGAGGCCCAGCACCAGGGTGGCCGTCACGGTCAGGACGCGCAGCATGCCTTCCGCCTCCAGATCAGGTAGCCCCAGTCCTCGCCCTGCACGGGAAACTCCCGTCCGGCGGCCCAGGGAATGGTGACCCGGCCGAAGGGCTGGGCCCCGACGGGGTACGGGACGGGATAGATCATCTGCGTCTTGTACTGGGTCTTGGGCAGGATGGGTGCCGGCATGGGCATGCACATGGCCGCGCGGTTGGAGGTGTTCATGGCCACGAGCATGCGGTGCAGCTTGGCCGCCATGCGCTGTACCAGGACCAGGGAACTGTCCACGCCCCCCACGTGGTGCTTGACCGTGCCGTCCAGGGGATACATGGAGCCCTGGCAGCCCGCGCACCAGAACAACGGGTCCAGCGGGAACCCGGCGGTGGCCGCCACGCAGTCGGCGGCACATGCCGCCTGCGCCGCGTTGTTGGCGAACAGCACCGCCTCCGGGTTGATGAGGAAGGACAGCTCGTCGTCCTGCCACATGGGATCCAGCTCGGTGATGTAGGCGATGTCGAACGGCTCCGCGGTGTAGCACGACGTGTTGGTCATCAGGTTCATCCATGACAGCAGGGGATAGATGTACCAGTGCACGTGGTAGAAGGCCTCGCGCTTGGGCGAGTCATTCCGGTTCGTCCCGGCCGGGGCCGCCAGCGATCCCAGGGTCGTGCCCCCCAAGAGCGGCGAGCAGAACGGCGTGCGCACCACCTCGGCCACGCGCGCCGGCTCCCAAAAAGTGATGCCGATCCCCCACCGCCGCCACACCGGTGGTGGCGCGGGGCAGCTGCACACCAGCGGCATGGTGTCCCCGTAGTCCTCCATGCCCATGGTGATCCGAGAGGGCCCGATGGTGATGGGGAACACGCACCGCCAGCACACGTCCGTGAACAGGTTGGGGAACCTCCCGTGGCAGGGCGGACCGACGGTGCCGCCCGCGCCGGCGGCATCCTGGGCACCCCGGGTGACGGCCGGCGCCGCGAGCAGCGCCGCCAGGGCCATGGCCGTGATCAGAACGCGCAGCACCGGTATCCTCCCTTCGCGCCGGGCGGCAGCTTGTGGGGCCTGGTGAAATGCGCATCGAACGTGACGTCCTGCGGCGGCACGGCGATGCCGCGCTCGGCCCCCCACTGCGAGGAGACGACCCGGACCTTGAAGCGGTAGGTGCACTGGTGGGACGAGTCGCAGCCCCCCACCACGTCGGCGGGCTCGATGACGCAGGCCGGGGTCGCCGGCGCGGCGAAGCGCTGCGGACGGCGCTTGTCCGCGACGGGCGTCTCGGTGGGCACAGCCATGGCACCGGGCCTGTTGGCATCCAGCGGCAGGACGAACCACTGGCGGCACAGGAGCCTTCCGCGGCTGTTGACGGAGACGACGACCGGCACGACCGGCTCCTCGGCCCAGGGGATGCACCGCACGTCGAATCTCGCCCCGCCGCGGTCCGCGCCCCGCGCGCGGATGCTGTAGACCGTGACGGGCTCCCAGTCCCGCCCCTCGACGGGGACCAGCCCCGCGGGCGGCTTGCACGAGTAGCGCGGCTGGAAGGCGGCGCAGCCGCCGAGCGCGAGGATCGAGACGGCCAGGGCGGCGGCTGCCGCCGGAACGCGACGCTCGTTGTTCATGGCAACGCAATCTCCTCTGCTTGCAGGGCCCTGCCCGTCCCGGTCACGGGCTGGTCCCTATCCGGGGTGTCCCCCAGCACGATCTCCTCCACCTTGAGCCGCCGTCCGGCCTGGCTGATCACGGTGGGCACGGCCGCGATCCCGAAGTGCTTGATGAGCGCCCCGTGCTGATCGAAGTAGATCCGGGCCTGCCACTGCCGCATGAGCGCGGCCACGGGGCCGCTGGTCAGGATGGGCTTGATCCCGGCGGGATCCGCCTCGAGCAGGGCCCGCGCCCACCGGACCTGGTCCGGATCGTCGCCGTCGAAAAACACCAGGCGCCTGGACAGCGTGATGTGATCCAGCGGGTTGACCGTGGTACCCGCGCGATGGATGACCCTTCCCTCGTGGTCGGTGATGTCATACGGCACGGTGATGGCGGGATCCACGTACCGCACCCTTGGCGCGCTGGCCCGGGGCAGCGCCGTGCCCCGCGGGCGCTCGGCCCAGGCCTGGGCCCGCTCCCGAGCCTGGGCCTGGAGCCGTTCCAGCTCGCCGGAGCGCCTCATCTCCTCGAGGCGCTCCTGGATCACTTCCAGCAGGCTGCGCTCGGCGACGGGGTAGGCGGGCCCCACGACGCCCAGGTCCCGCGCCCACAGCGCGCTAGAACAGGCGCACAGCGCGGCCGATAACGCGATCCGTCGGTATCCAGCCAATGTCCTCATAGCGCGAATCGAAGCTGTCGGGATGGGGTGTCCACACGAAATAATGTCCCTCCGGGATCACCCCCACCGGTCCGGGCCGCAGGGGCTTGCCGGACCGTGAACGGGTCTTGGCGGTGGCGACGTATTCGCCGTTGATATAGAAATCCCGTCCCTTGCGGGTGACTTCATCGCCAGGCATGCCCATCGCCTTCTTGATGAAGAACATTCCCTTTGGGTAGAAGCGATTCTCCGGCGGGTAGAACGCGACCAGATCACCGTGGGTTTTCGGGGCCTCGGTTTTGAGCACCAGGTACAGCACGCCCGGCAGGCTGTCGGTGCCGTTGATCCCGAGGCGCACCCAGGGCGAGAGCCCCTGGACCACGGCCCACGCCACGGCGATCCCCGCTCCCAGCCAGGCGCACCACCGCAGGAACCGCCGCGCGGCCGCCGGCAGCGCCGGGCGCAAGAGGGCCGCCTCACCGACCATCCCGGCCGTCCTCCTGGAGCCGCCGGCGCAGGACCGGCGTCAGGTCCGGCGCCCCGGAGAGCACCGCCGGCGCCGACAGGATGACGGCGCCGTACTCGTCCGACAACCAGCCCACTTCCCGCTCCAGGCGCGCGGCGAACCGCCCCGCCTGCTCCGCGCGTTCCTTGTCGGACAACTCCACCAGGCCGGGGCGCCGGAGGTGCTCGGCCACGAGGCCGGCCAGGTCCACCTGGGCCAGCGCCGGCGGCGGCGCCAGCAGGCGCTCGGCCGCCAGCGCCACGATTCCGCCGGCGATGCCGCACACGATCCCGAACAGGACCTGGTTGTGCAGGTTGGGTCTCATCTCTCACCCCCCGCCTCCACCAGGCGCTCCACGGCCTCCACCAGGCTCATGCCCTGGGCCTGCATCTTCTCGATGGCGGCATATTCCTGGGCCCGGGTGGAATAGAGCTTCTCCGCGAAGGGATCCACGATAAGGCGGCCGACGGTGGTGCCGCCGGGCCCCATGACGGCAATCTCGGAGTACTTGCCCTGCTGGGTGTCCACGCTGGTCAGCAGCCGGCGCAGGGACTCATCCATCATGATCCGGTCGCTGGTCTCGGCCGCCTTGATGGACTCCGGCTTCTGGCGGAGCAAGAACACCCAGTCGGCGTTGTCCAGCGCGGCCTTGGAGGTGCCGGACTTGAAATAGTCGTCGATGCCCTGGGTGATGGTCATGAAGGCCCCGCCGAACTTGCGGGCGGTCCGGTAGCCCTGCTCCACGAACTGGCCCGCGTTGCCCTGTCCCATGAGCCGCCAGGCCTCGTCGATGATGCACAGCTTGCGCTGGTTGCGGTCACCCAGGTACATGGCCTCGGTGATCCGCATCATCAGCAGCAGGAGCACCACGGTCTGCAGGTCCGGCCGCGAATCCAGCTCGCCCAGCTCCAGCACCACGAAGGGATTGTCCAGGTCGATGTTGGAGGCGCCCTCGAAGTAGCGGCCGTAGCTGCCCTCCAGGGTGTACGGGTAGAGCATGCGCCCCACGCGCTGGGCGCTCTCGTCGTCGTTGTCCACCAGCCGGCGCGCCACGTGGGTGACCGTGGCCTCGTTGCCATGCTCGTCCCAGGCCGACTTGGCCGCCTCCTCGAGGTAGGACATCTGCAGGCTGTTGAGCGGCTGCTTGGGGGCCGCCATCTGGGCCAGCAGGGCCTTGAGCATGGGCATTTCTTCGGCGATGTTCCGAATCCCCGAGAACGGGTTGAGCCGGATGTTGGCGTCCTCGGTGAACGCCAGGAACGTCCCGCCCACCAGGTGGCAGAGCCGCTCGTAGCTGCGCCCGGAGTCGATGACCCAGATCCGGCCGCCGGTCCCGAGCAGGCTGGTGACCATCTCCTGGGTGAAGAAGCTCTTGCCCGCGCCGCTGGCCGCCGCCACCGCGATGTTGAAGTTGCCCTTCGTGTTGTCGAACGGGTCGATGTGCATGACCTGGCCGCGGCGCCCGAGCAGCATCAGCAGGGGCGTGCCCGTGCCCTTCCACTCGGCGACCAGTGGCGCGGTGTTGACGCACGACCAGGTGAGGAAGGTGCGCAGCCGCCCCAGGGTGCGCATCTCCTCCGCGAAGGCCGGCCCCGCCATGAGCGGCAGGCCCGACAGGAAAGCGTGCAGGGCCGCGAAGCGGTCCTTCTGCAGGGTCCAGCCCCGCGATTCGAACAGGGCGTTGAGCCGCTGCTCGGCGTGGTCCCCCTCCCCCTCGGGCGCGAACAACACGACCTGGAAGTGCGCCGACAGCAGCCGGTGGCCGTCCTCGACCATGCGCGAGACGAAGTCCCAGTCCTGCTTGCGCTCGGCCCAGGCCGGCAGGTAGCGGCCCATGGGGGAGTCGGCCATCTGCGTGGCGCGGGCCGCCTTCATCTTGGCCCGGTGGGTCGCGGTCAGCTGGTCGGGCACGTGCACCGTGAGGGTGTAGAGAAACGGGCACGGCAGGCGCAGGGTGTTGCTGAACAGGTCGCCGATGAGCTCGCCCATGCTCCAGCCGGCCCAGGCGCGGGGATACTGGCGCACCGAGTACGGCCGCACGTCCAGCACCAGGTCGCCGTGGGCCAGGCCCAGGCCGTCCCGCCCCACGAGGAGGATGGTATCGCCGTCCACCACCTGGTCGCGCAGCAGCCGGTCCTCCTCCCAGCGCAGGGGGCGGCGGCGGTCACGGGGCGGATTGAGCATCGTGTCCAGCAGGTTGACGAAGGCCTCCGCCTCCACCTCGTGGCACAACAGCCCGGCCGAGGCCAGGATCCCGCGGACGGCACTGCGGGTCCGCGAGAGGTACTCCTCTTCTCCCGTTCCACCGAGCGGCCGCATCACGCCGACGAACAGCCGGTAATCCCGCAGCAACATGGGCTGGTCCGACAGCAGCGAGCGCCAGTTGCCCCGGCGCAGGTATTCCACCCGCTTGGCCGCCAGGTAGGCGAACACGTCCCGGCCGGTGCCCGTGCGGGCCTGCGCCCACTGCTCGAGCAGCGGCAGGATGTCGGGCGAGGCATACAGGCTGATCTGCACCGTCGTGCCCGGCTTCAGGCCCTGGGTGAACAGGCTGCCCAGCACCTTCAGGCGGTGCTCGTCCAGGCCCACGGCCGGGGCCATCTCCAGCAGGAAGCCCACGCTGTCCTCGTTGTAGAACAGGCGGGATTCGGGGTCGTAGCTCTCGTATGGCAGCAGGCCGCTTAACCGGTGGGCGCGGGCCAGCGCGCCCGCCGCCTGCAGGGTGGGCGGAGCGGCGCCGGTGGCATAGGCCGCGGCGGGCGGCTCCTCGTGGATCCAGCGGGCGAGCTCGCCCAGGAGGGTCCGCTTGATGTTCTCCGCCAGGCTCACGGGAGCATCCAGGTACCGTTGTCCAGCCGCAGGTAGAGGTAGGTCTCGTCGTGGAGATCGCCGGCACGGTCCTCCCACCGCGCCACCCAGACGCGGATGACGCGCGGGCGCGTGAGCACCGGGTCGCCCGGTTGCACCGTGGCGACGATGGGGGCGCGGGCGGGAGGCCCGAGGGCCTCCCCCCGCGGGGACTCCGCGGTCTCCTCCTCGTCGCCGTCGGCGGCGGGCGGACGGGCGCGGGACAGCGTGCCGGCCACCGAGGCCTCGTAGATCTCGGTCACCGACCGACACCCCACCCCGTCGGGCACCCCGCAGGCATACTTGGGCCCGCCGGCACAGCCCGCGGCCCCGAGCAGCACGAGCACCAAAAGCAAAACCGCGGCACGCACCGGTTCACCTCCAGAAGGTCGAGGACTTCGTGGTGCGCACGTAGTGGCGCTGGCAGCTCATCTGCACCACGTCGGCGGGCTGGACTTTTCCGGCCTTGACGTCGGCGGGCGTACCCCGGACCAGGAAGTAGCAATACCCGGGCGTTTCTCCGTCTTCGGTCTTGATGTTTTGCTGGACCAGGGTCATGCCCGGCAGCGGCTGCTGGGCATACACGTAACCGACCAGCCTCCGGTTGGTGTCCTTGAGCGCCACCGTCTCCGCGCCCGCCGCGGAGACCAGCAGCGCGGATGCGGCCAGGGCCATCGTGGTTTTCCGGATCATGATCGTCCTCCTTGTGTCGTTGGTTCCGTTGGGCTGGACTCGCGGCCGGCCTGGAGCCAGGCCTTGAGCCGGGGCACGGGCAGGTAGCCGTTGTGCACCCGCCCATCCGGCGCCACCAGGGTCGGGGTGCCCTGGATCCCGTGCGCGCGGCCGAAGGCCATGGCCCGGTCCACCGCGGCCGTGGCCGATTCTGCGCAACCGGCAGGCGGTGCGTCCAGGTCGTGGCCGGCCGCGGCCCGGTCCGAGGCCTCGGCCGGATCGCCGTGGCACAGGATGGCCACGGCCTTGCCCCGGGCCGCCGGGTGCAGGGCCGGGACCGGGTACATGATCTGGTAGACCTCGATGTCGCCGGCGGCCCGCAGCTCGCGGTGCAGCCTCCGGCACCAGGGGCAGTCGGGATCGTGGAACACCGCCACCTTCAGCGCGCCCTGGCCGTAGCGGACCGCGGCATCGAGGGGCAGGCGGTCCCAGGCGATCCGGGCCAGCTCGGCCTTGCGCTCGGCGGTGAGATCGCGCGCAGCCTGCAGGTCGTAGATGTGCCCGATCACCAGGTAACGTCCCGAGGCACTGGCGTAGAGCACGTTGCGCCCCGCCACCACCTCGACCAGCCCGGGCACCGGGCTCGGGCGGATGGCGTCGATGGACGTGGACGGCAGGGCGCGGCGGATGGCCCCGGCCACCGCCTCGTCACCAGGTCCGTCGCCGGGGCCGGCGCAGGCCGGCACCAGGCCCGCCAGGACCAGGCTGATCCATGTCCGCTTCATTGCTTCTCCTCCATGTCGATCTCGAGGCCCTCGTTGAGAACGATTTCCACCACGCGCCCGGCATCCACCTCGATGATGGGATAGATCTCGTTGGCCCGCTGCAGGTACCAGTCCGCGAGCTTCTCCAGGGCCGATCCGAATCCCTTGGTCACCCCGTATTTCCCCACCTGGCCGGGATCCACCGACTGCACCACCCCCAGCCCCGAGGTGGCCACCGTCGTGGTGGACGTGGCCAGTGCCGAGCCGATCCCGCCCAGCGTCCCGGCGAGCAGGGTCTTGGCGATGAGCTGGCCCTGCTTGGACACCACCCGCCCGCGCAGGCCGGCCTTGCCGTCCTCGCCGGCGACGAACCCCTTGATGTTTGTCTCCAGGACGGTCTCGTCGCGCAGGACGCAGCTCAGCTTCTCCAGGCGCAGGTAGGCGCGCTCCGACGACAGGTCGCCGTAGCCGGCAGCCGTGACGAAGCACTCTCGCACCCGCGACTGGAACCGGTTGGGCAGCGTGCCGTTGTCCAGCAGCCGCAGCAGCACCGGCTGCGGGTTGGTTTTCACCATTCCCCCGGTGGGCGCATCCAGCCCGGAGAGCATCACCGCCTTGGCGAAGGTGCCGGCGGGCAGGAAATTGTGGATGGTGCGGGCCGGGGTCTCTGGCGTTGCACCGTCATCGCCGAGATCCAGGGCCAGGATGGCCGTGCCCCGGCCTGCAGCGCCCGTGCGCCGCGCTTGCCCGGGCGGCGGCGGCGGAGGGGGCAACAGGCGCGTGGCCGCGCCCGCCAGGTCCGCGCGCCGCGGCCCCTCGCCGTCCCGCGCCGCGCCAGCCCGTCCCGCGTCGTCCCCGCGCGGCTGCTGGCCGGGCCGGGCCGGTGGCTTCGGCGGCGGCGGCAGCGCCCGGGGCGTTGCGGGGGCCGCCGCGCCCCCGGGTGGGCGCTTCTTCACGTCCTCGAGGGTATTGCGCAGTTCCTCCAGCTGGCGCCGGAGTTCCAGGTTGGCCTGCTTCAGTTCCTTGAGCTCGGCCTCGGAGCGCGTGATCCAGATCTCGCTGGGATCCATGCCCTGGGCCGGCGTGCGGTAGCTCTTGGTCACCTCCGGCGCCCGGGCGGCGCGCTCCACCCGCCGCGCGGGATCGGACAGCCACAGGCCCAGGATCACCACGCCGACCAGGCCTGCCAGCACGGCGACCGTCACCAGCGCCTGGCGCCGCTTGACTCGCCCGCTGTCGTCCATCAGCGTGTCCCCCTCACCACGTAGATCCGGGTGGACTCCCCGGGGGAGAGTGCATGGACCTGGATGGCCACGGCCCGGATGTTGTCCGCCATGACCCCGAACTCGCGCTCGTCCAGGCGCATCTCGGCCCCGGAGACGTTGGTCAGCTCGTACACCTCGGCGGTGAGCGGGCCCTCGTAGCGGGCCAGCATGGTGATCCGAGCCTCCTGCCACAGGGGCACCGGCCGGCCCACGGACACCCGGGTGTACCCGGCGGGCACCGTGTCCCGGGCCAGGGCGCGCACCAGGGACTTGATCCGCGCGACGTAGGGATCGTCCGCCCCGCGGCCGTCCCCGGGCCGGTCCCGCGCGGCCCTGGGCCGCAGCAGCACGGTGTCAGACGGCATGTCCACCGGCGTCGCGATCAGCGTGTACGTGGCGCCGTTCTCGTCCCGCACGAAGAAGCTGAACGGCCGTCCCCCTGCCGCCGGGCGCACGAAGATCTGGCCGGACTCCTTGTCCGCCTGGACCTGCATGCGGTCCTCGAGGCCCCAGACGCGGGTGAGGCGGCCACCGCCGGCCATGCCGATCCGCGTGAGCTCGCGGGCCGAGACCTTCACAGTGACGGTCTGGCCATCCGTCACGTCCACTACCTGCAGCGCCCACGCCGGCGCTGCCAGGCTAGCGAGGACCAGCCCCGCCGCCGACATCAAACGGGTTTTCACGGTTGTCCACCTCGACGAAGGTTTTGACGAACAGCTGTCCATTGCGCCGAGCGAACCCGATCAGGAACGTCGCCTGGCGCTCGCTGGTGATCTTCCCGCCCACCAGGGTGACCAGCTGGCCGGTCAGCGCCACCTTCTGGTCCCGGATCCGGACCTCCTGGGGATAGAAGGCCGAGGACATCCGGCTGCGCTTGATTTTCTCGGCGTCGCCCTCGAGCCGGGCCGCCAGCGCCCCGTAGGCGGTGGGATCCGCGTAGCGCAGGAACAAGGCGGCCTGGTGATGCACGTTGTCCGGGTTGTAGGTCAGCGCCAGCCCGGCGAAGAACACCGCCATCTGCTCGAGGTACTCGGGCGAGAACTCCTCCCCCCGCACCCAGAAGGCCTTGTTCACCACCGGTGGCGTGATGATGGTCTTCTCGCGCACATCGGTGGTGACCACCCAGTAGGCGAGCGCGGCGTTGGACACCGCCATGGTGACGGCCACGGCCATCCACAGGTTGCGCCGCCACAGGGCCTCGGCCAGCACCGACTTGTAGCGTTGTCGATTCATCCGATGTATTCCCGGACGTGGCTGGGCGCCCGGCTCTTCAGCCACCAGGCCGAGGGCGTGTACCAGTACAGGAAGCGGGGAATGATCCCGTAGCCGCCCTCGGCCTTGATGCGCCCCAGGCCGCGGGCCAGGAGCAGGCCGATGACGACCCCCACCAGGATTTGCCCGAGCATGGCCCCCATCAGCCCGAAAAAGATCACCATGAACGCGGCATCCGCGTCCCAGAAAAAGAACTGGGGCGGATCATCGAGCCGGCGGGGGATCCAGTATTGTTCGTCCATGGCTCGCTCACACCACCGCGGAGCCGAAGATGGTGTCGATGATGGTGGGGCCGAGGGCCCCGAAGATGGCCAGCACCACGCCGATGATCGCCGGCAGCGCCGTGCCCTTGGCGGCGCCGTAGCCCAGCCCCACCAGGCCGCCGACGATGGCGATGCCGCGGCCCAGGTAGCCGGTGGCGGCGTCGTAGAAAAACTGGTAGGCCGGCTGGAACTCCGTGCCGGTGGTCGCGGCCAGGGCCAGGCCCGGCACCAGCAGGGCGGCCAGC
>Ga0256830_1002347_pt1 | contig 12543 bp, 15 predicted proteins | sample 128326metaG_FD_190537 | JGI IMG/M metagenome (GOLD analysis project Ga0256830, IMG submission 190537) | Hydrothermal vent microbial communities from Lau Basin, Pacific Ocean - 128-326 | ecosystem: Environmental > Aquatic > Marine > Hydrothermal vents | place: Pacific Ocean: Lau Basin | collected...
TCCAGCCAGGGGCGGGTTGGGGTCTATTATGGCGTGGGTGCCGTTGGTGTATATCCTGACGGTACCGAAGAGGGAGGGGATGGTGGTGTTCTCAACGTTGTGCCTGAGCTTTATTGGAGGCAGTTCTGGAACCTCCAGCTCCTCCTGCTTCTTCTCCTCGCCGATACACCCTGCCAGGAGGAGGAAGAGAATGAGCGCAATCGCAAGCGCATTTGCTCTGCTCATCCTGTGTGGTTTACCACCCGTGGTTTATATAGGTTTTGGCGTGGATGCCCGCCACGAGCAGGAGGCCTGAGTTAAATTTTTATGCGTGGATGCGCAGGGGCTTAGGGAGAGCACCGGCTGAGGAGGGCATGTAAGGAAAAGCGGGGTGACGAAGGTGCCAGGGCGACAGGGGGTGGCTGGGAGATTGCCGTAAATTCGTCAGGTAACAAAAGTTTCAAGTTTTACTTTTTCACGGCAATTCTTATGCAGGCATCTATTGCAGCATACAGCACAGCTCTGGCTTTAAAAATAAGCAGGCACCTTGCAGATGCCGTAATTTTCATTTTTGCAGGATTTGCGGTGGCTTGCCTTGCAGTTCTGTCAGTTGACTCTGAAAAGTTCTACATGGATGCGAGCACCGGGGATGAGAAGTACTGCAGGCAGCTCGGGTACTTATTTCTGGGTTTCGCATACGTGTGCATATTCGTGTCCATCCTTTCACTGATAATTAAGCTAAATCCACCAGAGTATGCGGCTTTCAGCGTTCTGGTAAGCATGACCGGCATTTTCTTTTCACTAACAGCATACAGAGTGTATAACCGTTTAGATAGAGTTTTAAAGTATGGCAGTGAGGCTTTCTGGACTGCTTTGATGTTCGTAATTACGCTGGCAGGGGCGTATAAAGTAGTTTCCTCTGGAGAATACGTACGTGCTCCGCTTAGTGAGGTAATGTGGGTACTCGTACCTTTTGCTGTTATTTTCTACGCCTGGCTGGCTTTCATACTGCATCACTCTGGATTTCTTAAGGTAAGACGTATGCGTTAATGCCTCGTTGAAACATTTCACTCTGATTGAAATATTAATATCCCGTTGAAACATTTCAATCAGTTTAAAATATATACCTGCCCAGCCATTATTACCCCATGAACCTGCGGGGGTGTGAGAAAAGCCCGCTGACAGATAATTAAGGTGGTGGAGAGAGTGGCGGCAGAGGAGATAGCGGGTGTGTTGAGAAGTCCGGCGGAGAGCTTCAGGAGAATCCTGGGAAGTGGAGAAGGTCTAAGTATTCCGCTGGCAATAGTGCTGGTGAACGGTCTGGTAAGCGGCATCTCGGGCTACTACCAGAAGCTCCGGGCTGTGGAGAGGCTGAGCGCCATGGCGTCGCAGCTTGAGGGCTCCCCCTTCCCCGTGCCTCCCATAAAGGAGCCGAGCCTTGCGGGAGAGGTGCTCAGGAGCGTGGTCATGTCACCCTTAGGGTGGGTGGTGGTATCGGCAGTGGTCCTCGTCATGGTCAGGCTTCTGGGTGGCAGGGCAGGCGTGAGGGAGCTTCTGACGGTGAACGGCTACGCCCAGGTGCCCCTCGTAATCGGCGGGCTTCTGAGCATCCCAGCTGCAGCTGTTGCGCCTTCTCTTGCCGCGGTGCCTGCTTTAATCTTCGGGATATGGTCCCTCGTTATCACGGTGATAGGGGTGAGGGAGGCGAGCGGCATGTCAACCCTCAGAGCCGCCGCATCGGTTTTAATCCCCCTGGTCGTGCTCGTAACCCTGGTCACCCTGCTAACCCTCGGTGTCCTGCTTGCCGGGCTGGGTGTGGGGCGGTAGCGCCTGAGCATGGGTTTTTCAAAATTCTGCACGATGGTGCGCCCGCTGGTTGGGGCGAGGGAGCACACATGCAGGTTATATCTCTTGAGGACTCCAGGGTTATGATGCTTGACCAGACCCTGCTGCCTGGGGAGGAGCGGGTGATAGTTTGCGAGGACACCGAGTGCATAGCCGAGGCGATTGAGAGCCTGAGGATAAGGGGTGCCCCCGCCCTCGGCATAGCCGCGGCCTTCGCGATGGCGCAGACGGCTCTGAAGAGCCGCGGTAAGCCCCGGGAGGAGGTGCTGCAGAGGCTGAGGGAGACCCACGCCAGGATAAAGGCAACCCGCCCCACTGCGGTGAACCTCCACGCCGCCCTTGACAGGGTGATGAAGAGCGCCGAGGAGAGCCAGGATGCAGCGGAGGCTGCGGTGAGGGAGGCCATGAGAATATACGAGGAGGAGCAGGAGGCGAGCAGGAGGCTCTGCGAGCATGGCGCAGGGCTGATAAAGGACGGGGACGTGATACTCACCCACTGCAACACCGGCGCCCTTGCAACCGCAACCCTGGGCACGGCTCTCGGGGTCATAGTAACCGCCTGGAGGCAGGGCAAGAAGCTCAGGGTGTTCGCAGACGAAACCAGACCCCTGCTCCAGGGCGCACGCCTGACCGCCTGGGAGCTGGTGAAGGCGGGGATACCCGTGACCGTGATAGCCGACGGAAGCGCGGGTTACGTGATGCGCACCCAGGGGGTCACCAAGGTCATCGTGGGGGCTGACAGGATAGCCATGAACGGAGACACCGCCAACAAGATAGGCACCTACTCCCTTGCGGTTCTCGCCAGGGAGCACGGTGCGGAGTTCTACATAGCGGCACCCCTCTCAACCGTTGACCCGGGGATAGAGAGCGGGGAGGAGATACCCGTGGAGAGGCGCAGCAGGGAGGAGCTGGAGTTCTTCAACGGGCGCAGGATAGTGCCCGAGCAGGCGGAGGTGCTCAACCTCGCCTTTGACGTCACCCCCGCAGAGTACATAACAGGGATAATAACCGAGGCTGGAGTGCTCCGCCCCCCCTACGAGGAGAGCCTGAGGCGTGCGCTCGGGGTGTGAGTCACCGGAGCTCCACCACCTCCACACCCGAGTCAATGAGCGCCTCCGCTATGTACCTGCGGTGGCAGTGCCGCTGCTCCCGCTCAAGGCACATCACCGCAACCCTGCGCCCGCGAGCCAGCTCAAGCAGCCTCTCAACGCCCCGCCTGAACTCCAGGGTGCGGGTGTAGGCTTCGTAGCCACCCCTCCTGTACCCCCCGAGCTCGGGGAGGTGCAGGTAGGCTATGCCGGCGCCCTCAAGGTGTTCCCTCAGCCTCTGCTGCACGAACTCGGGGTTCTTGGAGGTGGGAAACCTGCGCACATCCACCAGCAGCTCAACTCCGTGAGCCCCGAGCAGCCTGAGAAAGTCCTCAACCCGCATGCCCGCGTACCCCAGCATGTACACCCTCATCGCCACCCGCGCAGAAGCTTCACGTCCGCAGCTCATACGTATTCTTGCCCATGCTACTCTTCACCCTTTTTCATAGTATGGAGCGATACCAGATAACACCAGCACGGGGAGGGAGAGCGCAACCCGAGGTGAGTTTATGAGATGCGCGCTTGTAATGCCCTCCTGGCTGCTTGAAGACGTCTTCCCCGAGAAAACATCAAAAGCACAGGCTAACTACTGGCAGCCCCTGAACATGCTCTACCTGGGCGCGTGCCTTGAGCGAGAGGGGTACGAGGTGAAGTTCTTTGACGGCTCGTTTTTGGCGCACGACACCATACTTGAGAGGCTCAGGAAGTTCAAGCCAGAGTTTGTTGGTGTTTACTCCAACGCCTTCCTGTGGCCGAGGGCTAAGAAGACCGCCGAGGACATAAAGGAGAAGGTGGACGAGAGCATTCACGTTACATGCGGCGGCCCCTACCCCACCGCCATGGGTGCAAAGCTGCTTGAGGAGAGCAGGTTTGACAGCATAGTTGTTGGCGAGGGCGAGATAGCTGCAACGGAGCTTGCAAAGAAGGTTGAAGCCGGAGAGGAGCCCAGGGGCGTTAAGGGGGTCTCCTACAGGAGCAGAAGCGGTGAAATCGTGAGGAATCCGCCTGCACCCCTCATTGAGGATTTAGATTCCCTGCCCTTCCCTGCCAGACACCTGCTTGAGAACCCCTTCCTCTACCTCCCACCTCTGGGAAACTACAGGCGGAAGCCCGTGGCGATAGTCATGACCTCACGGGGGTGCGACGCCAGGTGCATCTACTGCTTCCAGCCGGATAAAGAGCGGAAGGTGAGGTACAGGAGCGTTGAGAACGTGATGCAGGAGATTGAGCAGTGCTTAGACATGGGGTACAGGGAAATCCGCTTCCTGGACGACAACTTCTGCAGGGACTACAAGAGGGTCATGCGCATCTGCGAGGAGATAAAGAAGCGCGGGCTGGACTTCACCTGGTACGTCTCGGCGAGGGTGAACCACGTTGACAAGCCCCTGCTTAAAGCCATGAAGGACGCCGGATGCTGGGCGGTGCTCTTCGGAATAGAGAGCGGGGTGCAGAAGAACCTGAACACCCTGAGGAAGGGCATAACCCTGGACCAGGTGCGCAGAGCGGTTAAGAGCGCCAAGGAGGTGGGGCTGCACGTTCACGGCTCCTTCATCCTGGGCATACCCGGGGAGACCTTTGAGGAGGGGCTCAAGACCATAGAGTTCGCCATTGAGCTTGACCCCGACACGGCGAACTTCCACACCCTCGTGCCCTTCCCGGGTACGGAGCTTTACGACAGGGTGAACGAGTACGGCAGGCTGATAGGGGACTGGGAGCGCTTCACCTTTGACGGCACCCCCTTTGTGCCCCACACCATGAGCGTTGAGGAGCTGGAGAGGCTCAGGAGCATCGCCTTCAGGCGGTTCTACGTAAGACCCAGGTACATGATAAAGAGGCTGCTGAAGGTGCGCACCGCCGACGACCTGCGGGTGCTGTACATCGGCATGAAGAGCCTCTTCTGGCTGATGGTGAAGAAGAACCTGTTCAGAGCGAGGAGTGCCTGAGTATGCAGAAGCTTCCCAGAGTTTCGGTTGTAATACCCGTGCACAACGGCGAGAAGGTCATAGGCAAGTGCCTTGATGCCGTGTTCCGCTCTGATTACCCGGACTTTGAGGTTGTGGTTGTTGATGACTGCTCCACCGACAGAACCAGGGAGATATGCCGCTCCTACCCCGTGAAGCTCATACCCTTTGACGAGCATGCGGGTGTTTCCAGGGCGAGGAACACGGGCGCAAAGAACGCCGGGGGTGAGGTGCTCCTCTTCATTGACGCCGACTGCATCATGCTTGAGGACACCATCCGGAGGATGATTGAAACCAAGCTCAGGACGGGTGCCGAGATAGTGGGGGGCACCTACACCAAGGTGCCGGAGGACAGGGAGAGCTTCTTCAGCACCTTCCAGTCGGTGTACGTAAACTACTGCGAGAGCAGGAACCCCGAGAATCCTGACTACGTTGCCACCCACTGCATGGCTGTTGACCGGGAGGTGTTCCTGAAGCTGGGCGGGTTCATAGAGGGCTCCTACATAGGTGTGGCGGCGAGCGTTGAGGATGTGGAGTTCTGCCACAGGGCAAAGCGCGCAGGATACAGGGTGGTGATGGACCCGCAGGCGATGGTTAAGCACGTGTTCAACTTCAACCTGTACCGCTCCCTGAGGAACGCCGTGAAGAAGAGCATGTACTGGACCATGTACTCCCTTGACAACCGGGACATCACCCAGGACTCGGGGGCGGCTTCCAGGGAGCTGAAGCTGAACGTGGCGTGCTACTTCTCCTCAGCCCTGCTGCTGCTCACCGCCGCTCTGGGCGGCTCTGCGCTGCCCCTCGCCCTTCTCCCTCCAATCTACGCCGCCAACCTGTACGCCAACAGGGGCTTCTTCAGAGCCCTGGGGGAGCTGGGCAGGGGATTCATGCTCGCCGGGGTTGCCTACTACACCCTCATCTACCCCGCCGCCGTGGGCGCTGGAGCCGCCGCGGGGGTGCTCCGCTACCTCAGGTACGTGAAGTTCGGGAACATCAGGAGGATAAAGGCGGAGGCTGAGTGATGCGTTACTTTCTGAAGTACACCCCCTACATCTTCAGGAAGAGCAGGGTTATACAGCTGACCTTCTTCGTCACCAGGAGGTGCAACTCTAAGTGCTCCTTCTGCTTCTACCTCTCCCAGCAGCCCGAGGTGCAGGAGAGGGAGCTCACCCTGGATGAGATTGAGAGGTTCAGCTCCTCCATGGGTGAGCTCCTCTGGCTGCTGTTCTCGGGCGGGGAGGTGTTCCTCAGGGACGACATAGTGGAAATCGCCAGGATATTCTACCGCAACAACCGCCCCTCCATACTCACCCTGCCCACCAACGCCCTTCTCCCGGAGGTGGTGTACGAGCGCACCGAGGAGATTCTGAAGAGCTGCCCGGAGAGCGTGGTGGTGGTGAAGCTCTCGCTTGACGGCATAGGAGAGGAGCACGACGCCATAAGGGGGGTGAAGGGGAACTTTGAGAAGGTGATGGAGACCTACTCCAGGCTGAAGGAGCTGCTGAAGTACCCGAACTTTGAGCTCGGGGTGAACACGGTGTTCTGCAGCGCAAATCAGGACAGGGTAATGGAGGTGCTCAGGTTCGTTGAGAGGGAGATGCCGGAAATCAGGACCCACACCGTCTCCCTCATAAGGGGCAACCCCAGGGATACGGGGCTGAAGCAGGTGGACCTGGAGAAGTACAGGGAGACCATCTCCTTCCTGGAGAGGAAGCTTGACAGCAGGCGGGGGAGCTACAGCTTCGCGGGCAGCAGGCTGAAGACCGCCCAGGACATACTCCAGAGGAGGCTGATATACGAAACCGCCAGGCAGGACAGGAGGCTCATACCCTGCTTCGCAGGAAGGCTCAACCTGGTGGTTACAGAGAACGGGGACGTGTATCCGTGTGAGATTCTCAGCGAGAAGCTGGGAAACCTGAGGGAGCACGGGTATGATATGAACAGGATACTGGAGAGCGAGAGGGCCAAGAGGGTTATAGCCGACATAGCCGCTGGCAGGTGCCACTGCACCCACGAGTGCTACTTCGTGACCAACATCCTCTTCAACCTGAGGATGTACCCGAAACTGCTGTGGGAGTACTTGAAGCTGTTCGGAGGTAAGAAGGGAAACGGCTCACATGAATAAACGATAATCATGCTTATTTTTTTAAAATAAACCGTTGTCAACCGTTGTCAACCGTTTCCGTAAACGATTTCTGGAGATAATTTAAGTAGCACCTGGGGGGTATATTCTAATCAGGAGGTGATAAAAAATGAGGTGGCTGCTGTTGCTGGTTGCCCTTGGGGTGCTGCTGCAGCCCGTGCATGCGGGCTCGGCAGAGGTAGAGGTGGAAGTGGAAGTTGAGCCAGGGATAACCCCAGATTCACCGCTGTACTTCCTTGACAGGCTGTTTGAGGCGATTGCCGTGAGCCTGACCTTTGACCCGGCGAAGAAGGCGGAGCTGCGACTGAGGTATGCGGAGGAAAGGCTGGCGGAGCTTGAGGTGATGAAGAAGAAGAACAAGACAGAGGTTATAAAGGAGCTGAGCATTGAGTACGCCGAGGAGCTTGAGGAGGCGGAGAAGGAGCTTGAGAAGGCAGAGAAGGAGGGCAAGAACGTAACGGAGATTGAGGTGAAGCTCAGAAACACCACCGCGAGGCACATAGAGGTGCTCACCAGGGTGTACCAGGAGGTGCCCGAGGAGGCCAGGCCGGCGATACTTCAGGCGATAAACATGACCGCCATGGGCGCGGACTTTGAGATTGAGATGAGGGGCGACGGATGGGAGATTGAGATTGAGAGAGAGGGCGGCGAGCTGGAGATTGAGTACGAGAGAGAGAGCGATGGAAGGGCTCGTGCGGGCAGGATAGAGGACGGTGAGCTGGAGAAGGAGATTGAAGTGGAGCATGGCGAGCGCGAGCGCAGGATTGAGGTTGAGATCAGGAACACCTCGGCGGTGGTTGAGGTGGAGCTCAACGGCGTGGAGCGCACCTTCGTGCTGAACACCACGGACAGGGACGAGATACTCAGGGAGATAGCGGAGCGCACGAACCTGAGCCTGGCGGAGATTGAGAATATAGTTGAGGTTGAAGTGGAGGTGGAGCATGATGAGGATAGAGTCAGCGCTGATGCCAACAACAGCTCAGGCAGGGGCTCTTCTCTGCTTGACGAAGAGCACGAGGAGGAGCAGGATGATACCGATTCTGCCGAAGGTGAGACGCCCGAAGAGGCTGCTCCAGAGGCTGGCGAGCTGAGACCTTAGAAGGCTGAAAGGGAGCCGCACAGGCTCCCATCCCTTCCTCCTTTTTTGAGATTTATGAAGGATGGTAATCTGTGGATATGAAAAAGTGGTCGTACATGAGAGTCCTGACCTTTTTCAAGTTCTACCTGCTGCTCCTGATTGTGGTGTTCCTGGGCATGAGCATGGTTGAGCTGAGGGTGGAGCAGAAGGTGCTGGTTTTCCTGCTCGTCACCCTGCTTTCTCCCACCATGTTCAGGCAGCTTATCAGCATGAGGGGCGTGAGGAAGGGGGACCTGGTGCTGGTGAGCTACACCAGCCAGAGCAACTTCGGCACCCTGACCAGGAGGGAGCTGGGGAGAGCCCTGAGCAGGGGCAGGGAGGGTGACGTTATAGAGGTGGAGTTCGGTGGCAGGGTGGCAAAGGCTGAGGTGCGCAGGGCGGGGGGGATACTCATGCCCCCGGAGGTCAACCTCCTGTACTACGAGGACATACCTGCGAGCGGGAGGTGGAGCACCTGAGGTTTACCTTCTCCTCACGGGAGCTGAAGGAGCTGGGGGTGTCCGCGGTAGGCATAGCCTTCGTGTTTGCCTTCTACTACAGCGGCGGGATACCCGAGATATGGGTGTTCATTATGGCTCTCGTGGGGGTGAGCACCGGCTTTATAGCCCACGAGCTTGCCCACAAGTTTACCGCCCAGAGGTTTGGATGCTGGGCTGAGTACAGGATGTGGGAGATGGGGCTGCTGATTGCACTCTTCCTCGTGGTGGCTTTCAGGCTGCTTTTTATCGCTCCCGGGGCGGTGTACATAGTGCCCGGTTTCAGGGGGATAACCAGGCAGGAAGACGGGATAATCTCAGCCTCGGGGGCGGTTGCAAACCTGGCGGTGGGATGCGTGTTTCTGCTGGTGGGATTTGGCTTCGGCGCGAGCATTAATGCCTGGCTGGCGCTTTTCAATATGCTCCCCGTGCCCCCGCTGGATGGAAGCAAGGTGATACGCTGGAACCCAGGGGCGTGGGCGGGAATCGCAGGGGGTGCCCTTCTCCTGCTTTTACTTGCCTGAGAGCAGGGCTTCCAGGGTGTCCAGCCTGACCCCGAGGCGGGAGAGGTGGAGGGAGTAGTAGGCTGCCTTTGCCGAGGTTACGCCAACGCTCCTTACGCCCATCTCCTCCAGGGGTGCCACCACCATGCAGGTGTCGGGTATGAGCTTTACCGTCTCCGGAACTTCGGTGTGACGCTCAACGAGCTGCTTGACCTGGGCGCTGGTGAAGACCCAGACCTCACGCTCGGGCTCATGCTCAAGCACCTGGAGGACTTCCCTGAGGCTGGCGTGGGGACATCCCAGGGCTATGAGCTCGGGGTCGTCGCAGGTGGTGAGGGCGTCGCGTGCCTCTTCAAGCTCTTCCCTGCCCACCTGCACCTTCTCCAGGTCCTGTGCAGCAGGGGTGTCGGGGGTGGCGCCCTGAAAGTGGAAGAGGGAGACGGAGCCCGTGGCGAGGGCTGCACCCAGAGCCTTGAGCTCTTCTGAGCCAGGGGATGCTTCAGCCCGGAAGAGGGGCACTCCTCCCATCCTGCCGACGTGGTACCCGAGGCAGGTGTAGTCAAGCTCTCCACGGAGCTCCGCGGTTACCTCAACGAGGTGGGTGGGCTGGCGGTTTTCGTCCAAGTGCAGACCGTAGAGGGGGGTTTTGCCTGTTATGGCGGATGCGAGTGCGGAGATTGAGCTCTCGCGGTTTGTTCTGGCTCCTATGACGGAGTTGGCGTAGGCCACGCTGCTTGACTCTGCCCAGGCTATGGTCTCTCCACGACAGGGAAGGTTGCAGGCGTAGTAAGGGGTGCAGGTGCAGGAGAGTACCACACCGAGCCTCCTGTAGGCTACGAGAATCTCTTCCTGCCTGCGCAGAAAGCTCTCGGGTACAGGCAGCTCGCCGCTTAGTGGGGCGCCCGCAGGGTTGAGGGTGGTGAGAACTTTAACCCTGGCACCGCTGCTGGAGAACTCGGTGAGAAACTCAAGCCCCGCATCCCCTATGGTCTTGTAGGATACCCCGGAGACCTGAACGCTTGTGACGGGAATCAGCCTCTCGGCGCCGTTGACGTCTCCCAGGGTTACGAGAAGCTCCATCGCCTTCTGAGTTGCATACCCGTACTCTCCTGAGAGGGCTTTTTCCTCTTCTGCAGTCAGGTACATGTGTGTTAGGGGGTGTGGTACCGAGATGAGGAATTTATGTCGTTAGGTTTGGTGGTTTCGGCAGAATGCCGAGGTGACGGAGTGGTAACGTGGCGGACTGCAGATCCGCTTTTCGGGGGTTCAAATCCCTCCCTCGGCTGTCCTTACCCACCGCTTAAGCCGCTGGAACTTATTAGCCAGCAGGGTAGGAGGTGTTAGCATGGTGGGTAAGGACATATACAAGAGCAAGGAGCTTTTTGCGAAGTGGAGGGAGAGGTATATAAGCAAGCTGCGCCCCGAGGACAGGGAGGACGTTGAGAGGCTGGTCAGGGAGCTTTTAGCCCAGGGCTACTCCATCCACAGGGTGCTGAAGTACCTGAGCTGCTTAGTTAGCATAAGCAGGCAGGTTAGGAAGCCCCTGAGGAGGTGCTGACGGAGGAGGATGTTAAGGAGTGGGCGGGGTGGCTGAATACCACCAGCGAGTACAAGGCGTGGAGCAAGCACGACTTCCAGGTTATACTTAAGAAGTACCTCAGGTGGCTCGGTAAGCCTGAGCTGGCTGCCTGGCTCAAGCCAAAGACGCCAAGGAACAGCAAGCTACCTGAGGAGGTGCTGACGGAGGAGGAGATTAAGCGCATGGCTGAAGCTGCATATACCACCAGGGACAGAGCCTTCGTGCTGGCTCTCTATGAATCAGGGTGCAGGATAGGGGAGTTTTTGCCTTTAAAGCTCAAGCATGTAAGCTTTGACAGGCACGGTGCTGTGCTCAGGGTTGAGGGCAAAACGGGGGCAAGGCGGGTGAGGCTCATAGGGAGTGCCCTGGCTCTCCAGCGCTGGATAGAGGAGCATCCGCATAAGGGTAACCCTGAGGCATACCTTTGGGCTCCCCTGCCTACCCACAACAACCCCAGGCTGAAGAGCAGGCACATTACCTATCAGGTGGCATCCAGAATACTGCGGGAGCTGGCGCAGAAGACAGGGGTAAAGAAGAAGGTGAGCCCTCACGCCTTCAGGCATGCCAGAGCCACCCACCTGGCGAAAGTCCTGACAGAGGCGCAGATGAAGGAGTTTTTTGGCTGGGTGCAGGACAGCGATATGGCGAGCACGTACGTGCACCTTTCAGGGCGTGATGTGGACGGTGCCCTCCTTGGCGCCTACGGGATAAAGGAGGCGCAGGAGAGCACCAGGCCGCTGCTGAAGCCAGAGCCATGCCCGAGGTGCCAGGAGCAGAATGACCCTGCCGCAAAGTTCTGCCGCAGGTGCGGGCTCCCCCTGGGGGAGAGCTTCCTGACGGATGAGGGAAGCCTGGAGGACAGGATAAAGAGACTGGAGGAGGAGATGCGGGTGTTAGCGGAGGTTAAGGACCTCCTGGCTGACATCCGAGCCATCAAGCTGCTGGCAGGCACCCTGGGAAGGCAGAGGTGAGGCAGGAGCGGTGGAAATGAAGGAGAAGAGGGTGAAAATCTACAGGAGGCTGAAGGAGAATCCAGGGAATGTGAGATTTGAGGACCTGTGCAGGGCGCTGGAAGCTTTTGGCTTCAGATACCGGGGAGGTAAGGGCTCCCACAGGGTGTTTGTCAGGAAGGGGATAAGAGAGATTCTAACGGTTCAACACGTTAAATGCAGGGCTAAGGGGTATCAGGTAAGGCAGCTCCTGAAGCTCGTGGAGAAGTACAACCTGCTTGAGGAATGAGAGAGATGTGGCGTAAGTACAGGATTGAGATTTTCTACAGCGAGGAGGATGAGGGGTTTATAGCAACTGCGCCAGAGCTTCCTGGATGCTCTGCCTTCGGAGAGACCCCGGAGGAGGCGCTGAGGGAAATCAGGACCGCCATAGAGCTCTGGCTGGAGGCTGCCAGAAAGGAGGGCAGAAAAATCCCGGAGCCCGAGAAGGCTGCCCTGAAGGCGTGAGCCGCACTCAACCCCGTGCCGCCTTCAGTAAACCTTAAAAGACAGTACGCAACGCTGATGGTCACAAATGACTCGGAAGGCTTGATATGTCAAACCAGAAGCAACAGACTGCAGTACTACCTCTCTACCTGTGAATATTGCAAGAAAAAACAATAAAAAAGAGGCGAAAGAAGCCTCGCCTCTTTACAGCGCGTCCGCCAGCGCCTCGGCAGCGGCGCGGGTCTCCTCCCTGGTCTTACCGGCGACAATTATGGCGTAGGCACCAGTACCGAAGGCGTCCTCTATCACCTCTATGTCGCCATCGCTGTTGTACCAGTCCACAGTGCTCTTCCCGGCGGTCACCAGCTCCTCCGTCAGCTTGTTAGCCACGGGGC
>Ga0256830_1002348_pt1 | contig 12542 bp, 13 predicted proteins | sample 128326metaG_FD_190537 | JGI IMG/M metagenome (GOLD analysis project Ga0256830, IMG submission 190537) | Hydrothermal vent microbial communities from Lau Basin, Pacific Ocean - 128-326 | ecosystem: Environmental > Aquatic > Marine > Hydrothermal vents | place: Pacific Ocean: Lau Basin | collected...
ATAGCATATGAAATCTGCTCCATGCATTCCAGCAATGGCAGCCCCAATGGCTCCGGCAATATGATCGTAACCTGCAGCAATGTCTGTCACAAGAGGTCCAAGCAAATAAAGCGGAGCTTCATTTGTTGCATATTTCATCGCTTTGACACTTGTGGCTATCTCATCTACCGGCACATGTCCTGGACCCTCGACCATCGCCTGAACTCCAGCTTTTCTGCATTTCTCAGTCAGCTCTCCGAGAATTATGAACTCTGTGAACTTCACCCTGTCGCTTGCGTCATGAATGCATCCCGGCCTGAAAGCATCACCAAGGCTGACCGTAACATCATACTCCCTCATCAATTCAAGCAGATAGTCAAAATTCTCGTAGTATGGGTTCTCCATTCCTGTATGTTTCATCCAGGAAATTGTGAGCGACCCTCCTCTGCTAACAACTCCGAGAAGTCTGTTACTCCTTTCAAGCCTCTCGACAGTCGTTCTGCAAACTCCAGCATGGATGGTCATGAAGTCGACTCCATCCCTTGCATGCTTCTCAACAACATTGAAAAAGTCATCTTCATCTGCATCAACAATTTCTTTCTCTCTTGCAAGCTGATAAATTGGAACCGTTCCAAAAGGAACATCAACGACCTCCATTATCCTCTTTCTTATGAAGTCCAGATCTCCTCCACTGCTGAGGTCCATTATGGCATCTGCACCATGTTTCTGAGCGACAATTGCCTTTTCAATCTCCTCATCGAGGTTTATGTAGTCCACAGAAGTCCCTATGTTGGCATTTATTTTTGTGGACATCATTTTTCCAATCGCCCTTGGTTTAAATTCCCCGTCTTTTTTTATGTTTCTTGGCACAACAACTTTCCCTTGGCTGATAAGCCTGAGAATTTTTCTTCGGTCTATTCCCTCATATTTTTCGACATATTCTATCCATTCAGCTGATTCTCCCTTTCTTGCATGCTCAACTAATGTTTCCATAATAGTAGAGATAAGAACTGATTGGCTTTAAAATATCTTTGGGAGATCACGTTCGTGAATCACCACTCAACAGCTATCGCGTTGTTTGGACATGCCCTGACACAGGCACCGCACTCCATACACAGCATTTCATTAACCGCAGCCTTACCGGCGTTCATCTGTATTGCATTGCCCCTGCATTCGCTGATGCACATCCCGCAACCATCACACCTCTCAGTAATTATTACTGCGGGCATAGGCTTACTGTAGGCCAATGGACGGTTATAGTTTCCCCATGTGTGGGGTATTGAGTCAAAGACTCAATTTCGACCCACATTTGTCATGATTATCTAAGGGAATTATCACAGAAAAAAGGAAAAAGCATAAATAGTAGGAAGATACCTGAGCGATATGGATAAAAAGATTCTACTGGACGAGAATGAAATGCCCGACAGATGGTATAACATTCTGCCGGATCTTCCAGAACCGCTCCCACCACCACTCGATCCTGAAACGAACGAGCCAATGGCTCCTGAAAAGCTCCTTGCAATATTTCCAATGGAACTGCTCAAGCAGGAGATGAGTGAGGAGAGATATATAAAAATCCCTGAAGAGGTTCTGGAGATTTACAAACTCTGGAGACCCACTCCATTGATCAGAGCGGAAAGGCTTGAGAAATATCTGAAGACTCCTGCAAAAATCTATTACAAGTATGAGGGGGTCAGCCCACCTGGAAGTCACAAGCCGAATACCGCTGTTGCACAGGCATATTACAACGCCAAAGAAGGTGTAGAAAGGTTGACAACAGAAACCGGAGCCGGACAGTGGGGCTCTGCATTAGCCTTTGCAACAAAACTTTTTGATATGGGCTGCAGGGTTTACATGGTTAAGGCCAGTTATCATCAAAAGCCATACAGAAGAGTGCTCATGGAATTATGGGATGCGGAGGTGATACCAAGCCCATCAAATAAGACAGAAAGCGGTAAAAAAATTCTTGAAAAAGATCCCGATAACCCAGGAAGTCTGGGGATTGCCATAAGTGAGGCAGTTGAAGATGCAGTTAGAAACGAAAACACGAACTACAGTCTTGGCAGTGTCTTGAACCACGTGCTCTTGCATCAGACGATAGTGGGACTTGAGGTCAAAAAACAGCTCGAAATTGCTGAAGTGAAGCCCGACATCATGGTTGGATGCGTTGGTGGAGGAAGCAATTTTGCAGGATTCATGTATCCATTTGTTAAGGATGATGGAGTTGAATTCATTGCAGTTGAACCGGAATCGTGCCCGACTTTAACGAAAGGTGAGTACAGGTATGACTTTGGGGATACTGCAGGTCTCACACCTCTGCTTAAAATGTACACGCTCGGAAAGGATTTCATACCTCCACCAATCCACGCAGGTGGCCTGAGATACCATGGTGATGCGCCAACCCTATGTTTGCTTGTGAAGCATGGAATCGTAAAAGCAAGAGCAGTCAGCCAGATAGATACATTCAAGGCTGGAAAGATTTTCACAGAAACAGAGGGAATAGTTCCTGCCCCGGAAACAACTCATGCAATCAAAGTTGTCATTGATGAGGCCATTAAAGCAAAGGAGAACAATGAGGAGAAAGTGATAGTGTTCAATCTCAGCGGGCATGGACATTTCGATCTAAAAGCTTATCAGGACTTCATGGAAGGGAAGCTCATCTGAAATTTTTTTATCCCCTTGGTTGATACAGTCTACAATATCTCAGCTTTTAATAAATTTCCTCCTGTCCTGTATGGTGGGCAAGGTTATCATACTTTTTACTCAAAAATCATAGATAGATGGATTGATTCGAGGTATATCCTTCTCACTCTGAACCGTTTTCATCCAATTTCAGAACTCTCGTATAGCTCAACCTTCACCCGCTCTCACTGTCTGTTTTTGACAGCAGAAAAATAAGATAAAAGTAATAAAATAGATGAGTCTGATCTTTTAGTGATACCATGAGAAAGAAACATGATGAAAATGTAGCCTTAAATAACCCAACAACCGGTATTGGGCTGCGATTTGTTTCAGTAAGACAGAAAGGAGTTGTGATCGCCCTCCCATCCGGGAAGGGAGGGGTTGGAAAAACTACAGTCGCACTTAATCTCGCATCTGCACTTGCAATAAAAGGTCACAGAGTTATAGTCCTGGACATGAATCTCATGCTTCCAAACGTTCACCTGTTTCTTACACATTCGCCTGAGAAAACGCTTACTCATTATCTTGCAGGAGATGCCGAATGTGAAGACGCAATAGGGTATGTGGATTTAGGAAAAAATAAATTTGACGTGATACCTGCCGAATCAATTGTGGATTACATGAAGAGGATTAACATTGCCAATCTCAGCAGGCTCATTCACGAAATAAAGCCTGAGTACGATATCATAATCCTTGATGTTGCTCCAGGTCTGACCAAATACGTCATCTACCCGCTGAAATTATCCGATCAGATTTTTATTGTTTCATCAGACACAAAGCCAGCGTATGTGGATTCAATGAAAGTTTACAGGTTCGTATCGGGAATCAATGCAAGATTTCGTGGGTGCATAGTGAACATGGTCTCCGGATCAGAATTGAGGTATTTCAGACATGGCGATGTTTTTTCCGTGATACCTTACGATAAAAAACTTGAAAAAACTTTTAGGGATGGCAAAACCCTGTTCCATTCCAGACTGCCAGCTTTTATTTCACAAACTAAAAAGATTTTTCTGAAAATGGCCGATGCGATATCAAAAACTCCTCGATTTTAATACTGTTACCAAAGTGGGGCCGCCGAGATTTGAACTCGGGTCACGGGCTCCCAAAGCCCGAAGGATAACCAGGCTACCCTACGGCCCCTGCCTCCAGCAAAACAGTTGGGTTTAAAAAATCTGCGATAAACTTGTTTTCAATGAAAAATGGTAAGCTGATACACGATTCCGTTCACGGCACAATTCAGCTTGATGAATGGATGGTGAGGATAGTTGACACTCCTGAATTTCAGAGGCTGAGGAGAATAAAGCAGCTTGGCTTTGCAGATCTTGTGTACCCCGGAGCTCATCACACAAGATTCGAGCACAGTATTGGTTCGATGCAGGTTGCAAGGCATCTGAGTTCAGATGAAACAGTGCTGGCAGCATCGCTTCTGCATGATATAGGCCATACACCATTCAGCCATTCGGGAGAGAAAATTATTCAGAAGTATCTGAGAAAGGAGCACGAGGATATCGAGCACATCATAAAAAATTCCAGCATCAATGACGTTCTGCATGATCTGGGACTTAAGGTTAAAAGAATTGTCAAGGCTGTTAAGGAGCCACCTGTCAGCAGTGTGATTGATGTAGACAGAATTGATTATCTGCTGAGAGACTCTCATCACACTGGAGTTGCCTACGGTGTTGTGGACTTTGGCAGGTTAATTGAAAAGATCAGGTTTGATGGAGAAAGGGTTTACGTGGAACATGGGGGCGTTAGGGCTGTTGAGAGCTTTCTGATTTCGAGATACATGATGTATTCAGCGGTCTATCACCACCATGTCTGCAGGATAGCAAGAAAGATGTTTGAGAGGGCAGTGGAGTTCCTGATAGAGAACGGAGAGATTGAGGCTGAAGATCTTTTGAGGATGGATGATTATGATGCCATTGCGGTTCTGCGAAGCTCTGAGGGCTTTCCATGTGAGACAGTTCGAAGACTCGATGAGAGAAGGCTTTTCAAGAGGGCAGTTTATGCTGAAAGAGACGAAATTGAGACAAGCGTTGAAAGAATTGATGCTGGGAAGGCTGAGAGAGAGATAGCGGAGATGGCAGGAGTTGAGGTTGAGAATGTGATCGTTGACATTCCAAAAGAAGAGAGTTCAGAATACACGGTTCCGGTTCTTGTTGACAGCGAATTTATACCGATGGAAAGAGTTTCACCCCTTGTTAGCTCCCTCAAGCAGGCTCAGATTTCAGGATGGAGACTTGGAGTTTACTGCCCCCGGGAACATCTTGATAAAGTTAGAAAAGCCTCGTTCGATTACTTCAGCATAAGGATGTCGAAGCAGAAAAGGTTAAGCGATCTTCTTGAGCTCTGAGACCACGGCTTTTTTCATCACCTCAACTGGAGCTTTTTTGCCTGTGAATATCTCAAATGCCTTAGCTCCCTGATAAACAAGCATGTCAACACCGCTTACAGCTTTGCAGCCATAACTGAGAGCTTTTCTGATCAGCAGAGTCTCAGGAGGGTTGTAAACCATATCAAACACAGCAGGCTTTTTTCCAAGAATTTTCTCAGAGACTGGAAGCTTTTCAGGGAATCCTTTCATTCCCAGAGGAGTGGCGTTAATGATGAGATCGAACTTCAGTGTTTCAAGTCTCTCTCTCTCGATAAACTCAACATCAAATCTCTCTGCAAGTTCAACCCCCTTCTTTGCAGTTCTGTTGGTAATGTAGACCTCATTGTCATCCTTCAAAGCGTACACACATGCCTTTGCTGCTCCTCCTGCCCCGACAACAAGCACCTCCATATCCTTTGCATCGACACCTGAGCTCTGAAGAGCTCCAATCACTCCATCAACATCCGTGTTGTGGCACGTTTTTCTCTTCAGATCAACGGTGTTGGCTGCTCCGATCTCTCTGACCTCTCTTCTCTGTCTGAAAAATTCCAGAATTCTCTCTTTGTATGGGATTGTGATGTTTATGCCTCTGATTCCAAGGGCTTTGATGCCCTCAATCGCACTCTCAAAATTCTCAGGCCTCACCTCAAATGGAACATAAATCCCCTGATATCCAGTTTCTCTGAATGCTGCGTTATGCATGACCGGGCTCATGGAATGTCCGAGAGGATATCCAATAACCCCGAAAACCTCCATCATTTCAGATTCCTTATCTTGTTGATAATTCTCACGATTCTCGATTCAAATCTGTAGAATCTTGCAGGAAAGTCAGCCTTCATGAATGTCATTGAGCAGTTGGGATTCAGTCTGATGGATGTAATTCCATCCGCCACGGCAACAGCAGCCCTGTCACCTTTAATCCTCACCTCAATTGCCCTTTCCGGGGAGAATATCCATGGCTTTGATCCAACCCTGAAGGGTGAGACTGGAATGAGAGCAATCGCCTGAAGGTCAGGATCAACTACTGCGCCTCCAGCAGAAAGGGCATAGGCTGTTGAGCCAGTGGGTGTTGAGATTATCACTCCATCAGCCCTCACTGAATCCAGAAAAATGCCATCAACATGGATCTCCAGCTCTATAAGCCTTGCAGGACTCGCAGAAAGAACTGCAATCTCATTGAGAGCATAAACCTCATTGTTTTCAGTCCTTCCTGAAACTCTCGTGACCTCCTCAACATCTGTGTCTCCCCTCAATGCCTTTAACAGCCGCTCCCTGTAATTTTCAGGTGATGCATGGGTTAGAATCCCGATCCTTCCCGTGTTTATGCTGAACACGGGTGGGGGAAATCTCAGGTGATGGATGGATTTCAAAACAGTTCCATCTCCTCCAACTGTGATAATGGCATCAAATTTCTCAAGAAGTGTTGATGGATACCTGAACATATCTGACTCTATCTCATTCTCTTTCAGAAATTCCTTAACTTCAGAGGCAATTCCTGCTGAACTTAGCTTGTGGACTATTGCAACCCTCATAGCACATCAAGAAGCTTTCTGTGCAAATTCTCTCCAGAAACAAGAATTCTGAATCTCTCATCCATTGTGAACCTCTTTTCCCATACATCATCGCCATCAAGACTGCTTGTCACGGCCCCTGCATTTTTTGCTATGAAAAGCGAGGCTGAGATATCGAAAACCCTGAGAAACCCCTTTCCATTTTCGCTTTTCCGTATGTCGATAAAGCAGTCAAACGTTCCGTCTGCAACCATACATATCTCTATGGCTGAGCTTCCAAAAACTCTCATCCTCCTGAAGGGATATTTCCTGTCGGGATAGTAGATTATTGCATTGCATTCCAAGCTTTCAGCCCTGCTTGTGGTTATTGGCTCGCCATCTCTGTAAGACCTGCCATCGGAGTAATATTCAATCCCAGACGCAAGATTCTTCACGTATCCAAAGAAGGTTCCATCAAGGGTTTTCTTTCTGGAGAAGCAGAGAGCAATGGAGTAGAAGGGAATCCCTCTCGTGGCATTGAAGGTGCCATCGAGAGGATCGAGAGCGACGGTTGTGTCTCCATCTCCAACAATGCCAGACTCCTCCGTCACAACCCTCAGATCATACTCCCCCAGAATTTCGAGGGCTATATCCTCTGCAACTCTGTCGATTTTTTTTGTTGGTGTCCCATCTTTTCCCATTGCAACAGTTATTCCAGCCTCTTTGCTGCCTGCAATCCTGTTTACAGCTTTTTCAACTTCTTCGGCAATTTTTCTGGATATGCCAAGAGCTTCAGATGACTTCATAAAAATTGAAAATCAGGCATCAAGCCCGTACTTTTCGGCATTCTCGTCAGCAATTCTCTGCAGTCGTTCCAGCATTTCCTTACCCATTTCATGTTTGAAGAGGTGTCTGAATCTTCTTTGTAGCCTGAGATATTCCTCGACAGGCTTTCTCTGTTTCAGCTTTCTAACTCTGACGAGCTTTCCATGTTCGTACTCGACAAGGGGGTAAAGACCTGTCTCAACTGCAAGCCTTGCAACCTCAACTGTAAGCTTTCCGTCTATCCCCCATCCTACCACACAGGGAGAGTGAACCTGAATGTACTTTGAACCTTCAAACTCCGAAGCTCTCTTCACCTTCCTCTGAAAATCCTTCGGATAGGCTATGCTTGCAGATGCTGCATACGGCACACCATGAGCCACTGCTATTCCAACCATGTCCTTTTTCTTACCCGTTTTTCCGGGCTGGAGTTTTCCAACTGGAGTTGTGGTTGTATTGGCCCCGGGAGGCGTTGCCATGCTCTGCTGGTTGCCGGTGTTCTGATATGCCTCATTGTCATAGCATATGTATATCACATTGTGATTCCTGTCCATCATTCCTGAAAGCGTGCCGATTCCTATGTCGAATGTTGCGCCATCTCCCGCAAAAACAACAACATGACCCTCTTTTTCCCTTTTCAATGCTTTTAAAGCTGTCTCAATTCCAGCAGCAACTGCTGCTGAATTCTCAAAGACTGAGTGTATGTAGGGAACCCCCCATGTATTTCTGCCATACATTGAGCTCACGATTTCAAGGCAGCCCGTTGCATTGACGGCTATAACCTTTCCATCCAATACCTCAATTGCACCTCTTATGGCTGTTGGAAACCCGCACCCCGGGCATGCTCCATGACCTGGGCCAAAATAGTTCATGGTATCACCTCTTCAAACTCATTGAGGCTTTCAAATCTCTTTTCAGGCTTGACCTTTCCATACATAACATCATCAATGACCTTCTCCACGAGCTCTCTCGGGATGTCTCTCCCTCCAAGGCCCATCACCACTGGATACACTTCAGCATCAATTCCGAAGAGTGCTGATTTGACATCTGCCGTAACAGGTGGCTCTGCACCAATGGAAAGGGCTCTTTCAATAACTATAATCTTTTTGGCATTTTCAAGTGCTTTCCTGACCTCTTCAGAGGGGAATGGCCTGTATGTTCTGACTTTCAGCAATCCAACCTTCTTGCCATCTTGCCTCATCCTGTTCACAACCTCTCTGACAAGAGGAACAACAGACCCCATTGCCACCACAGCAACTTCAGCATCCTCACAGCTTTCAGCAACAACATGTCCACCCCAGTTTCTTCCTGTAAGCTCATACCAGCTTTCAAATTCATCTATCATCACTTTTCTTGCCCTTTCCATGGCATACTCCATTGCAACCCTGAATTCCATGTAGTAAGGAGGAGGGGCATAGCATCCCATTGCAACCGGATTGTTCACATCCAGCTTGACAACTGGCTTATACGGTGGGAGGAATTTATCGACAATCTCCTGCTCAAGCAGATCAATTGGTTCGTAGGCATGAGTGAGCTTGAATCCATCAACGCATATCATGAACGGCAGCAGCACACCCTTGTTTTCGGCTACCTTGAATGCGAGTGGAACCATGTCATGGGCTTCCTGATTGCTTTCAACGTATAGCTGAATGATGCCAGCGTCTCTTATAGAAATGCTGTCCTGAATATCGTTCCATATGCTGAGAGGAGCTGAAACAGATCTGTTTGCAACAACGAGGACTATTGGCAATCTCATGCCTGCTGCATTGTAAAGGACTTCTGTCATCAGCAACAAACCCTGCGAGCTTGTGGCTGTGAATGCCCTCGCTCCAGCAGCAGATGCACCGAGAACCATTGATGCCGCTCCGAACTCAGACTCCGCTGTGACATACTCCACATCTCCAAGCTCCCCATTTGCGTACATCTCTGCAAGATTCTCAACAATTTCAGTTTGAGGGGTTATTGGATACGCAGCTATTACATTGGGCTTTGAGAGTCTCACAGCTTCAGCAATAGCGTAAAAACCCCTAACAACCTTCCTCATATCATCACACCTCTACCTTGTAAATATCCTTCGTTTTCATTTCAATAGCATCAACAGGACAGACTGTATAGCATATCCAGCATCCCTTGCAGTAATCGTGATTGACAATCGCATACTTCTTGTCATCCTCCTCAACCATGCTTGTTGCAGGCTCGGGGCAGAATGTTATGCACTGTCCGCATGCGATGCACTTCTCCTTGTCAATGTAGGCGAGCTCAGTCCCCCAGTCTCCTGTTTTCATCTCGGATGACATAGGGGGGTTGCTTGCCCCTATGTAAAGCTTCATTTTTGCCATCCGCACACCTCCTTCATGTAATCATAAGCCTGCCTCACAAGCTTTACATTTTTCTCAGCTATTTCCTTACTCTCAAAAAACTCCATAATTGCCTCCTCAACACTCTCTATACTTATTATCCCTGTCGCACCAACAAGCGCCCCAACCATTGCTGTGTTGGTTATTGGTCTTCCAAGAATTTCTGTTGCCATCTTTGTTGCGTTTATGGCGTAAATATCCTTGTCAGCGTTCAGTTTTCTCCTTAAATCCTCACTCCCCATGGGATAGTTTGCGATCAGCATTCCATTCTCTTTCAACCCGGACAGCACATCAACAACGTCAATCAGCGATGGATCCATAACAATAACGTAGTCGGGAGTTTTAACCTCATCTCTTATGACTATGGGCTCGTCTGAAACTCTGAGGAAGGAAACAACTGGCGTACCCCTTTTTTCTGCTCCAAACATTGGAAATGAGAGGGTGTGATAACCATCCTTGAATCCTGCAACGGCAAGCAAATCTGCTGCTGTAACGGCTCCCTGTCCGCCTCTACCGTGAAATCTCACCTCAACCAGAATATCCATCCACCTCCAGACAGTGTTAGCTCTGCCATTATAAATTGGTTTAATAATGTTATGGTGCATTAATTCCAGTATTCGTAAGCTTTAAGTTTACTCAGACTGGGATGTTTTTAAACAGCCAGATTATGTCAATGCGATGACGGTCATGACCTGTAGGCTGTACAGTATATTTTTGCCCTTATCATACCATTGTAAAATATTTTGCCATTTTTACATTACATTGGTAAGAGAATATCGAAAAATATATTAAAATGTAGCATTCAGTTACTCTCAGTGGTACCATGGATCGCTTTGATGCTGTGGTCATCGGTGGTGGGGCTGCAGGACTTGGAGCAGCCTACAGAATGGCAGAAAATGGGCTCAACGTACTTCTTATCGAGAGAGGAGAGAATGTTGGTGAGAAGAGTGTTTATGGTGGAAGAATATACAGCCGGGTTTTTGAAGAGTACGTCAAAGGTTTTAAAGATGCTCCGGTGGAGAGATGGGTTAAAAAGGAGAGGCTGACCTTCCTGGATGATAAAGAGAGTGTGAGCATCGAGTATTCTTCAGATGAAACGTGCAGTTTTACTGCAATCCTGACGAAATTCAACAGATGGCTTTCAGATAGAGTTGAGGATACAGGGGCATTGGTTGTTCCGGGAATAATGGTCGAGGATGTAAAGCTAAACCCCACAAGGGTGGTTGCAGATGGCGAAGAAATAGAGTGCGATGCTGTTGTTATTGCGGAAGGAGTCAATCCAATGCTCACGATGAAGCTGGGCATAAGAGGTGACTGGAAGCCTGAAGAGGTTGCTGTTGGCGTCAAAGAAGTTTTCAAGCTGTCAGAAAGTGAGATAAACAGCAGATTTGATGTTGAAAGCGATGAGGGGGTTGCAAACCTCTTTGTTGGGTATCCCATATTCACACATGGAGGCGGGTTTATCTACACAAACAAGGACACAGTGTCTGTCGGAGTAGTTGTGAGAGTTGATTCTGCCATGAAAAATAAGATAGAGGTTTACGATGTTGCAGAAAAATTCAGGGCTCACAAGGATGTTGCAACCTTCCTGAAAGGGGGGAGCATGATAGAATACTCCGCCCACCTTGTTCCTGAGGCTGGGATTAGAGGTGTCCCAGGAGAACTCCATAGGAACAGCATCCTAATAGCAGGAGATACAGCAGGATTCGTCCTTAATAGGGGCTTCACAATCAGAGGGGTTGACTTTGCTTTCTACTCCGGCATCCTTGCTGCAGACAGCATAAGGGAGGCAATGGATATAGGAGATGCAGGACTTTCCGGACAGATTTATGAGAACAAGATAAAAGAATCTCTGATCATGAAGGAGCTTGAGAAGTTCAGAAAAGCACTAAATGTGCTTGAAAATACCAGATTCTTCGATGAGTACGCAAGGATGATGGTTGAGATTATGGGAGGAATCTTCGATGTCAGAGAAGAGTCAAACAGACTTTATGATGTTGTCATGGACAAAACGAAGGGCAGAAAGCTGAGAATGATCTTAGACTTTTTATCAGCCTTCAGGGGGTTGTGATATGGAAAGCATAGAGAACAGACTGGGTCTTGTGAGCTTCACAGTAGATTCCGAGCCACACATAAAGCCAGAAGAGGAGAAATGCAATAACTGCAGCCTTAAAGTTTGTCTTTACGTTTGCCCTGCAAAACTTTACAGAGAGGAGGATGGGAAAATATATTTCAACCATGAGGGTTGCCTTGAGTGCGGGACATGCAGGGTGGCATGTCCTGAGGAGCTTGAATGGAAATACCCCAGAGGTGGTTTTGGGGTCCATTACCAGTTTGGGTGAGGTGATAAAGTGAGCGTGATAGATTTTCCGAAAAATACGGTTTTGACCTTTTCTGAGGAGGAGGAGCTTTTCAGAGAGAGCGTGAGGGAGTTCTGCCAGAGGTACATAGCTCCCAACTGGATTGAGGTTGACAAGAAATCTGAGCAGAATCCGATGGATATACCTGTTGACATAATAAAGAAGATGGCGGATCAGGGACTGTTCTGCATTCCGTGCAGTGAGGAGTACGGGGGGCAGGGAGGTAGCTATACAATGGCAACAATTGCGATGGAGGAAATAGCATATGCCGATCCATCTGTCGCCTTGGCAGTTTATGCGCTTCTTAACACAGGATGGCCATTTGCCCTTGAGCTATTTGGAACAGAAGAGGCACGCCAGGAGATAATACCTGAGGTTGCAAAGGGAAGGGCATTTTTCGGAATTGCCTCAACAGAACCTCAGGGAGGCTCGGACGTTGCTGGATTGAAAACGAAGGCTCAGAAGAAAGGGGATGTCT
>Ga0256830_1002349_pt1 | contig 12536 bp, 11 predicted proteins | sample 128326metaG_FD_190537 | JGI IMG/M metagenome (GOLD analysis project Ga0256830, IMG submission 190537) | Hydrothermal vent microbial communities from Lau Basin, Pacific Ocean - 128-326 | ecosystem: Environmental > Aquatic > Marine > Hydrothermal vents | place: Pacific Ocean: Lau Basin | collected...
AAGGAGCCCTCCGAGAGGTGCCGGATGTCCTGGATCGGGCCCGTCAGGAAGCGCCAGTACTTGTCCCGCAATTCCTTGTCTTGAATGTACTTGCGCAGGACCTCCGGGGTGTCCCTGGCGGGGTCCACGGAGAAGCTCAGGAACTGGACCCGTGGGTCCTTCCGATAGTGGAAGGCGAGTTCCTGCATCCTCCGGGTCATTTCGATGCAGATGCTCGGGCAGGAAGTGAAGAAGAAGTCGGCCACCGTCACGCGGCCCTTCAGGACGGCCTCCGTCGTCTCCTGGCCGTTCTGGTCCAGGAGACGGAAAGGCTCCACGGGCCAGTCCAGGGAAGGCGGCGGCACGGGCGGCGGGGCCTCCCCGGCGCCGCAGGCGGGGAGGGAGGGGGCCAGGAGCAGGATGGGCCAGGCGCGCATGGGAGGGGGCGGGGCCCGGCCGGACTTCCCGGGAGGGCCCGCAATGGCGTGGTAGCATTTTGTACCCGGTCCCCGGGCCGGGATCTCCCCCCATCCCCGTTCCTTCCCCCGCTGCCGGGCCATCCCCCCCTCGGGCCCGGTCGAGGACCCATGCGCAGCCCCATCGCTCCTTCCCTGGTTCTGCTCCCGGCGGCCTTCGCCGCCCTGCTCGCCGGCCCTCTGCGCGCGCAGACCACCTGGACCGACGTCACCGACGCCGCCGGCCTGACCCACACCCATCAGACCCCTGCCAGCTTCATGATGGGGCCGATGGTGGGCGGCGGGACGGTCGGCGACTTCAACGGCGACGGCTGGCCCGACATCTTCCTCCTCGGCGGAGGCATCACCCCCGACCGGCTCTTCATCAACCAGGGCAACGGGACCTTCGTGGACGAGGCGCCGGCCTGGGGCGTGGACCGCGTCCACCTGGGGGCCAGCGCCGCCGTCGGCGACTACGACGGGGACGGCTGGCAGGATCTCTATGTGACCTCCCACGGTGTGGACCCCGTGGTGGCGCCCGGCTTCTCCCTCCTCTACCACAACGAGGGCAACGGCACCTTCACCGAGGTCGCGCGCATCGCCGGCGTCGCCTGGACCAGTCTGATGGGCGACGCCTTCGACGGCGCCTTCGGCGACTACGACCTGGACGGGGACCTGGACCTGTTCGTCGCCAACTACGACCTCACCAGTCTCGGCAACCGCCTCTTCCGCAACCGCGGCGACGGCAGCTTCGAGGAGGTCACACGCGAGAGCGGCATCGATGCCCGCGACGTCCACGGCTTCACGCCGGGCTTCGCCGACATGGACGGCGACCGCTGGCCGGAGCTGATCCTCATCGGCGACACGGGGACCTCCCGCTACTTCGTCAACAATCGCGACGGCACCTTCACCGACGCCAGCGCTCAGGTAAGCGGCCTGGACATTCCCAACGCCATGGGCCAGGCGGTCGGCGATGTGAACGGCGACGGGCTCCTGGATTTCTATGTGAGCGACGCCTACTGGCCTCTGACCGGCGCTGGCGGCAACCGCCTGTACATCAACCAGGGCGGCCACACCTACACCGAGGAAGGCCGCAGTGCCGGCGTCTACGATGTCGGTTGGGGTTGGGGCGTGGTCTGCCTCGACTTCGACAATGACGGTCTCCTCGACCTCGCCGGCACCAACGGCTACCCGGGGGTCTACGAGAACTACCCGAGCAAGCTCTTCCACAACCAGGGCGACGGCACCTTCGTCGAGGTCGGGCAGGCGACAGGCCTCGACCACACGCTGGACGGCCGCTGCATGCTGCGCCTGGACTACGACCGCGACGGCGACGAGGATCTCGCCATCGTCAGCAGCAACGATCCCTTCAAGCTCTTCCGCAACGACCTGGCGAACGGCAACCACTGGATCCAGCTGCGTCTCGACACCCAGGGCCACCCGGGCATCGCGCCCATGGGTTTCGGTACCCGTATCGAACTCCTGGCCGGCGGCGTCGAGCAGGTGCGCTTCGTGGACAGTGGCAAGAGCTACCTCGGGCAGAGCGAGATGAAGGTCCACTTCGGTCTGGGCGCCTCGGCCGTCGCCGACGAAATCCGCATCCTCTGGCCCGACGGCTTCCGCACCGTCCTGCGTAGCGTCGCCGCCGACCAGGAGCTGGTGATCCACGCCGAACCGCCGCTTGCCGTTCCGCCGCTTCAACGCGGAACCACCGTGGATCTCGTCCTCTCCGGCCTCGAGCCCGGCCAGGAGGCGGTGTTTCTCGCCTCCGACGAGGGGGCGGGGCCCGGCCCGGTCCTCGACAAGCTCGGCAACGCTCCCCTGGGCATCCTGGCGCCGGTTCGGGAGCTGGGCACGGCTCTCGCCGACGCCGAGGGGCGGGCCATCCTGAGCCTGTCCATCTCCGCCACCGCCCAGCTCCGGGATCTGTGGATCCAGGCCGCCGGGCGGACCTCGGCCGGCGAGACGATCCTCTCCCAGGTGGTTCAGGCCCCGGTGCTTCCCTGAGCGGACCGCGCCGGAAGGAATCCGCCTTCGCTCCCGAGAGGGACGGCGCCTGCCGCTCTTGCGGACGGGCTCCCGGCCAGGATCAGTTGTCGGCGTAGCCCAGGGCCGCGAGGTTGGCGGCGCGCTCCTCGGACCGGCCCAGGACCTCCGCCGGGCTGGGCGGGAGGGCCGCCAGCCAGGAGGCGAGCTCCTTGCGCAGGCGCTCGACCAGGGCGGGCTCGGCTTCGAGGAGATCGGTCTGCTCGTAGGGATCGCCGCGGTACTGGAAGAGGGCCTCTTCCGGCCCGGCCTCGGGCCTGCCTTCCTGGCCCACCAGGCTCAGGTACTTCCAGCCGTCCTTGCGCCAGGCCTTGTTCGCCTGCTCCGCCCGGCTGCCTCGGGTCCACCAGGCCTCGTGGTAGAGCACGCGTCCGGTCTGGACCGCGGGGGCACGCTCCGAGGCCAGGGGCAGGAGGCTCCGGGCATCCATCTCGGCCTCCGTCTGCCCGCCGGCCAGCTCGAGCAGGGTCGGCAGGAGGTCGATGTTCGAGACCGGGTCGCCGACGGCCCGGCCCCCGGTGAGGCCGGATCCGGCCAGGATCAGGGGAACATGCAGGGTCGAGTCCCAGACCTCGCGCCCGTGGAGTTCGACGCCGTGGTCGTAGAGGCCTTCACCGTGGTCGGCGGTCACCGCGATGATCCAGGGCCGGCCCCGGCGCCGGGCGCGTTCCTTCCAGGCTTCCAGGACCGGGCCCAGTTCGTGGTCCAGGAGGGCGATCTCCCCGTCGTAGGCGGCGATCCTCCGGGCCAGTTCCTCGCGCGTGAGGCTCTCGGGCAGGCGCACGGCCGGTGACAGCGCTCCGGGATCCGGCTCGGGCATCCACTCCGCTGGCGGGTCGTAGGGATCGTGGGCCTCCCACCAATGCACCCAGAAGAAGGCCGGCCGGTCGCCGGGCGCCGCGGCCAGGGCCGCCTCCGCCGCCTGGCGCGTCTGGAAGGCGTCCCGCGCCAGGTTCTCGTTCCGGGACTCCGTCATCCAGGAACTGAGGCCGACTGCACGCAGCCCGGCCAGGGCCAGACTCGAGCGGGCGACCTTGCGGTGGAAGTCCTTGCCGGGCCGCGGGAGGGGCGAGGGCTCCTCCTCGGAGATGCGGTCGTCGTACCAGGCAAAGCCCTGGCCCAGGCCGAACTGCCGGTCCAGGACGAAGGAGGAGACGACGGCACCCGTGTAGTAGCCCAGTTCCTGGAAACGCTCGGCCAGGGTCCTCATGGAGGGGGCGAGGCGGAAGTCGCCGTTCTTGACCACGCCGTGGCCGGGCAGGAAACGGCCGGTGAAGAGGGACGAGTGGCTCGGCTGCGTGGAGCTGGACGCGGAGAAGGCTCGCTCGTAGAGAACGCCCTCCTCGGCCAGGGCATCCAGGACCGGGGTCCGGGCCCGGTCGTAGCCGTAGCAGCCGAGGTGGTCGGCGCGGACCGTGTCCAGGGTCAGGAGCAGGACGTCCGGGGCTTCCGGGGAGGCCGCGGCCGTGGGCGGGGCCTCGTACTCCCGGCTCAGGTTGTCCTCGCGTCCGCTTGGACCGAAGAGCCCCAGGGCCAGCCCGCCTAGGGGCAGAAGCCAGGCGGCCCGGGCCAGGGCCGGCCGGCCCAGCGGCGGGCCGGAAGGGCGGAGCAGGGCTCCGGCGAGGCCGCCGAGGACCAGAGCGGGCAGGGCCCACAGGGCCAGGATCAGACCGGAGAAGGAGAGATCGCTGGCCTGGAGGCGGGCCCCCCCCAGGAGGGCCAGGACGCCGCGCAGCCCCAGATCCAGGAGGACGAAGGCCGAGGACAGGAGGAGCGCACGCGAAGCGCCGGCCAGGACGCCCCGCAGAGGGGTCGGACGAGGGGACATGGGACGGAGGCCGCCAGGGATCGGCAGCTCTGGAATCGGTCGGGGGAAGCCCGGGGCTTGAGGCGCGGCACCCGGACGCAACGCAGGGCCCTCTCGGATCATCGGCCCCGCGCCTCTAGGGTTATGCCCGATCACGCCACGCGTGACGTCATTCTGCAAGGGAATTCCGGCCCGGAATGCGCATGGCCCACCTCGGATGGGTGCTCGCCGGGGGCGCCCTCGGTACCTTCCTCCGTCTCCTCCTCATGGAGGCGGTGGACGCGCTGCACGGTAGCGCCTTCCCCTGGGGGACCTGGACCGTGAACCTCCTCGGATCCTTCGGCTTCGGCCTCTGCTTTGCCTGGGCGGAGGGCCGCTGGGACCTGGACGGCCCTGCCCGGGCGGCGGTCTTCGTCGGTTTCCTCGGCGCCTTCACGACCTTCTCGACCCTGGCCTTCCAGACCGTGGCTCTCGGGGAGCGCGGCGCCTGGCTGGCGGCCGCGGCCAACCTCCTCGGCCAGAACCTCCTGGGCCTCGCCGCCGTCCTCTCCGGCCTCGCCCTCGGGCGCGTCTTTCCGGGGGACTGAGGCGGTTCCTCAGTCCTCGACCTCGTGGATCTCCGGCGGCGCCGAGCACAGGACCTCGACGACATCCGTCGGGGTGCAGACCATGTAGTGCTGGAGATCCGGATGCCAGGCCTGAAGCAGGGGCTCGCGGCTTTGAAGCTCCTCGACCCAGGGGGAAGCGGGGATGCGCAGGAAGGGGCCGGTCCGCGGGAGGAGTTCCGGGGTGAAAGCCTCCCACAGTTCCAGGCGGAAGGGCTCCTGGATGTTGCGGTAGGCCGGCGGCTCCGGAAAACAGAAGCGGAAGACGCGGCCCTCGGGGTCCTCCTCGTCGGCGAGGAGCAGAACGAGATCGCCGTCGTCGTGGAGCTCCAGGAGGCTCAGGCGCTGCGCCCCGGAGAGGGGTGTTTCCCAGCGCTCGGCCACCCAGCCTTCGTACACCGGCGCCTCCCGGGTTTCAGAGCTCGACCCAGCGGTCCTCGGCCGAGGAGGCGATGACCGCTTCGATGAAACGAACGCCGCGGACGCCGTCCTCGACGGTGGGGAAGGGATCCTCCATTTCGGCCTCCTGTCCGCGCACTGCCCGGGCGAAGGCCCGGTAGAGGTTGGCGAAGGCCTCAAGGTAGCCCTCCGGGTGGCCGGGCGGGATGCGCCCCAGGGAGCGGGCGTGCTCGCCCAGGTAGGCGTTGCCCGGCCGCCGGATCTGGAGCAGGCCCTGCTCTCCCCAGACCTTGAGTTCGTTGGGCTGCTCCTGGTGCCACTCGAGGCCGCCGCGTGTGCCGAAGACCCGCAGGGCGAGGCCGTTCTCTCGCCCGAAGCAGACCTGGCTGCAGGTCAAGGTGCCGCTGGCGCCGCCTTCCAGCTCGCACAGGACCATGGCGTCGTCGTCCACCTGGCGGCCGGGGACGAAGGTGTGGCGCTGGCCGAAGAGACGGCGTACCTGCTGTCCGGTGACGTGCTCCAGGAGCTGGAAGGCGTGGGTGCCGATGTCGCCCAGGGAGCCGCCCGGGCCCGAGCGGGTCGGATCCGTGCGCCAGGCGGCCTGCTTCTGCCCGGTCTGCTCCAAGGGCTCGCTCAGCCAGCCCTGGAGGTACTCCACATAGACCTTGCGGATCTCGCCGAGGGCCCCGCTCCGCACCAGCTCGCGTGCCTCCCGCACCAGGGGGTAGCCGGTGTAGTTGTGGGTGAGGGCGAAGACGCAGCCGCTCTTCCGGACCGCCTTGGCGATGGCTTCAGCGGTCCCCGAGTCCGTGGTCAGGGGCTTGTCGCAGATGACATGGACCCCGTGCTCCAGGAAGGCGATGGCCGGCCCGGCGTGCACGTGGTTCGGGGTGACGATGGAGACCGCCTCGATGCGCTGCTCGGCGGGCAGGGCGCTCTCGCCCTGGACCATGTCCTCCCAGGAGGCGTAGACCCGCGCCGGGTCCAGGCCCAGTTCGCGCCCGGTCTGGCGGCTCTTCTCCGGATCCGAGCTGAAGGCCCCGGCGACCAGTTCGAACTGCCCGTCCAGGGCCATGCACATGCGGTGGACCGCGCCGATGAAGGCGCCCGGGCCGCCGCCGACCTGGCCGATGCGCACCGGCCGCGGCGGATCGGAGGAAGAGGGATCCTGGAGCTGGGGCATGCTTCAGTCGAGGCCGAGGACGCGGCGGTTGGTCTCCCGGTCCACACCCGAGGCGGCGAAGTCGTCGAAGGAGCGCTCCGCCACCTGGATGATGTGCTCCTGGATGAAGCGGGCACCCTCCGCGGCGCCGACCTGGCTGTCCTTGTAGGCGCACTCCCACTCCAGGACCGCCCAGCCGGGGAAGTCGTAACGCGCCAGACGGGTGAAGATCGCCTTGAAGTCGATCTGCCCGTCCCCCAGGCTGCGGAAGCGGCCGGCGCGCTCGCCCCAGGACAGGTAGCCGCCGTAGGCGCCGACTCTGCCGTCCGGCCGGAACTCGGCGTCCTTGACGTGGAACATCTTGATCCGTTCGTGGTAGAGATCCAGGAACTGGAGGTAGTCCAGGGCCTGTAGGACGAAGTGGCTCGGATCGTAGAGGATGCTGGCCCGGGGATGTCCGCCGACGGCATCCAGGAAACGTTCCCAGGTGGCGCCGTCGTGCAGATCCTCGCCGGGGTGGATCTCGAAGCACAGATCCACCCCGCATTCCTCCGCCTCGTCCAGGAGCGGCTTCCAGCGCCGTGCCAGCTCGGCGAAGCCTTCCTCGACGAGGCCGGCGGGGCGCTGCGGCCAGGGGTAGAAGTAGGGCCAGAGCAGTGCTCCGGAGAAGGTGACGCTGGCCTGGAGGCCGAGGTTGCGGGAGGCGCGCAGGGACTTGCGCACCTGGTCCACGGCCCACTCCGTGCGGGCGGCGGGGTTGCCGCGGACCGCTTCCGGTGCGAAGCCGTCGAAAAGAAGGTCATAGGCCGGGTGCACCGCCACGAGCTGGCCTTGCAGGTGGGTGCTGAGTTCCGTCGGGACCAGGCCGTGCTCGGCGAGGCGGCCGCGGAAGTCCTCGCACCAGTCCCGGCTCTCTGCGGCCTGGTCCAGGTCGAAGGCGCGGGCGTCCCAGGTGGGGATCTGGAGACCCCGGAAGCCGAGGCCGGCGGCCCAGGCGGCGGCCGTCTCGAGCCGGTCGAAGGGGGGCTCGTCGGCCATGTACTGGGCGAGGAAGATGGCGGGTCCCTGGATGGTCTTCATGGCCGACCCGTTGTATGCGCCCCCGCCGCCTGCGGCCAGTCCCCCTTGGGCCGCCGTGCCGCTATGCTCCAGGGGAGGCTCCTGCGCGCCGGCCCGCGGCCGGCCCTCCCCGTGATGCTCCGCTCCCAGGCAGCGCCCCGGTTCCGCCTGCTGCTTCCCGGTCTCCTGGCCGGCCTGCTCGGCGCCTGCGCCTTCATGCCGAGCAACTTCTTCGCCACCCCCCGGGTGCTCTTCGACGGCCGGAGCCTCGACGAGTGGCGCCACCTGGACGGGCGCGACCCCGAGTGGCGCATCACCCCGGACGGCAGCCTCCAGGTCGTTCCCGGCACCGGCGATCTGGTGAGCCGGCGCCAGTTCGGTGACCACCGGATCCATCTGGAGTTCCGGGTGCCGGAGATGCCGGGGGCGAGCGGCCAGGCGAAGGGCAACTCCGGGGTCTACGTCCAGGGGCGCTACGAAGTGCAGATCCTCGACAGCTACGGGATGCTGCCGGCCCTGGACCGTTGTGGCGCGATCTACGGCATCCGCGCTCCCTCGACCAACGCGGCGCGGCCGGCCGGGGTCTGGCAGACCTTCGAGATCACCTTTCGTGCCCCGCGCTTCGATGCCTACGGCAACGTCCTGGAGAACGCTCGGCTGACCGTGGTCCAGAACGGTGTCACCATCCATGAGAACGTGGAGCTGCCGCGGACGACCACGGCCAGCATGAGCAGCCGCATCGTCCGCGAGGGCCCTTTGATGCTCCAGGACCACGGCGCCCCCGTGGAATTCCGGAACATCCGCGTCGAGGACCTGGACTGAAGAGCGGAGCCCCGCTCGGAGCCCGGCACCGGGAGGCGCGGCCTTGCCGGCGCCCCGCCGGAGGCTCAGGGATGGGGGATGTGGGCCAGGTCGGCCAGTTCCTCGTCGCTGTAGAGAGGAATCTGGTCGTTGAACTCCAGGTTCAGCAGGCCGATGATCTCGTTGGCGAGGAGGGCGTTGGCCACCGCCGTGGGGTGGATCTCGTCGGCGAAGAGGTCCGGATAGTCACAGAAGTCCGGCGGCGGATCCAGGGCGACGCCGAAGAACTCGGGAGGCGAGGCGATGCTGTCGGCGAGGAAAGCGCCGGTATCGAGGATCACGACTCCCGGCCAGGTGTCCAGGCGGCGGATGAAGCGGTTGGCCCGCTCGAGGTGGGCGCGGATGTTGTCTTCTTCCGCTGCGCTCCAGGTGCCGTAGTACTCGGGCGTCAGCGTGATGTCGGGAATCGTCCAGGCGATCAAGCCGGAGGGCGACTCCTGGGAGAGGCGCAGGACGGCGGTCCGCCAGTCGGCGATCACGGTGTCGACGACCGCGTCCGCGGCCGGATCGGCTCCCGGCGGCGCGGAGGCCAGGAGCGAGGCGTTGCCGAGGAAGTTGTTGCCCCCCATCTCCAGTCCGAAGACCGTCGCCGCTTCGATGGCGCCGATGCGGCTGAGGAAGACATAGAGGTCGATCTGGAGCAGGACGTCACCCGTCCAGGAGCCGGCCACCGCCAGACTCAGGAGATCGTCCCCCGCCGCCGCCGCCTTGTCGAAGACTGCCTCGTGGGGATCGGTGCCGAAGAGATCGGCCGGTTTCTGGTTGTAGGCTGGCAGCAGATCGTTGTGGGTCAGGCTGTCGCCGAAGCAGACGAACATGTCGAAATCCGCCTGGGCCGGAAGCGGGGCGGCCAGAGCGGCGAGGAGGAGAAGGCTCGGAAGGCGCCGCATGTGGGTGAGGATAGCGTACGCGCTCAGGCGCGCAGGGGCTTCTGTCCCCGGGCTTTGCGCCGCTCGTTCAGGGCCGCCAGCGCCCGCGGCTCGATGGCCAGGAACCTGACCAGCTGGCTGCGCGTGACGCGCAGGGCTTCGCCGGTGCGCTCCAGGTCGTCCCTGTAGACGTGGAGCAGGTCCAGGGCCTCGGCCAGGAGGGCGGGGAAGTCTCGGTGCTCGCGGCGGCAGGCGATGCGCCCGCCCCGCAGGCGGGCGGTCCAGAGCGGGCTCGGGCGATACTCCAAGGGGTGCTCCCACTGTCCCTCGAGGTGCGGCCGCCGGTAGTTCAGGGCCAGGTTCAGGCGCAGGCGCCAGAGGGCCTTCTGCAGGTTCTGGTGCTGGCTGCGGCGTTCTCCGGCCTGGGCGGTGAAGCCGGTGGGCAGGTGACGGACCCGGAGGAAGGTTTCGGTCCGGTTGCGGTGCTGGCCTCCGGGTCCGGAGCCGCGGGTCCGCTCGGTTTCGACCTCCCGCAGGAACTCCTCCGGTGGCAGGCAGGCGGGGTGGGGGCGGAGCATCCCTCAGGCGTCCGCCAGGGCCTCCAGGGCCGGGCGGATCCAGCCTTCGTAATACCAGTCCGTGAGGATCCGGCAACCCTGGCTGGTCAGGTGGTCCCCATCGCGGAAACGGTCACCGATGGCTTCGAGCAGGGCGGCGTCGCGATTGCAGTCGGCGAAGGGGATGCCGCCTTCCTGACCGATGCCGCGCTCCCGGAGCCAGGCCCGCCAGGCCTCCTCGATGGGAGGGGTCAGGGTCGTGGCGCGGAGCTCGGCGTCCTGGGGCGGGTCCCAGGTGAGGATGCGGATGCCGCGGCTTGCGGCCAGGGCCAGGATCCCGGACCACTCGTGCTCCATGACCTCGTCGATCTCGAAGTCCACGAGCCGATCCTCCCGCAGGCGCACAGCGTGGTTCCGGTAGGCCTGGCGCTTGAGATCCCTGGGGTCGCGCCCCTGGAGACCGGCCCGCTGGAAGCGCTCCAGGAGCTCCTGGAGTTCCTCTTCGTCGCTCAGCCAGCGGTCGTCCTGCCCGGGCCGGCAGGGGGTGGGGCCGTACCAGCTGCCGTGGCTGCACTTGCGTTCGTCGATGGTCCGGCGCAGGGGGCCGGGCCGCGCCGGCCCCAGGGCCAGCCACTGCCCGAGGAGGGTCAGGCCCCGGCCCAGGGCGGCGAGGCTGGGGCGCAGGTCCTCGCCGTGGCCCAGGTTCCAGGCGATGTCGGGGACCTGGGCATAGAAGCGCAGCCAGTCCCGATGGAAGTCGTTGTTGCGGTTCAGGCGGCCGGCGCCGACCTCGATGACCAGGAGGCGCGGCGCCGCGTCCTCCTTCAGGAGCAGGTCGCGCAGGACGACCCTGTCCAGGCGGATCGTCGAGGCATAGCTCCCCAGGTTCCAGACGGCGCCGAAGCGTCCGCCGAAGTCCTCCTGCATCCGTGCCTCGACGTGATCGGCGCTCAGCCCGCGCAGGGTGAGGGAGGTGCCGAGGAAGACGACGTCCGGCATGCCTTCCTCGGCGACAAACTCGTGGAAGGCCTGATAACGGTCCGAGGGAATGCCCGTCAGGGGTTGCCAGAACTGAAGCGGCGTGCCGCGGGTGGCCTCGGTGGCCGCCGTCATCAGGGCCAGGGCCGCCAGGAAGGCGGCGGGAACCCTCATGAGCGGCGGGAGGAGCGGCTTCACGGTATTCCGGGCCCCGGTGGCGGGCTCAGAACTGGAAGTAGATGAAGGGCTGCTGGGCCCCGGCCAGGAGTGAGAAGGCCGAGAACAGGGCGGCGGCAACCACGGCCTTGACCACCACCGGGCTGTGGATGAAGGCCCGGCGCCAGAAGTGGGTGAATCCCGCAGGCACCCAGTGCAGGAGCAGAGCGGCGGCGAGAAGGGCCAGGAGCTTCAGGTCGAAGAGCTGGCTGCGCAGGGGACCGTCGAACTCGAAGATCCGGAACAGGAGGTCCCAGGCCTGGGTGGCGGTGGAGGCCCGGAAGAAGATGTTGACGAGGATGAAGAAGGTCAGAGTGATGCCGACTCCCATCCAGCGCTGGGCCCACCACTTCAGGGTTCCCTGCTCGTACTTCGGCAGGAGCGGGTTGAGCATTCGCTCGAAGACCAGATACCAGCCCTGGATGAAGCCCAACAGGATGAAGTTCCAGCCGGCCCCGTGCCAGAGGCCCATGATGGTCATGGTGAAGATGGTGTTGAAGTAGGCCCGGGTCGTGGTCACCCGGTTGCCGCCCAGGGAGATATAGAGGTAGTCCCGCATCCAGCTGGCCAGGGAGATGTGCCAGCGGCGCCAGAGCTCCCGGAGGGAAGCGGCCTTCAGAGGGCTGTCGAAGTTGTCCGGGATCCAGAAGCCCATCAGCTGCGAGGCTCCGATGGCGATGTCGGAGTAGGCGCTGAAGTCCATGTACAGCATCAGCGTGAAGGCCGCCGCCGAGAGGAAGACGTCCATGCTGCTGAAGATCGCGGCGTCCGGCAGGCCCGCACCCGCGAGCGCCGATCCGAAGACCGGATCCACCATCTGAGCGGCCAGGATGTCGGCAAAGCAGATCTTCTTCGTAAGACCACGGAGGATGAGGTAGAAGCCGTCGGCGTGCTGCCGGGCGTCCACTTCCATCCGGTCCTTCATTTGCGGCAGGAAGTGGCTGGCGCGCAGGATCGGGCCGGCCACGAGCTGCGGGAAGAAGGCGACGAAGTAGGCGAAGTCCAGGAAGGACTTCGTCGGCTGCATCTTGCGCCGGTAGATGTCCAGGGAGTAGCTGAGGGTCTGGAAGGTATAGAAGCTGATACCCGGCGGCAGGGCGACACGCAGGAGCTTCTGCTCTGAGGCCCCGAGTTCGATGCCCAGGGAGCCGAGCCCCATGAGCAGGCTGTCGTAGAAGAAGTTGAAGTACTTGAAGAAGGCCAGGAAGCCCAGGTTGCCGACGAGGCTGAGGGTCAGCAAGCGCTTGCGCCTTCCCTGGTCGGTCTCCTCGTGGAGCCGCCAGCCGACGAAGAAGTCGAGGAGGGTGCTGGCGAAGATCAGGAGCAGGAAGCGCCAGTCCCACCACCCGTAGAAGACATAGGAAGCCGTGACGATCAGGAGGTGCCGCGGCGTCCGGCGGTCGCGCAGCGCCCAGTACAGGACGAACACGACCGCGAAGAAGAGCCCGAAGGTGACGGAGTTGAAGTACACGCTTCCTGGGGGAGGGCCTCGTGGGGTCAGGGGGCGAAGTCTAGCAGCGCTTTCGCATCCAACGGCTCCACG
>Ga0256830_1002350_pt1 | contig 12536 bp, 7 predicted proteins | sample 128326metaG_FD_190537 | JGI IMG/M metagenome (GOLD analysis project Ga0256830, IMG submission 190537) | Hydrothermal vent microbial communities from Lau Basin, Pacific Ocean - 128-326 | ecosystem: Environmental > Aquatic > Marine > Hydrothermal vents | place: Pacific Ocean: Lau Basin | collected...
GTTGAACCCGACCGCCGAGGGGTCGTACGACGCGTTGTATCCGGGCGGGGAGTTGCCGAGCGTGGCGTCTGCCGAGACTATCCCCTGCACGTTGTGGCCGTACGCATCTCCGGAATCGACGACATATCTGAAGTTTCCGCCTGCAAGGTCCACAGAGGCCGAGTGGTACACCTGCGGTATCGAGTTCACTATGTTGCTGCTCGTGTTCTGTGCATGACACCCTATGCAGTCGCCGCGGAGCAGCCTCTGGTTGGGAGTGGCGGAATTGTCATAGTTCATCGGTACTCCGCCCTGACTGTTGTGCATGGTGTGGCAGTTGCTGCATACACCGCCGACTTCGGCCCCGACCCCACCGGACAGAAGCATCAGCAGCAGGACAATACATGCCGATATGTATCCCTTCTTGATCATCAGAGCTATAGCAAAAACTCCTCTCTTCAATGAAATTAAGCAAATATCATACCAGGAAACTCTCAAGGCCGCACATCGTGACCTCTACCGCAGCGTGAGCACAAAGCCAGGCGGTGACGGCACCGCACCGTATGAACACCTCGGCAAGCATGGGTGCCTGAGCAACCGCGCAGCTGCTGCACGCACTGGTATGTAATCCACTACACACTATTGAGCATCTATATTCTCACGGTCACGGCATCTTATGGCACTGGATACAGAGTTGTCTCTTTCTGTCGAACGAGAGCATGAAGTCGGCCTTGGCGGCATGCATGCTGTGACACGATATGCACGTCACCTCCCTGCCGTTACGCGGGTCTATCACCCCTTCACCAACCGGATGGGTGATCTCGTGCTGTGATTCATGGCATTTCGAGCACGTTTCGATGTCGTCCGTCCTGAAGTAGAGCGGCTGATCCGAGTGCCCCGGCACGTGACACTCAAAGCATCTCCTCTCCTTGACAGGGGCACAGCGTATCGACTTCAGGGTCCGTTCCATGAGCGCGGTCCTCTTCTCGGTCTTCTCGTGGCACCCGAGACAGACGCCTGATTCGTCGACAGTGAGGTTCTTCTTCTTTGATGCATGCGGACTGTGACAGAGGGTGCAGGCGTTGTCACGGCCTGCTCCGTGGGGGTCCAAACCACCGGGCGGGGCTGCTGCACCCTTGTGACAGCCCAGGCACAGCGCCTCGCCTTTCACTTTGGGACTCATCCTCCTGCCGGAGGTGACAGGGCCGTGGCACTCCCTGCAGTCCTTGCCGAGGAACGACTCGTGTCCATACGGACCGAGGAGGCCAGCCGCATCAGAGGCATGCCCGGAGTGGCACTCTGTGCAGTCCATCCCCCTCGTGAGGCGCGCTATCGGAACACCGTCAGCCCTGCAGCGGGGTTCATGACAGCTCCGGCAGAGCCTCGACGGGGCCGAGAGCAGCTGCTCCTCCTCTGAAGAGGCATGTGCGTCGTGGCAGGAAGAACACTTGCCCGCCTTGAAGACTGCGTGCACCTGCCGTTTTCCCAGTTGTTCCTTGAGGTTCCCGTGACAGTTCCAGCATATCTCTTTCTCCTCGCTTACCAGGAGGTACTTGTTATTTCCGCTGTGGGGATCGTGGCAGTCGGTACAAGTGCCCTTCTTCAAGGCACCGTGCAGGTTGGACTGCCGGATCAGTCTCCTTATCTTCTTGTGGCAGCCGAGACAGACAGACTCAGTGTCATCCTTCAACAGGCCCCTCTTGTCACTGACATGAGGGTTGTGACACGCGACACACCGGCCCTGGGCGAACGGTGTGTGGACGTATGCGTCGGAAAGGCCCTTCTTCAGTTCCTTGTGACACCGGTAGCACTGCTCCGGCACATCCGCATTGAGGCCGGAGCGGGCGTCGGCACCGCCGCTCACCAGGAGCGTCAGGACGAAGGCGGCAACAGCAAGACACAGAGCAGCAGGCCCATGGATCGTTCCGGCAACGGCCCCTGTCAACCTTGACGGCCGCACCCTTGTCTCACCTGTGGCAGGCTTCACAGTCCCTCCTCTCAAACGGCTCGTGCTTTACCTTCTTGAGCATCCCGGGCTCTTCGGTCGCGTGAGGCTCGTGACAGCTCAGGCATCGTTCGATCTCGGCCAGGCGCCTTCCGTTGTGCATCCTCATCAGCCTCTCGGACCTGCCGGCATGGCACTTGAGGCAGAGTGACGGATCGGACTCCTTCAGCAGTGCCTCGGTCCCGGAGTCGTGGGCGGAGTGACAACTGAGACAGTCTCCACCCTGCATCTCCAGGTGCCCTTTCCTTGCAGTCGTGGTCACCACCCGTCCGTGGCACGAAAGACAGAGCTGTCCCGGCCTGCTCAGCAGCATCCGGTCTATCTTGGTCCCGTGCGGACTGTGACAAGCCGTGCACTTGCCCTCCTCCACGGGCAGGTGTCTCGTCTTGCTCTTCTCCAGGGCCCTCTCCGAAGCCCTGTGACACTTGAAACACAGCTCCTTCATCGGGACACGCGTGTTCGCAATATAGTCACCGGCATGCGGGTCGTGACATGCGCTACAGGCGCGATCCCTGAACGGAGGATGCTTCTTGCTGTCGTCAACATCGGGCAGCATGCCGTCGTGGCACTTCAGGCAGACCCGGTCCCCGGAACCGTTCAGCAGGGCACCGTCGCCTGCTGAGGCATGCGGCTCGTGACAGGAGAGGCAATCACCCTTCCGCACAGGGGTGTGGATATACGTCTTGAAGAAGGACTTCTCCTCCTTCTCGTGGCAGCCGTAGCAGAGCCGTGCCTTCACGGCCTTAAGCATGCGGGGCCGGTCGGTACCGTGGGGACTGTGGCACTGTGTGCACTTCAGCGAGGCGAACGGTTCATGCGTGGTCTTCGATTCAAGCTCTCGCTTCGTATCGGCATGGCACGTAAGGCACAAACGCCCCCTTGGAGCCTTCAGGTATGAAGGGTTGGCAGATCCATGCGGATCGTGACAGGCCGTGCATCCCTTCTCCTTTATCGGCTCATGCAGGTTGGTCACCGCCACCTTTGGCTCGTCCTCGTGGCACTTCAGGCAGAGCTTCATCCCCTTCTGGCGCGTAATGTCCGGATTGTCCGAGGCATGAGGAGAGTGGCAGTCGAGACATCTTCCCTCTGCGGCAGGGGTATGCCTGTAGGCGGTCTTGAAGGACTTCTCCTCCTTCTCGTGGCAGCCGTAGCAGAGCTTTCCACCGGTGGCGACTACACCGAGGGGATCGGCTCCTCCAGACGGCTTGTGACAGGAACTGCACTGGCCGCGCTTCACGGGTGCGTGGACGGATTTCCTGAGCAGATTGTCTCCAGCCGAGCTGTGAGGGTCGTGACAGTCCGTGCACCTGCCCTTCTCGACAGGGTATCCTTCGTGTGCCTTCCTGAAATCCCCCTCTGCTGGATCATGACACTTCCGGCAGAGCCCTGCCTCGTCAGTGACGAGATTGTTCTTGTATCGAGACCCGTGCGGCGCGTGACACGTCTGACATCCATCCGAGAGCGGTTCATGGCGGTTGGCCCTCTCAAAAGGTGCCCTGTCGTGACACGTAAAGCACTGCGCACTGCCCGTCGCCTTCTGCAGCGAGTCGTCATCTGAAGCATGGGGGTCATGACACGCCACGCATCTGCCCTGTTTCAGCGCGGTATGAACACTTGGCAAGCTCTCAACCTCAGCGGCCGTCTTCTCATGACATGTGAAGCAGAGCTTCTTCTCCTCCCTCTCCTTGAATGACTTCACGGCAAGCCTTCCGTGGCGGAGATGGCATGCCTCGCAGTCTCTTCTGCTCACCGGAGAGTGTACGTACTTCTTCTGGAGGTCCTTCAGCTTGTCCTTGTGACAATCGAGGCAAGGCTTGGGCGCGAATCCACGCCTCTTCGCCGTATCTTCGGAAGCGCATGCATGTACGAAGGCGATCACCAGGAGGACAAGGAGTATCTTCAGCAGCCCCTCTCCTCTGGAACGGACTCTTCCTCTCATAATTGAATGGCCTTTCATTTTCGCCTGATTCTGATAATTTATCCCTGCCCGGTCCTGTTTGTCAAGGACAAACGCTACTTCCGTATCTCGTCCTCGATCGACTTGACCGCATCCTCATACACGCGTATGCGCGCCTCGGCCCTCAGTCTCGATACGTATCGGTCCATCAGCCTCTTGAGTTCCTCCCTGACATACGCCTTGAAGACCGCATCCCTCACCTGTGCGAAGTCCTTCACCTCACCTTCGGCCCTTGCCAGCAACCGGATCACCCTGTAGGAGTCGCCGACTCTGAACACCGGGCTCACCGCTCCCGGCTCCAGCCCCTTCACCGCATCTCTTGCAGGGGGAGGAAGCTCATCGAGAACGAGCCAGCCGGCGTCTCCGCCCTCCTGGGCCGCACTGTCGATGGACCTCTCCTTTGCAAGCCACGAAAAGTCTGCACCCTCTTCGAGGCTCCTCAGTATCTCCCGGGCCTGGTCGAGACTCGCGACCGTAATCTGCTGGATCCTGAACCTCTCAGGCCCGGCAAATTCGCTGCCGTGCTCTTCGTAGTAGTCCCGCAGTATCTGCTCTGAAACCTTTATCTGCGGGAAGATGACCTTGTCGATGAACGCCTGCTTCAGGACCTGTGCCTCGTAGCGCTCGATCCTGCTCTTGAGGTCCGGGGCGGTATCGTAATGCCGCCTGAGCGCCTCGAGGTCGACCACCTTGCGGTCGACCCAGCTGTTGACTATGTACTCCTTAGGCTTTCCCCTGTAGGATGCAGCCATGGATAAGAGCTCTCCTGCGGTCAGGACCGAGCCATCGACCTCGGCCACCACGGCGCTGCTGTCCGCCCACTCACCGGAGGCATCCCTGTTGTCGAGGTCGATTGATGCGAGGAGTTCTTCATCCACCCTGATCGAGGCACGCTTGCGCAGAAGATCGAGGTATTCGTCGGCACGAGCCTGCTCCTTCTGCTTCCTGACAGCCTTCTCTACTGCATTGCGCACGTCATCGAACTTCTCGTCAGGGGCCTCTTTCCTGCTGTAGAGCTTCACTACGTAGAACTTGTCCCTAATCCGCATCACGTCGCTGACCTCACCGGGGTTGAGGCCGGCGACGGCGTCGCCGATGTCGGGAGGCATGGACCTGCGCGTCAGCACGATATCACCGCCGTTGCGCGCCGTGAGGTCCGTCGAGTACTTAGCGGCGAGTTCCCTGAAATCCGCACCCTTGCCGAGCTGCTCCAGTATACCCTCCGCCTCCTCCTTGGAGCCGACCTCTATGATTCCGAGCTCGAATGTCTCGTAGTTTTTCTTATAGTAGCGCCGGAGGTCCTCCTCTGAAACCGAGACCCTCGATGAGACCTCCTCGGCATAGAGCCTCACCACGGACTCCCTCAGGACGAAGGCGTCGACGGACTTCCGCACGCGCGGGTCCTGGTCGAGCCCCATGCGGCGCGCCTCCTCGATAATGAGTGTGTCGTCTATGAGCTTCTGCACGAACCCGGTCAAGCTCAGTTCCCCCGCCGAAGACAGGTCCTCTCTCCGGTGGGCTATCTGCAGGGAATACCTCAGGTCCTCCTCGGTGATCCGCCTGCCGTCGACCACAGCCAAGACCCTGCCGCCCACCGCATCCCCCCTTTGCAGAAGCGGGGCACACCCGCCGGCTGCGTAAAGCAGCAACAGGCAGACAGCGGCGGCGTACAACCGAGAAACTGCACTGTCAGGGCCCCTCCAGGAAACAAGTCTCCTCAACACGGGTACATGGTACCCGCCGTAAACTCTCGACCGAATTCGTCTCATCGCCCTCTCTCCATTGCTTGTCGTTTTCACCGTCCGTATACCACTGTTACAATCACCCTCCTGTTCTTCCGCACCTCGGGAGCGCGCACACTCTCGGACTCGGGCCTCTCGGGATAGAGGAGCCTTTCTTCCCCGAAGTACGACACTTCAATCGCATCCTCCGGTATATCCGCATTCTCGACCAGAAATCTCTTCACTGCGAGCGCCCTCTCCCTGCTGATCCTGTAATTGTACCACGCCGGGCCATGAGCGCATGCATGACCCTCTATCGAGACCGCCTTTATACTCCGTCCCCTCAGGGAATCGGCCAGGGCACGCAGCCGCCTGTATGCGTCTCTTCCTATCTCTGAGCTGTCGTAATCGAAGAATACTTCCGTCCTTGACACGTCTGGGGGGCTGCGGCGGGCTGATTCAGAAACTTCGTCGGTCTCGTCCTCTTCTGGAAGGGGGGCGATGGTCGTGCTCTCAACGGCACCTCCGGCTTCCTCAGGCGGTGGTTTCGATACGACCGGGACCCTCTTTTCCGGCACGGTATTCCGGGAGGCCGCCTTGGGTCCGGATGATCGGGCCGCAGGCGGGGGGAGCTTCTCTCTGCAGGCCTTCGCTGCCCGCTCCAACAGCCCTGAGACTATCCTGAACGCCACTCCGTCGACAGACCTGATCTTCCCCCAGTCGAGGACGATTATATCGTCATCACCGTTCATCTGCAGGCTGTCGCACCAGAGGACCCTGTTCGTCCGGGCGTCTAACAGCCTGGCTGTAATCAAGGCCTCGGGCGGCGACGAGGTGTCGGATCCGTCGGAGTAGGTCTCCACGGTACCGACGAGGAACCCGTCCACCGGCAGGATGGACGCAAGGCCCTTCATATCCTCGAAGTCCAGCTCTCCCCTCTCCCTGACCCTGAGCTCGACGATCGCCCTCCTCACATCTCCGTACTCCACGGGTTCATACTCGGGATTCCTGAAGAGCTCGACGAGGAACATGTACGTGGCTATCATGCCTGCATCGCTGACGCCGCTGTTGTTCCTGAACGGCATGACGGCCACCCTGTATGGATGAGCCTTTCCAGCGGCGTACGGCCGGGCAGGCGGAAGTGATGCAAGCAGCCTGCGGGCAACCGCCGGTATGAGGGAATCCATCGTATCTATCCTGCCGAGACCGAGTATCCCGGTGAAGTCGTCTCCGGTGGCCGAGGCGTGCTCGGCCCAGAGTATCCGTCCATCCGTTGAATCAATCAGTCGGGCCGTGAACCCCACGGCCGGATTCTTCCCCAGCCTGAATGAGTTGACCGACCCGAGCAGCACGGCCGCTGCCCCGAGGTCCCGCCCTGCCTTGGCGGCCAGCTCCCGTGAGGCATACCCTGTGTCCCTGACCCTCTCCCTGAGCAGGAAGTCGTTGAGGTCCTCTTCGCCCACGAGGTCAAGGCCCCTCTCCTCCAGGATACCCCTGATCACCGGCATGACGCGTTCGACGGCACTCCTGTCGTCACTGAGGTTCACAAAGGGAAAGAGGGCTATCCGTCCCCACCCAGCTCCTTGCGCCGCCTGAGCCGGTACAGGGGCGAAGAAGAGATGGATGGCGAGTATCAGCAGCGCGGCGGCCATCCTGTCGAGCGTCTCAGGCACGATCCGTCTCACGGCTGAACTCTTTCCTTCTTCCCTGGTCGTTTTCACACATGCCAAAGTCCGTTTTCGAAGGCCGCCACCATGGTAACGAGGCGGGTCTCCGGCCTGATCACGAGCCGTATTCGGCAAGGGTCTGGATCGCGTCTCTCACCACCCTCAACAGGGTCTCGCTCATCGTCTCCGACCTTGCTCCGAAGTGTCTCGCCATGAATCCTCCTCCAGTGCCCGTGGTCGTGACCGACCATATTATGCTCCCCGACGTCGTCTCGGCCATCATCAGGGTTATGGTCACGTTCGGAGCAGAGATGTTCCCCATCCTTACCATTCCGAACTCGCCGACTGAGCCGAACACGACGGCCTGTACTCCGAGGGCCTTGCCGAGTGCCTTTATCTGCTCGGCACTGAGCGACGAGACGGACCTGATCCCGAGTGTGTCCATTGCGGCCGTAACGTCGCCGGGGACGACCACGTCGACGAGACCCGAGGCAAGGAGTTCGCTGATGACCACGTCCCTTACGGCCTCGGCCGCATACCTCACGTTGGTCAGGTTGTTCAGGGGCAGGACCGCCACCCTCTTTATGTAACCGAAATCAACATCCTGACGGATATGAAAGGAAGGCATGCTGCTGCGGCACCCTGCACCAAGGAGCAACAGACCGATCATGCCTACAACGACATATTTCCTGAGCACGCCCATAGAGTCTCTCCTTTTCTGCCTTAAATATTGATTGGTCACGTCGGGTTACAGCGGACACCCGACAACGCTACAAGCTACAGCAATGCGCCAATGGCCTCTCTCACGGCCTTTCTGGCGGTCTCACTCAATGTCAAGCCCTCTGTACCGAAATGCCTCGTCCAGAAACTCGGCCCTCCGGCCGTGTGCCACACGGACCAGACTATCTCACCGTTAGACGTATCGATCAGCATCAGGTGGATGGAGACCTCAGGGTAGGTTGTAGTGATCCCCCTGCTCATTCCGTAGGCGGCAACCGACCCCGTCATCAAAGCCTTCACTTTCAGCCTCTTTCCCAGGGCCTTGAAGTCATCAACCGTCAGTGCCCCGAGCGAGCGGACCTTCATCTCCAGGAGCGCCCTCGTGACCTCACCGGGCTCGACGACGTCGACTCCTCGTGAAAGCAGCTCGGAGATGACCAGTCCCCGGATCTTTTCACCGGCGTTTTCATCCGCGGTCAGGGACGCCAGAGGCAGCACGGCGATCTTCTTGATGGTGCGAACCCCTGCATCCTCACGTACGTACTGCCTGGGGCCGCTGCAGCCGGCCATCATCAGCAGCACCAGCAAAAGCGCTGCGGCACGGATGCCCCTGCCGTCTCTCCTTCTCTCTGCTCCGCCCATCATATCTTCACCGTTCTGTAGAGAACGACTCTGTCCTCCCGAGGCCCTTGCAGGACCCGCTGGTCGAGACTGACACTAATTATAATTCAGAGCCGTCAGAATCTGCAATTCAAGATAGCTCCCACCGTGTACGTCTCCGTCTCCTTATCCCTCACGCTCTGCGTATATCCGTAAGTGAAACGGAGGTCGATGAACTTGGTGATGTACCACAGGCCGTAACCGCTCAGGGAGTCGTCGGTCGAGGAATCCGACTCGTTCCGCGTGTGCTGGTAGTTGAGGTTCAGCTTGAAGACCGGCAGGGGGAGCCAGTCGATCAGGAGTCCCTCGGCGGTGCTCGTGCCGCCGTTTATGTCGGAAACCCTGAAGCTTCCCGATATGTTGATGAATCTGCCCGGACGGTAAGTGACTATCGTGCTCCCCTCCTTCGAGTCAGACGAGCCGCTGCCGGACGACTGCCTGGTGAAACCGTATATCAGGTTGGCCGTCAGCTTCCGTGTGAGGAAGGCGTCGAGCGAGCCGCGGATGAAGCGTGACGTCGTGTCACCCCCTCCCGAAAAGGACTCCGTGTCCGTGTATCCGATGTCCGTTATCATGTTGACGTCACTGAACAGTCTCGACCCTACACTCAACAGCATCGAGTTGTTGAGGGACTGTCTTCTCCCGGCGTTGTACCTGTCGGTCCTTATCAGGGAAAGCGTTGCATCGAGAGTGGGCAAGGGCACGGAGTTGAAGGTGAGGGAGTAGATGTTGGAACCGATGTCCGTCACATCCTTGTTGTCGAAGGCCTCGTTCCTCTGAAGGCGCAAGGTGGTGGTGAGCAGCCTGTGGGCCGTCCACGACGATGTGACACCGTAGGTCCTCGTCACATTGCTGAGGAGCCCCTCGTCTTCGCTGTATGCGGACTTGCTGAAGAGGTTCATGAAGACACCCCTGACAGAGTCGGGAAGTGATACGTCTTTCTGGTCGGTCCGGTCTATGTAGTAGTTGAAGAGGACGCTCAGGTTCTTCACAGGTGTCACGTTCACACTCAGTATCAGCCCCTGTGTGAAGACCCTCGTCACGTCGGATATCTCGCCCGTCTCGGGCACATAGTCCGTGCCGTAGGCCTCGATCTCCGTCACCACGACGTCGTTCAGGCCGGCAGTGGACATGTTTATCACCTTGAAATATCGCGCGCTCTGACCGGAGGGGAACGTTATCTCATACCGGTATACACCGTTGACTATGTCAGCATAAACCTGCACACTCGATATACTTATCTCCGTCCACGTCCCCGGCTGGTTGGCGTCGCTGCGGTAGGCCCTCCAGTCGGTCGTGTTTATGAGACCCGTGTCGGAGCTGACATCCCTGTTCACGTAAACATAGAGCCTGTCCACCTCCTCGAGTGACGACAAGACCTCAAGGCCCATGTTGTGGTGCAGTTGCCCGTTGGCGCCGATGTTGATGCCGGTTGACGCCTGATAGTCATCGTCTATCAGGGCAGGCTCGTCATTCAGTGTTCCGACCTCGATCTGGCTCGGGTCTATGGCATGGAGCCCCCTGAGGGCCGTCCGCTCAAACGTTACGTTGCCCGTCTGGGTAAGGTACTGCCGCCTCCTGTTGCGCACGTAGTTCCCCTGGTAGACGGCCGAGACCGTGGTGCGGCCGGTCTGGAAGGCGCGTGAATACGCGACCCTGTAGAGGCCGTTGAAGTTGTCACCGGTCGACTTGGAGACTATGTCAGCCGGGGCCTCATCCACGGTGTGCCTGAACGTGACGCTGTAGGAGAGGTCGAGGTCCCTGAGAGAATACCGGTAAACCGAGCTGCCGTAGTAGCCCGTATACGCCGTGCTGCGCCTATCCGTCTCGTTGACGAGAAAGTGTGTATAGTCCTTCTTCCTGTCGAACTGCAACGACATGCCGGGCAGATCGACCGGCTTTACGTTGAGACGCGAGTAATAGTACTCGGAGGTCTCTCTGGTGTCGTCCCGCAGGTGTGCTGAAGACCACTCCTCCTGGCGCCGGTAGCCTGCACTCAGGTCATAGGCCGAGTTGCGGAGGAACAGGTCTATTGCAGGCTCGACAGCCCTCTTGTACGTGGTGGTGGTGACACCGGCGGAATCGGTGGCGTCCGAGTCGAGCAGGCCGCTCCTGAAGTACAACTGATACGAAAGCATCGGTGTGAGCGGTTTGTCCAGGCGCAGGTAGAAGTTCCGGTAGAAGGTCTTGTTGACCGACGTCTTGGTGCCGTCCTCGTATTGTTCGATCGTCTTGCTGTTCAAGTCAGCCCAGCCCTTGAGGCTTCCCGCAAAAGCAGGACCGCCGAGACAGGCACTCAGCAGTGCAATCCCGATGATCTTCCATACCCTGTTCCTCATTGTCCGGTCGCTTATATGTCGATGTATCGTCGGCAACTCCCGCGAACATCACCGTCGGGTTCGATCCAGCCGAAAAAACAACCAATGTGTGCAGCATTGGAGACGTGCATTCCGACCAGGCTCAACGTGGTCATCCCTATGCAGCTGAGTCTCAATACGGAAACATCGCAATACCGTACGGCCTCTTACCCACTGGAATGACCTCCACCACCTCTCTCGATGTCTTGTCCACCACGGTCACGTTGTTGGACCCCCTGTTGACCACATAGAGCCTTCTCGCTTCAGGGTCCATCACCATGGACCTCGGGGCAGTCCCCACCTCGACAACGCCGGTCACGAGCGGCATCGTGGTGTCGCCTGCAGCGTAGTCCCGGGGGAACGGCCTGATGATCATTACCTCTCCGGGGACCTCCCTCAACAGGTAGAGCCTGTCGAAGACGGGATCGACGACGATCCCGGTGACTGTGGTCCCCACATTGCTTATGTTGCTCACGGCCCCCTGGCCTTCACCCCTGATGATTCCCGGTATGTCTATCACCGAGAGCCTGTCTGAGCCGTGATTGGCCACATAGACCTTTCCCCTCGTATAATCCACGGCAAGCGCCACAGGATTCCATTCCACACCGAGCCGGACTGCTTCATCGAACCTCTTTCCGTCAAGGTCGACCCTCAACACCGAGACATCCCTCGAGTCCTTGTTGACCACGTAGACGTTGAAATACCTCTCTCTGTAGCTCCTGAGCACCTCGACATCCCCGCTGTCGAGTGACCGAGACACCGTGATGCCCTCTGCCGGAGGGTCCACGGCCACAGCTATCGGTCCGTTCCCGACGTCGATCTTGTCTATCTCCTGGTATGTCGTGGCATCGACGACCGAAACCGTGTCAGAGCCGTAGTCGGCCACGAACAACAGTTCTTCACCGGACGGACCTCGTGCCACCGCAATCCCCTCCGGTTCCCTGCCGAACCGTATGGGTATCTCCTGCTCCACCTCATTGGTTGTGGGATCTATCACCGAGATGCTGTTGGAGCCGGAGTTCACGACATAGACCCTCAGTCTCTCCCGCCTCAGACCGACGGCGATCCCCCTCGGCCTGCTGCCCACGCTCACGGTCGCTACGACCTCGCCCAACTGCCGGTTGATCACCGAGACATTGTCCGAGTCCTCGTTGGTGACATAAACAAGGAGGCTGCTGAGTTCCGGCACCTGCCCTGAAACCGAAAAAGAAGGCCTGAACATGTATCCGCCGGCAACCGAGGCGTCTGCATCCCACGAAAGGAAGAGGGACGTGTTCCGGCCTCTGCGTACGGTGATGTTCACGTCGATCTCTATACCGCCGGGGGGCAGGGCCAGACTTGCTCTCTTGCCCTTCTTGCTTATGGATGCCCGCTGCACAACGAGCCTGATCTTCCTGTACCTGCCCTCGGGCAGCCTCTTCTCCGCCAGCAGTACTTGCCGGCCCCTGACGGCGATCGAGTTTATACTCA
>Ga0256830_1002351_pt1 | contig 12535 bp, 12 predicted proteins | sample 128326metaG_FD_190537 | JGI IMG/M metagenome (GOLD analysis project Ga0256830, IMG submission 190537) | Hydrothermal vent microbial communities from Lau Basin, Pacific Ocean - 128-326 | ecosystem: Environmental > Aquatic > Marine > Hydrothermal vents | place: Pacific Ocean: Lau Basin | collected...
CTCGCCGGAGGCGCGGACCGGGGTGACGGCGTAGAAGGCATCGGCGTCGGCGGCGACGGTGTGGACGAAGAGGCCCGTGCCCGCCGGCAGGGCTCCGCGCACCGGGACCACCCAGGGGGCGGGGGTGCCCTCGGAGAGGCTACGGCGCAGGTTGAGGCCGCTTCCGGGAAGGACCTCGGCCAGGAGGGTGGCGGCGTCGAGGTCGGAGGCCTGGTCCAGGAGGGAAGCGGAGCGCCAGACGCGGTAGGAGAGGGCGGTGGGGTCCTCTTGCCAGGTGACGAAGGTCTGGCCGGCGGCGTGGGCCGCCTGCAGGCCCTGGACGCCCTGGGCGGCCAGGGGGGCGGCGCTGAGGAGGGCGAGGACGGGCAGACGGAGGGCGCCAAGGGGTAGGGAGGACATGGGAGGGGCAGAGGCGGGAGGACTCTGAACGGCGGTTCAGGACCTGGATAGGCGCAAGCGGAGCCCGGGTCACCCCGAAACTGGTCCACTCTGCTGGATCATTACATCCACAAGCCTTTTTGAGATAGGGGTCTAGGGAGAAGCTTGGATCTTGGCCGGGGCTCCGGGCCCTGGGCCGGCGCAAACCCGTTGGCAGGCAGGAGTCCGGCCGCCTCGTGATCCAGCCGAGTGGGCCAGCTTCACTGAACCCGGACGCTCACCAGATTGCTCACCCCGCTCCCAATCCCCGCCTGGAAATGTAGAAGGCGTCCCGAGAGGCCTGGCAGACCCGGGAGCAGCCCCAGGACCTCGGCCCAGCCGTCTCCACCGATGCCACCGCTCGCCAGGATCCGGGCTTGGTCGAGGCCCAGGGCCCCGAAGGGGGTGATCGTCGTGCCGAGGCGCAGGGAGCCGTAGAGGGACCAGGCTTCGCCCGGAGAACCGAAGAGCACTGCCTGGACGGTGTCGCCGGGCGCCGGGGCGCCGCCGACGAAGAGGCCCGGGGCGGGCGGTGGCGTCCAGGCCTCCCAGCGTGCCTCCCGGGGCGTCCGGCTCAGCGGCGTGGACGGGCTCGGCGTCCAGCCCCAGGCGTCCGTCTGGATCAAGTGCTCGTCGAGGAGGACGCCGTTCTCGCGCATCTGGAAGAGCACCCAATCGCCGGCAGCGGGGTCCCAGAGGTTCAGGCGCCGCGGCGTGAGGATGGCCCGGCCGCTGTCCTCGGGAGAGTCATCGGGAGCACCCTCGGAGCGCAGCCAGACCCGGAACTCGACGAAATCCGGCCCCTCCACGACAGCGGAGCGGTCCCAGTCCACCGCCGCTCCGACGGCGCCCCAGGGGTCCCCCTCGGCGGGGTCCCCGCCGCCCGGGTCCCCGTCCACCGTCGCCTCGCTCACTGCCAGCTGCGGCACGCCCAGCCGCTCTTCCAGGAAGCGCTCGATGAGGAGCGGCTCCCAGGGCATCCAGTTGCCGAAGATGTGGGTCCCGTGGGTGCGCTCGTCGAAGTAGAGGCGGAAGGGACGGCGGTGCTCGGTCAGGGTCGAGGTGATCAGCGGTACCGGCTCCCAGCCGATGACCACGTCCTGGCGGCCCTGAAGGAACTGGATCAAAGGCCAGTCACGGGCGCGGTCCCGTTCCGACATCCAGTTGGCGTCGGCCAGGTCCCAGACGCCCTCGCCGGTCGGTGTCGGGTTGTTCCAGGCCGCCTCCCCCCACATCTCGATGTTGGGGAAGGCGTGGAGGGGAGGGAGCATGCGTGCGTTGCTGTTGCCGTTCTTGCTGAAGGCCGAGGCGAAGCGGTCCGGGAGGTGGGTGGCGACCTTCCAGGTGCCGGTGCCGCCCATGGAGGTGCCGGCGACGTGGACTCGCGCCGGATCGAGCTCGGCCGCGAACTCGGCCTGCACGTAATCCAGCGTCCACTCCACCCGGCGCAGGGTGAAGAGGCGGATGAGGTCGCCTGGCGAGGCCAGCTCCGGCCACTCGACGGTGTAGCCGAACCAGTGGCTGTTCTGGCTCTCGTCGGTCGGGTCCTCCATGGGGTCGTCCAGGTCCAGGGTGGTCAGGTCCCCGGGCAGGTCGGCGCGCACCGGCCAGGCCGAGGAGTAGTCGGCGTTGCGGCCGTGGAGGCGGAGGAGCAGGCCCTGGGGGCCGGAGTCCGGGCCGCGCGCGATCTGGAAGTTGAAGGCCCGCGAGGGCCGGAGCGACATGGCCTCGAGGAAGGGCGTGTCCCGGTTCGTGGTCCAGTGCGCCCAGACCTCACCCTCGGGGCCGGGCCCCTGGAGGATCGCCCGCGGCGGCGCGGGCGTCTCGGCGATCCCCTGGACCGTGGCGTTGGCGCCGGGGACGAGGGTCGTGTCCTCGCCGAGGACCGGGTCCACGAAGGTCACGGCGTACCACCAGGTGCCCGCGGCTTCGGTCGTGGCCACGAAGAGACCGGTCCCGTCGGGGAGTTCGCCTTGAAGGGGGTCCACGACCCAGGTGCGCCGCAGCCCGTCCACCTGGCTCCGGCGCTCGTTCCAGGCACTGTCCTGGCCGACCTCGCCCAGGAGGTCGGCGCCCGCCAGCTGGGCTGGATCGGTGAAGGGCTGCGGGCCGCGCCAGACCCGGTAGCGCAGGCCGCTGCCAGGGAGCTCCTGCCAGGTCAGGAAGGTCTGGCCGTCGCGATGGACGGCGTCCAGCCCCTGGACCTGGGCGGTCATGGGGGCCGCGAGCAGGGGGAGGCAGACGAGGAGGCCGGCGGCGCGGGGGAGGAGGGCTTCCGGGCGCATGGGGGGTGCTGGAGTCGGGGAAGGGCTTCTCCGAGTCTACTCTCTGCCCCGCAGAGCGCCCCCGGGGGGCCCACGCCGGCCTGCAGGAAGAAAGGGACGGGGGCAGAGCCGCGCCGGGCTCCGCCCCCGCCGTGAATCCCTGGAGGGGCTCAGAAACCGCCCATGTCGCCACCGGCGCCGGGCGCCGGGGCCGGCTTGGGCTCGGGCACCTCGCTGACCAGCGCCTCGGTGGTGAGCAGCAGGGTGCTGACGCTGGCGGCGTTCTGCAGGGCGGTCATCACCACCTTGGTCGGGTCGATGACACCCTCGGCCACCAGGTCGCCGTAGCTGTCCGCCGCGGCGTTGTAGCCCTCGGCGAACTTCTTCTGGGCCCGCACCCGGTCCACCACGATGCTGCCGTCGTGGCCGGCGTTCACGGCGATCTGGCGCAGCGGGGACTCGAGGGCGCGGCGCACGATCTGGGCGCCGACCTGACGGTCGCCCTTCAGCTTCAGCTTGTCGATGGCCTCCTGGGCCCGCAGCAGGGCGACGCCGCCGCCCGGCAGGATGCCCTTCTCGTAGGCCGCGTAGACCGCGTGCTTGGCGTCCTCGACCCGGGCCTTCTTCTCCTTCATCTCGGCTTCGGTGGCGGCGCCGACCAGGATCTCGGCCACGCCGCCGCTGAGCTTGGCGAGGCGCTCCTCGAGCTTCTCGCGGTCGTAGTCCGAGGTGGTCTCCTCGATCTGGCGGCGGATCTGCTCGATGCGGGCCTTGATGTCGGCCTTCTTGCCGGCGCCTTCGATGATCGTGGTCTCGTCCTTGGTCACCACGACGCGCTTGGCGCGGCCGAGGTGGCTGAGTTCCACGTTCTCCAGCTTGAAGCCCAGGTCTTCCATGAGGGCGGTACCGCCGGTGAGGATCGCGATGTCCTCGAGCATCGCCTTGCGGCGGTCGCCGAAGCCCGGCGCCTTCACGGCGCAGGAGTTGAAGACGCCGCGCAGCTTGTTCACGACCAGGGTCGCCAGAGCCTCGCCCTCGACGTCCTCGGCGATGATCAGGAGCGGCTTGCCGCTTTGGGCGACCTTCTCCAGGACCGGCAGGAGGTCGCGGATGTTGGAGATCTTCTTCTCGAAGATCAGGACGTAGGGGTCTTCGAGGACGCACTCCAGGGTCTCGAGGTCGGTGGCGAAGTGCGGCGACAGGTAGCCCTTGTCGAACTGCATCCCCTCGACATGCCGGATCTCGGTCTCCAGGCCGCGGCCCTCGTCAATGGTGATGACCCCGTTCTCGCCGGCCAGCTCCCAGGCCTCGGCGATCTTCTCGCCGATCTCCCCGTCGTTGTTGGCGGAGACCGTCGCCACCTGGCGGATCTCGTCGTTGCTCTTGACCGCCTTGCTCTTGCTCTCCAGGAAGTCGCAGACCGCGTGGACGGCGGCCTCGATGCCGCGCTTCAACTCCACCGGGTTGGCGCCGGCGGTGACGTTGCGCAGGCCCTCGTCGTAGATGGCCTCGGCCAGCACCGTGGCGGTGGTGGTGCCGTCGCCGGCGACATCCGCGGTCTTGCTGGCCACCTGGCGCACCATCTGCGCGCCCATGTTCTCGTACTTGTCCTCGAGCTCGATCTCCTTGGCCACGGTCACCCCGTCCTTGGTGACGACCGGAGTCCCGAAGGACTTCTCGATGATCACGTTGCGGCCCCTCGGGCCGAGGGTGACCTTGACGGCGGCGGCGAGCTTGTGCACACCCTTGCGGATGTGCTCGCGGGCGTCCTGGTCGAAAGCGATTTTCTTGACTGCCATGGTTCTTCTGCGTCTGGATGCTCTGCGGATGCCTCAGCCGGTGCTCAGCCGATGACGCCGAGGATGTCGTCCTCGGAAAGGATCAGGTACTCCTCTCCCTCCCACTTGACCTCGGTGCCGGCGTAGGAGCTGAAGAGGATGCGGTCGCCGACCTTCACGGTGAAGGACGCGCGGGAGCCGTCCTCGAGCAGGCGTCCCTCGCCGAGGGCGAGGACCTTGCCCTCGCGCGGCTTCTCCTTGGCCGAGTCGGGCAGGACGATGCCGCCGGCAGTGACTTCGGCGGCTTCGACGCGCTGGACGAGGATCTTGTCGCCGAGGGGGCGGATGGCAACTTTCTTGGCGGTCTTGGCCATGGGAACGGATGCTCTGGGTGGTGGGCTCTCGTCACGGGGACCGGAGTCGCGGTCCGCCTGGGTGGAAGGTGGATGGGGGTCAGCCGGTGCGCGCACCGGGGGGGCCGGGAGGCCGGCCGCCGTTCCGCTGCAGGACGGCCTGCACGGTCAGGCGCAGGACCTCCGCCGGGATCGGCTTGCGCAGGAGCGCGGCGGCTCCGGCCTCGAGGGCCGCGGCCTCCAGCCGGCGCGAGGGGTTGCCGCTCATCAGGATGCTCGGCACCCGCCGCCCGCACTGGCGGACCTGGCTCAGGACCTCCAGACCGGTGAGCTCCGGCATGTACATGTCGAGGAGCGAGAGATCCCAGGCGTCCTGGAGGAGGCGCTCGAGGGCGGCCCTCCCGGACTCCACGAGCTCCACGTTCCAGCCCGGGGCGGCCAGGACGGCCGCCAGGGCCGACCGGCTTCCGGGATGGTCGTCGGCGACGAGGATGTGCGGGCTCATGGGGGATCCTCTGGCACTGGGGAGCAACCTTCGTGCCAGGGTCCGAGGCCCTCCGGAGCGCCCCGGAGAATCTTCCTAAGCCTTCGTGCAGCCGGCCCTTCGGGTCGCCTCTGCGGGCGGCCTGCCGGGACGGCCGGCCGCGCGGCGCCCCGGCCATTCTGGCAGGGGCCGGCCCTTTCCTAGAGGAGAGGGTCCTCCTCGTCCTCGCCTTCGTCCCCGAAGTCCGGGGTCCCCTCGAAGAGCTCCTCCTCGCCGGCGATCTCCTCCTCGATCTCGGCCTTCTCCTCGCCCGCGGCCAGGAGCTCCTCGTCGGACCAGGCGTCCAGGGCCGCCTCCAGGCCCCCGGGCTCCAGGGCGCCGCCGCACAGGAGGCAGCGTGCGCCCCCCTCCAGGGCCTCCAGGAGCTCAGCGAAGGTGGCGATCTCGTAGCCGCAGTGGGGACAGGGAACGGGGGCGGAGGCCATGGCGGGTCAGAGGCCGGTACGCAGGAGGCGCAGGAGGGGGACGAGCATGAGGGCGTGGACGACCCCGCCGCCGTCCACGAGGGCGGACAGACGGTCCAGGGGTACGAGGACGGTCTCGATGAACTCCGCGTCGTCCCAGGCCCGGGGTCCCGCCGGCCGGGCCTCCCGGACCAGGAAGCTGTGGCAGCGGTTGTCCTGGATGGCGGGGTTCGGTTCCACCGTGCCGAGGAGCTCGGGGGCGGAGCCGGCGTAGCCGGTCTCCTCCCGGAGTTCACGGGCGGCCGCAGCGGCCGGGTCCTCGCCTTCCTCGATCACGCCGCCGGGCAGTTCGAGTCGGGTTGCGCCGACGCCGGGGCGGAACTGGCGGATCATGACGAGCTCCCGCTCTGGCGTGACCGCGGCCACGTTCACCCAGTCCGGGCACTCCAGGATCATGAAGGACTGCTCGCCGTCCCGCTCGGGGTGCACATACCCGTCCTCGCGCACCCGGAAGATGCGGTAGTCGCCCCGGGGGAGGCTGCGGACGCGGCGCCAGCGGTCGGCCATGGAGGGCCTCAGGCCGGGCGGCGGGGGAGACGGGAGACGGCCTCCAGGAGGCCGCGGGCGGCGCCGCTGGCGTGGAGGGCGTAGAGGGCGCCGCCCAGGTACTCGGCGGCGGTGCCGTCGGGGTCGGTCTCCTCCAGGAAGCGGGTCCCGGCGGCGGAAGCGCCGAAGAGGAACTCGGGGCAGACGGTGTCCTCGTACCAGAAGCGGTCCCACTCCCGGAAGCGGGACTCTGCACGGCGCGCGGCGATCCGGTGCAGGTCGCGCTCGCGGACCCCTGCCGGATCCACCCGAGGCAGGGCCTCGATCCGGACTTCCCAGAGGGGGTCGTGTCCGCTGTCGCCCCAGGTCAGGCCGGCGAAGACTGCCAGCAGGTCGTCCGGATCCCGCCAGCGGTGTCCATACTCCAGGACCCCGTCGGCCGGGCGCTCGGTGATGCGCCGGAAGCCGAAGTCGGCCGGCTCCCCGAAGGACTGGAGCATGCGTGAGAGTACCCGGTCGAGTTTCCGGAACAGGCCCGGGAGCCGGAGCACGGCGGCCAGATCCTCCAGGACCACCGGATCCTGGGATTCCCGGGTGCTCGTGGAGGAGGGATGGCCGGAGGACATGGGGACAGGCGCAACCACGCGGGCCCCCAGACTACTCCGGCCGCCGGAAGGGGGCAGCCGGAGCCGCCCGGGCCCGGGACTGCGGCTGCGGGCGGGCCCTCAGCTCAGCCGTTGCAGTTGCAGGGCGAGCTGGCCGGGCTCGAGTCCCTGCTCCAGGGCGCGGAGCAGCACCCGTGAGGACTCCTCCTCCCGGCCCATTTCCCGGAGCAACACGGTCAGGCTCGCCACCGTGGCCGCGTCGGCCGGCTCGGCCTGGAAGGCACGCAGGAGAAAGCAGACGGAAGCCTCCAGGTCGCCGGCGGCGTGAAGGGTGCGCCCGACTTCCCGGCAGATGCGAAAGTCGGTCGGATCGCCGCGGAAGGCCCGGAGCAGGGCGTCGGCGGCGGCCTGGAAGCGGCCCTGGTCCTGCGCCTGGCGTGCTTCGTGGAGGAGCCTGGTGCGTTCGTCCATGGGGGGAGGGGCCGTAGCCGGCGGGCGGCCGGCTCCTTATCGGCCCGGCGCCGGGCCTCCCTGGAGGCCGGAAAGGGCGGCGGCCGCCTCCGCTCGGGGCGGAGACGGCCGTCCAGGGCCCGCCGGGCGGCAGGGCCTCAGTTGATCCGGAACTGGATGGCGTTGCTGTCGCAGAACGTGCCGTTGTCGTCCACGCCGGCCTCCAGCCACAGGAAGACCGTGAGGGCGATGTTGGCGGGAACGGTGCCGGAGAAGACGCCGGTGCCGGTGGCGTCGGTCATGCCGGTTCCCACCACCACGACCGGATCGCCGATGTCGAACTGCTGGCCGTTGATGATGGTCCCGAGCAGGTTGAAGCTCCGGTAGAGGGTGAAGGGCGAGTTCGGGGCGCCGGTGATCGTGAAGCTCACGAAGTCGCCGGCGTTGGCCTGGGCCGGGCCGGTGAGTCCGACCGTGTCCGTGCCGCCGCAGCCGGTGCCGCTGGTGTCCAGCGGGAACGGATGCCCCTCGGACAGGAACTTGCGGCCGTTCTTGCCGTTGTCCACGTGCACGCCGCCGGGCTCGATGCCGGAGGAGGGCACGACGAAGCTGACCTCGGTGCCGCCGTTGATGGCGGTCAGGCCACTGATGATGTAGGGTTCGCCGCCGGCGTCGCCGCCGTCCACAAGGTCGCTGTTCAGCCAGACGTTGGTCTCGCCGCCGGCATCCAGGTTGGCGCCGGTCAGGACCACCGTGCCCCCGGCCACCACCGAACCCGTGAGGTCGGCGATGCGCGGCAGATTGTTGTCGTCCCGGGCGTCGTAGATGCCGAGCTGGATGCCGTCCTGGTCGTCCGCGTTGATGGAGCGTTCGCCTTCGCTGTTCTGGGCGATGCTCGGCGCCATCGTCGCGGCGTTGTCCGTAGAGTGGCCGAGGCCGAGGGCGTGACCGAGCTCGTGGCAGGCCACGGCCTGCAGGTCGAAGGCCGAGCCGCCGAAGGTTCCGGGACCGTCTTCCCAGGTCCAGTCCTCGTAGTAGCGGATACGCCAGCCGTTGTTGATGGGCGTTTCGGTGAAGGCCAGGACGCCGCCGCTGGCACCGCCCAGAGGCGAGTTGATGTTGTCGTTGGTGCCGCCGACGCCGGAGGCGTTGCCGTTCCAGAAGAAGTTGAAGTTGGCCTTGCCGGAGCCGATGTCGCCCGACTGGGTCGGGTCGCCGGTACCGTCGCCGAACAGACGGCTGCCCCACTCGGCACCGCCCTTCCAGATGGCGAGCTCGGCGCCATCGTAGCCGGGCCAGTTCGGGTCGGCGGTGGTGTTGTCGTTGGTCGCGGCGTCCTGGAAGTCGTTGTAGATCCGGAAGTCGCGCTGGCCCTGGCCGAGCATGCCACCGATGGTGGACCAGCCGTGGGCCTCTTCGTTGGTGCCGACCGAGGCAACGCCGGTCAGGAGGACGCCGCCGATGGCGAATCGCAGGAGGTTCTTGATCATGGCGTAGCTCCTCACTTCTCGCTCTGGCCTTGCTTCTTGGCGGCGAGGGCGACGCGGATGCCCTGCCGGAGCTGATCGAGGGTCTGGTTCTGCTCGATGGCGAAACCCTCACCCTTGCCGAGGACCACCTCGCCCTTGCGGCTGGGGATGACCCGGAAGATGCCGCCCATGGCGGCGTAGACGCAGCGGTCGATCTCGGGACCCCAGCCTTCGACGGGGGCGGAGAAGACGACGACGTCGTTGCCGAGGCGGTACTCGCTGGGGGCGGGCATGCAGGTGACCGTCATGCTCTCGCCCTGCCAGGTGCCGCCGAGGAAGGCGGCTTCGAGGGTCCGCGCTTCGCCGGTGTAGAGATCCTCGCCCTCGACGGTGATGAGGGTGTAGATCAGGCGGTCGTCGCCGGGCGGGGTGTAGGCGACGGAGCGGACGTTGGTGATGGTGCCGTGCACGGCGGTGTCGGCGCGCTGCACCATCCGGTTCAGGTCCAGGGCCTCGATGCACGCGTGGGCGGCGCCCGCGAGGAGGAGACCGAGGACCCCGAAGGAAAGGAGTCGTCTGGCTTTCATGTCTTGGGGACAGGGATTGGGATGGGAGTCGGGGTCCTCCACGGGGCCGGAGCGCCGCAGGGGAATCGGCCACTCTAAAGGAAGAACGGGGCCCGGCGGCGGATTCCTCCCGGAGACCGGGCCGACCCCGGTCCCGGGGGGTTCCCCGAAAAGCGCCGGTCCGGCGGCCCCGGCGGCGCCCGTGTTTCCTGTCACCGGCGCCGGCTGGCGGCGTCCAGAGGAAGAGGGAAGGCGGCCGATGGAGAGGAGGCTCTTCCCGTGCCGGACCCGCCGGCCCATCCCCTTGTCCCGGAACACCTTGTCATGATCCTTCTGGTTCTGCTCGCCGCCGCCGGCCTGCAGGCGCCCCTGCCCCTGGCGGCCACGGACCGGTTCCAGGAGCCGCGCCGCCTCCTCCTGCGCGGCCTGGACCTGGATACCCGCCAGGGCCTCCCGGCCCTGCCGCCGGCCCTCGCCTGGTCGGAGAACGAGGCCGAGGAGCAGGGCCGCTGGATCCTCCAGGCCGCCGGCCCTGCCGAGGCCGAGGAGCTCGCCCGGGAGATCCGCCGCCGCGACGGCCGCGTCCTGGCCTGGATCCCGCACAACGCCTGGCTCGCCTGGCTGCCCCCCGGGGCCGCCCCCTCCCTGGCGCCCCTGGCGGTCTTTCGTATGCCCGTCCAGCCGGTCCTGAAGCTGGACCGCCGGATCGGTGCCTTCGGCACCCGGGCGGCGGATCCCGAAGGCCGGCACCTCCTGAGCGTCGAGTTCTGGCCGGATGTGGATCCCGCCGGCGCCCTGCCACGCCTGGAGGCGGCCGGCGCCGAGGTCCTCGGCCTCTTCGAGGCACCGCGATCGCGCCGCGCCCTGGTGCGCGCCCCCCACGGGGCCCTCCTGGCCCTGGCCCGGGTCCATGAGGTCCAGTGGATCACCGAGGCTCTCCAGGGCGAGCCGCGCAACGACCGCACACGCTGGATCATCCAGACCGCCCGCCCTGACGACACCAAGGTCTGGGATCTGGGCATCACCGGCCTCGACGTCACCCTCGGCCACATCGACGGGCGCATCGCCGAGGACACCTGCTGGTTCGACGACCCGACGGGCGTGGACCCGGGCCCGACCCACCGCAAGATCAAGTGGTGGAGCCCCGGGTCGGGCGTGGACGCCCATGGAACCCACACCGCCGGCACCGCCGCCGGCAACCGGACCCCCGTGGACGGCCTGGACTCGGGCAACGGCATGGCGCCCGACGCCTTCCTGGTCCACCACTCCGGCTTTCCCTCCAGCACCGAGCTGGGCGTCTGGCTCGAGGAGGCGCATCAGCAGGGTGCACGCATCCACACGAACTCCTGGGGCTCGAGTTTCTCCACCGACTACGACGAGTGGGCGCGGGACATTGACGCCTACTCCCACGACCGCGAGGACGGGCTGGTCGTGTTCGCCAGCAACAACGGCCAGAACATCAAGATCCCGGAGAACGCCAAGTCCTGCGTGGCGGTGATTGCCGCCGACAGTGCCCGGCCCAACCAGATCGCGGTGGGAGGTCAGGGGCCGACCGCCGACGGACGCCTGAAGCCCGAAGTCGTGGCCCCGGGATGCGACGTCTGGTCGGCCAACACCTCCGGCTGCACCGTGGTGCCCGACTGCGGCACCTCGATGGCCTGTCCGGCCGTCGCCGGCGCGGCGGCACTGGTGAAGCAGTACTTCGAGGACGGCTTCTGGCCTTCGGGCGCCGCGGATCCGACCGCCGCCTTCACGCCGAGCGGGTCGCTTCTGCGCGCCTGCCTCATCAACAGCGCCGTGGACCTGCGCGCCGAGCCCGGCTATCCGAGCTACCGGGAAGGGTGGGGGAGGATCCTCCTCGACCGGGTGCTCTACTTCGCCGGCGACCCGCGCAGTCTCTGGGTGGTGGACGTGCCCCATGCCTCAGGCCTCGCCACCGGCGAGAGCCAGAGCTGGACCCTGGACATCACCGCTCCCTCGCCGGACCTGCGCGTGACCCTGGCCTTCGCCGATGAGCCCGGGGCTGCCTTCGCCCTGGATCCGGTCGTGAACGACCTGGAGCTCGTGGTGACCGCCCCCGACGGCACGGTCTACCACGGGAACATCCTGAACACCGCCAACGGCGCCTCCCGCCCGAACCCTGACCCCAGCCGCTTCGACCACCGCAACACCGCCGAGATGGTGCAGCTGCCGCGGCCTGCTCCCGGCACCTGGACTCTGGAGGTTCGCGGCCACTCCGTTCCCGTAGGCCCGCAGGGCTTCGCCCTGGTCGCGACCTGGTAGCCCCACGTGGGCCGTCCGGGTGTAGCATGGGCCGGGCCGCCGGAAGTCCGGCGTCCATCCCTCTTCCCCCTTGCCCAGGGCCGGCCCCCCGGCCCGTCCCCGCCCGAAGATGATCCTCAGCACCGCCCTGACCCTGGCCCTCGCCGGGCTGCAGCAGCAGCCCCTGCCCCTCTGGGAGACCGATCGCCATCGCGAGCCCACCCGTCTGGTCCTGAAGAACCTGGACTGGGACACGCGCAACGGCGAGCCGCCCGTCCCCGCCGGCCTCGCCTACGGCCCCGACGAGGCCGCCGGCGCCGGCTACTACCTCGTCCAGGCCCGGGGCCCCGAGGCCTGGTACTCCCTGGAGGATCTCGTCCTCGCCTCCGGCGGTGTCTTCATCGAGTACCAGCCGCACAACGCCATGGCCGTGCGCCTGCCCGAGGCTGCGGTGGCGGGCGTCGCCGCCGAGGCCCAGGCCCTCTACCCCTTCCACCCGGCTTGGAAGCTGGACCCCATCCTCGGCGCCTACGGCACCCGTGCCGACGACCCGCAGGGCCGCCACTTCCTGTCGGTGAGCTTCTGGCCCGACCGCGACCTCTACGCCGAGGCCGAAGCGGTCGCCGCCCTGGGTGTCGAGGTCCTCAATCTCTACGACACCGGCCGCTACCTGCGCGCGGACGTGCGTGCCGGCAACCGGCAGGTCCTGGAGATGGCCCGGCTTCCAGGCGTCAAGTGGATCACGGAGAACGCCATCGCCACGCCGCGCAACAACCAGTCGCGCTGGGTGATCCAGACGAACATCCTGAACGATGTCAAGTTCTGGCTGGCGGGCATCACCGGCGTGAACGTGACCATCGGCCACATCGACGGCCGC
>Ga0256830_1002352_pt1 | contig 12530 bp, 13 predicted proteins | sample 128326metaG_FD_190537 | JGI IMG/M metagenome (GOLD analysis project Ga0256830, IMG submission 190537) | Hydrothermal vent microbial communities from Lau Basin, Pacific Ocean - 128-326 | ecosystem: Environmental > Aquatic > Marine > Hydrothermal vents | place: Pacific Ocean: Lau Basin | collected...
CGCGGGTGTGGAGCGACCATCCGCTGGCGATGGGCCTGGCACGGCATGCGGGGTGTGAGCGTTCAGATGTGCCGGACAGCTTCGCCGGCATGGACGGGCCGCCGCCCGGCACCCATCTGCTGGTGCTGGACGGTTTGCATCCAGCGGCCGGGGCGCAGGATTTCGACGCCTGGCGCCAGGGCGTCGAACGGCTCGAATCCGCCTGGGCCGGGCCGTTGGTGGACGCGCTGCGCCGTGGCCGCCTTGCCTCAGTGTCTATCGCTGGTGGCAACGGTCTGCTGTTCCACAGTACAGGCCGCAGCCTCATGCACTTCTGGCGCCGTACAAGACCCTTCCACACCCATCTCCAGCACCACCCGTAGGGTGGGGTGAGCGCAGCGAACCCCACCGGAACCTTTCGGTAGAGGGCGACTGGGGTGTAGTGGCGATACGGTGGAAGTGATACCCGAAGCACTTGCCGTCAAAAATGCTACGGACCTACTCCGTGAACGGGTTCAGCACCTTGACACCCGTCCTGACAAAGTCCTTGTGGTTGCGTGTCACAACCGTCAAGTCATAGATCAGCGCCGTGGCGGCAATCAGCTTGTCCAGGGCGTTTTCAGGGTGCGGCACCCGGAGCCGTCCCCAGAGTTGTGCGGTGTCCGGCTCGATATCGAGTATGTTGTCCCGGTATTCCGTCAACAGGGCCGTCAGCCACTTCTCCAATTGATTGGCCTGGCGCACATCACCGCGATGCCGGATCAATTCAACGCCACGCCGCAATTCACCGACGGTAACGACGGAGATGAATACCGGCGCCTCCTCCGTGACGACCTGCTTGAAGAATGCCCGAACCCCCTTGTTCGCTTTCGACTTCTTGCGGACCTCACTGATGACATTGGTATCAACCAAATACATGGTCGTTACCGGCCTGGTCTTCCACCCGCTCGAAGTCTTCGTCCTGCCCGACATCGGGTATCGCGGCGAGCACTTCCGCAAAGCTCTTGCCCCTGGGTCGTAATAATGCCGCTTCGAGCAGCGCCCGATGTTCAGCCTCGGCACTCCGCCCGTGCCGTGCTGCGCGCCGTTTGAGCGCATCGACGATGCGTGGATCCAGGTTCCTGACGACGAGATTGGCCATGACGACACCTCATTCCGTTACCCGTGGGCAGATGATTGCAATGATAGCGCTGCAGCGGCGAGAATGCAATCATTGATAGCACGCGTCAGATCAAGCAGATCAAGGGGTCGATCAAGATCAAGGGTGGGAGTACCTGAATTTCCTTGACCTGCGCCCATCCGCAGCACCACCCGTAGGGTGGGGTGAGCGCAGCGAACCCCACCGTCACAGGAGCAAGGCTGCACCACTGCCGATCTGTCCGGCGGACAAAGCATACGCCCGATGATGCCCAGCCCCGGTTGTATGCCCGCTCAAACCCTTATATCGTTCAGGGAAACCAACGATGAAACGGACTATCAGAACAGAATGGACAAGTTCGACCGGGTCTACGAGCTGCACAGTTTGTTGAGCAGACGCCGTCGTCCGGTGCCGCTGGACGTCATCAAGGAAGAAATGGAGTGTTCCACATCCACTGCGCGCCGCGCCCTGCACCTTTTGCGGGACCGGCTGGGTGCGCCACTGGAATACGACCGTGAACGCAACGGATGGTTCTACGATGTAGCCGGCACCGGGCGCTATGAACTGCCCGGGCTCTGGTTCAGTCCTGACGAATTGTATGCGCTGCTGGTGTCCCATCAGTTACTGGCTGAGCTTCAGCCGGGACTGCTCAGCAGATACATCGAACCCGTACGGTCCAAAATAGAGCGATTGCTGGAAAAGCGCGGCTTTGGCGATGTCGACCCGGGTCGCCGCATCCGCATACTGCAAATGGCGGCCAGGCCGACGAATCTGCAGCAGTTCCGGCGCATCGCCACGGCGTTGCTGCGACGGTGGCGTATACACATGCTGTATCACGGCCGCGAACGCGACGAGACCACCGAGCGCACGGTGTCTCCGCAGCGCCTCGTCTATTACCGTTCCAACTGGTACCTGGACGCCTGGTGTCACCTACGCAACGAACTGCGCAGTTTTTCCATCGACCGGCTGCACCCGGTGGAAATCCTGGACGAGCCCGCCAGGGAGATCGAAGACCGGGAGCTGGACGATCACTTCACCCGTACCTACGGCATATTCGCCGGTGAAGCCCGCCACACGGCCGTGCTGCGATTTTCCTCCCGGGCCGCCCGCTGGGTGGCCGATGAACAGTGGCATCCCTGTCAGGAAGGAAAGGTGCTGGCCGACGGCGGTTACGAGTTGCGCATTCCCTACAGCGATCCACGTGAACTCATCATGGACATTTTGAAATATGGTCCCGACGTCGAAGTGTTGGCCCCGAAACGGTTGCGGACGCAGGTCAGGGAACGGTTGCAGGAGGCCATCGACCGTTACGGACGCTGACGCCAGTTGGTCTGGGCAATGGAATGTCGCTTGGTCACGTTTTGACAGGGCGGTCATGTTTCAATAGAAGTTGGTCTATAACGAATGGTCGGGGGCTGTCATTTCGAACCAGACTCCATCGCAGCAAGGAGCAGTAAGTCAGGCAGTTTTTACGCCGGCCTACTTCCGCTACTGGGGCAAGGCCGGTGCGGAAGCGGGCGGCGCGGTGCTATTCCACCTGTTGCCGTTTCATTGCCTTGATGTGGCTGCGGTCGGGCAAGCGTTGCTGGCGGCCAATGCGCCGCTGGCCCGGCACCTGTCCCGCCTCACCGGCCTGGACGGTCCGCTATTGCGTCAGTGGATGCCGTTTTTCCTGGCGCTGCACGACCTGGGCAAGTTCGCCGACGCATTCCAGAACCTGCGTCCCGACCTGTTGCAGCGGCTGCAGGGGCGCAGAAGTGGGCGGGCTTATGGCGAACGGCACGATACCCTCGGCTATTTGCTGTGGCGTGAGCATCTGAAAGGGGTGTGCCAAGGGCTCGGCGTACTTCCTGCGTCATCGGGTTCAGCACGTCGCCGGGCCGCCGCAGGCGGCGTCGACTTCTGGCTGCGGGCAGTCACCGGACACCACGGCCAGCCGCCCAAGGGAACGCCGATACTGTTGCGGGATCACTTTGAGGAACCCGGCGATCTGCAGGCGGCCACGGCCTTCGTAACGGATCTCAATGCGCTCCTGTTGGAGGATGCTGGACAGCTGCCCGCCCTGGATACGGCCAGTATGGAACGCGCCTCCTGGTGGCTGGCCGGGCTGACCGTGCTGTGCGACTGGCTGGGTTCCAGCCGCGAACCGCACACCTACGTCCAGATGCCACAGGCCTTGTCCGACTACTGGCCCAAGTCCCTGGACTGGGCGCGCGGTGTCGTGGAACGCGTCGGGCTGCCGCCGCCTGAATCTGTCACGCAGTTCAAGCTGGCGGATTGTCTGCCCGGCAAGCCCACCGCTGCCGTGACACCGACGCCCTTGCAGGCTGCTGTCGAAGCCATTGCACTCGGCGAGGGACCGCAGCTGTTCATCCTCGAAGATGTCACCGGCGCCGGCAAGACCGAGGCTGCCCTGCTGCTGGCCCATCGCCTGATGCGGAACGGGCAGGGCGAAGGGCTCTACTTCGGATTGCCGACCATGGCAACATCCAACGCCATGTACGAGCGTCTGGGTGGCGTCTACCGGCGCCTGTTCTCGGCTGACAGCCATCCCTCCCTGGTACTGGCCCACAGCGCCCGTGCGTTGTCCGACGCTTTCCGCATGGCGCGTGTCGATGAGCCCGATTACGGTGACCACACGCAGCCGGCGGGCGCACATTGCAATGCCTGGCTGGCGGACAACCGCAAGAAGGCCCTGCTCGCGGACGCCGGCGTTGGCACCGTCGACCAGGCCCTGCTGGCGGTATTGCCGGCGCGTCACCAGTCGCTGCGGCTGCTGGGCCTGTTGGGCAAGGTGTTGATCGTCGACGAGGTCCATGCCTGCGATGCCTACATGAACGAGCTGCTGTGCGGTCTGCTGCGGGCCCATGCCTCGGCCGGCGGCAGCGCTATTCTGCTGTCCGCCACCTTGCCAGCGGTGCAGCGGCGTACACTGATTGAATCCTTCGCGCAGGGGACGGGCGGGGTAATGGCTGCGCCAGTCGAAGAGACAGGAAACGAGATCTACCCGCTGCTGACACAATTCACTGGCTTAGGCGTGGTCCGGCAGCCGGTGGCGACGCCCGAGCGGGTCAGGCGGCGGGTGGGGGTCGAGGCGCTGGAGTCGGAACAGGCCGTATGTGATCAGATCGTGCGGGCAGCCGAAGCCGGTCGCTGCGTGTGCTGGATACGCAATACCGTAGCCGATGCCCGCAACGCCTGGCAAAGCCTGCGCGACCGTCTGCCGGAAAAGGCGCTTGAACTGTTCCATGCCCGCTTCGCCATGGACGACCGCCTGGCCATCGAGAAACGGGTAGTTGAAAGTTTCGGTCCAACGAGTGGCCCCCACCAGCGCCGTGGCCGCGTCCTGGTGGCCACCCAGGTCGTCGAGCAGTCACTCGACCTCGATTTCGACCTGCTAGTCAGCGACCTGGCACCGGTGGACCTCATTATTCAGCGCGCGGGTCGGTTGTGCCGTCACCCGAGGGACAAGGACGGCCGCCGCGTCGACGGGCCCGATGAACGCGGCGAACCGCTGCTCTGCCTGTTGGCGCCGCCCTGGACGGACGAACCTCATGCGCGCTGGTTGCGAGATACCTTGCCCGGGACGGCGGCCGTCTACCGCGACCAGGACGGCCTGTTGTGGCAGAGTCTGCACCTGCTGCGCGAGAAAGGGGGCTTCCGCATGCCGGAAGACGCGCGTGAACTCATCGAAGGCGTCTACGGCGAAGAAGCGCTGGCTGCCGTTCCCGATGCCTTGCAGGCGGCCACCTTGGCCGGCGAAGGCGCCCGGCTGGCGGAAGGCGGCCAGGCGCAGCTCAACCTGCTGAAGATCGACCGCGGCTACCAGCGCGAGGAAAGCAATATCTGGTGGGACGAGGCCGTCACCCCGACCCGCCTGGGCGAGCCGACTATCACTCTCTACCTGGCCCGCTGGCAGGACGGTCACCTCGTGCCGTGGAAAGGCGAGGGGGTTATAGGCTGGATGCGCAGTGCCGTCAGTGTGCGGCAGGCGTTGGTGAAGGAGGCCGGCAACTACAGCGACATCCCTGACGCCACCATCAAGGCGGCGCGGGAGAGCCTGCCGGCGAAGGGGCGGTGGGGTGTACTGCTGCCGCTGTTGGAGAGGGAAGGCGGTCTATGGCAGGCTTGGGCAAAAAATGGCCGGGGCGAAGAGGTCGCGTTGTACTACGATCCGCGCACTGGCCTGACAACGGAACGCGAAATGCAGGTACCGAAGGAGGAATAGCATGAATCTGCTGTTTGACCCATGGATCCCGGTGCGCAGGCGCAGCGGGAAGGAAGTCCGAATCGCCCCCTGGCAGATCACCGAAACGGATGATCCCGTCGTGGCCTTGGCCGCGCCGCGGCCCGATTTTAATGGGGCGCTCATGCAGTTTCTGATCGGCTTGCTGCAGACTACTACGGCGCCGGAAGATCACGACGTCTGGACAGAGTGGCTGGAGTATCCACCTTCGCCAGCAACGCTTAAAGATACATTGGGGAGCCATGCCGATGCGTTCGAACTGGATGGTGAAGGGCCATGCTTCATGCAGGACTTCGAACCCTTGGAAGGGGAACCCAATCCCATCGATGCGCTGCTGATCGATGCACCGACCGGCAAGACGCTGCGCGACAATACCGACCACTTCGTCAAACGGGATCGGGTTGAGGCACTGTGCCCGGCCTGTGCAACCACGGCGTTGTTTACCTTGCAGGCTAATGCACCCGGTGGGGGGGTGGGGCACCGGACGTCGATGCGTGGCGGCGGCCCGCTTACCACGCTCGTGGTTCCAGACCCAGCCGGCAGCGACCTACCGGAGACTTTGTGGACTCGGTTCTGGCTCAATGTGCTGGACCGTCAGGCAGCATCCACCCTGACTGGCAACCGGGACAAGGATCAGCCGGCCGATATTTTTCCTTGGCTTGCGCCAACACGCACCAGCGAGCCTGATACGGGTCACGACACTACACCGGCGGACGCACACCCCTTGCAGATGTACTGGAGCATGCCGCGCCGTATTCGTATCGATTGGGACGACCGCATCGACGGTGCCTGCTTCCTTTGCGGCGAACATGGATCGCTGGTTCGCCGCTATGTCACGCGTAACTACGGCATTAATTACACGGGCCCCTGGCAGCATCCATTGAGCCCGCACTACATCGACAGTAAAACTGGCCAACCCATGCCGGTCCACGCGCAGCCTGATGGTCTGGGCTATCGTCACTGGCTGGAATGGGTGGACGGAACGGAGGACCGCAGGCCGGCGCGGGTCGTCGAGGTGTTCCGTGAAGAGACTGGCCGTCGGTTGCGGGAAGAGCAGTTGCGACTGTGGGTGTACGGCTACGACATGGACAACATGAAGGCCCGCTGCTGGTATGAAGCCACCTTCCCGCTGATTCTCATCGCCGACGTCGAGGTGCGCCGTGCATTCGCCCTGCGAGTGCAGACGTTGATCGATACGGCCGCCGAGGTGGCCGGCTACGTACAGGGCTGCATCAAGGAGGCCTGGTTCAAACGGCCCGGCGATGCGCGTGGCGATACAGCCTTCCTGAAGGCATCGTTCTTTCAGCACACCGAGGCAGCATTCTACCGGAACCTGCAATCCCTGAAGACGGCGATGGAGGTGCAGGAGGACGGCAGCATCTTGTCCGGTTGGTATGACGCATTGCGTTCAACTGCATTGAGCCTATTTGACTATTGGGCCGCGCGTGGCGATCCGGCGTTCGGCGATCCGCGCCGGCTTGCGGCTGCCCACACGAAACTGACCCGGCTGCTGCGCGGTAGAAAACTGTTGGGCAGACTGGGCATTGATCACAAGGAGAAGGTGGCATGAATATCGATTTTTCCTCCAAAACGTCCTTCGGCCGCGAACTGATTGACTGGTGGGCACGCCTGCAGGACGACCGCGGCGCACGCGCTGAATTGAGACGATGCAAGTCGGTTGCCGATGTGGCCATGACCGCGGCCTTTGCCCGCCTGTGCCATGCCATGCGCGACCATTTCCAGGACGAAAGGGGCTGGCAGGACAGGCTGGCGGCCATCGCCGGGTTGTCGTCGCATCTGCGTACGCAGATGCCCGGCCGGACCCTGCCGGAGCGAATGGCCGAGGGCAGTCCGCCGACAGTCAGCGAGTTGCGTTTCCGTCGCCTGCTGCAACGCGAGCGCGACGATCTCTACCCGGCCCTGGTCCGTGTGTTGCGCATGCTTGGGTACAGTGCGGACCTGCACAGTCTGGCTAATGACATCTACTACTGGGGTGACGGGGTGAAGAAACGCTGGGCCTACGCCTATTTCCCGAACATCCCGGCCCGGACCGCCTGAACAGGGCAACCGTATATTATTGCAGAAGGAGATACTTCGATGAGTCATTTTGTCCAGTTGCACCTGCTGACGTCCTATCCACCCGCAAACCTCAACCGTGATGATCTTGGTCGCCCCAAGACGGCGGTCATGGGTGGCAGCCCGCGACTGCGGGTGTCGTCGCAGAGCCTGAAGCGTGCCTGGCGTACCTCGGATCTGTTCACATCCGCTCTGGCCGGCCACGTGGGAACACGCACGAAGGCCATGGGTGTCAAGGTATTCGAGGCCTTGCTGAACAAGGGTGCGGCGGAGAAGAAGGCGATGGAATGGGCCCGCGCTATCGCGGGTGTGTTCGGCAAGCTCAAGACCCTCTCCAAGAAGGACAAGGACAGCCTCAAGGATCTAGATGATGAAACCCGTCGCAAGAAGCAGATGACAGAGCTTGAAATCGAGCAACTGGCCCATTTCACCCCGGAAGAGCAACAGGCTATTGACCACCTGGTTGCTGAGCTTGCCGAACGTGGCGAAGGTCCGACGGCTGATGAACTGAAATTGCTGCGCAAGGATCATACTGCCGCGGATATCGCCCTTTTCGGCCGCATGCTGGCCGCCGATCCTGTATTTAATACAGAAGCAGCCGCCCAGGTTGCGCACGCCATCAGCGTACATCGCGTTACGGTCGAAGACGATTTTTTCACAGCAGTCGATGATCTCAATGCCGGTGAGGAGGATATGGGGGCCGGCCACATGGGCGAGACCGAGTTCGCGGCCGGTCTTTTCTACCTCTATGTCTGTATCGACAGGGAGTTGTTGAAGGGAAACCTGGGTGGGGATCAGACGCTGGCCGACAAAGCGCTAGCTGCGCTCGTCGAGTGCGCCGCCACCGTGGCACCCACCGGGAAGCAGAACAGCTTCGCTTCGCGTGCCCGTGCATCTTACCTGCTCTGCGAGCGGGGCGATCAGCAGCCGCGCTCCTTGTCGGTGGCTTTTCTCAAGCCGGTGGAAGGTGGTGACATGCTGGCCCAGGCTATCGAGCAGCTGGACGAGGCCGTGGCCAACATGGACAAAGTATACGGCCCCTGCGCCGACAAGCGGTGCAGCATGAATGCCGTCACGGCCGAGGGTAGCCTGGCCGACGTTATCGCCTGCGCAACGGCATAATGGTATGAGAGATTATCTTCTGTTCCGCCTGTACGGCCCCATGGCCGCCTGGGGCGATATCGCCGTCGGCGAGCACCGGCCCAGTCTGTCGCACCCGTCGAAATCCGCGGTACTGGGGCTGCTGGCCGCGGCACTGGGGCTGCGCCGTGATGACGAGGCAGGCCACGAAGCTCTGGCAATGCATTACGCCATGGCCGTGTGCGTGGACGCCGGTGGCGAGCTGATGCGCGACTACCACACAACCCAGGTGCCACCTCGGCAGCGAGGCATACGGTATGCCACCCGCCGCGACGAACTGGCCGCGGAACGCCTCAACACCATCCTATCGCAGCGTGACTACCGCATGGATGCGGCCTACCGGATTGCACTGTGGCCGCGAGGTGATGACGCGCCTTACACCCTGGACCAACTGGCACAGGCGCTCGCTGAACCCCGTTTCGTGCTGTACCTGGGCCGCAAGGCCTGTCCGCCGGCTCTGCCGCTGGCACCGCGCAGCGTCAGCGCCGTTACCTTGCGGGAGGCCTTCGACGCACTGCTGTCCGACCATGCGTTGCCCGATGGCCTGTATTCCGAGGAGAAACCCATGGTGTATTGGGAAGATCTGTCAGCAGCAGAGGCAGGCTTTCCTGAGACGGCGCTGCGCATGCAGTACACGCGTCGTGACCGGGTGCTCAGTCGCCGGCGCTGGCAGTTTGTCGAGCGCCAGGAGTATGCCGCCAGCCTGTCAAGGGAGAAGACGCCATGACCCATTACTTAAGCCGTATCGCATTGCGTTCTTCGGCCGAGGATGCCCGCCATCTGGCACGCTCTGCCTGTACGGATGCCTACCGCGAACACCAGACACTGTGGCGGCTATTCGACGATGATCCAGACGCCAGCCGCGACTTTTTGTTCCGGCGCGAACAGCGGGGTGGCCGGCCGGCTTTCTATCTGCTGTCGACCCGGTTGCCGGTTCGCGACCACGGCATCTGGCAGATCGACCACAAGCGTTACGAACCACGGGTGCGGGTCGGCCAGCGGCTTGCCTTCAGCCTGCGCGCCAACCCGGTGGTGACCCGCACCGACGCCGGCGGGCGGCGCCAGCGCCACGACGTGGTGATGGACCTAAAACGGCAGATGGACTATCAACGTCTGCCACCCGCTGAGCGTCCACCGTTGGCGGCACTGGCCCAGGAGGCGGGTCTGAAGTGGCTCGCCGGGCGGGCGGATCGCTGCGGATTCGCGTTCGAGGAGGAGGCAGTCCGCGTAGACGGATACACGCAGCACCGGTTGGCGAAACGGGGCGGGAAATCGCCCATTCGCTATAGTACGCTGGACTTTAACGGTTTGCTTGAAGTCACTGATATTGAAAGATTCTACCAAACGCTGCTCCATGGGCTGGGCCCCGCCAAGGCCTTCGGTTGCGGCCTGTTGCTGGTGCGCCCCGTCGCGTGAGTGTGTATACTAGGTGTGTAACGGTAAGCAGGAGCAAAGCCATGGCACACCGGGTAAACGTGATGCTGGACGACGAGGTCTGGCGGGATATGCAGAAACTCCCCAAGGGGGAACGCAGCCGCCTGATGAACAAGGCCATCAAGGCGTACTTGTTGCAACAGCAGCGGCGCAAGGCGGCGGAGGCCATGGATGAGATCCGTGAAAGCACCGAACCCCTGGCAGGGAGTGCGGAACAGTGGATCAGGGAGGACAGGGACAGTCATTGGAAAGACTGATCGTTCCGGATGCCTGCGTCCTGTTGAAGTGGGTATTGCCGGCAGAGCGCGAACCTGACCTGCACCAGGCGAGGGCGCTGCGCCGTGCCTTCGAAGAACAGGGGATTGATCTGCTTTTGCCGCCGCTGTGGTTCTATGAAGTCGGCAACGTGCTGACTCTCAAATGCCCCGAAGACGCGGCGGCCCGGCTGCGGCTGTTGACGGATATGGCGATTCCGGAGGCGCGTCCCAGCGCTGCTTGGCGGGAAGAGATTTGCGCCCTGGTGAAGTCGAAAAGGGTGACATTCTATGATGCGACCTATCACGCACTTGCCCGGGTGACGTCCGGCCTGTTCGTCACGGCGGACCGGAAATATATGGCCAAGGTGGGCGGAGACGCTCATTCTATACTGCTATCGGATTGGCTCATCTGATCATGTTCCCGCCTCTCAAACCCATTGCCATGAAAGAACGCGTTTCCATGCTGTTCATCGAGCGCGGCCAGATCGATGTGCTGGACGGTGCCTTCGTGGTAGTAGATAAAACCGGTGTACGCACGCACATTCCGGTCGGTTCCATTGCTTGTCTGATGCTGGAGCCGGGTACCCGGGTTTCTCACCGGGCAGCCGCACTGGCGGCACGAGTCGGTACGCTCTTGGTGTGGGTAGGTGAGGCCGGCGTGCGCCTGTATGCCTCCGGTCAACCGGGCGGCGCACGATCCGACCGTTTACTCTACCAAGCCCGGCTGGCGCTCGACGAGAAGGCGCGCTTGCGTGTGGTACGCAAGATGTACGAACTGCGTTTCAGTGAGAAACCGCCTGAACGGCGCAGCGTGGAACAACTCCGGGGCATCGAGGGTGTGCGGGTGCGCAAACTGTACCAGACGCTCGCGCAACGGCACGGCGTAAAATGGACGCGGCGTAACTATAACCCGGAAGAATGGGGCTCCGGCGACGTGCCGAACCGGTGCGTCTCGTCAGCAACTGCTTGCCTCTATGGCATCACAGAAGCAGCCGTGCTGGCTGCTGGTTACGCACCAGCGGTGGGGTTTATCCACACGGGCAAGCCGTTGTCATTCGTCTACGATATTGCCGACATATTCAAATTTGACTCCGTGGTTCCTCTGGCTTTCCAGATTGCGGCCAGAGAACCGAGAGAGCCCGAACGCGCGGTGCGTCTTGCTTGTCGCGACTTGTTCCGTGAACAGCGTATCCTGGGCCGGATCATACCCACCATCGAAGATGTTCTTGCCGCCGGTGGCGTCACGCCGCCAAAAGTGCCGGAGGACGCGGTTCCTCCCGCCATTCCCAATCCCGATTCGATAGGCGATGCTGGTCATCGTTGTTGAGAACGCACCCCCGAGGCTGCGCGGCCGATTGGCTGTATGGCTGGTGGAGGTAAGGGCCGGGGTCTACGTGGGTTCACTATCCAGACGGGTCCGGGATATGATCTGGGCACAGGTGGAACAGGGTCTTGAGGATGGCAACGCCGTTATGGTCTGGCGAACGAATACCGAGAGTGGATTCGATTTCCTGACACTCGGCAGCAACCGACGCATGCCGGTGGAACTGGACGGCTTGAAACTGGTGTCTTTCCATCCCCCGGAGTCTGGGGATGATGCTCATTAACAATTCGAATTTCTCCTTGATCACAAGTGAGGCCGTGCCAGTAAAAAAGCTGGTAGAATTGGTGCGTCAAAGAAAATGCTTTGGTGACAGTTAGATAGATGAAGTGTGTTCCCCGCGGATGCGGGGATGAACCGGCTTTCCAGTTCCAAGGTCAACTTCTCCAGTTGTGTTCCCCGCGGATGCGGGGATGAACCGAGACCAACGGCAACATCGGATGACGGGATTTCGTGTTCCCCGCGGATGCGGGGATGAACCGCTCGTCAGATGGCGATTAAGACCAAAGAATTTGTGTTCCCCGCGGATGCGGGGATGAACCGTAATTTCATGTCGGTTTGCTTAACTTGCGTCGGTGTTCCCCGCGGATGCGGGGATGAACCGCTCGCCGGCATGACGCCAAGGCTGACGCCGGGGTGTTCCCCGCGGATGCGGGGATGAACCGGGCGGATGAGATACGTTCTCATCACGATTACTGTGTTCCCCGCGGATGCGGGGATGAACCGTCGGTCCTGCACAGAAATCTCATTTTTGCCTGGTGTTCCCCGCGGATGCGGGGATGAACCGTCTATGCGCTTTCTCTACTCTCAACAACACAGGTGTTCCCCGCGGATGCGGGGATGAACCGTCAGCGATTTCGTCAGAAACAACGCCATCCA
>Ga0256830_1002353_pt1 | contig 12526 bp, 10 predicted proteins | sample 128326metaG_FD_190537 | JGI IMG/M metagenome (GOLD analysis project Ga0256830, IMG submission 190537) | Hydrothermal vent microbial communities from Lau Basin, Pacific Ocean - 128-326 | ecosystem: Environmental > Aquatic > Marine > Hydrothermal vents | place: Pacific Ocean: Lau Basin | collected...
AAAGTTTTATATTTGTTTTTCTCTGCGTCCTTTGCGCCTTTGCGGTCTTTGCGTTGAATTGCGGGCCGGAAATGGCACCAATGTTGGGGGCTCGCCGACGCTCACCCCAAGCTACAGCGCTATTCGCCGCGTTTATTTGTAGGATATGAAGAAGGAGGCCCGGTTCAGATCTTGAAGCGCTGCACCACGCTGGATAGCTGCTCGGAGAGCTGGTTGAGTTCGTTGCTGGCGGAGGCGGTCTGCTGCGCGCCGGCGGCGGTCTGCTCGGTGATCTCGCTGATGGCCACCACGGACTTGTTGATCTCATCGGCCACCGCGTTCTGTTCCTCGGCGGCGCTGGCGATCTGCATGTTCATCTGGCTGATGACGGCCACCGCCTCGGAGATGGCATCCAGCGCCGTGCCGGCCTTGGAGGCCTGCGCCACGCTCTCGTCGGCGCATGCGCTGCCCTGCTCCATCACCCGCACCGCCTCGTGGGCGCCGCTTTGCAGGCGTTCGATCATGTTCTGGATTTCCTGGGTGGATTCCTGGGTGCGCGAGGCCAGGGTGCGCACCTCGTCGGCCACCACGGCGAAGCCGCGGCCCTGCTCGCCGGCGCGCGCGGCCTCGATGGCGGCGTTCAACGCCAGCAGGTTGGTCTGCTCGGCGATGCCGCGAATCACGTCCAGCACGCCGCCGATGGATTCGCTGTCGCTCTCCAGGCGGTTGATGACCTCGCCGGCGCGGCGCACTTCCTGCGCCAGCCTGTCGATGACCTCGATGGTCTTGCCCACCACCTGGCGGCCGTCGTTGGCGGCGTTGTCGGCGTTCTGCGCAGCTTCGGCCGCGGCGCTGGTATTGTTCGCCACCTCACGACCGGTGGCGGCCATCTCGTCCACCGCGGCCACCACGTCGTCGGTGCGCTGCTGCTGTTGCTCGACGCCGCGGCTGGTCTCCTCGGTCACCGCCGTCAGACGCTCCGCCGATTGGTGCAGGCGGCCCGTGTAGCCGGCCATCTCGCGGATGATATCGTGCACGAGACCGGCGAAACGGTTGAAACCCTGCCCCAACTGGCCGATTTCGTCGCGGCTGGTGTCGTCCAATCGACGGGTCAGATCGCCCTCGCCCATGACGATATCGTTGAGGGCGTGCAAGGTGTGATCCAGCGGTTTCACCACCGTGGACAGGATCACCCACACGATCAGTCCACCCAGCAACAGGCCGATCAGCAACAGGGTGGAAACCAGCGCATTGGTGCCCTCCACCTGCCCGGCCAGATCACCGACCGTGGTTTGCGCCCGCTCCGCCAGCCCCGATACCAGGGCCGATACCTCGCTGTTGACGCCCTCCAGCAGGGGCCCCACCTCGCTGCGGATCAGGTGGGCATCGGTTCGCCAGGCATCACTGCCGTGGATGGCGATCATGCGGCCGAGGTTGGTGGCGAATTCCTCCTTCAGGGCCGCGAACTGCTCCAGGGCATCGGCCTGGTCCAGGGTCAGCAGATCCTCCTCGGCCTGCAGGCGCTCCAGGGCGGTGTCCACACCACCGAGGTAGAGATTGATTTCCTGCAGCGCATTGGGACGGCGGAAGGCCAGGTAGGCCCGAATACCATTCATCACATTGGCCATGGCATAGCGCAGGCTCTCGATGTCCATCAGCAACTGGCGGCGTTCCTCGTTGGCCTCTTCCTCGCCTTCCGTCAGAATCATGCCACTGAGCAATTGCAGCAATTGCTGGCTGATGGGGTTGATGTCGGAGGTGGCAAAGGCGAGCGCGGGGATGTTCTTGGCGGGCTTCTCCGCCAGTTCGACCATGCGTCCCTGATAGGACTTGTAGCGTTCGATGCCGCTGGAGATGGCCTCCATCTGCGAGGACAGGTCGGCATTGGCCGCCACCAGGGGCATGCCCTTCAATTCATCGAGCAGCTTGTCGACCCGCTGGAGGTTCGTCTCGTAGGCCTGCCGATGGGAGGCCTCGTGGCTCAGCAGGTAGAAGCCCAGGGCGCTGTTGGCCTTGTCCAGGCTGTGCTCCAGTTCGCTGGCCTTGAGCACCGCGGGCTGGATTTCATCGGCGATGGTAACGACGCTGGCCTGGGTATTGGCGAGGCTGATCAGGGCACTGCCGGCGATGGTGGCGACGATCAGCAACATAAGGCCCAGGCCCGCAATGATCTTCACCCGGATCGAAAGATTGTTCAGCAGTTTCACGATGCCCCACCCTGACCTGTTGCGATGAATGCCTGGCCGAGGATGGACAGGCGGACAATGACTAACGCATCGGCAGCCAGGGAAAGAACTTTAGCCTGGGGAGAGCACGAAGGGCGGGAGAAAGCCCTTGCGAATCAATGAAAAAGGTCGCGCGGGGAAGGCGGCGCCCTCCCCGCACCGACCCTGAAGGCAGGGAGAAAGGGACTCAGGAAAGGTCCACGCCCAGGCGCCGCGCCACTTCCTCGTAGGCCTCGACCACGCCGCCCAGGCCCTGGCGGAAACGGTCCTTGTCCAGTTTCTTGCGCGTCTCGGCGTCCCACAGGCGGCAGCCGTCCGGGGTGAATTCGTCGCCCAGCAGGATCTCGCCCTGGTAGCGGCCGAACTCCAGCTTGTAGTCCACCAGCAACAGGCCGGCATCGGCGAACAGCCGGGTTAGGGTGTCGTTGACCCTGAAGGTCAGCTCTTTCATCTTCTCCACGGCCTCGTCGTCGGCCCAGCCGAAGGCGCGGATGTGGTATTCGTTGATCATCGGGTCGTGCAGTTCGTCGTTCTTGAGGAAGAACTCGAAGATGGGGGTCTGCAGGTCCATGCCCTCCTCCACCCCCAGGCGCTTGCACAGGCTACCGGCGGTGATGTTGCGGATCACGCATTCGATGGGGAACATGTCCAGCTTCTTTACCACCGACTCCTCGTCGGAAAGCAGGCCCTCGTGATGCGTGGGCACGCCGGCATCCTCCAGCTTCTGCATGATGAAGGCGCTGAACTTGTTGTTGACCGCGCCCTTGCGGTCCAGCTGCTCGATCTTCTCGCCATCGAAGGCCGAGGTGTCGTTGCGATAGTGCAGGATCAAGCGATCCGGGTCGTCGGTGAGATAGACGGATTTCGCCTTGCCGGCGTAGAGCTCTTCGCGTTTTTCCATGATGGTTTCTCGCTATTTTCAAAAAAACCTTATTCACCACAGAGGCACGGAGGACACAGAGAAAAGAAACGCCTGAGATACTCAAAGGAAGCCATGCTTACCTGAAAAGGTTCGCGTCCATTGGCGGACAAATTTTCGTTTCCTCCGTGTCCTCCGTGCCTCTGTGGTGAAGATAAAAATCCTCACACCTCGCGCCAGTCCAGCCCCTCGTCCTGCGTCGCGACGGCGATCCAGTCGTCCTCGCAGCCCAGGGCCGCGCTCAGCGCGGCGCGTGCCAGCTCGGGCGTGTTGTGCTTCTCGCTCAGGTGCGCGGCGACGATCTGCTTCAGGACGCCAGTCTCCAGCCGGCGCAGCAGGTCTTCGGCCTGGGCATTGCTGAGGTGACCTTGATCGCCGCCCACACGACGTTTCAGCGAGGGCGGATAATTACCGTTATCCAACAATGTCTTTTCGTGGTTACACTCCAGCACCAGGGCGTCGCAGCCGTCGAGCCGTTCGGCGATATGCGCCGTGGCGCAGCCCACGTCGGTGAGCACCCCCAGGCGCCGCTGGCCGTCGCTGAACACGAACTGGCACGGCTCGCGGGCATCGTGCGGCACCGGAAAGGGCTGCACCTGCAGGTCGCCCAGGACGAAGGCCTGGTGACTGCTGAAGCCGTGCACCTTGCTCAGCGCGCCCAGCCGGTCCACCGCCAGGGTACCGGCGGTGGCCCACACCGCCAGGCCATACTTGCGCGCCAGGGCACCCACGCCGTTGATGTGATCGCCGTGTTCATGGGTCACCACGATGGCGCTCAGGTCTTCCCCGCAACGGCCCAGGCGCGCCAGGCGCTGTTCGGTCTCACGCACCGAAAATCCGCAATCGAGCAACACCCGGGTGGAGGCGTGCTCCACCAGCAAGGCGTTGCCGCGGCTGCCACTCCCCAGCGAGGCAAATCGCACCGGCGCGCTACCGTGGCATCAACGGAACTGGCCCTGGATCTGGGTGAGCAGATGGCGGGCCTGTGGCGAGTTGTCCGGCGAGCCCTTGGAGTCCAGCACGCTGATCAGGGTTTCCTCGCCATCCTCGGTCACCTTGAGTTCATAGTTCAGGCGCACCGTGGGACTCTCCGGCTTGCCGAACTTGACCTCTTCCTCGGTCTTGCCGGAGGCGATCTCTGTGTAGATGGCATACAGGCGGTTGCTGCGATCGCGATCCTCGATGACATAGCCGAGGTTGTCCAGGGCGATGCCGGCGCGCCGCCACACCACTTCCCAGGGGGCGCCGATGCGCAGGCGGATGTTGTTGTCGGCGTCGCGCTCGATCTCGGTGTCCAGCGCCTTCAGCGGCAGGCTCTGGCCCACGTCCTCGTTGCCCAGGTAGCGGGCCAGGCGATACAACATCTCGGCGGCGCGCTCCTCGTCCGGGGTGCGCAATTCCCATTCGCCGCCCGCATTGCGTTCCGCCTGGGCCTGGCTCATGTAGACCTCGGTGGTACCCGGCACCTCACCCGGTTCGATGCGCACGCGCAGGCGTTCCCGCAGGGTGGATACGCCACCTTCGCCGGCCTCGATGGGCTGCCAGTCGGTCTCGATGAGGGCGATGGCGGGGTCGTCCACGGTGATGCGGTAACCGCGCTCGGCAAGGAACTTGCGCGCCAGCGGCCACAGCTGTTCCGGCTCGACCTCGACCATCAGCCAGCGATGGCGGCCATCGCGCACGATGCGCACGTCCTTCTGCGGCGGCAGGACGCGCTTCGCAATGCGCTCCAGCTCGGGCCCCTGGGGGGCACAGTCCACGGCGGCCTGTTTCTTGGGCTTCAGCTCCGGCACCAGCAGTGGCGCCTTGCCCTTCGGCTTGACCAGGTCCGGCGGCACCTCCAGCGGCGGCAGTTCATCCACCCCGCTCTCGCTCGGCTTGCCGGACAGCCAGCTGCAGGCGCTCAACAGCATCACGGCCAGCGAAAGAAAAGCGAGACGCAGAGCTGTACGGGCCGCGCGTGACAAGGAGAATACCTGCATGGGATTTACCGCCTCAGGAAATGACGCCCGCCCGTTGCATGGCTTCACGCAACGGACCGCGGCAGGGTTCGGACAGGGGAGTCAGCGGCAGGCGAATACCCTCGGCGATCAATCCCATCTCGAACAGGGCCCACTTGACGGGGATGGGATTGGCCTCGAGGAACAGGTTCTGGTGCAGCGGCATCAGGCGCTGGTTGAGATTCTCGGCCTTCTCGCGCTCGCCGGCCAGGGCGGCGGCACACATCTCGTGCATGTCGCGCGGGGCGACGTTGGCGGTCACCGAGATGTCGCCCTTGGCGCCGAGCAGGATCAGCTCCATGGCGGTGGCGTCGTCGCCGCTGTAGACATCGAGGCGGTCGCCGCAGCGGCGCATGATCTCCCGGCCGCGCTCGAGGTCGCCGGTGGCCTCCTTGATGCCGACGATGTTGGGGATGTCGGCGAGGCGCTCGACGGTCTCGGGCAACATGTCGACGGCGGTGCGCCCGGGCACGTTGTAGAGGATCTGCGGGATGGACACCGCCTCGGCGATGGCCTTGAAGTGCAGGTACAGGCCCTCCTGGGTGGGCTTGTTGTAGTACGGCGTCACCAGCAGGCAGGCATCGGCGCCGGCGTGCATGGCGCAGCGGGTCAGGTCGATGGCCTCGCGGGTGGAATTGGAGCCGGTGCCGGCGATCACCGGAATGCGCCCGGCGGCGCGCTCCACCACCCGGCGCACCACCTCGCAATGCTCCTGCTCGTCCAGGGTCGCCGACTCGCCGGTGGTGCCCATGGCGATGATGGCATCGGTGCCGTTCTCGACATGGAATTCGACCAGCGCCTCCAGCGCCTCGTTGTCCACCGCGCCGTCGGGGCGCATGGGGGTGACGAGGGCAACCATACTGCCGTGAAACATGGGATTTCTCCACCGTGACGGGCGCTGCTCACGCCCGCAAATCAAAAGGGTGTCAATGGTACTGAGGGCACCGGTTCATGACAAGCGAGGCGCGACGATCACGCCCCGCGGCAACCAGTCTCCGGGCGATAATGATAGAATCACGCGATTCGCCATCAAGAGAGACACCATGGACAACTACCTCGTCATCACCGCCCTGGGTGAAGACCGCCCGGGCATCGTCGGACAGCTCTCCGAGGCCGTGCTGGACAGCGGCTGCAACATCATCGACAGCCGCATGACCGTGCTCGGCGGCGAGTTTGCCGTGATTCTCATGGCCGGGGGCAAGTGGAACGAACTGGCCAAGCTGGAGGACAGCCTGCCGGCCCTGGGCAGGCGCCTCGACCTCACCATCGTCAGCAAGCGCACCAGCGACACCCCGCCGGCCAGCGACCTGATGCCCTATACGGTGGAGGTCATCACCCTCGACCAGCCAGGCATCGTCTACCGTCTGTCCAGCTTCTTCGCCAGCCGTGGCATCAACATCCAGGAGCTGAACACCACCCGCTACGCCGCCGCCCATACCGGCACGCCCATGTTCGCCCTCAGCCTCATAGCCAATATCCCGGCCAGCGTGCACATCGCCAGCCTGCGTGACGAATTCCTCGACTTCTGCGAGGCGCAGAACATGGATGCCACCCTCGAACCCAGCAAACCCTGACGGCACGGAGAAAGGCATGAGCACTGTCGAACTGAACAAGAAGGTCCCCGATTTCGAACTGCCGGCCACCGGCGACAAGACCATCAAGCTGTCCGAGCTGCGCGGCAGGAAGGTGGTACTGTACTTCTACCCCAAGGACAGCACGCCCGGCTGCACCCGGGAGGGCCAGGACTTCCGCGACAACCACAACAAATTCAAGCGCGCCGGCGCGGTGATCCTCGGCGTGTCCCGAGACGGCATCAAGGCCCACGAGAACTTCAAGGCCAAGCAGGGCTTTCCCTTCGACCTGCTGTCGGACAAGGAAGAGACCGTCTGCCGCCTGTTCGACGTGATCAGGGAAAAGAACATGTACGGCAAGAAGGTGATGGGCATCGAGCGCAGTACCTTCCTCATCGACGAACAAGGCGTGCTACGCCAGGAATGGCGCAAGGTGAAGGTGCCGGGTCACGTGGAAGAGGTGCTGGAGGCGGTGAAAGCCCTGTAACCTCTGCCGGGAAGGCGTTTCCCCCCGCCAAGACCGCAAAGGAATTCGTTGCGGCCCTGCGCCTTGACGCCCCCTAGGAGTCTGTCGGATTTAGGAATAATCTACTGCGCGGGCGGGAGAGCGGCCAAAATCTCCCCGATTTTTCGTTAAATAGCCCCACTATTCGCCTCAAAATCGGGAACATTTTGACTCGCTCTCCCACCCGCTCGCTACGATGACCCAAATCCGACAGACTCCTAGGCGGTTTTTTCCTCGCCTCTCCGCGTCGCCGCAGCGAAATTCAGGCCGGCTCGGGTTCCACGGGTTCCTCGGCCTTGGGCCAGGCGGTGAGCACGGCCTTCACCAGGGTCGCCAGGGGGATGGCGAAGAACACCCCCCAGAATCCCCACAGCCCGCCGAACACCAGCACCGCGACGATGATCGCCACCGGGTGCAGGTTCACCGCCTCGGAGAACAGCAGCGGCACCACCACGTTGCCGTCCAGGGCCTGGATGATGCCGTAGGCCAGCATCAGGTAGGCGAACTCGGAACTCCAGCCCCACTGGAAATAGGCGATCATCGCCACCGGGATGGTGACCACGGTGGCGCCGATGTAGGGAATCACCACCGACAGCCCCACCAGCGCGCCCAGCAGGGCGGCATAGTTCAGGCCCATCAGCACGAAGGTGATGTAGCTGGCGCCACCGATGATGAGGATCTCGGCGAACTTGCCGCGAATGTAGTTGCCGATCTGCAGGTCCACCTCGGCCCACACCCGCGCCGCCAGTTCGCGCTGGCGTGGCAGGTAGGAACCTACCCAGCCGACGATCTGGCTCTTGTCCTTGAGAAAGAAGAACACCAGCATGGGCACCAGGATCAGGTACACGGCGAGGGCGATGAGGCTGGGAATCCAGCCCAGCGACAGGGACAGCAGGGTCTGCCCCAGCCCCGCCAGCTCCTTCTGCAGGCTGTTGACCAGGTCGCGCACCTGCTCTTCGGTGAACAGCTGGGGATACAGCTCGGGCAGGCGCATGAGCAGTTGCCGCGCGGCGTCGATGTGCCGTGGCAGGTCATGGGCCAGCTGTGCCACCTGCCGCGACAGCATGGGCACCAGCCACAGCACGAGAAACAGGAACACCACCACGAACAGGGTAAAGACGATGGCCACCGCCGGCAGGCGCGGCATGCCACGGCGCTCGGCCAGTTGCACGACGGCCTCCAGCAGATAGGCGATGACCACCGCCGCCAGCAACGGCGCCAGCATCTTGCCCATGTAGAAGACGACGACGAAGCCGCCCAGCAACAACAGCGCCAGGATCACCGTCTGCGGATTGGAGAAGTTGCGCTCGAACCAGGCGCGCAGGACGTTCACGAAGACCGCTCCCGCCGCCACTCGTCATAGAAGCGCGCGAACACCGCCTCCAGTTCATCGATCACTTCGTCGATATCGCGCCCCTGCATGACGTGCTGGGTCATCAGCACCGAGGTCTCGTTGAGCAGGCCGGCACGGTCTTCCAACATGAAGTAGGTGTTATTGAGGCGCTTGATGGCGGCCACCACGCTTTCCTGCGGGGGGCGGGCAATGGCGCGGGGCTCGGCCACAGGAGCGGACTCGGCGGGAAGGCTGGCGGACTGCTGGGCAAGGAACTCGGCAAACGACAACAGCGTTTCGCGCTGGCTGTCGGAAAGGCGTTCGAAATGCGCCAGCAGTTGCTTCTCCGCCGTCGTCCGCCCCTTGCGCCTTGCCGTCGGAATCTGCACCGCCGTTGCCCCGTTGATGCCTGCCGAAGGACGCTCAGCCGATGTCCTGATGATCGAGGCAGTAGTTGCGCGCGAATTCCAGCAGTTCGTCCATGGCGCACTGGCGGAACTTGTGCTTCTGATGCACGAAGGAGAAAGGGCGTTCCAGCGGGGTATCCAGCTCCAGCACCTCCAGCGAGCCCAGCGCGACCTCCTTGGCGAGGGTGGCGCGCGAGACGATGCTGACGCCGATGCCGGCCTCCACCGCGCCCTTGATCGCCTCCAGGCTGCCCAGTTCCATGATCACGTTCAGCTGCGCGGGATCGACACCGGACTGCCTGAAATAGTCGTTGATGACCTCGCGGGTGCCGGAACCCTCCTCGCGGCAGATGAAGGGGAAATCGAGGATCGCCTTGACCGGCACCGAGTCGTGCTTGGCCAGTTCATGGCCCGGTGGCGTAATGGCCACCAGGCGGTCGGTGCGGCATTCCTCCACCGCCAGGTTCTTGTTCAGCACCGGCGCCTCGACCACGCCCAGGTCGATGACGTTGTTCTCCACCATCGACACGATGCCGTCGGTGTTGGAGACCTTGAGGCGGATGTTGACGTCGGGATACTTGGCCTTGAAGTCGCCCAGCAGGGCCGGGAGCATGTACTCGGCCACGGTGGTACTGGCGCCGAGGATCAGCACGCCGCTGATCTCGCCGGTCAGCTCGCGCACCGAGTTCTCCATTTCGTCGTAGAGCTGGAAGATCTTCTCGGCGTAGTGGTAGACGCGCTCGCCGGCCTCGGTGAGACTGATCTTGTTGTGGGTGCGGTCGAACAGGCGGGTGTTGAAATATTCCTCCAGCTGGCGCACCTGGAAGGTCACCGCCGGCTGGGTCATGTGAAGGGTGTCCGCGGCCTTGGTGAAGCTCAGCAGGCGGGCAACACTATAGAACACGTGCAATCTGCGATCTGCCATAACAGCGTATTAACCCTTTCTGATATTCAGCATCCCCGGATCATAGCAATTAATCCCGGTGATAGAAATATCGACCGATTTTATCCAGCAAGCTCAGGGAAAGCCTCCCCGGACTACGGTCCTTACCCCATGGCGCGCCAGCATGGCTGACGGGTTATGTTACCCCATGGCGGACCGCATCCATTCAGCGCTATCGCGTGCAGGAATGCGGTCGCCGATCACAAGGCCGGACTGCGATGGCGACAGCCGCCAGCCATCCGCGCGCGGGCCAGAACCCGCGGCTTTTAATTCGCACCACAATGGAGATCGACAGGCATGAGAACGCATGCGACGGGCAACGAGCCACGCTGGCCAGGACGCTTGCTGCTACCCATGGGCATCCTGCTGCTGTCCGCTTGCGCGGACTCCAGCGGGCCCGAAGAAACCGTCACGCCGCTCCCCGCCGACAGCTATTTCGCGCTGGCGGTCACCGACAATTCGCACAACCATGCCGGCGCGCGAATCCTTCTGCTCGACTTCGTGGATCAGGCGCCCTCAAGCGACACCGGTGCGGGCAACGTGGTCATTTCACCGCGCATCGACAACGCCGCCATTAGCATCGATGGGGACAGCACGGACTGGGACAGCGCCAACCTGACCACTATCAAGGGCCTGGTGCAGAACAACTACCCCCTGAGCCAGTTCATCGATGCCGTGGCCACCGAGATCACCGTCGGCTCCGCCTGGGACGCCGATTACATTTATTTCCTGGTCCAGTGGGAAGACGCCGGCCACAGCCAAAGCACGCAGTACCGGAAATGGATCTACGGTGACCAGGGTGGCGGGGAAAGCGGCTGGACGGCGAAGGTCCACAGCGGCGCCGGCACCGGCACCCCCAACGAATCGGCCGCCAACGTCGGCCACGTGCTGGCAGGCAGCGAGGACGAAGACCGCGTCTACCTCATGTTCCCGATCACCGACAGCGGCAACGCCTTCGCCGCCGACGGGCTTGGCTGCGCGGCCTTCTGCCACGCCAATCTTTCCTCGGACAATCCCTTCCAGAATTACACCGGCAGCGATGTCGCCGTGATGCACACCAATGTCGATGGCGACAAGGCCGATGTCTGGCAATGGAAGTCCAGCCGCACCGCACCCGCGGGCTTTGCCGATGACATGCTGTTGACCTTTGCACAGGGCAGCGACAACGGCCTCATGCCCGACGCCGGCGCCGCCGCCTACCGCGACAACGCCCTCGAGGGCGGCAACCCCCGCTTCATGCATGCCAGCGGCCTGGCTTATAACGGCGATGTCCTCCCCCAGGCGCAGGCCGCCGACTTCCGCGGCTCCCCCGCCACCGGCGATCAAATACCGTCGGTGATCACCCAGGCGCCGGGCGGCAGCCGCGCAGACATCGCCGCCAGCGCCAGCTACGACCCCGCCAGCGGGCGCTGGACCGTCGAATTCCGCCGCCTGCGCGACACCGGCCATGCGGACGACCGGCAATTCCTCCCCGGCGCGGACGCGCAAGCACTCACCGTTCCCGTCATCACGACCACCGACACGGCGGCGGGAAGCACGCTCTACGGAAACCTTTGCGAAGGCTGCCACAAGGAGAACGGCATCGGCAGTCTCAGCGGCAATAACTGGCAATATCCCCGCATCCAGCGCACCTCGGGCTCCCTGATCTTGAAGGCCATCCAGACCGTGCCCGCCATGGGCGGCATCCGCCTCACCCACCAGGACGCGGAGGACATCGCCGCCTTCCTGCAAGGCCAAAGCAGCTTCGCCGCCACCTATCGCCTGAGCACCGTCGTCTCCGGCATCGCGGCCCCGCCCCCGGGCACCGTTACCAGCAGCCGGCCGGGCATCGCCTGTCCCGACACCTGCGACTACAACTTCCTGCCGGGGTCGGCCATCACCCTGAAGGCGAATGACGTCAGCGGTTACGTATTCTCCGGCTGGAGCGGCATAAACTGTAGCGAAGGCACGCAGACCGGGACAAACTGCTCCTTTACCTTGGACAGCGAGCAGAACATCACGGCCAACTATACCCCCACCACGGTCAGCTATACCCTGAGCGTCACCACCGGCGCCAACGGCCGCGTATCCAGCACCCCCGCCGGCATCGCCTGCGCCGCCAACTCGGTTTGCTCGGCATCATTCAGCGAGGGCGCGAGCGTCACCCTCAGCGCCAGTCCCGACAGCGGCTACCGGCTCGACGCCTGGGGTGGCGACTGCAGCGGCTCGGGGGGCTGCACCGTCGAGATGACGGCCGACAGAAATGTCTCCGCGACATTTGCGCAAAACCAGGGGGCTACCATCCCCTGCGTGGTCAGCGGCCAACCGCCCGCCATCCCGGACATCTCCCTGCAGGAGGTCGTCAGCGGACTGTCCGAGCCCGTGCACGTCACCAACGCCGGCGACGGCAGCAACCGGTTGTTCATCGCCGAGCAGCGGGGAACGGTACGCATCGTCCAGAACGGTACGCTGCAGGCAGGCTACTTCCTGGACATCCGGGACCGGGTCCGCAACGCCGGCGAGATGGGGCTGCTGAGCATCGCCTTCCACCCCGACTTCGCGAGCAACGGACGCTTCTTCGTCAACTATGTATCGGACAGCAGCGAGCCAAACCCGCAATGCACCACCAGCAATCGCTGCACCATCGTTTCCGAGTTCACCCTCG
>Ga0256830_1002354_pt1 | contig 12525 bp, 12 predicted proteins | sample 128326metaG_FD_190537 | JGI IMG/M metagenome (GOLD analysis project Ga0256830, IMG submission 190537) | Hydrothermal vent microbial communities from Lau Basin, Pacific Ocean - 128-326 | ecosystem: Environmental > Aquatic > Marine > Hydrothermal vents | place: Pacific Ocean: Lau Basin | collected...
AAAGGGTGACCTTGCTAGATATTCCCGCACCTGCGAGCAGACCGCTTGAAGAAGCATATTATCCTAAGGTTACGGACATAATTGATTCAGTGTCCGATGTTCTAAGATATGTCGCTCCTAATTTTCGATATGGAAGTGCTGTTTAGGTTTGATTTAAAATGTCGAATACTCCTTCTTATATTTTTTACTCGATTTAATCATCCTTGAGCCAAGAGGGTTACCAAATACTTATTCTTTTTCAACTCTTTACCTTGAAATAATTAGGGATTCGTGGTATCAAAATATACATAAAGTAGCGGGATAACCGCTGCATCCAAGATGACATCGCCATTTTGTTAATCATCTTTTACCAAGAGTTCTAATCATGGGAAAGCGACTTTTTGATTTTGCCTTGGCGTTTGTTTGCCTTCTCCTACTTTCTCCTCTCTTTTTTATTGTTAGCCTGATGATCAAATCGACTTCCTCTGGTCCTGCCTTTGTGAGACAGAAAAAGATTGGGAAGGGATTTGTGCCGTTCTATCTCTATACGTTTCGGATCTTTGAAGAAAGTCTTTTGCGGCCCGAAACCGAGATAAGAAACGCAAGAATGACCCCCCTCGGGAAGCGTTTGCGGCATCTGAAAATTGATGCATTACCACAGTTATTCAACGTTTTAAAAGGAGAAATGAGTTTTGTCGGGCCACGCCCTGAAAGTTCCGATTATGTTGCTTTATTTCAAAAAGACTACGAAAAAATTTTAACGGTTTTGCCCGGCCTCACAGATCTGGCTTCAATCGCGTTTATTAGTGATGCGGGCTTTCCATCTGATTCGGATTATTCTGAAAGAGAAAGAGCCTCTGCACATTCCGCACTCCCAAAAAAGACAAAGCTGGCCCTGGCCTATGTTGACGAACGATCTTTTCTGCTTGATTTAAAGATTTTATCTGCGAGTTTACTCAATTTCGTTCTTTCATTCCCATCGCCGTTTAGAGAAAAAGGGGAAAAAGAAAACAAGGAAATCAGAGCTGTTATCTTTAATGCCCGTGCACAAATTATTTTTGTGGCGCATTCCATTGCAATTATTGCTTGTAACTACACTGCATTTTGGCTGCGTTTTGATGGGAATATTCCGGCTAAAACATTTGACCTTTTTTTAAGTACCATCCCGCTGGTCTTGCTCATTCGGATGGGCGTTCTCTATTTGTTTGGATTAAATCGCGGCCTTTGGCGTTATGCGGGGCTTCGTGATTTACTGACGATTGTCGGCTCCGTCGTGACGGGCAGCGCGCTGATTTGGGGTGCCATTACATTATTACCGTGGCAAGGGTACCCGCGATCGATTTATTTAATTGACACTGTGCTTCTGCTCGTTGTCTTTGCAATACTTAGAAGTCCCAAAAGGATTTGTACCATTTTGACCCATACCGGGGTCGGGGGACGGCGTATCCTCATCATTGGTGCCGGAAACGCGGGAGAAATGATCGCCCGAGATATGTGCCAGGATCGTCGATACGGATGCCGGCCGATTGCATTTATTGACGATGACCCGGATAAACGAAAAAAAAAGATTCACAATATTCCTGTCGCGGGGAGCTGTGAAGAAATAGAGCAGATTGTTGCCGAAATTCACCCGGATGAAGTGCTCATCGCAATTCCTTCCGCAAAGCCGAGTGAAACAAAAAGAATCATGAGCCATTGCAAGGTGCTGAATCTTCCGATAAAAATCTTGCCCAATGTTGCGGCAACCGTCGGTGGCAATCTCTCAATGACCGATATTCGAAGTTTGGATATCGAAGATCTGCTTGGAAGGGCTGAGATTCAAATTGATGACCCCGCGCTTTCTGAGAAAATTTGTGAAAAAAAGGTGCTCGTTACGGGTGCGGGCGGCTCCATCGGTTCAGAGCTTTGTCGCCAGCTCGCGGTTCTGCAGCCGAAACAGCTTATCCTGCTTGAGCGGCATGAGAACAATCTCTACCAGATCGAAACGGATTTACGTGAACATTTTCCGGGACTAAAAATTGAAGGGATCCTCGCGGATATTTGTGATGCTGAAAAAATGGATCAGGTTTTTTCAGAATTTCGTCCGCAAATGGTTTTTCATGCGGCGGCTTACAAACATGTTCCGATGATGGAGCGCAGCCCTTTGGATGCGATCCGAAATAATATTCTGGGTACACATCAAATGATCTCAAAGTCGAATTTATATGGCGCGGATGAATTTGTTTTGATCTCGACAGACAAGGCGGTCTCACCTTCGAGTATCATGGGTGCGACAAAACGGATTGCCGAAATGATGATTCGGTATTTTGATTCCACCAGCCGGACTAAACTCGTTTCAGTTCGCTTCGGCAATGTACTGGAAAGTGCGGGCAGCGTTGTGCCGCTTTTTCGGTCGCAGATTAAGCGGGGCGGGCCGGTTAAGGTGACCCACGCGGATGTGAGACGTTATTTTATTTCAATCAGGGAAGCGGTACAGCTCGTGCTGCAGGCCTCTTTATTGGGAAAGGGTGGAGAAATATTTGTCTTGGATATGGGAGAGCCCATAAAAATTATTGATCTTGCCAAAAAGATGATTACCCTTTCCGGGTTTTCTCCGGAACGTGACATTCCGATCCAAATTATCGGGCTTCGTCCCGGAGAAAAATTACACGAAGGGCTTTTTGAGGTGGGAGAAGATGTGAGCCAGACACAGCACAAGAAGATCATGTTGGCTAAAAAAAGAGAGGTCTCTGTAGACCTGCCTTCCTATATTGAGCGTTTTGCTGAAATGAATAACCACACCGGTTTAGAGGAAATTAAGTCTCTTTTGAAGGAGTTGATTCCTAAATATCAGTATAAGGAGGCATTTCCACTGCCTAGTTTGCAAGTAAAAAGTAAATCCGTGAAAAAAACCACGACTTTCTTTACAAATTGAGAAGATTACGGTTTTTTTACTTTAGTTTTAAAGCAAAAAATTTTAAAATGTTTTTCAAATTTTTTGCTGAATACCCCGTTTTACTTACAATATACAAATACTGAATTCTCACTGCATGATGAATTCAGAAAAAAGAAGGTGCCTTCTTTCGGAATCTGATGGAATGAATGGAAAAACGGATGCGGAAATAATCGGGGCGCTTCCCCTACAGCAAAGGTTATTTGCCCTAGATTTGGATTGGCGAAATAAGCTCCTTTATTTGCTCTTCTTCTTTTTTCCAATCCTAACAGCCACAGTACGTCATGTAGGCAGCACTCTTTATGCGCTACTCACCTTACTGAGCCTTTTCTATTTTCGAAAAGGAATGAAAGTTCTGAGCTCTCAGGAAAAACGATTTCTGCTGGGTTTTGCTGTCTTTTTTTTTCTCTCATTTTTATCGCTTTTAATGACTGAAGATCTGCGTGTCGGTGTGCAGCGATTGGAACGATATGCCCGTTTTCTGGTGATAATCCCCATATATTGCATGTTGCGTGGACGAACGATTGAAACCGGAAAAGTATTCTTAGCCGGATCTCTTGTCGCCGTATTTGCAATGTTGGCTCAAGGCTTATATCAGATTAATGTTTTAAATGCCTTCCATGCCAATGGCGCCTACAACAAAATTATTATGGGAAATTTTTCTGTTTTATTTTCGGTGTTTCTTTTCATCAGTTTTTTGTTCTATAGGAACAAATGGAAATATTCCATGCTTGCAATCCCGGGCGTTTACGCCGGTCTTTATGTCGGATTGTTATCCGGCTGTCGAACGGCCTGGCTGTTTTTGCCCATGATCACTGTGTACTTATTGATACTCTATCGTAAGCGATTAAGCAAAAAAAATTGGCAAATTTTTATCCTCGGCCTCGTAATAAGTTCTATGCTGATGGGAGTCGCACAGTCGGAACGATTAAAATTAGGTTTTAAGGGATTATCTGACAGCGCCGCCGCGGCATTTACAAGCGAAGTTCCGAGTGGCACGGTGGGAGAGAGATTAGTCATGTGGCGTAACAGTTTTCTTATTTTTAAAGATTCGCCTATCTTCGGCACCGGCATGGGTGATTTCAAACATGACTCCATTATCCTTTTAGAAAAAGGCTTATCTTATAAAAATGACTTTGCCGTCCATTCGACAAATGCCCATAATATCTATTTTATGCTGCTTGCGGAGGGAGGGCTTTTCGGATTGACTTTATTGGTTTTCGTACTTTTTGTTTTGCCCTATCGATTCGTATATGGGTTGTGGAAAAAAACATCTGATAAATCCGTTCATTTTTATGCGCTGCTTGCCATGATTTCCCTTGTTGCTTTTGCTTGGTTCGGTGTGAGTGAAAGCTGGGTAAACCGCAATACCATCATTAATGCCTATTGCATAACGCTTCTGGTCTTCATTGCCAGCGCGGCAAATAGAGCAAGCGCAATAGGGGAAATATCTCTAAAATAACTTCAATAACCGAATTGGCCTCAAAATCAGTGATTGATTTTGGGAGAAACCGTCAAGTCACCTGAAAGACAAGGCCTGCAGCATTTTTGGTGAACGAGGCCATCCATGCTGATCTTGACCGGCTTTGACTTCAGAATTCCTGTGACCCTTGATTTTTTAATGTCTCCGGTGGATAGGTTTTGTTAAACTCTAAATTAAAATTATTTTTTACGGGTTGAGCGGTTTTATATAAAAATAGGAATGATTTCATGATCATCGTAACAGGCGGTGCCGGGTTTATCGGCAGTAATATTGTAAAAGGTCTGAATGAACTGGGCCGGACCGATATCCTGATTGTGGACAATTTGCAAAACGGCCGTAAATTTAGAAATCTGGTTGATCTTGATTTTATTGACTTTATCGACAAAGCAGATTTTCTGACACGAATTAATGCGAATCAGGCGTTTGACGAAGCCATTGAGGCCGTATTTCATCAAGGCGCATGTTCCTCCACCGTGGAGTGGGACGGCCGTTACATGCTTCAAAACAACTACGAGTATTCAAAATCCCTCCTGTCCTATAGTCTCACGCGTCAAGTTCCCTTTATTTATGCGTCTTCCGCAGCCGTGTATGGGGGCGGGAAGGTTTTTAAAGAAGAGCGCCGCTATGAATCGCCCTTGAATGTGTACGGTTATTCAAAATTCCTTTTTGATCAGCACGTGCGACGGATCTTGCCGAGTGCAAAAAGTCAGATTGCCGGCTTCCGCTATTTCAATGCCTACGGCCCTCGGGAAGCCCATAAAGGGGGGATGGCCAGCGTGGCGTTTCATTTGAATAAGCAGCTTTTATCCGAGGGTATTTTGAAGCTTTTTGAAGGCTGTGACGGCTACGGCGATGGTGAGCAGCGTCGGGATTTTGTTTTTGTGGAAGACCTTGTTTCGGTGAATCTCTGGTTTATGCAGCATCCCGAAATTTCCGGGATTTTTAATTTAGGCACAGGAAGAAGCCAAACCTTTAATGAGGTTGCGGCGGCTGTAATCGCTTGGCACAAACAGGGCAAGCTTGAATACATTCCCTTCCCGGAAACATTGCGGGGGGCTTACCAAAGTTTTACCGAAGCGGATATGACGCAGCTCCAACGTGCCGGATATAAAGTGCCTTTTCGATCGGTTGAGGAAGGAGTGCCGGCTTATATGGCGTGGTTGAACCGCCCTTGATAAGAGGCATCAAGCACGTCTCGAAACATCCCGGCGCCCTTAAAAATTACAGACTGTTTTTGAGGGTCGGTGTGGCTTTGAACTTGATTGATTTAGAGGCTTTAATATCGATGGTTTCGCCGGTTCGGGGATTCCGGCCCTTGCGTGCGGCGCGCTCCGTGACGGTGAATGTGCCGAAGTTGGGATAGGTAAAACGACCTGTGTCTTTAATCGAGTTTCCCATGACAGAGAATGTTTCCGCGATAATGGCCTCTACGGTTTTTTTTGAGACGCTGCCGTCACGGCCTTGAAGTTGCGTGACTGCTTCAATGAATTCCTGCTTTGTCATTTTGAATTCCTCCTGATTTATCGGTCGATTGTGGTGGTTTTTCTGTCAAAAACGGGGCAATGCTACATCCTTGCTCTTGCAATGTCAAAGGGCTATATTTTTTCTTTGAGTCCCTCTGTCAAGGCAATGATGGCATCAACGAGTTGTTTTAAGGGTGTTGCCGTGATTTGAATAATATCGTAATAATCCAGCGCCGAAAGCGCCAAAAGCATGGCTGTCGTAAAGCCGATCAAACGGGTAAACATGAGCGCCTCTGTAACAGTAAAGTCATTACTTTACCACATTAAGGATGATTTTAGGAACATTATAGGGAATACGCCCGCGCAATTATTTATCGGGCTTGATAAAGGCTTCGCTAAATTGCGTGGCAGTAGCCGCATTCATATTACTTAGAATTTTTGCCGCTTGTTTTTCTTTGATCTTTCTTAAGAGGCCGAGCGCCGTGGATCTCTTCATTTTTTTGATGCGTTTTGCAGCTTCTTTGGGGTCCATGGCCTGATAGATTTTGGCGAGACGCTTGATTCGCGCTTCTCTTTCTTTTTTTAACGCAAGGGTGTGTTCGGATTCTCGTTGATCGACAATTTCTTTTAGTTTGATATATTCATCCAGCATGCCCCGTATTTCTTTTTCGAGCAGGTTTAGCCGTGTTTCACGTGCCGAAACCTTTTTTTCACGTGCATCGATTTCGCTGTTTCTCTGTTGCAGGGCTTCAAGCAGGGTGCCCGGAGATTCTGCCGCATTCAGCCGGGATGCCTCCGGAACGAAAAAAGAAAATAGGAGGAAAATCAAAAGCATCGCTCGTGTCCAAAAGGGGAGAGCTCTTAAGTTTAAGAGGCGTTGTTTTATGAATAAATTCAACCTTGAAGCCGTTTTCATTGTGTCCTCGTATTCCGACGTCTGGCGATTTCGTCCAGCAAAAAGGTTTCTTTTTTTTTGAGTTCTTCCAAATAAGCCGTTTTTTGACGTGCTTCGATTTTTTCCACGATCTTTTTTTCTTGCATGACTTCATTGAGTTCTGCGCGTTTTTTTTCAACGGCTTCTGTTTGCACGGCGATTCTTTTTTGCTGCGCCTTGATCGTTTTTACCTGCGCTTTAATAAAGTTGTAATGTGTCTGGATTGCCGCCGGATTGCCGCCCGATTTTTGATGCCGGGTGAGCCGGTCCATAGCGTCATCTGAGGCTTCGAGGTATTCCTGAAGTTGTGTTTTTTCAAGCGCGAGCAGGTCTTCCTGTTCCAAGAGTTCCCGGTAGACGACTTCTTGCCGATAGCGTCTCACTTTGATCAGCGCCTCCAGGTGGGATTGATACTTGGCCATTGGCTTTATTGATCTCCTTTAACGGCCACGGGGGATGTAAAAAGCCGGTCGAGCGCGGCAATGCTTTCCGTCAGTTTGGCCTGCTCCCAAGTTTCTTGTTTGAGAAAACCTTCAATGGATTGCCACATGGCGATGCTTCGGTCGATTTTTGCATTGCTGCCGTGTTTATAGGCGCCGATATTGATGAGATCTTCGGCTTTTTTGTAGCTTGCAATCAATTCGGAAAGCAGGTTGGCATTTGAAAGATGTTTTGCCTGCACCAGATCAATCATGACGCGGCTTGCGCTGTTGAGTACATCAATGGCAGGATAATGGTTGCTCGCTGCAAGCGAGCGGGATAAAACAATGTGGCCATCCAAAATCGAGCGCACGGCATCCGGAATCGGATCATTTAAATCATCCCCCTCGACAAGCACGGTGTAAAGACCCGTGATGGTGCCCTCCCCCGAAGCGGTGCCCGCGCGTTCCAAAAAATTGGGCAGTAAGGTAAAAACAGAAGGCGTGAAGCCTTTGCTTGTGGGCGGTTCTCCGATGGCCAAGCCGATTTCGCGTTGGGCATGTGCCAAACGTGTCAGTGAGTCCATCATAAAAAGGACTTGTTTGCCTTGCTCCCTAAAATATTCCGCAATCGTGATCGCTAAAAAAGCGCCGCGGCGACGAATGAGCGGAGGCTGATCCGAGGTGACCACGATGACCACCGAACGCGCCAGCCCTTCTTCTTTGAGTTCTTTTTCAATGAATTCTTTGACTTCGCGGCCTCGTTCTCCGATCAATGCAATCACATTGACATCTGCGGAGGTATAACGTGCGATCATGCCCAATAACACGCTTTTGCCCACACCGCTTCCGGCGAAAATTCCGATGCGTTGACCCATACCGCAGGTGAGCAGTCCGTTGATGGCACGAATGCCCAGATCAATCGGCTCCCGGATTCTTTTTCGTGTGAGCGGATTGAGCGGACTGGCATAAAGCGGTTGTTTGCCGGTCGTATTGAGATCCCCTTTGTTATCGATGGCATTGCCCAGGCCGTCAATGACGCGACCTAGCAGGGCATCCCCGATTTGAGCGGAGGCTTGATCCCCTCGAATCACAACAGGTGATCCGGGGCCGATGCCTCGAATCTCGCCCAGGGGCATCATGAGGACTTTTTCTCCCCGAAAACCCACCACTTCTGCAAAAAGTTGTTGATCTGTTTTTGTTGAAGCGATTTTGCAAACCTCTCCAATGGTGGAATGCGGTGCATAACCTTCGAGGACCAAGCCGATGGCTTCCGATATTTTCCCCAGGGCGGGCGCCGGATCGCTTTGTTCAATGGTTTTCAGCGTTTTGTCCAGGAAATGCTTCATGTGTCCTGTGTCCTTAAGTATGTTTCAAGCATCTTAAATTGATTTTGCTGTCGCCCGTCGATCATCCGTTCTTCGCCCTCGACGATATAATCTCCCGGCGTAAGCCCTGTATCGGCTTCGAATCGGAGTGCAATGTTTTTGTTTTGCGGACGGATGATTTCATCCGCGTCCTGCGACAAAATCTCAAGATCCTCGGGATGCAGGCGAATAATCAGCTTTTCTGTTTTCCCGATTTTTTTGATGGCCCTTTGAATGTTTTTCAGGATGAGTTCCGGGTTTTGACGTACTTCCTCTGCGATGATCCGGCGGGAAATTGCCAGTGCGATGCTCAGAATGTCTTCCTCCGTTTCCCCTAAAATTTTGGCCTTCACTTGATTAACTTCTTCAATCAGCTTCAACAGAATTTTTTCTGCCGGATCGAGTTTCTTCAGTCCAAGTGCGCGTCCGGCTTCTTCTCCTGCGGAAAACCCTTTTTCGTAGGCTTCACGTTCAATTTTAGAAAGTTTCCCCCCGATTTTTTCTGCTTCGGATTCTTTGGAATCGTTTTCATTGCTTTCCCCGTAGCCCGCTGCGCGGGACACTTCTTTTAAGAAAAAAGAAGAAACTTCTTGCGGATTCAAGACGTCCGATTTCATGAGATTAGATAAGGGCTTCACTGCTTCCGCCTCCTTTTCCGCCGATTGAAATGGTGCCTGCATCGGCAAGCCGTTTCGCTGCTTTTAAAATGACCTGCTGTGCTTTTTCGACCTCGGAGACCTTGACCGGGCCTTTTGCTTCCATATCCTCTTTGAGCAGTTGTGCGGCACGATCAGACATATTGGAAAAGAATTTGTCTTTAATTTCTTCTTTCGCCGCCCTGAGTGCCAAGGTGAGATCATCTTTGTTGACTTCTTTCATCAATTCTTGCATGCCGCGATTGTCGATTTGAACCAGATCATCGAAGACAAACATGAGTGCGCGTATTTTTTCCGCCAAATCGGCCTGATGTTCGGTAATGGAACCCATGATGGCCTGTTCGTTCGATTGATCGACTTGGTTTAAAATATCAGCCACCAGCTTGATGCCTTTCACTTTTTTACTGCCGCCGGTTTTATTTTCATCCTGATTGAGTTCAACCTGGAGTGCGGCGCCGATCTCTTGCATCACACCGGGCGGAATGTCTTCCAGCGTGGCCATCCGGATCATGACATCGCTTCTCAGGAAGTCGGGGAGGTTGGTTAGGACTTCACTGGCCTGGGTCGTATCGAGGTGACTCAGAATAAGCGAGACTGTTTGCGGATGTTCTCCCTTGATAAGTGCGGCGACGGATTTGGGGTCCATCCATTTCAGTGCTTCCAGGCCGCCCTCATCTTCGTCAACCAGGTTGTCGATGACGCGTTCGGCCTGTTCGTTGCCCAAGGCTTTTGTGAGTACTTTTTGGATGTATGCTTTCCCCTCGACATTTATTCCGCCCGCCTTCGCCGCGCTTTCGACAAATTCTTCATAAACTTCATTAAGATCTTTTTGCGGAATATCCGAGAGCTCGGTTATTTTTGCGCCCAGCTTTTGCAACTCCATGGGATCGAGGGTTTTCATTATTTCAGATGCCGCATCTTCTCCAAGCGATGCGAGAAAAATCGCCGCTTTGTAGTAGCCGTCCGCCATTTGCTTTTAACCCTCTTTAATCCATTTTTTAACCGCCTGCGCTGCGGCTTGCGGGTTTTCTCCCGCAAGTTTAAGCACGTCGTCTTTTGAGGGGCCTTGCGCTTCAGGTTCTTCGATTTGTGCGGTAGTATTTTCCGTCAAAATGCCTTCGGGCAAGGCAACGGGTTCGGGCAGGGGGGCCATGAGCGTTTTTAAAATGGGGCGAATGATGACGGAAAGCACCAGCAAGATTAAGAGCGGCCCGATAATTTGCCGCACAACCGGCAGCCAGTTTGTGATTTTTTCGACGAGCGATTCCGTCGGCAGTTCATCAGGGGGGAGGCCCTGGCTGCTTTTGAAGGGAATATTGACGACCTCCACTTCATCTTTGCGCTCAACCGAGAAACCCATGGCCTTCTTGACGATGGATTCCAGTGTGCTCATTTCCTCTTCTCCTCGCGCAAGGTATTGTTGTGTGACGACGCCGTTTTCATCGGTGATTTCTTCATAGGTGCCGTCAATTAAAGCCGCCACGGACAGCCTTTTAATCGTGCCGAAGGGTTCGATGACGCGGCTGACGGTTTTGCTGATTTCGTAATTGATGACTTCGCTCGAATTCTGAGTATTGTTTTGGTTGCTTGCGCCGACACCGCCTTGCTGTTGTCCGCCCGGCGGCACATTTGAGGCGACCCCTGGAATGCCTCCGGGGCCGCTTGATTGAGAACTGCCTGTGGAATTTCCCTGAGAACGTTGTTCGCTGCGGACCACTTGGGTTTCCGGGTCGAATTTCTCTTCCGTCAATTCGACTTGCCTGAGATCGAGAATCGCGGAAACCCGGACCAGCGCCTTATCCGGCCCGACGACCTGCGCTAACATAGATTGTATTTTTTGTTGTATTTTTTGTTCCAGGGCTTTTTGAAACTCCAGTTGTGTGCTGCTCATTTGAATGGCGGACGAGCCTTCGGCTCCGGTTGTCCGGATTTTGCCGCGACTATCGACAATGGTGACGGCATCGGGTTTCAAACCTTCAACGCTGCCGGAAACCAGGTGCGCGATGCCCTGAACCTGGGCATCCGAAAGGATCTTTCCCGGACGCAGATTCACAACAACGGCCGCACGCGTCATTTCTTCCTGCTCGCTGAAAAGGCTCGGCTCCGGAATGACAAGATGCACGCGTGCGTTACTGATTTCGTCGAGTTGTGCAATTGTTCGTGCCAGTTCGCCTTGGAGGGCCCGGCGGTAGTTCAGCTTTTGTGCAAATTCCGTCGTGCCGAAGGCACTTTCGTCAAAAATTTCAAAGCCCACACCGCCGCCCTGCGGAAGGCCTTCCCCGGCAAGCAGCAGCCGCAATTCATGCACACGTTCGGCAGGCACCATCAGGGAGGCACCGTCACTTGAAAATTCATAGGGCACATTCATTTCCTTAAATTTGGCAACAACGAGTCCGGCATCTTCTGCAGAGAGATTGGTGTAGAGAATGCGAAAATCGGGTTTTTGAATCCAGAGCCAAAGCACGGCGAGTATTGCCAGCCCGCCTGCAAAAAAGAGTGCAAGCAGTAGCTTTTTCGTCATGCTGAGGCCCGCAAGATTGCCTTTGATTTGTTCCAAAAGTGCAGCCATACCTTATCCTCTCGTGCAATCAGGGCGTCCTAGATCTGCATGCGGTTGATTTCTTCATATGCGGAAAGAATTTTGTTTCTTACTTGCATCATCAGCTTAAAAGAGACATCCGCTTTTTCGATGGCGATCATAGTTTTATGCAGTGCCTGATCTTTTCCTGTTGTCAGATCGATGATGGATGCGTCCGCCGTTTTTTTTAGTTGATCGACTTGCTCAATGGAGTCCTTCAGTGCTTCGCTAAAGGGTTTTGTTGTTTTTTCGGAAGGCATGACGCCCTGTATTGCCAAGTCCGTCGCCAATTTTTGACCGATTTTAATATCCATATTGCATCTCCGTTATTTCATCGAAATGGGTTTCAAGCCTGTACAAAACCGGAATCTGAGACTTCTTAACGTCCGATTTCGAGGGTTTTCATGGCCATGCTTTTAATCGAATTCAGCATGGTGACATTGGCTTCGTATGAGCGCAGCGCAGAAATCATATTGACCATTTCCTCCATGGCGTTGACATTGGGATAAAGCACGTAACCTTCGGCATTGGCGTCGGGATGGCTGGGTTCAAAGACTTCTTTGAAGGGACGTTGATCGTAAATAATTTCGGAAACCTTGACCTGCTTCAGCGTGTTTTGTTCTTGTTTGAGCAGGTTCTCAAAGCGGCCTTCAAGCGGGTGGGTGCTAAAGACGACGTCTCGTCGCCGATAGGGGCCGCCTTCGGGCGTTTGTG
>Ga0256830_1002355_pt1 | contig 12519 bp, 8 predicted proteins | sample 128326metaG_FD_190537 | JGI IMG/M metagenome (GOLD analysis project Ga0256830, IMG submission 190537) | Hydrothermal vent microbial communities from Lau Basin, Pacific Ocean - 128-326 | ecosystem: Environmental > Aquatic > Marine > Hydrothermal vents | place: Pacific Ocean: Lau Basin | collected...
CCCGCATTCTGACCGGGGCCTGCACATCAGTTCATAAAATAAAACATGCCTCTGCATTTAACTCAGGCAGACCATCGATTGAGCAGAAAAACACCATTTTCAGGCACTAAACGCTAACAAATAACGAATGAACCGAGTCAAATGCAGAGGCATGAAATAAAAGAGTGCGCCGAATCTTTTTGATCGGCCCGGCGCACTCACGTTTCAATCAATCAGCCGCTGATACTTGGCAAATGAGGACCATCTTTGGGCAACGGGAAACATTCGGAATTATCCTCCACAGGTTCATCCGCTGTTCCGCATTTCTCAATGATGTCCTTCACATCGATATTGACGCTGAAGCTTGGTGGTGTTTGCCGGGGTGGGAATTCCTTAAAGCTGTTCAGGAATTTATAGACCCCAACCTGAGCCGGTGTTAGCAAGAAAGTACGATTGAAGCGCCAGCCTGTGTAGAAGTCCGACTCATTATCAGCTCTTTCAAAGGGGTCAGAACGCAGGTTGAAGATCTTCGGCACCCGCAAAGCCGTGAACGGATCTTGCCAGACGTCAAATCCATCCGAACGCTGCTCATGGAATACGATTTTCCAGTTATCGTAACGCATCCCGACCAAAACACCATCGTCATTTGCGTACATGAATTCTTTACGCGGCGGTTCCTCAGAACAGAGTTTACTTGACGGTTGGGGGTCATTGGCACACCGGAAATAATCGAGGAAATCATAGCCGTCAAGATGGACGCGGTATCTTTTATCTCCGAGGTTGTAACCTCTGCGCTTTTTCAGCTTTGCTTTAACGTCAATACGATTACCAGCAGCTTCACTGGCCGCAGAAACCAAAGTGGGAAACCAGTCTTGCAGTGCAATGATCTCATTTGAAACGAAGCCGGGCTTGATCACTCCGGGCCAACGGACCAGTAGAGGAACGCGATATGCACCTTCCCAGTTGGTGGCCTTTTCCGAACGAAAGGGCGTGGTGCCACCATCCGGCCAGGTGAAGGTCTCCGGGCCATTGTCGGACGTGTATATCACGATAGTGTTGTCGGCGAGGCCTGCATCATCGAGATAATCAAGCAACAATCCTGCATACATGTCGTGTTCGACCATGCCATCCGCATGAACGCCCAGCCCTGTTTTGCCTTCCGCGTAGTAATCCGAATTCATGGCTACGTTGCACAGACCATCAGGAGCGCTCCACGAACTACCATCTGCTTTTTTGGTATAACAAAGCTTGTCGAATTCGGGCACTGTCGAACCGGCTTCATAACCCGTCTCTTCTTTGAGATGAGTCCAGACGTGCATCCGGCTCGCGGCATACCATGTGAAGAAAGGTTTTCCGGCATGTTGGGCTTCATCCATGAAACGAATGGCTTCTCTGGCGAAGACTCCGTCGATGGTTTTCATACGCTGTGTCGTCAGGCGGCCTGTGTCTACGATGTACTGGCCGGTGGCTTCATCAATCTCTCCCCCTTTAGTCGAGTGAGCAACGCCTTTGGCGTAGGAATGGAGCACACCACGTGGACCAAATTTTTCGGCGAATCGTGGATCTTTTGGATAATCCGGATTTTCGGGCTCTTCCTCGGCATTGAGGTGATAAAGATTTCCAAAGAACTCGTCAAAACCGTGGGTGGTAGGCAGAGTATCATTGGTATCACCGAGGTGGTTTTTACCAAATTGACCGGTGGTGTAACCGTAGGTCTTGAGTGCCTCCGCGATGGTGGGGTCTTTGTGACTGAGACCAAAGGGCACACCGGGCAACCCCACTTTGATCATCCCGGTACGCAGTCCATGCTGACCCGTGAGAAATGCTGCGCGGCCTGCCGTGCAACTTTGCTCGGCGTATGCATCAGTGAACATCCCGCCCTCTTTACCGATGCGATCCAGGTTCGGGGTTTTGTAACCCATGATGCCGTGGTTATAGATGGAGAGGTTAAACCAGCCAATATCATCGCCAAAGATTGCGAGAATATTCGGTTTCTGCGCGGTGGCCATGGCTAAATGTGAAAACATGGCCATGGCAAGTACAGCAAAACCGGTGAAAACAACCCTGCCAGGAATTCTGGCTCCCCGAATGCAAAGTGAAAAAATATGATCCTTCATTTTTTTGTCCTTTTTTTAATGTTGTGACTTTATTTTATTGCTTTCTGATGATTCGAAAACCCGGCATACCAACAAGGCAAACCAATTAAAAAAACAATGGGATATTCAAAAATGGTTTTACTGTTTTTTGAATGTCTGTCAATGCACATCAATGTAATGACAAAGACTTTCGCAATCTCATTGCTTCTGCCAACAGCCCGCTATACTTTAATGGTCAAAAAACGTTTTGGAGGCGAGACTCTCATCACACAAAAATGTGTGATGGACACAACGGGTGATGTAGTGGAACAGGAGGGAGGAGATAAATTCTGAGCTTACCTGCTTATTGTGGCGAACGGTGATCATCCTGATCTCTATTTAGTGAATTTCGGCCAGGATATTATAAGGCCAAACCAGCCTTGTCAATTTCATGCATGTCCGGAATTTGCATTACAGAATTTGTATTACAAAGAAATTGAAAAAATATTACATACAGAATACAACCTCAGTTTCAGGAAGAAACAGATAGGTTATTCCTTCATGTGACAAAGTGATGCCTTTGATTTTTTTTAGCGTTAACACCAGCATGAAGAGTAAGGCTACAGAATGAAAATGTAGATGTGGTTAACATATAGTCCTTCCATCCCGGATGACATTTACTTGAATGTAGATTAAGGGCTGAATCACCCTGTTTTTATGCATATGCTGGCTGGGCATAAATAATGAAAACCCAACGCAAAGGCGCGAAGATGCAGAGAACGCAAAGGGTTTAGAGGATAACGAGCAAAAGATATATGCTCGTAGCGAGTGATATACCCGTAGCGATTGAGATTTAGGTCGTGTGCACGCTCTATTTACCCCATGGCTGCGTTGAAATTCCTTGCAATAGAACGACTATTTCGCGTCATTTCGCCTTGCCATGGAGAAAATATGACGCACACTTAAACCTAAATCCCAAACGTTACGGGTATATTTTGGTTTTATTGCATGCAGGCTCCGTTAATACCTGAATCTCAAATTCTGTCGATATCTCTCTGCGTTCTCTGCATCTTTGCGTCGGATTTTATAACGCTGTGATTCGGAGTCGAGGAACAGTCTGTTCCACTGAATGTAAACCAATGATTTTATTCGGTTGAATGTTTTTAGCGCTTGATTCACATTTAACCACAAGAATAGTCGTTCTGTTTCGAGCTTTTGTGATTGACGAACGGGCAAGGATGAGATGCAGGATCGGGATGTTATTACGTGCGTGTTCCTGACTGATGTTACGTGCTCGAATAATGAATCAATGACTGACGGTTTCTGCATGATGTTACAACTCGTATTCTGACTGAAGTCTGCGCAATATCAGAAACTCCCGGACAGTCGTTCCAGTGTATTGGAAGATTATGTTGTCGTGCTACTGACAAGTGGCGAGTTATAAACGCAGAGGTCGCAGAGACGCAAAGGACGCAGAGAAAAATACTAAAAATTTTGCGCTCTCTGCGTTAAATACCCGGTGATTTTTAAAACAGGTGTTTTTGGCATTTAATTCACATTTGAGGCCTGCCTAACATCAGTTCCTGAGTGAAAAAGCTGTCCGGGGGTTTTTATGAAGTGGCAGGTCTGATCAGTTTGTTTGTGGTCAGGTCACGAATGGGAGTAGGGCCGGTTTCTGTGCCGAGGGCACCGTGCAGGATGTTATCCAGTTTGTCGGGAAAGTAGCGGCGCACACGCAGGGCATTGGTGGCGGGTGCTTTGCCAGCAGGGTTGGCGCTGGTGGAAATCAGGGCGTGTCCAGCTGTTCGGCATAATGCGGCGGCAATGGGGTGGGCGGTGACTCGCACAGCAATAGTGTTGTGTCGACCACGTATCCAGCGGGGAGTATTGGCGTGAGCAGGTAGCAACCAGGTGTGGGGGCCGGGCCAGCTCTCGGCTAGTTGTGCTTTGGCTTTAGCGGTAAGCGGAGTGATAAAGGGGGTGAGTTGTGCGATGTCAGCAGCAATAAGAATCAGCCCTTTGTCCATGGGACGCTGCTTGAGCGCCAGCAAGTTGTGTACGGCCTCGGGGTTTAGCGGATCACAGCCGAGGCCAAATACGGCCTCGGTGGGATAAGCGATGATGCCGCCGCCATGAATCACCCGGGCGGTCTGTGTGAGCTGCCAGCGATTCATGGCGGTGCGACGGGGGCTTATTTGCCGAGCTTGCTTTGCAGGTCGGCGTCTTTGGCGATCACAACACGAGCGTTGGCGGCGCGTTCAGTTTTGACTCGTTCGGACAGTCCCGGATCACCCAGAGCAAGAATCTGGGCGGCCAGATAAGCGGCGTTTTTGGCTCCTGCCTTACCGATGGCCACGGTAGCCACGGGGATACCGCCGGGCATCATCACCGTGGATAGCAGTGCGTCCTGACCTTTGAGCGGGCCACCGTCCATGGGTACGCCAATGACGGGTTTGATGGTCAGCGAGGCGACGACACCTGCAAGGTGGGCGGCCAGTCCGGCAGCGGCGATGAAGGCGGCGCAGCCACGGCGGTCGGCATCGGTCACGTAATGGTGCGTGGCATCCGGCGTGCGGTGCGCAGAAGTGATTTTCACTTCCCAGGGCACTTGCAGTTGGTCCAGAGTGTCGAGGGTGGACTGCATGACCGGCAAGTCGGAATCAGAACCCATGAGAATAGCAACGAAAGGTGTAGTCATAGTAGTTTACCTATTGGTTTGGAGTTAAAATGGCTTGGAGCTAAAAGTGTTTCAACCTGGTTCAATGTCAATTTTTTCGCGGACGATGGATGGCACGATAACCGATGTCGTTACGGTAGAACATGCCGTCCCAGCTAATTTGTTTTGCCAGCGCATAGGCGCGTTTTTGTGCCGCGCTTACGGTATCGCCCAGGCCCACGGCACACAATACGCGACCGCCAGCGGTGACGGTGTGGCCGTCTTTTTCTGCGGTACCCGCGTGGAATATTTTGCTGTCCGGAGTGGTGTCAGCAGTATTGTCGTTGGTATCCAGTCCGGAAATGACATCACCCTTTGTGTAGTCAGCGGGATAACCTCCGGCGGCCAATACTACGCCCAGTGCGGCACGCGGGTCCCATTCGGCAGTAACCTGATCCAGGCGGTTGTCCAGTGCCGCGTTACACAGTGCGATGATGTCCGAGCGCAAGCGCATTAAAATGGGCTGGGTTTCAGGGTCGCCAAAGCGGCAGTTGTATTCGATGACCCTGGGCGCACCACTGTTGTCGATCATCAGTCCTGCGTAAAGAAAACCGGTGTAGGGATTACCTTCGGCAGCCATGCCTGTCACGGTGGGTTCGATAACCTCGGACATGATGCGTGCATGCACTTCGGGGGTGACCACAGGGGCAGGGGAGTAGGCACCCATGCCGCCGGTATTGGGGCCAGTGTCACCTTCACCCACACGTTTGTGATCTTGCGAGGTGGCCAGTGGCAGTATGTGTTTGCCGTCCACCATGCAGATGAAGCTGGCTTCTTCACCGTCAAGAAATTCTTCGATAACCACTCTGTGTCCAGCCTCGCCAAAGGCATTGCCTGCGAGCATGTCGCGCACGGCGTTTTCGGCGTCGTCCAGGGTCATGGCCACAATGACACCTTTGCCCGCTGCCAGACCGTCGGCTTTGATGACAATGGGCGCGCCTTGTTCGCGCACGTATGCCAGTGCTTCATCGATGTCGGTGAAATTGCCGTAGCGGCCGGTGGGAATGTGGTGCCGTGCCAGAAAATCCTTGGTGAAAGCCTTGCTGCCTTCCAGTTGTGCTGCACCCCGGGTGGGCCCGAAACAGCGCAGACCGGCTTTATCAAATGCATCCACCAGACCGATAACCAGGGGGGCTTCGGGGCCGACGATGGTCAGGCCGATGCTGTTGTCCTGGGCAAAGGCCAGCAGGGCATCGATGTCTTCCACGCCGATGGCGACATTTTCCAGTTTGGGCTCGTGCGCTGTACCGGCATTGCCGGGAGCCACAAAAACCTGTTCTACATCAGGCGACTGTGCTGCTTTCCAGGCTAGGGCATGCTCACGTCCACCGCCGCCGATAATCAGTACCTTCATGTTGTATTCCGCGTATCTGTCGTTGCAAACCGCGTCGCCGGAAAGGGCGACTGGCGACTAACTGGCGACTAAAAAAGGCCGCTAATGATAGCAGATTCACCAGCCTATGCACGCAGGATACCGGGAGCCGTAACAGGCATTACAGCTCGATTCTGATGCCGCCATTGATCCAGTATTGGCGGACATTGTCCTGCCCCAGCCGGTTTTCGTAGTGAAGGAAGCCTGATCGACCGTTGGCAAAAACCGCCGTCACACCCAGGCCCAGATTAAAATAGTTTCGGTCCGGACTGTCGGAGTCAATGTTGAAACTGGTACGGGTCGGGTCATAGGCAAACTGTGCCGCGATGGCGCGCGAGTTGTCCCTGAATTCGTGTTCCCATTCACCATTGAGTTGTAACAGGTACACGGCATTGCGGGCGCTGATTGCATAACTGGCCTGACTGCCCAGCACGGCGGTTATGGAATCCACATCCTGATTAGCAATCGTTAATACCGAACCTGACCCTATACCTCCGGGGTTCGAGGCCGATTCAGTGTAACCATTAATCGATGTCCGGATGTACCCCAGTCGTCCGTAAGGGCCGAAAGTCAGTGCGTTTCGGCTGTATTCATAACCACCACTCAGGCTGACGGCATATTCCTGGCCTGTTGTATCGCCGACACCCTCTTGCAGGGGATTGCCCGGCAGGTTGATGCGGCGTCGGGTATCGATATTGTTTTTGCCCACTTTGATAAGTCCGTCCAGATAAAACGATGCTGACTGGTAGTAGCTGCCATAGGCTGTCAGATGCCAGTTATTGATATCCAGGTTACCGGCATTTCCCTTGAAGTCAGAATCCTTGCCGCTGTAACCCAGGGCACCGCCCACAACCAGTTTATCCGATATCCGGTAATCGGCACCGGCGGTGATTCCTTCGGCGCGGAAGTTGAACCCTGTTTCCTGGCTGGTTTTATCTCTGTCTCCGGCAATGACAGTGGCATTAACAAAGCTGCCCCAGCGGCTGGCAATACCTTGTTGCTCACCTGCCGAGCCCCCCTGTGTACCGCCTCCAAATAGTGCCGTGACAACGGACTCAGGCAGGGTTTGTCCATCAATTCTGATATTCAGGCCCGAGAGATTGACACCTCGTGTGCCCCCACGCAGGGCCACAAGTCGTCTGTGGATGCTCGCAGACTGAAGCTTGGCGGTTTCGATAATTGCTCTGCCCTGGGCAGACACTTCCTCGTGGGCGAGCAGATCCAGGTTTGCGGCAATCTTTGTCAGGTCATCGCTATTCAGACGGTTACAAGTTAACAGTAAGTCATCCTGTTCGGTATTTCGCCCTCCTCCCAATTCTGCCAGAGCGATGCACATGGGCTCCATTGCTTTTGCCACGGATCTCTGGTTTCTTGAGAGCCCGGGCAGTTCAGCGATACTACTGTTGACTACAAAAATCACGGAAACAGGGTCGTGTAAATTTCTGGCAAACACACTGTCGCTATTATTCAAGCCTACGGTGGCTTTTATTTCGACACGGTTTGAGGTGTCGAGGGACAATGTGTTGCTGGATTGACCGCTGGTATCCGTTATTGTTGTCAATTGTTGCAGGGTTCCACCGCTGGCGGTTAGAATTTCCCAGTTGACAGTCACACCTTCGACAGAGTTCTCGTTCGCATCAAATGCCTTGATAACAAAAGGTTCCAGAATGTCTCCCGATACGCCTCGCTGAAAATTACCGGAAATGGTTTTGAGCTGATTTGTTTGATTTGAAGGCGGGATGACATCCGTTGTAATGAACTGGCTGGATTGCGAGCCATCAAATGAAGTGCTGCTAATAATAAATTGAAGGTCATGTTGTCCTTCATCCGGGTACCAGGTCAATATATATTGCGCGGAACCAACGCCCTCGAATTCGGGGCAGGAAAAAGTAGTACGATTAGCATCAAGAGAGCATGTTCCTGTTTCCGAACTGAACGAGCTGGTAATATTTATTTCATCCGAAACAATTCGGATTTTGGGTATGAAGGATGCGTTAAATGTATTTTCCACTGTGAGCGTATAACTTACAGGTTCGTCAAGTAACACCGGATTTTCCGGGAATTGTTCTATATAGTCAGAGAATTTCAGGACATCGTTAGATGTGCCAAAATCGCTGGAGGACTGCGCAATATTTGTTGCACAAAGCCCCATGCTGATTACCAGCAGATGGAACAAAATCCCCGGTGAGCGTATTTGTGATAAAGATTTTTTATCACATTTTGGAGCCCAAACTGCTGGATATGCCCATATAAGACTACTCATAATTCCTCTCCGAAAAATTTATTGTTTGTAGGATTTTTGTCCAGTAGTGATCCCAGCCTTGCTGGTGTCCCAAACCATCCAGCACAAATATCCGGGCAGTTTTCTGTTGTTTGACAGCCGTCTTCAGCATTTCCGGCGGCACGTTTTTATCATTTTTTCCGACATAATGCAGTTGATCAATATAGCGCGGCAAAGGCGGGCGATGTGCCGGGTTCAGTGAATGCTCCAGCGCTGTATAGCCATGCCGGGCCGTCCATGCGTCTATGTCCAGATTGCCCGCCAGCGTTACCACGAGCCGAACTCGCGGTATTCGTTCTGCAAGCAGCATGGCCAGTGTTCCTCCCCCACTGTGGCCGATCAGCACCAGCGAGGTAATGGCATTTGCGTTGATCAGAGTGGCCAGCGCCGTGCGCATACTTTCAACAACCTGCTCTGAATAACGCCCATGCGTCCACACCCAGGGATTGCAGGCCGAATCCCTGGCCATTCCGAAATAACAAGGTCGTCCCAGATAAATGGCCGGGTGTGAGTCCTGCGCCATTAATTGCAACATGAGTGGTTCTGATGGCGTGGGATCGGTGGCGATAATCTGCCGCCGAACCCAGGGCACGCCATCTCCTTCGATGTAGATATGCCACAGATTATCTTCACGGGTTTCGGTGCGATTTTTTGCACCGTTTTCCGCAATATAGACAAGGTGCGAAAAATCAGCCCCGGGTACAACCTGACGTGTAAAGCCATTGGCAGCAGCAAATGCATTATTGCGTACCGTCGGTGTGGTGCAGGCGGAAGACAATAATGCCAACAATACAACCGAAACGCATTGACTTCGTGTCACCGAATAATCACCCGATAAGAAAACCACTTTGCATTCGATAATGTGCGGAAAGTATAAATACAGTCAGGTTGACGTTTGACGCAATATTACCCTTTGCTATCCTTGTTTTACAAACAGAAATTCACCACCGTTGTGGCCGGTATGGCGAATGGGTGCATAGGTCGGCCTTTGTAAAAACCCGACGGATGCTGCTTCCGTTTTAACTTGTTGTGATACACCAAGATAGACCTTGTAGGCATCAATGATACCGGTATCTTTTTTCAGTTCCTGAAGAAAGGCTTTAGCAAAAACAGAGTGTTCGCCGCCACCGCTGTCGAGCACAGGACTGACACCACCCGATGTTAGTACCGTGCGCGATGGCGTTTTTGCCATGACTTTTAACCATTTTTTCAAATGCTTGTCATCCAGCTGGGCATCAATACGTGCCACCGAGCTTTGTGTCATGGAACCGGAATAACAGGAGTCAGCAACCACTAAAACATGTTTGGCTTTCAGTGTGTTGAGCAAATCTGAAATAGTGGAATTGGCAATCCAGTTGGCGGTGTTTTCCTGTTCAGCATCCACAGGCAGCCAGTATCCCTGCAAGGTTTCCGGGTCACGTTCGCCGTGGCCGGCGTAATAAATCAGTAGATTATCCGTTTCTGTCAATTGCCCGCGCAGATCATTCAGTGCTGAAAGAATCGCATATCGGTCTGCATTGATAATGAGTCGGGTTTCAAAACCGTAATTGGATTGCAGTACATCGGCGACGTGTTTTGCGTCATTGACGGCAGTCTCAAGCGTGGGAAATTGTGGGTAGTCATTATTGCCGATAACCAACGCAAAATAGCGTCCAAAATTAACCCCTTTGGATGCTGCGCTAATGCGAGAAGTGCGATTATTTTGCACCACCTCGCGACGAACTGGCTCCATCATAAAAGAGAAACGGGCTGTCCGGTTTTGTTTGTCAGTAGCCAGTATCGAGACGCGTGTTTTGCTGCCTACCGGTATGCTTGTTTGAAAAACACCTTTGTCGCTAACAGATAATGGCTGCTTGTTTACTGATGCCTGTTTCAATCCTGCTGGTGCGATAATCCTTCCCTTGATCGGTCGAGAGGGGTTTCCTGGTGAAACCCGCACCACGGGGCCGCTGCCACGGGTTAATACAATGACAGGATCAAACAGCTCAATAGAAGGACCGGCGATGTCCTGACTCTGCATTGCCAGCAGTTGTCGCTGGGTTGCCAGATTATTTGTTTGTCGCGTTGCCTGTGTCTGTATTCTCAGCACCTGTGATTGTAAGGCAACAACGGTGGCCCGGGTTTGGGCAATACGTTCTTTTTGTGCAGCATAGGCAATTTTCAGCTCTTTCAAACGCGTGGTATTTTCAGTGTCCTGTTCCATGTTTTTATTTAGTTGCGCGAGCTGTTGTTGTGCATCCTGCAAGGTGCTTTCACGCTGCTGTAATTGTTTTTGCATATCAGCAACAGAAGCAGTCAGGTTTTGTACCTGCTGTTCCCGTCGTTGTACTTCCTGTCGCAGTGTCTCGGTTTTTTCCTGTGCCAGGGTGGTTGCTTTGACTTCAATGTTAGAGGAATAGTCAAGGTGATCATCTTCAATACCGGATGCACGTCGGTACCAGTTCAATGCTTTGAGCATATCCCGGGGAACACCCAGACCTTTTTCATACAGATAACCCAGGTTGATTTGCGCACGAGAATTATTTTGCTCCGCTGCGCGTGAATACCAAATGAAGGCAGCTTTGTAATCTGCGGGTAAACCCAGTCCCTTCTCATAAATTTCACCCACATAGGCTTGCGCTTCGGCATTGCCTTGTTTTGCCTGTTCCAGCCAGGTTTGCAGTGCAGTGCGATAGTCTGCCCGATCATAAGCGACATATTCTCCACCGCGTATTTCACAATCCTGCGCGGTGGTTTTTATGGGCCTGCGTGCGGCCAGGTAAGTCATTTGAGCGCCAAGTTTCCGCACTTGTGGCGGCAGCAGACAATCAACCGGCAAAAATTTGTCCGGTGATGTTTTTGTTGCATTTTCCGTTATTTGTGACACACCATCGGATGTGTTCAATCCTGCGACGCAGCCGACCATGAGGGTAACGGCAAATGCCACCAGCCCATGCCGTAATAACTTTAGGGAAATGCCCGCATAAGTTGTTTTTCCCCGTATCTTCTGGTTGCAGTGTTTCATGGTTGTACCTCGATAAGCTGTTGTTGCAGCGCTAATAATTGCTTGTGCTTCGGATAGGTTTTCAGGCCACTGTCAATCAGTTCCTGGGCCCGGCGTCGTTTACCATCGTTTATAGCCTGCTCGGCTGACTGCGCCAGTCTGTCCAATAATGTTTCCAGTCCCTGAATGGCCTGACGATTATAGGGATGTATGCTAAGCACCTGATTATAAACATCAAGGGCATTTGCACCATTCGGTGAAATCAGTCGGCCTATCATCAGATGTACTTCCGCGACTTCCAGCAGTTGTTCGACCTGGGTTTTGTCTGTTCCAATCAGCTCAGCCGCAGGCGGCGGGTTTTCAAACAGGCTGGGGGCGACAATTTGCGGAGGCTGTAACCAGAAAAAGAGACTGGCGATAATGGCTGTTGCCGCCGTGCCAACCGCCAGCCAATACCGGTAATCTATTTTTTTGGGCAGCAGGGTTTCGAGAAATGCTTCGACAGAGAGGGTTCTGTCTTCCCGTTTAAGGGCTAAGCCGCTCAAAAGCCCTTTCCATTGCCGGTCAGTTAAACCCGGGATTCGTTCCGGTTGTAGATTCTGGTGCTGTACCTCTTCTGCCGACAATTCTCCGAAGGGGTATTTTCCTGCCAGCAATTGATAAGCAATAATCGCCAGTGCGTAAATATCATCCCGGAGATCCGGTTGTTTGCCATGAAACATTTCAAGGCTGGCATAGCGTGGTGTCAGTGCAATCATCCCACCCAGTCCAGAATCATCGGTTGCCATCTTTCTGCCCGATGTTCGCATGGCGCGGGCAATGCCAAAATCCAGAATTTTTGTCGTGCCATCATCGGTAATAAAAATATTACCGGGCTTCAGGTCAAAATGCACAATGCCGCGTTTATGTGCATAGGCCAGCCCTTGTACGATATCGGTGATAATGGAAAAAGCTTCGCTGAAGTCTACAGGCGTACTCTGTCCGGTCTCTGCAATTCCCCTGTCGATAATGTATTTGTCCAAAGGTTTTCCCGCGAGTAATTCCATGGTCATGTAGACCACTTCACCGTCCCGGTCAAAGTCATAAACCGTTACCACATTGGGGTGAGCCAGC
>Ga0256830_1002356_pt1 | contig 12515 bp, 9 predicted proteins | sample 128326metaG_FD_190537 | JGI IMG/M metagenome (GOLD analysis project Ga0256830, IMG submission 190537) | Hydrothermal vent microbial communities from Lau Basin, Pacific Ocean - 128-326 | ecosystem: Environmental > Aquatic > Marine > Hydrothermal vents | place: Pacific Ocean: Lau Basin | collected...
ATAACCGCTCGTTCCAGGTCTTCCCGGAAGTGCTCCACGGCGTAGGACATGAGGGAGGAATGAAACGCGCCGCTCACAACCAGTTCCTTGACCATTCGGGCGCCCCGCTCACGGGCGAACTGCATGGCACGATGCACCCCCTCCACACTACCGGAAATGACGATCTGTCCCGGTGAGTTAAAGTTGGCCGGCTGCACGACGCCGGAATCGGAAGCATCCCGGCAAAGTTCTTCTACGGCTTCCTGCGCCAATCCGATAATTGCCGCCATGGTTCCGCGACTTCGTTTCCCCGCCTCGTACATAAGTTCTCCTCGGCGTTGCACGAGTTTCAGTGCATCCTCAAACTCCAGCGCCCCCGCACAATACAGCGCCGAATACTCTCCGAGAGAATGCCCGGCAACCATGTCCGGACGCGTTCCAATTACGGCCAGGATCGCCGCGCTGTGCACAAAAATGGCGGGCTGAGTTATCCAGGTTTGTTTCAATTCCTCAACCGGGCCTTCGAAACATATTTTCCTCAGGTCGAATCCCAGAATGTCATTAGCGCGATCAAAGATGTCTGCCGCGGGTTTTTCCAGCTGCACAAGGTCCTTTCCCATTCCCACGTACTGGGACCCCTGCCCCGGAAAAACGAAGGCGGTTTTCACCGTATCACCCATGTCAATCCAGCGCCCACTTAATGTAGGAAGCCCCCCATGTAAATCCGGCGCCGAATGCAGCCAGGATCAGGTTGTCCCCTTTCTTGAGATGTCCATCCTGGTAGTATTCCGAAATACAAGTAGGAATCGTCGCCGCCGTCGTATTCCCGTACCGGTCGATATTCACCATGACGTGATCCATGGACAGGCCCATGCGATCTGCGGTGGCGGAGATAATACGGAGATTTGCCTGGTGCGGCACGAGGTACGCAACGTCTTCCGACCGCAGGCCGTTTCTTTTCATGATCTCCAGCGAGACATCGGCCATTCCCTTCACGGCAACTTTGAAGACTGCCTGGCCATCCTGACGAATGTAGTGATACCCTTTCTTTACCGTCTCCATCGAAGCGGGATGCAGGCTGCCGCCTCCAGGCATGCTGAGGAACTCCGCCCCGGAGCCGTCACAATAATTCACATAATCTCGAACCCCAAGTTCAGTATCCTCTTCACCCTCGATGAGAAAGGCACCTGCGGCATCTCCAAACAAGATACACGTGTTGCGATCGTCCATGTCCACGATGGAAGTCATTTTGTCCGCACCGACGAGCAGAGCACGGCGGCTGCCTCCGGCGCGGACCATGTTCACCACCGTCGTCAACGCAAACAGAAAACCGGAACAGGCGGATACCACGTCGTAGCCCCAGGCATTGACTGCTCCCAGTTTTTCCATGGTAAGACATGCGGTGTGTGGAAACATCATATCGGGTGTAACGGTGGCGACGACCAACAAGTCGATGTCCTCCGGCTTGAGACCACGTCTCTCCAGGGCCATTCTCGCTGCTTCCACCGCCATGTCCGACGTCGCTCCATGTTCCAGGTATCGGCGCTCCCGGATACCGGTTCGTGTTCGAATCCATTCATCGGTGGTATCGAGATACGATTCGAAATGACTGTTGGGAACGACTTTGTCGGGAAAATAGTGCCCGACCGCGGTTATGACTGCATTCTTCATATACGGATGTATGTAATGTTCAGGTTGGTTCAATCAGTGCGCGCAACGATTCCTCGATGCGCATGTTCAAATGAGCGGCGACGGAATCATGCGCTTTCAGTATCATGTTTTGTACTGCCAGCGGCGAAGACTTGCCGTGCCCGATAATGGTCACACCGTTCACCCCCAGCAGCGGCACGCCACCGTACTTTTGGTAATCGAGGTTGGAAAGGACCTTCTTCAACGTACCGGACATGAGTCCCATCCACAATGTGTGCATAATACTCTTTTTCGCATAATCCTGGAACTGCTTTTTCAGTAATCCAATCACTCCCTCGGCGAACTTCAGGATGATATTTCCTACGAACCCGTCACAAACAACCACTTCCACGGTCCCTTTCAGTACGTCCTTTCCTTCCACGTTTCCCACGAAATTGACGGGGGCCTTTTCGAGGAGTTCGTACGCCTTTATCGAGAGCTCATTCCCCTTGCTCTTTTCTTCACCGACGTTGAGAAGCCCGACCTTGGGCGAAGATATTCCATAAAGCGTTTCGACATACACGCTCCCCATCATGGCAAATTCCACGAGGTGCCGGGGTTTGCAGTCAACACTAGCTCCCGCGTCGAACACGATGCACACACCGGTTTCATTGGGAAAGGCGGTTCCAATCGTTGGGCGGCTGACACCGTGGATTCTGCCCAGGAGAAGCGTGGCGCCGGCCAAAACAGCTCCCGTATTTCCCGCGCTTACGAACGCGTCAACGTCGCCCTCCTTGTGCAAGGCAAATCCCCGCACCAGAGAAGAGTCTTTCTTGTTGCGCAACGCGTTGGTCGGCGATTCCGACATTTCCACGACCTGGGTCGTGTGCACGACTTCGATCCGTTCCCGCGACGGATGTAATTCGTCGAGGAGGGCGTCGAGCTTCGGCTTGTCGCCCAGCAGGACACACGAAAACGGTGCATCCGAAGGCGTCACGGCGTTGACCGCGCCTTCGACGATTGCCCGGGGGGCATAATCGCCGCCCATGGCATCAACTGCGATACGGACCAGTGCAGCGGACACGAGTTCGAGACAGCGTTATTGTTTCGAAATCAGCTTTTTGGTGTAAAATGTGATCGCCCGTTATAGAAACCACATGCCGGGCAGGCCCGATGATTTACTTTCATCTCGCCACAGTTGTTGCACACCACGAGTGCAGGCGCTTGTGCCTTGTAATGCGTGCGCCGTTTTGCCGTTCGGGCTTTTGACATTCTACGTTTGGGATTCGGCATTTCTTGCTCCAGAAAAAAAACTGCACATTATAATTTCAACTTCTTTAGTGTATCCCATCTCGGATCAGCGGTCTCGGGCTCCCCAACCCACCGTTCCCACACCTTCGACTTGCACAGTGGATGTCCCTCATTATCCTCGCCACAGATTTTCCGTAAGGGAACAGCCAATTCGATAAACTGGCGTACATCTTCGGCGATGTCGATTTCATGTGCATGGGGAGGCAGCAATACCACTTCCGGCCCCTCCTCGTCATCGGACGATATGATATGCTGATCACCGGAGGTCATGTACACGAGCCAGAAATCAGCTTCCACCTGGATTTCCGTTTCATCCAGACAACGGTCACAGGGAAACCATCCGCTGGTGTGGCTGGTCACGTGCAATACGAACTGCCTCCTGGTCTTTTCCAGGATGATATTCACGTCGAACGGTTCGCGGAAACTATCGCTCAAACCGATGGCTTTCGGTGCAACCGTGATGGAATACCGGTGAACACCGTCTGACAGACCAGCTATGCGAAGAACAAGTATCTTATCTTTTCGTTTCATCGAAAATCGAAAACGTCTTATAAGTATAGGGAAAATTTACCGTGAAATCAATAGAATGACCATTCCAAGGATCCCGCGTTGCATTATGGACACAAATCTTGATATATTAGTACGATTGATAATTACGGTGAGCGTAGCTCAGTTGGTAGAGCATCAGATTGTGGCTCTGAGGGTCGCGGGTTCAAGCCCCGTCGCTCACCCCCTCGTGAAAAGGCAGGATGTCCTGCCTTTTCCCATTAAACGAAGCCCTTCCGAAGCAACCCGTCTCCCATGTTCGTTTTGCAAGTAGTGAGGATCGTGAAATTGATCAATGGGAGACATAACTTTCGTCTTCGAGAAGGGCTTTCATTCGTTAGAATAATAATACGGCACTGATCGATCCATTGCAAGGAAAGAATCAGCGATCGAGGATACATGCGCCGTCCTGGAGGCGGTACGGGCAATGAAAGCAGTGTTCCCTGTTGGCATCGGCGCGTCCACCCGACAAGATCTGCTTCATACGCTTGATATCACGTGATATGTCCGCTCGAAGGTGTTGAAGGCGTTGCGGGGAGTAAGACAGGGAAACAACTTCGCCAAGTGTCGTGGAAAACAGCCAAGCGCGGACATTTCCGGAGACGTTTAATCCTGATACCAGCAGCGCATAAACATTCATTTGCGGCTCGTAACGAATCCGCAGGGAATCAAGATTTCCACGCGAAGTTTTGAAATCAATGATTTCCCAATCCTCGTCCCTCTTGAATAAAACGTCCATCGTTCCTTCGACAATGTCTCCATCGAGACTTGCCGAAAGTGCAACCTCGCGCCGCACCGATCCTTCGTGCAGTTCGTTCAACTGTCGGTACAATTCGTGGGCGCGGAAATTGCGCACGTGTTCAAGTACAGAAGCCATCATATCGTCGGCACCGTGAAGCTTCAACCAGTCCGCGATCCGGTCCTCCTGGAGATCAAGCTCTATGACCTTGTGCACCAAAGTTCCCAGGTCCCCGGAAGACGGTTTTCCAAGGTCTTCACCCCGTTGGCCGGAAGTTGGAACGGGAAAATCCAGATGACCGGAAAGTAGATATCTTCGTTCGCACCAGTGGAGATAAGCAAGCCTGGTGGCAGTCGTGGTCAAGACTGATTGTCTCTGGAGACGATCGAGCACATGTACCCGCGGCGAGTATTCGGTCCTCGTACCCAACAATTGGTATGGTTGATCCGAATCGATGCTCGAAATGACAGGGACATCAATCCGCACCTGTAAGCGTTCATACGACGGGCGGTCGGTTTGAAGATGCAGAACGTCAAGATGATCCGTGACGGTAAAGGAGGACTCTGACAAGGACAGGTTGAGCGCGGCAGATATTCGCCCGAATATCGACCCAGCACCGTATTTTTCCGAAGTGCACAACACCAGGGTATCCATCGCTCGGGTCATCCCGACGTAATACAGGCGCGTTTCTTCCTGTGCTTGTTTTGCCTTTTCAAAAAATCTCGCGATCTCGTAAACGGGAGAGGGTTTCTTCTTCGTTACCTGTCTATCCACGTACGGCTTCCAGACAAAACCGATGCCGGGCATATATACCGTCTCGTCCACCTTTCCCGCGTTCCGGTCGAGGAACGGAAGATAAACCACGGGAAATTCCAGGCCCTTTGAAGCATGTACCGTAAGTATTTGAACACGCTCCGGATCCGGCTCGAATTCCGCCTCCTTCTCACGGATTTTATTGTCGAGATAACGCTCCAGCACGCGGGCGAAATCGAAGAGCGCCTGGCGACCTTCTCCCTCAAATGATCGCGCGATGTCCAGAAGTTTATCAATATTGGCGATGGACTGCTCGCCTCGTTGACGGGATGCAGCCACCGCGTACCATGAGTGCTCGGCCAAAAGGTTCTGGATAAAAAGAGAAACGGGAAGCCTGTTCGCAAGTTCCAACACACGCTTGAGGCGCCGCGTGATGTCGCTGATCAATTCGCCTTGATTGCCTTCAAGGCCATATTGTAACTTCTCCCACAAGATCGAACCCGGATTTTTCGAGACACGATACAACAAGGCATCCGATAAATCGAAAAACGGTGAACGCAATACGCCCATAAGGGCGACATCGTCGTGTGGAAGCATAAGAAATCGCAAGTAATTCGCAACATCCCAAACTTCCTGGGTGAAGTAAAATCCACCTCCCTTCGATACCTCGTACGGAACACTGTATCGCCGTAACGCTTGCAGAACATCCTGAAGGTGGTCATGTTTCCGAATGAGAACGGCAATATGGCCCGGCTTTACGGTCTCCAGGCCGGTTTTCATTCGCACCTTCCGTTTGCTTTTAAGCAGCGTCACGATGGACTTGCCGAGAAGGTCCACCTGGCCGTCATCTTCAGTCTCGTTGCGTCCAGCGCACAGGATTTCTATTGTTCCGTGATGTGTTTCCAAGCCCCTCGGAATGCCGGAAACAAACGGTGTATAGAAAACGCCAAGGTCCATTGCCTCCGAGGCAAAAACCCGGTTGATAAACGCTGCGTTTTCCTTCGGGAGTCGAAAACTTTCCTTCAACAGGATGCATCCGCTCTTCTCTTCGTCCGTGATCGACTCGTCGTTTTCAAATCCGGGCAAGGGTGCCGCAAGTTCCTTCTGCCGCGAGAGCACAGCTTTTCTCATGTCGTTGAACATCTCGACATCTGCGCCCCGAAACCGGTATATCGATTGCTTCGGGTCGCCGACGACAAAAACGTTTCCCCGCGTGAGATTGGCGCTGATCGCCATGACAATCCGGTGCTGCAACGGGTCGGTGTCCTGGTATTCATCCACCATGATATAAGGATACTCACGATGAACTTTCTCCGCGACGTCCGGACGTTCGAGCATCCGAAGCGCGCGATACTGGAGATCATAGAAATCCAGCAGATTGCGCTCCTCCATCCGTTTGGCTATGGCCGACCTGATCCGCGCCGCCATGCACATAACCGTAACTTGCTGATCCGCGAAATCTGCCAACGACTCCCCGAGGCTCCGCTTGTCGTGCCCGGTCAATCCTTTCAAGCGCTCCCGGCTTACCTGCATCGAATGCAGAAGAGCATCAAGATCAATTCCGGAGGACTCCCCGGCAATAAGATGATTCTTTCGAAAGCCCTTCCCGTCCTTCGTCAAAAGCATATCGAACAGCGCTGTATACCATTGCATCCGATCGACAAGATCGGAGTCCGGAGTCCAGTTCCGGAGGATATCCCTGATTGAACCAGCGGAATCTTCTTTGAACACCCCCTTTCGGATCGCAGTATCGAGCAGCGCAAACCACCCTGGACGACTTCCCTGGAATTCCGGCAACATGTTCAAAGCATCGTAGTAGTTTTCCACCAAGGCGGAAGCGGTTGCCGCCCGCGCGTTCTCACAACTCGCCCCAGCGGGAAGCTCCCGATGATCCGTCGCGATAATCCGAATACGAGTTGTTCCATGCGTCCTGCCCAAAACATTGAACAATCGCTTCAGCGGATCGTGAAGCAGGTCATCGGGCGTACCGAGGACAGCCTCGATATTCTCACGGACAACTTCGGAGACGAGCAATTCCTTGTCCACGTCGCTGATTATGGAAAACCCGGGGTCGACTCCCGACTCGATCGGATAATCGTTCAGGAGCCGGCGACAGAAGGCATGTATGGTCGTGATGTTCGCGGTAAGAAGGGCGTCTGCGCACTGTTGAAGTCTGCGTCGTTCGTCCGATTCCGCGCTATCCATGCGGGCACGGACCTCGTCGCCGATTTTCTTGACGAGTTCACCGGCGGCTTTTTCCGTGAATGTGATTGCAACAATGTTCTGTGGAGGAACGGGATTCTCTTTCCGTGTAATGAGACGGAGGTAGCGCTCGACAAAAACGCGGGTCTTGCCCGAACCCGCGTTTGCTACGACAATGACGTGCCGATCATCGGTCAGCGCTTTTCTCTGGTTACCGGTAAACTTCTCTGACACGAGCGAGTCCGACACGCCGCTCAACGCTGCACCAGGCATTTCCTGGTCAGTTTCCAGAACGGAGACCGTAATACGAGCAAATACACTCCGGGCGACGCCTGCTTCGGCGTCCATTCCGCCTGGTGAATGCCGGGCTCGGCGGGTCCTGAGTATATCGTCGTAACGCGCCTCCCTAGCACGTCGCGCACTTCGAGTACAGCTTGTCCCCCCGCTCCTTCGACGGGAATCGACCAGGACAGGCGTGTCGTCTGACCGGAAATAACGGGGTTGGGATAATTGCGATCGAGACGGAGACCGCGCGGAACCCTTTCCAGGGAGAGCGATGTTGGCAGGCCGCAACGAATCGCCTGCCCCGTAATACCGTTGATGATGCAGGCCAGGCTGTCGCCCGTCGCCTTGAACCGGACGATCCACACGGCTCCCTTGGGAATGACCCTGGTGGGAATCGGGTTGTAGTACGCGAACGTTTCACTAACCCGGCCATCGGAATGCTGCCGAAGGAACGAGCCACCACCGCCATTCACCGCTGCCTGAAGAGCGATGTCGCTGTCAACGTACGGCTCTTTCAACTCTGCTACGATCCGCCCTCCCAAACCCGGTACGGACGCTCCCACAGGACTTGGTATGATGGTACGCGTGTTAAATACCTTGAATGCGAAATAAACCAGTAATGAATCACGCGACGGCGAGTAACACGTATAAATCCATCCCGTGGCTTTGCCGGTGGCAGGATCGAGAGACGTTTCAACACTCTGAATCTTAAGCTGGTAAAAAATGATGCCGGAGACGTAGGCATCCGATGCGAATTCGGACCGCGCTTTTTGCACGACATCGACAACCGCTTCTTTCGCCAGCATGGATTGTACGAGCTGCGCGCGCGAGCACACAGGTGAAAACACTCCAACGGATATCAATAGGATCCCCGCGAAACTCTTTATTCGTCGTGTCATCGATCGCTCCAGGGTATCGTTGATTGCCGAAATGTCATCTTATGCCACATCTTCCGATACCGGTATTTCCCGCTGCACCCCCTTTCCATCTCCGCCCGGGATATCCCCCGTCAATTTCCTGGGCACGAAACGTACATTTTGCCCGTAGTGAAGCTGTTCTTCAAGGCGGCACGACCAGACCAGCTTGTCCTTCCACACGGTCATGTCCGGACATCCATCGCACATGTTTGCCGAACCGTCCTCCCCGATATCGATCGGCTGGATAATCATGATCGACTGGGTTCGCACTCCCCTGAAAAGGTTGATCGGATTCCTGAGGATTGATTTGAGATACGCACCCGCAGCCTTCCGTACGCCGCGGTCGAACGGCCACAGCAGCAAGGTAAGCTTCCCCCACCTGAGTATGGTCGGATGAGCGTACGCGAGGTATTTCCCCGTAACCAGGTGGTTGCCGTTCTGCACGATCTCCATGAATTTCGGGCCCGCGTAGCCGAGAATTTCCCGGCGATTTCCAAACCGCGTGGTCAAGAGCCACTTGTACGAGTCCGGGTCCTCGGTGCCATTCAGAAAAGCGCATGGGGAATAGTCCGGATAGGTCTTTCGGATCTCGTCCACAACCACCGGAGCAGTGATATCCACGATCCGCTCTTCAGGGGTTGTGTAGGTCAATTCCCCAAAGTCAACTCTCATGTTCCCCACGTAGTAGTCATACTCCTGGTTCAGGATTGCCTGCCTGAAAAGAATGAACACCATCACGTGAACAATGTCGATGTGTTCGCGTGCCCACTCCAGCATTTGCGGAATATCGTGTAACGTATCTTCATACACGGTGGAATTGAACGCGCAAGAGATGCCTCCTTCCCGTGCCAGCATTTCGGCATACTGAAGGCGCAGCTCGTTGAGTTCGAGTTCGGTCTTATCTTTCCAGTGCGGTCGTTTCTGATGACTGTCGATATGAAACGTGAATCCAAAAACACCCGCTTTCTTCAGTTCATGCAGAAGCTCCGGGGTAAGCGCGGAACCGTTGGTGTTAATGATGGCTTTTAACCCGCGGTCGTGAATATCACGAACGATTTCAACGATGTCGGGATGCACGAGGGGATCGCCACCGGCGATGGAAATCCCATCGGCCCGGCGCAGACGGGAGAAAACATCCAGATCATGCCGGATCTCGTCCAACGATTTATGCTGACCGGGATGGTTCTCACGGTAGCAACCATCACAGTAGATATTACAAGCCTGCGTAACTTCCAGCCAGGAAATACTGTTATCGGAAAGGTTCCATGGCAACCGGAAGAGTTTTGTAGGATCCAAGGTACTCATATAGTCTCCTTTTCTTTATTGACATATATATTTCATCCTGATGTATACGAGAAAGATAGTACGGAAAATCGTCGATTCCGATCCGTTGAATATTCCTCCTCGGTTTATCAATCGACGTGGACATCAATACCTTGCGAAAAGGCGCAATTTTACCTAATATATTTTTTTCAGAGATTAAATGCCACTTATTAGCCTTGTAATCTATGCGTTCGATCCCTGCCCCCCACCAGTTTTCGTTTGAAGCGCTTGTCACCGAAGTCAATTCGGTAGTGGACGATCTCCGATGGCTCCATCTCGACTTGCGCATCCGCAACCAAATCAACGAAGCGTTGTTGCACGACCATGGAACCGTGGAAGCCTTTCTTGATGAAATCCTTGGGCAGTTGCGGAAAATGTTGGGAGCAGTGGAAATATCCATGTACCAAAGAGTTCGAGGACGCTTACGAACTCTCTACCATACTCCTGCACCGGATATTCCCTGGGAATTCGATACCGCGCCCTGGACGATGGATGCAGAAACGCTGTTTCAGCGCTCCCGCCTTCGAAATGTCCCCAGAACAGAAGTCACCCATTACATCGTGGAAGGCAATCCCGTCAGTTCCATATCCGCTCCGATTTTCATTCGCGACAATATCTTCTGTGTCTTCCAGATTTTGTTCCAGTCCAGTAAGTATATCGCACGGCAACGACAATTAATCACAAGCATTTCCCGACCGCTCGGATTGAGCATCGGTTACATCATCAACCAGTTGCAGTTGCACGAACCCGTAACAATCCAGAACCAAAAGAAGACCCGTCCAGGTGAACACGCAGCCACGCGGCTCTGGATGTCCCTCGTGGACGCCATGCCATGTATGTGCTTCGCCTTTGACCAGGATGGAGCAATTACAGCCTGGAACGGAGAACTTGAGAAGACTACAAGCACAAGCAGAGAGGACGTCATCACCGTTGAGTCGGCGGTACAGATTCTTTGTGAGAACCTCTCTGATCCGAAATCCGTACGGACGCGCTGGAACGCGGTGTTGCGAGATCCTCCCGCGGAACGATGTGAAAGGATCCCGCTTCAAGCCGAGGATGGTGTTCGGACGTTTTCCTGGTGGACGAAAGTCATTGAGTCGAACAGCGATCGCTGGACAGTTGTATTCGGCTGGGACGTGAGTGACCACGCGGCTCTCGAATTGGAAATACGCCGTATGAAAGAACACGTCGGAGAACTGGTACGTACCGGCATACAGAACACCAGGGACGAATACGCATTTGTCGATTCCCTCCTCTCGGACTCCTCGTTCATCATCGTCGGAATCGACCGGAACCGTCTGATCAAGTTTCTGAATCCAGCATCTGCGAAGTTCCTCGGTCACCCAACAGAGGAGTTTCTGGGAGCGGAATTTATTCAAACCTTCATTCGACCGGAGGAGCACGAACTCGTTGAGCAAGCGCTTATACCGGTAGCGGGAGCGCTCCCCCCCATGCGGCCAATAACTTCGTTACCGCCATACGACACTCCTACGAGCGACGGGTGTCGTATCCAGTGGACGTTTCTACAAAAGAACACGGGAAAAGACTTACAAGGAGAAATCATCTGTTTCGGGATCGTGATACCGGAGGGAGAAGACATCGGCGATTATATTCCCCTTGCAAGTCAGCTAGAAGCGAAGCTCTCACAACGGTATCGCTTTCTCATGAAATACGTTCCGTTCCCGCTCCTCCACCTTGACGAGAACTACAACATTCTCAACGCCAATCCCGCATTCACCGAATTGATCGGGGAACAACCGTCCCCGGGATCGCCGATATCGGATTACGGGGAACTGGATATTCACCAGCCGGAAAGGGATCCGTCGGCGTGTACGATGTACCTGCTTTCAAAGGAAGGATTGACTATCAGTTACCGGGGTTTCCTGACCCGAATTCGAATTTTCGGGAAGGAAATCCAGGAAATTACACTCGAGAAATAACCATCGCGGACAACCACCATGAAACTGCTTATCATTGAAGACGAAGTCAAGGTCAATTCGTTTCTGAAACAAGGATTTGAAGAAGAGCTTTTCACAGTAGATCAGGCATTTGACGGAGAACAAGGATTGTTTCTGGCCCTGACCGAAAAGTACGACGCGATTATCCTAGACCTTATGCTTCCAAAGCGGAGCGGTATCGAGGTGTTGAAAGAAATCCGCCGGGAAAAGGACACCCCCATTCTCATCCTTACCGCCAAAGGGGACATCGATGACAAGGTCAAGGGATTGAACGAAGGCGCGGATGACTACCTGACCAAACCGTTCGCGCTGGCAGAGTGCATCGCGCGTATCCGCTCCCTGGTTCGACGTTCACAGACGGACAAATCCGTCGCTCTTTTGAAAGCGGGGGACCTCGAAATGGATACACTCCAGCATAGCGTACGGCGGGGAAGCCGCGTTATCGAGCTCACTGCCAAGGAGTTCAAGCTCGTCGAATACCTGTTGCGGAACAAGAACAACGTCCTCACCCGCTCATCCATTATCGAACATATCTGGGAGGTGACGTTCGATAGTGAAACGAACGTTCTCGACGTGTACATGACCCGCATTCGAAAAAAAATTGACGAAGGGGAAGACGTCAAGCTCATCCATACCGTCCGGGGGGTCGGTTACAGCATTAAAGAACCTCAACAATGATTATCGGACTCCGCGAACGGTTTGCGATCTATTACGGGACCGCGATTTTCGTCGTCATCGTGGTCATTTCCACACTCATGATTTTCGTGTTTCGCGCGCATTTCATTTCCCTGGGACTGCTCGGCCCGGATATACGCTCGATGTTTACCAACGCGTTTATCGCCGTGGCCGTCATGTTTCTTCCGATCGGCCTGG